>Ga0181519_10005454_pt1 | contig 10165 bp, 4 predicted proteins | sample PEATcosm2014_Bin_26_FD_121102 | JGI IMG/M metagenome (GOLD analysis project Ga0181519, IMG submission 121102) | Peatland microbial communities from MTU Mesocosm Facility, Houghton, MI, USA - PEATcosm2014_Bin02_10_metaG | ecosystem: Environmental > Terrestrial > Soil > Wetlands > Peat | place...
AACGACGCGCCGGTCAGGACCTGGCCGAGGTTGTCGTGCAACTCCGAGGCGATGCGCTGGCGTTCGCGGTCGGCCGCGCGGGTCAGCTCGACCTCGAGCGACTTGCGCTCGGATATGTCCTGCAACATGCCGCGAACCTCGACCGCACCGCCCTCGGTGCGGGTCAGCACGCCAGCGACGCGCAGCCAGCGCGCCGGCGCATCGCCGGTGGCGACCGGCAGGTCGAACTCGAACTCGCCGCCGGTGCCGGCGGCGACGGAAGTGAGCTCAAGGAGGTCGGACGCGGCGTCGTGGTCGTCGCTGGCCGTCCGCCCGTCGGCGACGCGTTGGTCGCCCGCAACGCAGCCCAGCAGCGCCGCGGGGCCGGCCGAGCACCACAGCGAGCGGCCGGGCAACGTGAATCCGAACGCGCCGGCGCGCGCGGTGGACTCGATCTGACGCAGCTGGGCGAGGCTGCGCTCCAGCTCGGCGCCGCGCCGCAGGTGCTCGAGGCCCAGCGAAATGTCGGCCGCCATCTGCTCGACCAAGGCGATCTCGGTGGCGTCGAAGTGGCCGCGCACGGTGCTGTACAGGCTGAGGATTCCGAGCAGGCGGCCGTTCTGGCTGAGCGGCAGTGCGGCCGAGGAGCGGATCCCGAAGCTCCGCGCCCGATCGGCCCACGGCGCAGTGGCCGGGTCCCCCAGGAAATCATTGCAGAAGTACGGCCGCCGGGAGCGAACGGCTACGCCGCCCGGGCCGCGGCCCTCGAGCACGTCCGCATCGGCCGACAGCTGCAGGCCGTCGAGGTAGCCGAGCGCGGGCCCGGCGGCCGAGGTCGGCTTCAGGAAGGGGCCCTGGTCGACCAGCCCGATCCAGGCGAGCACGAAGCCGCCTTCCCGCACGGCGACGGTGCACACGTCCTTCAGCAGGTCCGGGGCGCTCAGACCGCCCAACAGCATCTGGTTTGCGGCGAGCAACATCCGGTACCGTCGCGTCGAGTTGCGTACCGCGATGAGCAGCAGGCTGACGAGCAGGATCGCGAACCCGATCGCGAGATCGGCGAGCGCAAGTTCGGTCGCGAACCACGTGCGGCGCGCGCTGGCCGCCGACAGGTCGGTGACCACGGTGAGCCGCGCCTGGCCCTGGTAGCCGTATGGGACCGAGACCGCCTGGCTGAGCTGTGCGCCGCGCGGCGCCGGACGACTGAACTCGGCCAGCACGAAGCCGTTGGCGGCCTGCACCCGGATCAGCGCCAGCGCCGGCTCGGTACGGCCCCAGCTCTGCAGCAGCGCCGGCAACGCGTCATAGCGGCCCGCGCCGAGCTCGCCACCGACCAGCTTCGCCAGCCGCTCGACGTCGGCATTGGTGTCGGCCTGCGCGGCGGCAAGCTCGTTGCGCCACTGCTCGCGCGCGAGATAGGCGCTGCCACCGATCAGCAGCGCCACGGCGAGTGCCGCGACGATCCAGTGCCACAGCGAAGCTCGCACCCGGTGCATCACGGCGCCCGGCCAACTGCCCGGATCATGTCACGCACGCCCTGGTAGTCGGACTCGCTCACCGGCAGCAGGCGCGTCAGGCCGGGGTGCAGCGACTCGAGGATTCGGGCGCCGGCGGCCGTCTGATCGAGCGCGAGCAGTGCCGCCCGCAGCCGCTGTACCGCAGCCGGCGGCAGATCGGCGCGCGTCACGAACAGGTAATCGGGCGTCGGCGGCAGCTCGGCGAGGATGCGCAAGCCCCTCATCGCGTACTCGTCGTACACCTCGCGCTTCATCGCGCCGGCGTCAAAGTCCCCCGCCAGCACGCCGAGCGCCACGTTCGTGTGCGAGCCGAGGAACTCGCGGGCGCTGAGCGCTGCGAGCGGCACGTCGCAACTGCGCAACAGCCACGCGGCGGCGAAGTAGCCCATCGTCGATTCCGGGTCGCCGAACGCGAAGCGATGGCCGCGCAGCTCGGCAACGGTGCGCAGCGGACTGCCCTGCGGCACGGCAATGACGCCACGCAGGCTCGGCGAATGTCCAACCTCGAACCGGCCGAGCGGCGGCTTGCTGCCGTAGCGCTCCAGCACCCTGACGTAGCCGGCCGGACCAATGAATGCGATGTCCACCTCGTCGCGGCCGATCGCCTCGATGTGCGCGGCGTAGCTACCACCGATCCGCACCGCAACCGGCTGGCCGAGGGTGCGTCCGATGTACGCCGCCAGCGGCGCGAAACGCCGCTCGACCTCGGCGGCCGTCAGGTATGGAGGCACCGCGAGCACCAGCGGTCGCGGCGGCAGTGGCGGCGGAGTATCGGCCGACGCGGCCGGCCGCGGCGCGGCGCACAGCAGCGCGCCAACGATGCACATCGCGAAGGCCCGCATCTTGGATGTCGCTCGGGGTTGAACGCGGGCCCGCGGCCCGCTGCCGATGGTAGCGCAGGCGTTTGCGACGCGGGGCCGCTGCGCGGCGCCATGGTGCCGGCGGCTGCTAGACTTGTGACGCACGCACGAAAAACGGCCAGCGGCCTCGTGCCGCGCCACCGCCCGGCGATCGTTGCGGCAATGGTTCTCAGTCCGCGTCCGAGGGCGCCCGCAGTGACAGCACACAACCCAGTCCGCACCGGTGACGACGAGCTGCTGGCGCTGACGGCCGTGGAGGCGGTCGCACGCCTGCGCGACGGCGGGCTGTCCGCCGAGCGCTACGCCGGGGCGCTCGTCGCGCAGTGCGAGCGGCACCGGGACCTCGGCGCCTTCATCGACTTCGACGCCGAACGCGTGCTCACCGCCGCGCGCGACGCCGACCGGCAGCGCGGCCGCGGGCGTCGCGGCGCGTTGCACGGGCTGCCGGTGGCGATCAAGGACAACATCGACGTGCTCGGAACACCGACGACCGCCGGCACGCCGGCGCTGCGCGGTAACCGGCCGCGCCGGCACGCGCCGGTGGCCGAGGCGCTGTTCGAAGCCGGTGCGCTGCTGCTCGGCAAGACCAACATGCACGAGCTCGCCGATGGCATCACGTGCAACAACGCGGCGTTCGGCGCAGTCCGCAACCCGTACGCCCCGGCGCTGATACCGGGCGGCAGCAGCGGCGGAACCGCGGCCGCGATCGCGGCCCGCATGTGCCCGGCCGGGCTCGGCACCGACACCGGCGGCTCGGTGCGCATTCCCGCCGCGCTGTGTGGCATCGCCGGGTTGCGGCCGACCTCCGGACGCTACCCGGGCGCCGGCATCGTGCCGATCTCGCATACGCGCGACACCGCCGGGCCTATGGCACGCGCCGTCGCCGACGTGGCGCTGCTCGATGCCGTCGTCACCGGCGACGACCCCGTGCTCGAAGCGCGACCGCTCGCCGGGCTACGGATCGGCGTGCCGCGACGGCCGTTCTACGACGACCTCGACACCGAGCTCGCCGCGGTGATCGGCGCGGCTCTCGCCCGCCTGCAGGACGCCGGCTGCGTGCTCGTCGAGGCGGACATCGCCGACCTCGACCAGCTGTCAGCGGCGACCGCCGGCGCGATCTCCTACTACGAACAGTCCCGCGACCTCGACGCGTACCTGCGCCGCGCGGGCAGCGCGCTCACGACGCGCGAGATTGCGAGCGAGATTGCGAGCGCGGATGTACGCGCCATCTTCGCGACCGAGGTGCTCGGCGCGCAAGCCATCACCACGGCGGACTACCGGGCCGCGCTGCACGTCCACCGACCCCGGCTCCAGGCGGCGTACCGTGATCACTTCCGACGGCACGACCTCGTCGCGATCGCGGTGCCGACGACTCCCTTGCCGGCACGGCCGATCGGCGACGATGCGACGGTGCAGCTCAACGGTCGCTCGGTGCCGACCTTCGCGACCTACCTCAGGAACACGCGCGTGATGACCACCGCCGGTATCCCGGGCCTCAGTATCCCCGCGGGGCTCACGACCTCGGGCCTGCCCGTCGGGCTCGAGCTCGACGCGCCGGCCGGCGCCGATCGCGCGCTGCTGGCTCTCGGCGTCGCCGTTGAGGGCGTGCTCGGCTGCCTGCCACCGCCGCGGCACTAGGCGTCGAACAGCGCGGGACGGATGGCGGGCGCGGGCAGCTGCCTGCGGGGGGCGCGCTCGCAGTCGTGGTTGTGGCCGGCCCTCCGGTGGCGGCGCCGGGCCGCAAAGAGTCCGCGAGGGCTATGATGCGGCGCTGTCGACCCGGCTGGCGGCATCTCGGGCCGGCTACGGCGCTGCCCACTATCGGGAGGAATTCATGAAGCTTCAGCCTGCAGTCCTGCTCCTCGCCGCGCTGCTCGCGCTGCCGGCCGGCGCCGGCGCGTCGCGGCCGTTCACGGCGAAGGATCTCGTGATGCTCGATCGAGCCTCCGAGCCGCGGCTGTCGCCCGACGGCCGCAGCCTCGCCTACACGCTGCGCGAGACCAACCTCGAGGCCAACCGCGGCGCCAAGGGCATCTGGCGGCTGGACCTCGCCGATCCGGCGGCGCGCCCGCAGCGCCTGACGGCGAGCGGCTCCAATGCCCGGTCACCACGCTGGTCGCCCGACGGCAAGGCACTCTACTTCCTGTCCGACCGGTCGGGCAGCGACCAGCTGTGGAGTCTCACGACCGGCTTCGGCGAGGCGCGCCAGATCACGCACCTGCCGCTCGATGTCGGCAGCTTCGTGGTCGCGCCGGACGGGCGGCACATCGCGCTGTCGCTCGAGGTGTTCCTCGACTGCGCCGATCTCGCCTGCACGCAGAAGCGCCTCGCCGAGCGCGCGGCCGGCAAGATGAGCGGGACGCTGTACCAGTCACTGTTCGTCCGCCACTGGGACGCGTGGTCCGACGGGCGGCGCGCACAGCTGTTCCTCGCCGAGCTCGATGCCGAAGGCCTCGTCAGCCACGAGCCGCGCCTGCTGACGCGCGGCATCGACGGCGACGTGCCGTCGAAGCCATTCGGCGACGATGCCGAGTACGCCTTCGCGCCGGACGGCAGGACGGTGTACTTCGACGCGCGCATCGCCGGCAAGACCGAGCCGTGGTCGACCAATTTCGACGTCTACGCGGTCGCCATCGACGGCGGCGGCGCGCCGCGCAACCTGACGGCCGCGAACACGGCCTGGGACGGCTATCCGCTGCCGTCGCCCGACGGTGCCCGGCTCTACTACCTTGCGATGAAGCTGCCGGCGCACGAGGCGGACCGCTTCGCGATCATGGAGCTCGATCTTGCGAGCGGCCGGCGGCGCGAGGTCGACGCCGGCTGGGACCGCAGCGCGGGACCGCTGCAGATCGCGGCCGACGGCCGCACGCTGTATACGACGGCCGACGACAAGGGCGAGCGCCCGCTGTTCGCGGTCGACGTCGCGAGCGGCAAGGTGCGGCGCATCGCCGCCGGCGGCAACGTCACCGACTTCTCGACCGCGGCGGGCGTGACGGTCGTGGTCCGCGACTCGCTGAAGGCGCCTGCGGACTTCTACCGTGTCACACCGGGCGGCGAGAAGCGCCTGACCGAGCTCAACGCGGCGCGGCTGAAGGACGTCGCGATGGCGGACTTCGACGTATTCGAGTTCAAGGGATGGAACGGCGACACGGTCCAGGGCTACGTCGTGCGGCCGTACGGCTTCGAGCCCGGCCGCAAGTATCCGGTCGCGTTCCTGATCCACGGCGGCCCCGAAGGCTCGTGGCTCAACGACTTCCACTACCGCTGGAACCCGCAGACCTACGCCGGCGCGGGCTTCGCGGTCGTGGCGATCGACTTTCACGGCTCGACCGGCTACGGCCAGGCGTTCACGGAAGCGATCCTCGGCCATCAGGGCGACCGGCCACTCGAGGATCTGCAGAAGGGCTGGGCGGCGGCGCTGGCGAGGTTCCCGTTCCTCGCCGCCGATCGCGCCTGCGCGCTCGGCGCGAGCTACGGCGGCTACATGATCGACTGGATTGCCGGCAGCTGGCCGACGCCGGCCTCGGGCGCCTGGAAGTGCCTGGTCAGTCACGACGGCGTGTTCGACAGCCGGATGATGTACTACAGCACCGAGGAGCTCTGGTTCGACGAGGCCGAGCACGGCGGCACGCAGTGGCAGAGGCCGGAGGCGTTCGAGGTCTTCAACCCGGCCACGCGCGTCGCGGACTGGAAGGTGCCGATGCTGGTGATCCACGGCGGGAAGGACTACCGGATCCCGCTCGAGCAGGGGCTGGCTGCGTTCACCGCCCTGCAGCGGCGGGGGATCCCGAGCGAATTCCTCTACTTTCCCGACGAGAACCACTGGGTGCTGAAGCCGCAGAACAGCCTCAAGTGGCACGAGACGGTCGAGGCGTGGCTGCGCAAGTGGACCGGACCCTGACCGTGCCGTAGCGCGGCCGGCCGCCGGCGGCCGGCGCGCCACCGCCGGCCTTTAATAAGGAGCGACGGCCGCCAGCGACGCGACCGCCGACGGTCTTTCGGCCGCATGACTGGCCCGTTGGGGGGCGGCGCACGCATTACGGGCTTGCCGAAGTCGCATAGCGCAACCGGCCGATCCGGGCCAGGGCCGCCTTCAGTTGCCGCGCCCCGTGCCGATCACCGGGCTACGAGATGCGCTTGGACGCCAAGCCCGGGCGCGCAGAACAGCCTGCTGCCTGGAGCGCCCCGATGTCATTTCTGTCCCGCCTGAGACTTGGCCAGAAGCTTGCCCTGGCGATGCTGGCCCTGCTGCTGCCGACCGCCTACCTGCTGGTGCTGTACGTCTCGCGCCCGGCGCAGGCGCCGGCGGCCGGCTCGGGCGGCACCGACGGCCTAGTCGCGTTCGGCGTGCTGTTCGCAATCGCGGTCGCGTTCGCGATCTGGATGGTCAGGCGCGCCATCGCGCCGCTGCGCGCCGCCGCACAGGCGGTCGAGACGATCGCGAGCGGCGACCTGTCCGGCACGATCGCTCCGGGTCCGGCCGACGACGTCGGCGCGCTGCTGGCGACGCTCGGCCGGCTGCAGGCCCGGCTGCGGCAGCAGCTCGACGTCGAGCGCAGCGCCGTCGCCGAGAACAACCGCGTGCGCGCGGCGCTCGACAAGGTCGAGATCAACGTGATGATCGCGGATGCCGACGGCCAGATCATCTACATGAACGAGGCGGTCACCGAGCTGTTCCGCTCGAAGGCCGCGGAGATCCGCAAGCAGATGCCGCAGTTCGACGCCGACAAGGTGCTCGGCGCGAATTTCGATGGCTTCCACAAGTCGCGCGCGGTGCAACGCAACATGCTCGGCATGCTGCGCGGCCAGCACACGAGCGAGATGCGCCTCGGCGAAGCGGCGCTCAAGATCGTCGCGATGCCGCTGTTCGATCGCGCCGGTGAGCGCCTCGGCACGGCGGTGCAGTGGATCGACCGCACCGACGAGGTGTCGACCGAGCACGAGGTGCGGTTCGTGGTCGGCGCGGCGGGTGAGGGCGACCTCACGCGCCGGATCCGGACGACCGGCAAGAACGGTTTCTACGTCACGCTGGCCGAGGGCATCAACCAGATCCTCGAAGCCAACACCGCCCTCGTTCGCGACGTGCAGCGCGCGGCCCGCGAGGTCGCGAGCAGCGCCGACGAGATCGCGCGGGGCAACCTCGACCTCAGCCAGCGCACCGAGGAGACCGCGTCCTCGCTCGAGGAGACCGCCTCGTCGATGGAGCAGATGACCTCGACCGTGCGCCAGAATGCCGACAACGCGGCGCAGGCGAACCAGCTCGCCGCGGCCGCACGGCAGCAGGCCGAGAAGGGCGGCGGGGTCGTCTCCGAGGCGGTCGCCGCCATGCAGGGCATCAACGCCGCGAGCGCCAAGATCGCCGACATCATCGGCGTCATCGACGAGATCGCCTTCCAGACCAACCTGCTGGCGCTCAATGCCGCGGTCGAGGCGGCACGCGCCGGCGAACAGGGCCGGGGCTTCGCCGTGGTCGCGAGCGAGGTGCGCAACCTCGCCTCGCGCAGCGCGGAGGCCGCCAAGGAGATCAAGTCGCTGATCCAGGACAGCACGCGCCGCGTCGAGCAGGGCGCGCGCCTGGTCGATCAGTCCGGGCAAACCCTCTCGGAAATCGTCGCGTCGGTCAAGAAGGTCACCGACATCGTCTCGGAGATCGCCGCGGCGAGCTCCGAGCAGGCAGCCGGCATCGACGAGGTCAATAAGGCGGTGACCTCGATGGACGAGGTCACGCAGAACAACGCCGCGCTCGTCGAGCAGGCCTCGGCAGCCGCGCAGGCGCTCCTCGACCAGGCGCGCAGCCTCGACGAAAAGGTCGCGAAGTGCCTGGTCACCGCTGAGGACCGGGCCTCGTGGGACGGCCAGGAGCGACGTCACCAGGACGCGTGGCTCAAGGAGCAGGAGGCGCTCAAGCGGACTGCCCAGCCGGCCACGGCGCCGGCCAAAGCGCCGGCCGCGGCACCCGCCGCCGCGCCACACCGGCCGGCGCGGTCGTGGTCCGCGGCCAAGAAGGTCGCCGTCGCCGCGCCCGCCAAGCCCGGGCCCAGGCCACAGGACGCGGCTGTGGCCGCCCGCAAGCCGCGCGCCGCCGCCGGGGGCGAGGACTGGTCGGAGTTCTGAGGCGCGCCGGCGTCGGCTACCAGCCGACGGCCTGCCCGTCCTTGCGCGGGTCGGAGCCCGCACGGTAGACGCGCCGCGCCGGCGCGCCTGGCGCGCGCGGCCGGTCGAGCATGACCGACTGGAAGCCCCCCATCGAGCTGCCGTCGACCGAATGCACGTCGTGGCCCATCGCCGCGAGTGCGTGGCCCACGAGCTCATAGAGCGGCGACTCGAGCGCCAGCACGTTCGACACCTGGTAGTGATGGAAGCGCGCGAGGTCCGCGGCGGCCTGCAGATTGGCGCCGAGGTCGAAGACGTCCACCAGCGTCTGCGCATGGCCCTGCGCCTGCATGTCGCCGCCCATCAGCGTCACCGTCATCAGCGGCGCACCGTCGCGCATCACGAAACCGGCCGACAGGGTGTTGAACGGGCGCTTGTGCGGGGCGAGCGCATTGACGCTCTTCGGGTCGAGCGAGAACAGCGCCCCGCGGTCGTGCAGCAGGAAGCCGTAGCCGGGGACCGTGATCCCCGAGCCGAAGTGCTCGTAGTTGCTGCTGACCCACGACACCATGTTGCCGTCGCGGTCGGCGACCGCGATCACGATCGTGTCGCCGCGCCCGCCGGCCCTGCCGGCCGGGACGGGCGTCGAGGCGCGGGCAGGATCGACGCGGTCGCACAGCGAGGCCGCGTATGGCCGCGACAGCAGGCGCGCGAGCGGCACGCTGACGAAATCCGGGTCGCCGTTGTACGTGAACAGGTCCGCGTAGGCGAGCTTCTTGGCCTCGACGAGGAAATGCCAGTAGCGCGGCGAGGCAGGGCCCAGCGTCGCCAGCGTCTCGCCCGGCGCCCAGCGCGGCACGCAGGCCTCGAGGATGTTCAGCATCTCCTGCGCCGCCCAGTCCTGCGACGGCGGCGGCAGCTCGAAGACGTCGACGCCGTGATAGCGGCTCGCGGCGGGCTCGGCCCACTCGCCCTTGTAGGCGGCCAGGTCCTCGAGCGTCATCGTGCCGCCAAGCGCAGTCGACTTCGCGACGATGGCGTGCGCGATCTCGCCGCGGTAGAACGCCGCGCGTCCGTGCGTCTGCAGCAGCCGCAGCGCGCGCGCGAGGTCGGGGTTGCGAAACACCTCGCCGGTCATGGGCGGGCGCCCGTCGATGTACCAGGCGCGCACCGAGTCAGGGTCCGGTGCCATGGCGCCGCCGCTCGTGCGGACGGCGTCGGGCAGCTGCCAGTCGCTCGCGATGCGCTCGCTGACGGGAAAGCCGTTCTCGGCGTAGTCGACCGCCGGCTGCAGCACCTCCTTGAAGGAGCGCGTGCCGAAGCGCTTCAGCAGTTCCTGCCAGCCCCAGACCGCGCCCGGCACCGTCACCGGCAGGATGCCGTAGACCGGCATCCCGGAGCCGGGCCCCGGGTTCTTTGGATCGAGGTCGTAGCCGAGCGCGTGCAGGTGCGCGATCGTCGCGCCGCTCGGCGCCATGCCGCTCGCGTTGAGCGCGTGCAGCTTCTTTTCCTTGGCCACGTACACGATCGCGAACAGATCGCCGCCCATGCCGGTCATCATCGGCTCGACGACGTTGAGCACCGCGGCCGTCGCGACGGCCGCGTCGATCGCGTTGCCGCCCTGCGCGAGGATGCGAAGGCCGGCCTGCGCCGCGAGCGGCTGGCTCGTCGCGACGAGGCCATGCTGCGCGATCACCTCGGAGCGGCTCTGCGCCG
>Ga0181519_10005455_pt1 | contig 10164 bp, 4 predicted proteins | sample PEATcosm2014_Bin_26_FD_121102 | JGI IMG/M metagenome (GOLD analysis project Ga0181519, IMG submission 121102) | Peatland microbial communities from MTU Mesocosm Facility, Houghton, MI, USA - PEATcosm2014_Bin02_10_metaG | ecosystem: Environmental > Terrestrial > Soil > Wetlands > Peat | place...
CGCATCGCGCAGGTCTGGTGCGCGGTGCTGAAGACCGATCATGTGAACCGCGATGCCAACTTCTTCGAAATCGGCGGCGATTCGATCCTTGCGTTGCAGGTGATTGCCCGTCTCAAGCGCGGTGCGCCGCCGCTCAAGGTGAGTCTTCGCGAGTTGATGCAGCACGGCACGGTGGCTCGTCTGGCCGCAGCGCTTGCGCCGCACGACGCGGCATCGGCGGCGGCCGGCACCGATCTGCTGGTGCGTCTGAATACGGGTGCGCCGTCGGCACCGGCGCTGTTCTGTGTGCATCCCGCTGTCGGAACCGTCTTCGACTATCGGCCGCTCGCGCAAGCCATTGCGGGCGAGCGTCCGGTGATCGGTATCCAGTCGCGCATGCTGCTCGATCCGACATGGCGTGACGCATCGCTCGACGAGATGGCAGCACGCTATGTCGATGCTGTGCGCGTGTCGCAGCCCCACGGTCCCTACCACTTGCTGGGCTGGTCGCTCGGGGGACCGATTGTCCTGGCGATGGCAGAGCGCTTGCGCGCGAGCGGCGAGGCCGTCGCTTTCCTGGGTCTGGCCGATGCTTTCGTGCCGCAGCACGCGCCGGCGAAGCTGGCTACCGCTTCGGCACGAGACTGGACGGGCGATCTGCTCGACTACCTCGTCACGACGCTGCCTCAGGTGGACGCGGCAAAGCTGCACACCTCGCTCGCACCGCACGCGGGCAAGCCGCTCGACGAAGGGGTGCTGGCCGCCGCGGTCGATGCGGCGCTGACGATGCAGACGCACGGCGGTGAGGCGTCAATGGCGTCAACGGCATCCACAACATCAACAACACCAGCGACGGGCGACTACGCTTCGCTCGGCCGCGATGAGCTTGCCCACATGTTCCGTGTGACGGCGCATCTGCGGGCGCTGGCCGATGCGCATCGCGTGCGTCCGACTGACGTCCCGGTGCATGCATGGTGGGTCGAGCGTCGCGCGATGGAGGACCGGGAGCGGCTGACGCAGGCGCTGGGCGCTGCGCCGGTGTATGAGGGCACGGTGGCGTCGAGCCACATGCAGTTGCCTCGCACGCAGGCTTGGATCGACGATGTGGCGCGCTCGCTGCGTAGCGTCGGCAAACCCCATGCGGGGTGGCGACTGGCGTCTTAAGGCGGAGTGAGGAGGGGTGGGGGGCGAGCGACCATCGACGAAAAAGGGCTGAGTCCTGTGCAATACAGAACTCAGCCCTTATCGGCTTGACTCACCCGTCCAACGTTACGGGTTCAGTTCAGTGAAGGCTGCCGCTTGGTTGCGTCGACGACGGCGTGCCAGCGAGGCCGGCGAGGCTCACCATGCGCCTCGCGTGGCGACTTACCAACTGTACTTCGCCGTTCCCAGAATCGTGCGACGCGCGCCATAGGCGCACTGCGAAGTCGTCACACACACCACGTAGGTCTTGTCGAAGATGTTGCTGCCGTCGAGCTGGAAGCGCCAGTGCTTGTCGTACTGGTAGTGAAGGCCCAGATCGACGAGCGTGCGCGACGGTGCCTGACCGGCGGTGTTGGTGGATTCGATGTAGGTCGGTCCGACATAGCGAATGCCGCCGTTGAACCCGAAGCCCTTGAGCACGCCCGAGTGGAACGTGTAATCGGCCCACAGCGCGGCGGCCGTGCGCGGCTGCTGCGGCGGCACCTTATCGAGCAACGTCGGGTCGTTGGTCTTCGAGTTGACGATGTTGGTGTTCGTGTACGACGTGATGACCTTCAGGTTGTCGGTCAGTTCACCCACTGCCTCGATCTCGAAGCCCTTCGAGTGTTGCTCGCCGGTCGTCACCGAGAAGGCCGTGTTGGCCGGGTCCGGCGTCAGCACGTTCGTCATGCGGATGTCGAACAACGACAACGTGATGAAGCTGTTGAAGCCAGCGGGCTGGTACTTCACGCCGATTTCATACTGCTTGCCCTTCGACGGGTTGAACTGGTTGCCGAAGCGATCGGTGCCGACGTTCGGCTGGAACGACTCGGAGTAGCTGAAGTACGGCGCCAGCCCCATGTCGAACAGATACGTCAGACCCGCGCGATAGGTCGCCTGCGAATCCGCCTGGCTCGACGAGCGGTTGGTCAGCCGGTTGTAAACGTTCTGCGCGGCCCAGTCCTGCCGCACGCCGAGCGTGAGCAACCACTTGTTGTACTTGATCTGGTCCTGGAAGTAGAGGCCGCCTTGCGTGAAGCGCGAGTCGCTATCCGCAGCCTGACGCGTGAGCCCGAACACCGCCGCGCCGTAGTTCGGCGAGAAGATGTTGAGCTGGTTTGCCGCGCTCGCCACGCCCTGGCGCATGCTGCGGTGCTCGTTGTAGTAGTAATAATCGAAGCCGAACAGCGCCACGTGCGAGAGCGGGCCGGTCGTGAACTTCGTCTGCAACTGGTTATCGATGGTGAGCACGTCGGTCTGACGGTAATCGGCGAACGGCAACCGGTTGATCATGGTGAGGCTGCCCGGCGCGAAGCCCAGACCGTAACCGTCGGTGTCGACCTTGTAGTCGAAGTACGAGTAGCGCGCGGCCTGCTTGAACGAGACCTGATCGTTGAAGCGGTGTTCGATCTGATAGCCCGCGAAGACCTGCTCGCGCTTGATGTTGTCGTAGTTCGGGTCGCCCACGAATCGTCCGACCGGAATCTGGCCGTTCGGGTTGAAGAGGACCGTGCCTGCGGCGGGCAGGAACTGGCCGAAGCCGACCTTGTCGCGCTGGTAGCTCGCCTCGAACGTGATCGTGGTCTTGTCCGTGGCCTTCCACGTGAGCGACGGCGCGATGTAGATGCGGTCGTTCGGTGTGTAGTCGACCTGCGTGTTGCTGTCGCGGAACAGACCGACGAGGCGATAGAGCACCTTGCCGTCGGCATCGAGCGGGCCGCTGAAGTCGAACGCCGCCTGCTTGTTCTTGAACGACCCGGCCGAGAGCTGGATTTCGTGCAGCGGTGTCTCGAGCGGCTTCTTCGTGACCATGTTGATCAGCCCGCCGGGCGTGTTCTGCCCGTAGAGCACCGACGACGGGCCGCGCAGGATCTCGATGCGCTCCAGTCCGTACGGATCGAGCTGGAACTCGGTGGACGATTGCAGACGCGTGCCGTCCATGTACAGCCCCAGCGTGGACGCCGAGAAGCCGCGAATGTTGATCCAGTCGAAGCGTGTCTCGAAGCCGGCGTTATCCGGCAGCACGCCGGCGCTGTAGCGCATGGCCTGACTGACCGTCTGCGCGCCCAGATCCTGAATCATCTCCTTCGGAATCACCGAGACCGATTGCGGATTCTCGATGAGCGGCGTGTCGGTCTTCGTGCCGGTGGTGCTGCGCTTGGCAACGATGCCGTCGACCGGCCCGGCGCCGGTCTCCGGTGCGCGGTCGGCGCTCACCTGCGTGGGCGAGAGCGACACCTCGCCTGACTGGCCTGAAGCGGCTAAAGCGCCTGAAGCGCCGGACGATTGCGCATAGGCGCTCGCGGCGAATGCCAGCGGCGCCACGACGAGACTCGCGGCAATGGCGATATGGCGATGGATCGGACGATGGCCTGCCCGCTGGCGACTGGCCCCCCGGCCACAGACGCTCCCGTAGTGCTTCATCTAAGACTCCTAGGTTTTTATCGAAAACTGAGGTGATGAGCGCACTCGTATCCCCGCAACGCCCATACCCGTCGAGTAGTGGACGAATCAAGTCCTCCGATATTTAGGGAGCGTTCACTTACTGCGCCAGATGCAGCACGCTCACCGTGGCGGCGGCGACATCCGCCTCGTGCAAAGGCGCGCGCTGCCAGCGTTTGTCTGCCCAGGCTTGCAGCGCCATGGCATTGCGCCGGTCGTCGGGATTGTGGGGATCGTCGGCGGGGCCCGAGGCGTCTAGGGTGGAGGCCTCCACCGGCGCGCCCGGGGCGGCGGGGAAGGTGACGACCTGCACATAGGTGTCGCCGCGAGGTGAGGCGTCCATGGCGTAGCGGCCCGGCCCCATGCGCGCGTCGGCGCAGATGACCGAGAAATAGCCCGCGATGTCGCATCCGCCCGCCAGTCCGATGCGTTGTCCGTCACGTGTGGCGAAAAGCGCTTTGTCGCGGCGGCTGTCCAGTGCGAGTCCCATGCGCTGCATTTCCAGTACGGCGCCAGCGAGCGCCTGCGAGATCGTCGCCCGGTCGGCGCTCAGTTCGCCGGGGGAGGTTGCGGCTTGCGACGCATCGAAAGCGCCCGCCATCGCCCGGCGTCCCGTAGGGTCGGCGCCGGCCAGACGAACCCAGACGGCGTCCCAGAGGTTGGCGCCGCGCGCCGCACGCTCGCCCGTGCCGTCCCATGCGGCAAGCACGCGGCAGGCCGGCGCGATATCGACGGTCTGTGCCGGCTCGAGCGGCTTGCCGTCGAACGGATCATGCGAGATCGGTACGTCGATGCGCTGATCGGTCGACGGGCACGCTCTCGCGAGCAACGTCTGCCGGGCGAGATCTGCCGAAAGTGGCCGGGCGAGCAGCACGGTGTCTCGCACCGCTTGCGTCGTGATGGGGCCCGCGGCGCGTAACGCGGCGATACGTTGCAGGCCCGCGCGACTGCGCAGCGAGAGTGGCGCGTGAGTGCGGCCCAGAACGCCGCTCAGGTGGGCCAAGGGCGCGTCCGGCGCGGCCAGCCATGCGCTGTCGTTCATGTTGGCGACGACGGTGGTGCTCATGATGTCCGGCATGTCTGCGCGGCCCAGCGTGCCGGGCAGCGGGCTGTCCGGGGACGTCTGCCACGCACATGCGCTGCGGCTGCCGTCGAGCACGGGCAGCCCGGGGGCTCGCTTGGCGAACGCTTCCCCGGCAGGCTTCGCGGTACAGGCGGCGGCTAGCGTGTCAGACACGCCGGGCACCGGGCCGATGTCGCCGAACCACACCCGCGGGTCATGCCTGCCGATGGCCAGCGTGTTGACCCATGGATTCGCGGCATCGGCGCGGGCGCTGGCGGCGAAGGCGTCGAGCGTTTGCGCCTGTGCCAGACGCAGATAGTGGTCGAGCAGACCGAAGTTGCCCGCGTTCGCATCGCGCAGGACGAAGGCTTGCTGCCGGGACCAGCCCAGCGCAGGGGAGATGCCGGAGAGGTTGACGACCGGTCCGTCGCCGGTTCGGTAGCGCGTTCGCGAGAGAACCGTCGTGCGGCCTTGCGCATCGCGCACCGGCACCTCGACCGATGCGCGTTGCATGGTCTTGGTGTTGCCGTCCACGCGGTAGCGGGTCGGGTCGGCCGGGTCCAGCGTGAGTGCCATGAGGCCGAAGCGGCGTGCGCTCGACACCGTATGCGTCCAGGCAACGTTCTGGGTGAAGCCGATCATGATGAACGGCGCGCCGAGCATGCTGACGCCCGAGACATCGAGCGTGCCGGGAATCGTCAGATGCGCAGGGTAGAGCCGGTCCGGACCCTGCCAATACCAATGCGGGCTGCCGTAGAGGATCGGTTGTCCGCTGGCGCTGAGCGCAGCGCCGAAAGCGATGGCGTTGCTGCCCAGCCCGGCGTCGTTGAGCGACGACATGGCCGAATCGGTCATCGCGAGCTTCCCCGTTGCCGTGGCAGGCTGGCCCAACGCGGTGCTTGCGGAAGGTGGCGTGGCGCTGGCGATGGCGGCGATCTGCGTGGCGGATCCGGCAGCGAGCGTTGCCGCATAGAGCCGCCGGTAGACGTCGTCTTCCGTCACGCTGGACAGGTGGCGCAGCCAGTCGGCATTGCGGCACGCGGTGTGCCGACGCGCGTCGGTACCGGTCTGTACGTCTCTCAGATAGCGGTTGATGCCCGCGGCGAACCCTTGCGCCAACTGACGTGCGCGTGGCGACTGGGCGGCGCGGTAGCGGGCGATGGTGCTGTCGTCGAACGTCAGCCGGAAGAAGATGTCGGCGTCGAGGTTGGCAGGCTGACCGAAGGTGCTGCGCTGCGCAACATGCCCGTCGGCGCCGAAGGTGAGCGAGCGCTCGCCGCGAAACGTCACGAGGCTCTCGGCGAGCGTGCAGAGATTGTCCTGTGCCTGCGCATAACCGAAGCCATAGCCGAGGCCGCCCCAGTCGTTCGCGCGAATGTGCGCGGTGCCATCGCCGGTGCGGCGGATGTCGGCGGTGTAGTGCTGGCTGACGGCGGCTGGGGAGACGGCGGGCGCGGCGCCCGGCGACGGGGCCTGGGCGCATGCCCCGAGGAGTGCAGCGAAGGCGGTGGGGCGGGCGAACAGGCGCGACAGCGGGAGCAATCGTGACATGGGTAAATATGCCGGGTCGTGATACGTCTTTTGGACGACGAACCACGACTTCAGGAGTTTAGGCGGCTAGTGCTGTCGCCGGGCGCCCTCGGTGCCGGGGCGCCTGAGCGCGCCCGGGACGCCGAAACCGAAACCGCCCGCGACCCGTCACCAAGCGACCCAGCCGCCAGGCCCGGCATACGACATGAACGAATCTTTGACCCCGATCGCTGGTGCGGCCTTGCGCGCGCAAGGATTGAACGTTGCCGTAGGTGCGCGCAACGTGCTCAACCATGTCGACGTGCGCTTTGCGGCCGGTCGCATCAGCGCGCTGTGCGGCCCCAACGGCTGTGGCAAGAGCACCTTGTTGCGCACGTTGGGCGGATTGCTCAAACCGACCTCGGGCCGTGTCTGGCTCGACGACACGCCGCTCGACTCGCTGCGCGCGCGCGAGCGCGCCCGCCGTATCGCGTTACTCGCGCAGACGCCCGGCATGCCCTACGGCATGACGGTGGCCGAACTGGTCGCCTGCGGGCGCTACAGTCACACCGGCATTGGCGGACGCCTCGGCGAGCGCGACAACCTCGCCATCGAGCGCGCACTGCACCTGATGGAGCTCGACGCGTTGTGCACGCGCGATGTCACGGCGCTGTCCGGCGGCGAGCGTCAGCGTGCCTTCATTGCGATGGCGTTGGCGCAGGAGGGCAGCGTGCTGCTGCTCGACGAGCCCACGACCTATCTGGATGTGCGTCACCAGATCGACATTCTTGGCCGGATCCGCGACCTCAATCGCGAGACAGGCATGACGGTCGTCTGGGTGCTTCACGATCTGAATCAGGCGGCGGCCTTCTCCGACGCCATGCTGCTCATGCGCGACGGCGCGCTGGTCTTCTCCGGCACGCCCGACGAGACGATGGATCCGGACCGTCTCATGGACGTGTTCGCCACGCCGATGCAGCGCATCGACTTCCGGGGCTTGCCGATGTGCTTGCCGGTACTCAATGGCTGATCGCATGCGCGCTGTTCGTACGCTGAAGCTCTCTCGCGCGCTATCGGTGCCCGCGCACGCAGCCCCCCGTCAATATGAGCGGCGTACGCGCGCCCTGTGGGGCGGCTGGCTGGCGCTCGCGCTGGCGATCGTCGTCCACGCGCTGGCGAGCGACGCGTGGCCCGGGGCCGACACCGTCACGCTTGCCATGCAGGGGCGACTGAGCGGTGACGCGTCGCTCGCCTGGCTGCTGTTCGTCGACGCCTGGCTGCCGCAGATTCGTGCCGGACTGGCTGCGGGCGCCTGTCTGGGGCTTGCGGGGGCGCTGCTGCAAACCATCACGCAGAATCCGCTGGCGTCGGGTGAACTGCTTGGCGTATCGGCGGGCGCGCAGATGGGGTTGATCGTAGCGCTGCTGGTCCCCGGATTGGCCGTGCTGCCGATGATGCTCGCGGGCGGCGTGCTGGCGGCGCTGTTCACCTTCGTACTCGCCGGCGGCACGCGCACGACGCCGCTGCGGCTCACGCTCGCCGGCGCGGCGAATGCGCTCGCGCTCTCGGCGCTGTGCATGGTCGCGCTCACGCTCTACACCCGCGCGGCAGTGGGCGTTGTGCAATGGAGCACCGGCTCGCTTCAGCAATTCGGCAAGCGCGGGGCGGACGAAGCGCTCTGGCTGCTGCTACCCGCCGGGATCGGCTTGCTGGCGCTGCTGCATCCGCTCGGTCTGGCGCGTTTCGGCGAAGCGCAGGCGGCCGCGCTCGGGCAACGCGTGGGGGCGGTGCGTGTGGGCACGATTCTGCTGGCGGCGGCGCTCTGTGCCATTGCCATCGCGCTGGCGGGGCCCGTGGGCTTCGTCGGACTGGCGGCACCGAACCTCGTGCGACTGATGGGCGTTCATCGTCCGTCGTGGCTTATTCCGCTAGCGGGCCTGTGGGGCGGTGCGATGCTCATCCTCACCGACGCCATCGCCCGGGCGCTGGTGGCCTTCGGGGCGCTGCCCGTGGGGGTCATGAGTGCTGTGATCGGCGCGCCGATTCTGCTGCTGTTGCTGCGCTACGGCCTACCCGCGAGCACCGCCGAGATGACGGCGCCGATCGCGTCGGGCAATCGTTCGCCGAGTCGTCGTCCGATGGTGCTGACGGTGGCATCGGTGGCGCTCGCCCTTGTCGTCGTTGCCGGTCTTACGTTGACGATGGGGGTGCTGCCGTGGCCGTCGGTATGGCATTGGCGAGACGTGTTCGACGCGCAGACGTCCGCCGGCATGCTGGTGGATCTGCGATTGCCCCGCAGTCTGATTGCGATGGGCGCGGGCGCGCTGCTCGCCGGTAGCGGGGTGCTGTTGCAAGGCGCTTGCCGCAACCCGCTGGCCGGGCCGGAATTGCTGGGCGTGAATCAGGCGGCGGGGCTGGCGGTGCTTGCGCTGCTGCTGTTTTCCCCGGAATCGGCCGGGCGCTGGTCGATGCCTGCGGCATGGGCGGCCAGTGCCACGGTGCTCGCCATCGTGCTGGGCGTGAATGCGCGTTGGGGGCTGGCGCCGATGCGGGTGATTCTGACGGGCATAGCATTGGCCGGATTGCTGGCGGCGCTGGCCAGCCTGCTGGTGCTTCAGTTCCACGTGCATGCCACGCAGGCGCTCGTGTGGCTTGTCGGCAGCAGCTACGGACAGTCATGGCAGGGCGTACGCGCGATGCTGCCGTGGCTGGTGATCTGCCTGCCGCTGGCGATCTATGCCGGGCGCTGGCTCGACCTGCTCAGTCTCGGCGACGAAACCGCCGAAGCGCTCGGCGTGCCGGTGGTGCGGGCGCGGCTGGGCCTGCTCGTGCTCGCGAGTGCCATGGCCGCCGCAGCGGTCGCGACGGTCGGCCCCGTGGCGTATGTCGGACTGATCGTGCCCAACGCGATGCGGGCGTTGCCGCTGGCCGGTACGCGTGACCGGCTGCTGACGGCGGCGCTGGCGGGCGCGTTGCTGCTGGGCGTGGCGGACCTGTTCGGCCGCACGTTGTTCGCGCCGCTCGATTTGCCGTTGGGTATCGTGACGGCGGCCGTTGGCACGCCGCTTTTCCTCTGGTTGCTCTCTCGCACTTTCCTGAGGTCGCATGCGCATGCCGGTTAAACGATTTGCGGTCGGGGACGTGGCTCAGGCGCACACGCTCACGTCGCCTGACCGGCGTCGCACGCTGAAGTATCTGGCGGCGGGTACGGCGATGGCGACCGGGGCGTTCGTGCCCGATGCACGGGCGCAAGGCTATCGCGGTCTGTTCAATCGGGCGTCGCCCGAGTTGCCGACGAATGCCCGCCGTGTCGTGTCGCTTGAATTTCTGTTCACGGAGTCGCTGTTGGCGCTCGACGTCACGCCTGTGGGCGTTGCCGATCCTCGCGGCTATACGCAGTGGGTCAAATATCGGGCGCAGCGCCTTGGCGCGGATAGCTCGGTGGGCACCCGTGAGCAACCGAATCTCGAGGCGATTGCGGCATTGCGCCCGGACCTCATCATCGCGTACGCCTATCGGCACGAGCGGTTGTTCGACGCGTTGGCGCGCATCGCACCGACGGTCGTCTTCAATGTGCAGCCCGCGCAGGGCGAGGGCGACGCGCTCGACCGGATGCTGGCAATTTTTCGCTCGATGGGCGACATGACGGGACGCTCGGAAGCGGCGGCCCAAATCGTTCGCGAGAGTGAAGCGCGCATCGCCGTGGCGCGCGCGACGGCGTTGCGCGACGGCTTTCGCAACGCCCCGATCGCGCTGCTCAACGCAAATGCGGGGGGCGGCAACTTCTGGGCGTACGACAACAAGGACATGATCGGCGCGCTCATCGGCCATCTCGGCGCGCGCAACGCGCTGGGATGGCTCGATGCGCGCCAATCGATGGTGAACCTGTCGCTGGGCGATCTGGCGCGTCACCCTGAATGGTCGCTGATCGTCGTCGATCGGGGCGACGCGCCTGCGTATCAATTGCCCGTCTGGCGGGCGTTACCCGC
>Ga0181519_10005458_pt1 | contig 10162 bp, 8 predicted proteins | sample PEATcosm2014_Bin_26_FD_121102 | JGI IMG/M metagenome (GOLD analysis project Ga0181519, IMG submission 121102) | Peatland microbial communities from MTU Mesocosm Facility, Houghton, MI, USA - PEATcosm2014_Bin02_10_metaG | ecosystem: Environmental > Terrestrial > Soil > Wetlands > Peat | place...
CCCGGCGACGACGGATACGAACTCCAGGTGCTGGACGCGTACAACAACACCACGTATGTGAACGGGCAGGGCGGCAGCATTTACAAACAGAGTGCGCCTCTCGTGAATCCGGCGCGCAAGCCGGGAGAGTGGCAGTCGTACGACGTGGTGTGGACCGCGCCCACATTCAACGCAGACGGCACGCTGAAAACACCTGCATACGTCACGGTGTTCTTCAACGGCGTGCTGGCGCAAAACCACTTCGAGTTGAAGGGCCAGACCCTCTACATCGGCAAGCCGTTCTACAAAGCGTATGACCGAGCGCCGATCAAGTTGCAGGCCCACGGCGACAAGAGCGAGCCGCTCAGCTACAGGAATATCTGGGTGAGAGAGCTAAATTAGCAGATTGCAGATGACAGATTGCAGATGACCGTCTTTCGCGGCCTTGGGGCGATGGTTGGGTGCCGTTTGGGCCGGATGCTCTCGCTCTTGTTACCAGGGTGGGTCGCTTGGGGCCCAGTTCGCGCATTCAGGCGGATTTTGGGCGCGCCATTCTCTCGATGTTGCGGGTGATCAAACCCACCGGGAGGAAGCGGACCAGGAATGCGGTAAATCTGCCGCCGAAGTAGGGGACAATCGTTCGCTTCCCTTGCGCCAAGGCGGCGATCCCCAGGCGCGCCACCTCCGAGGCCGATTGTTTGCCGCCAGGCATGAAGTTCTCCGAGCGTGCGACCTGAAAGAATTCGCTTTCGGTGGGACCGGGGCACAGCGCGGTAACTTTGATGCCGAAGCGCGCAACCTCCGCGGCGAGTCCCAGAGCAAAGAAGCGGTCGAAGGCCTTGGTTGCCGCATAGGTGGTGAGGTATGGCACGGGCTGGAAACTGGCGGTCGAGGCGAGGATCATGATCCAGCCGCAGCGGCGCGCGACCATGCAGGGGACGAAGAGCCGCGTGAGCCGCACCATGGCCTCGCAGTTGACGCGCACCTGGCTCAGCTCCTGATCGACGGGACTCTCGTAGAATGCGCTGAACTGGCCAAGTCCGGCATTGTTGATGAGGATGTCGACGGCCAGCCCTGCGCCTTCGGTCGCGTCGTAGATCTGCTGCGGCGCGGCGGGGTCGTTCAAATCAGCAGCGACGATGCGGATTTCGGTTCCCTTGCCTTTGAGTTCGGAGGCCAGCGACTCGAGGCGTTCGACACGCCGCGCGGTGAGAATCAGCTTTGCACCATGAGAGGCAAGTTCCCGCGCCAACGCCACGCCGATGCCCGCGCTGGCCCCGGTAACAAGCGCCCATTTGCCTTTAAAATCGCTCACATTTGCCATGAGTCCATCGTAGCGGATGGCTCAGCCGCGCCTGGTGCGCTTTGCGGATGCGGGCTGCGCAGATTCAGGTTTTGCCGCAGAGGCGCGCTTGGCTGCAGCGCCGCTTTTCTTTCCGGCATTGCCGTTCTTTTCGACGCGCAGTTTCCAGGCCGTGTGCAACGCGCCTGTGAGCGTGTCCTCGTCTGCCTCGGCGAGCCGGATGTGCGTGATGCCCATCCTGCCCCAGCCGCCGTGAACAGGCAGAAACAGATCGGGGCGGTCGGCAATGAAGGCGGCCTGATGTTCCGGCGTGATCATCAGGTTGCCGTAGCCTTCTTTGACCGAGGCGAGCGTGGCAAAGATGTGCCCACCGACGCGAAAGTCAGTTGCGCCCATGTGGGAGCCTTCTTCAGCACCTTTGAAGCTGAGGGCGATGCGGCGAAAATCGGATGGGGTCATGGAGAGCCTCCGATTTAGCAAGTTAGCCCCGCTGCGCGGCAGTAGCAAGTTAGCGAGCTAGCGGACGGTTCAAGTCAGTGGGTGGAAGCCAGCAACTCCCCTTCGAATTCCTCATTGAGCCAGCTTGAAAAGGCCGAAAACTCCTCGTCGCGGCCGAGGAAGTCGCGCACCATTTGCCGGCCCGGCTTTGACCCGCCCTGTTCGAGCACGGCTGTGCGGTAGCGGCTGCCGGCATCGCAGCCGAGCAGATTGGCGGGATCGAACTGAGCGAAAAAGTCCAGCGCGATGACCTTGTCGAAGGCATAGGTGTAGTAGTTCGACGAGTAGCCAGTCAGATGGCCAAAGCTCGCATACATGCGGTTGCCTTCAAGCCAGGTCCAGGGTTGCAGGCTCAGGTAGAGCCGCCTGGTTATCGCATCCAGATCGAGGCCTGCGGGGTCCTGGTCGTGAAGGTCGAGCGAGAGTGTGGTGTAGTAAAGCTGCGAACGCACCCAGTCGGCGCGGCCGAACGAGCCCGCTCGTTTCATCCTTTGGATGAGCTCCGAGGGAAGGACGGCGCCCGTCTGGTAGTGCCGGGCAAAGGCCTGCAGGAGCTTTTCGTCGCGGAAAAACTCTTCCAGCATTTGGGACGGCACTTCGATGAAGTCGCCCTCGGTAGCAAATCCAGAGATGCCGGCCCACTCCGTCTGGCCGCCCAGGATGGCGTGCATCAGGTGGCCGAACTCGTGGAAGTAGGTGACCACGTCGGAGTACTGGAGCAGGCCGGGGTCCTTGTCGTCGCCGCCGGGGAAATTGCAGATCAGCGCGGCCTCGGGCAGAGCGCGACCGCGAACGCCGGTGACGATGGGCGCGGCAGAGAACCACTTGTCCTTGCCGTCGCGGGGGTGCATGTCTAGGTAGAACCGGCCTACGAGGCGCCCGCCTTCATGCACCTCGAAGACCGAAACATCCGGATGCCAGGCCTGGGCGCTGGAGCGGCGGAATTCGATCTTGAAGAGGCGTGCAGCAGTTTCCAGCACGCCAGCCTCGACCTGCTTATAGGGGAAATAGGGGCGGACGGATTGCGAGTCGAAGTCGAAGGCCGAACGGCGGAACTGCTCATACCAGTAGCCACGGCTGGTGATGTCGATCTCCTCGAGCCCCGGCTGGCGAGTGCGCGCGAAGCCGAGAATCAACTCATGCTCGCGGCGTGCGCCGTCGCGGCTGGCTTCGTCGAGCTTGGCCAGAAAGGTGCGGACATTGGCAGCCGAGCCCATCATCTGGTCGGCGGTGGCCAGGTCAGCCCAACTGCGGAAGCCGAGGACCGTGGCAATCTCCTGCCGCGTGGCCAGCAAATCAAGCAGAATCTGCTGGTTGGCCGGGTAGGCTCGGGTATTGTAGGCGAGGAACATGCGCTCGCGCAGCGTTGCGCTGGAGGCAAAGGTCATCACCGGCTGCATATCGGGTTGGTCGGTGGTCAGCGTGACCACTCCCTCGGCATTCGCGGGATGACGGGCGAGGTAGTCCGGGGGCAGACCATCCAGTTCGGCCTCAGCGGCCTCGACGGTCTTGCCCCCCTCCTGGATGTTGCGGCTGAATTCGAGCGAGAGACGGGTGGCTCTCTCGTGCAACGCCTGCAGGTGGTCGCGCGTGGCCTGGTCCTTGTCCACGCCTGCCAGCCGATAACCCAGCAGAGTGCGCTCGACGAAGTGCTTTGTGGCTGCGCTCGTTCCGTCAAGATGGATGGCCGTCAAAGCATCGTACACGGCGCGGTTCAGGCTGAGGGCGCTGCCGGCCATCGCCACCCGCTGCGCCTCCTGCTGCGCCTGGTCCCGGACGGCCTTGTCCGCAGCCACGGAGTTGAGCACGCCGGCCTGTGCTCCGGCCAGGCTGAGGTGCTCGATGGCCTGGTCATAGAGGCGCAGGGAGTTCTCGGGCGTGCGCGGCCCGTCCACGGCCAGCAAGGCGGCCAATGCGGCCTCATGCGCAGCCAGGCGGGCGCTGACCCAGTCTGAGAGCGCTTCAGCGGAGGCAGCTCCACCCGCCTCCCAGGCGTGGAGATCCTTGGTGTCGAGAGCGGCGGGGATTTCTGCATGCATGTGAACAAATTCCTCCAAACTTCTAGGTTGCCACAGCGGGGCGGGGTCGTGCTCCCCGGTTTCGCCGGTCAAATTACGGAATCGGCTGTTGCATCCGGAGTGGAACCCCTTTAAGATGCGTCAATTGACATCCATGACGTACACCAGTTCCAGACCGTCTGATTCTCTGCCCACGCTCGCCGCGCCGCGGTTGCGCGTTCCCAGGCTGTGCGTGGCCATTCAGGCCGACACTGCGGCAGAAATGGTGGAGCGCGCTGCGGCGACGCTGGCGGACTCAAAGTTCCTGGAGTTTCGCCTGGATTCACTGGCCAAGCCGGCGGCCGCACTCGCCAGGCTGAAGGAGTTTCTGGCCGACCACCGCGACGTGACGGCGATCGCCACGTGCCGACGCAAGCAATTCGGAGGACACTTCGCCGGGTCCCTGGCTTCAGAGTTCGAGGTACTGCAAAATGCGGCCGAGGCGGGCTGCCAGATTGTAGATCTTGAAGTCGAATCGGCCGAAGCGGCCAAGCCGGTGGTGCTCAAGAAGTTCCGTGAAGGGCTGCGGGCGGCAGGCGCGTCGCTGCTGGTGAGTTTTCATGACTTCACGCACACCAAGGGCCTGGAGAAGGCGGCCGAGCGGATCGAGGCCTTTCAGCCGGATTTTGTCAAAGTAGTGTCGACGGCGCGGGCGCTGACGGACAACCTTGCGGTTCTGAGGCTGATTGAGGAGCGTTCGCTCTCTTCGCAGGTGGTGGGCATCGCCATGGGCGAGGAGGGCCTGGTGAGCCGCGTGCTCGGACCGCGAGCCGGGGCGGCGTTCACGTTTGCCTCCTTCTCCGACGGGGCGGAGACGGCGCCAGGACAGGTGACGGCGCGGACGATGCGGGAACTGTATCGCTTCGATCAGCTGGACCGCGCAACGCAGTTGTTTGGCGTGGCCGGCAACCCGATCTCCCACTCGCTTTCGCCGCTCATGCACAATACCGCATTTCGCAAGGAGAACGTGAACGCGGTGCTGCTGCCGCTCAAGGTGCGAGGCATTGACGATCTCCTGACCATGGTGCGCGGGCTGCCGCTGGCGGGCGTGGCCGTGACCATGCCGCTGAAGGAAGAGGTGCTGCCGCACCTGGCCAACCCCATCCTGGCGAAGTTGCGTCCACTCGCCCATCGTATTGGAGCCTGCAATACTCTACGCGTTGGTGGAGACGGCAAGATTGTGGGCTTCAATACGGACGTGGACGGAGTGGTTCGTCCGCTTGAAAAGCGGCTGAAACTGAGAGGTGCGCGCGTAGCGGTGCTGGGTGCGGGCGGAGCGGCGCGGGCGGCCGTGTTTGGGCTTGTGGAGCAAGGCGCGGAGGTCTTCATCGTCAACCGCACCCATGAGACAGCGGTGAAGCTGGCCAGGGAAGCGAAGGCCAAGGCACTGAAGCACGAGCTGTTGGGGAAGAACCACTTCGATGTGCTGATCAACTCGACGCCGTGCGGCATGAAGGGATCGAAGCAGCCCCTACCGATCAAGGAAAACGAGTTGAACGCGGGGCTGGTATTCGACATGGTCTACAACCCGATGGAGACGCCGCTGCTGAAGCTGGCCCGCCAGCGCGGGATTCCTGTCGTCACGGGGCTGGAGATGTTTGTGCAGCAGGGCGCGCGCCAGTTTGAGATTTGGACCGGAAAACCCGCTCCGGAGGCGGAGATGATGCGCGTGGTGGAGTTGGAGCTGCGCAGGCGGGGATAAAGCCGCGATGTCCCTTCGCAGTTAACAAGATATAAATCGTATATACAATAAGAGTCCGGGAATCACGTGCGATCCCGCCAAGAATGAGCGCAACATACGGGAGCGAGGACTCTCATTCGAGCGGACGGCGGATTTCGATTCCGAGACGGCGACGTTCATGACAGAAATCCGCAAGGGCGAAACACGGCGCTCTGCAGTCGGCTATCTCGATGGGCGGATGCATGTGCTTTGCTATATTCGCAAACCGGACGGGATCCGCGTCATCAGTTTCCGCAAGACAAACTAGAACGAGGCAAGACTCTATGGCAAGCCGCAAACCATTGATCGATGAGGATGGAGAGGTTAGAGAGATAACGGCCGAAGACGTTGCCCTCCCTAGGCCTTTCTCCGCGCTGCCAGCGGCGGAACAGAAGATGCTTCTGAAACTCCGCAAGCGCGGGCCGCAGAAAGCTCCCCGGAAAGTTCCCATCTCGATTCGACTTTCTCCGGATGTGGCTGAGGGTCTTCGCGCAACCGGCAGCGGATGGCAAGGCCGCGCGGATGAAGCGCTCCGATCCTGGCTTGCCGGGCAGACACTGTCTCGTAGCTGAGAACGGACCGCTTACGGCGCGCTTTCAATCTGGCGGGAGATCCAACGGCTCAGGCTTACGCCTTCGACCGCCGCGCGCAGGGCCGCTTTGCGATGCAATTCGGGTTCTGTACGCACCAGGATCTTTCCGTTGAACGGGCGGTCGGGCTGCTGGCCGGTCTCGGCGCAGAGTTCCAGATAGCTGTCGATGCTTGCGCGAAAGGCGCGCTCCAGCTCAGTGGCTGTTCTTCCTTCGAAATGAATCACATCGCGGAGCCCGGCGACGGTGCCGGAGAAGGTCTTATCGTCCGCATCGAAGTCGATCGGGCCGGCGGCGTAACCCTTGTATTCCATCATGGCTTCACCCCTGCATTCACGAGAAACTGGCGAACTGCATCGACCGCGCCCTTCTTGGTTTCGGGCCGCGGATGTGGACGGTGAAAGACGGCTGTTACCCCATTCAATCTTGCCGCGATCCGGCTCCCCGCGCGCTCCGTTACTTCGCCTCCCAATGCGCGAATCAGCGATTCGATAGCGGACCAGCGTATGTTCGCCTTGGTTGGACGGGCGAAGACGGCGTTCAACGTGGCCTGCTGCGCCTTGTTCATGGCAAACGAAACTCAGCCTTTCCGGTCCCGGCCCACCGGAAAAATGATAGCACATACCGCTATCCATCGACCCGCCGGATCAGAGGCTGCTGAAACGGAACGGCCGCTGCAAGCTATCTCGCCTTCTTCTTCCCCGCTTTGGCGGACTTTGGCTCTTCGCCTTCCAGGTGGTTAACGGGAATGGGAGCCATGTCGGGGCCGATGCGCTTGACCTGCGTATCGATCATCTCGAAGTTGATGGTGCGCGGAGCGACGGGGCGGGTGACGCCGGAGACGGGATCGAACGACAAGTTCTGGCCGCTGGCAATCTGGAAGCTGAAGGTGGGCACAATGCCTCCGCGATCCTGCTGGGAGCCCACCTTGACCGGAAGGTAGCCCTGGATGGGGTGCAGGCGGAATGCTGTCTCATAACGGTGGCGCTTGAGGCTCCAGGTGAAGACGCGGATTTGATCGAAATCGAAGGGCAGGCCGGGCTTGGGCGGGCTGAGAACGGTCACGTACTCGGGAACCAGGTGATCGGCTGTGGTGGCCTCGTCGTCGGGAATCTTTTTCAGAATGTATGCACCCACCATGCGCTGGCCCTCGGCGTAGGCGGCCACTTCATCGGGCACATCCACATCCACGCGCCCGGCGAGCAGCCATCCGGCGTGGCCTTGAGTGTCGCGCACCAGCCACCAGTCTTCCAGGACCGGGGCGGACGCATCCTCCGGCGTGGAAGGTTGCATGACGGCAGGGGCCGCCGGCTTGGGGGTGGGCGGAACGGGTGTTGCCGGAGCCTTTGATTGAGCGGCCGGAACCGGGCCTTTCGCTGCCGGCACGGCGGTTGGCACGGCTTTGGGCGCAGAGGCTGACGGCGCCGATTTCGGGACCGATGTGCGGGCCAGAAGCTGCACCTTGGCGTTGGCGGGAAGCAGATAGAAGTGCTCCGTTTCGCGGCCGGGAAGGTTATGCAGATAGACGTCGTCACGCACCGTTGCCGTGGCCACGACAGGGTCTTTTTCATGCTGGCTGGCCAGTTGAGCGAAGAGGTCATAGGCCTTGGCGTCAATCACAGCATGATCCTCAATCCAGCCGATCTCGTTTTTTTGGGTCTTGACTTTGAGGAAGCGGTGGCCATGCTCCAGGACCTCCAGCGGCTGCCCGTTGACCACCTCGGCTACGCGATTCGAGACAGCGGCTACGCGGTCGTGCAGGTACATCTGGCGGGCTGAAACGTAGACCGTATCGTGCTGTTCCGGGTGAAACCGGTTGCATCCCGCAGAAAACGCGAAAAAGCACAGCAGAAGGAACAGAGACGCAAGTTCCTGGAAGCGCCTTGCGCAACGGAAGAGTGGGATGGGGAGTCGCGTGAGCACAGCCAGTGGCGTTCCCCTTGAGGATAGCATTCTTGAGGCAGGGACAGAGGGCAGGGACTAGGGAACTGGGAATAGGGGCAGGCGTGAATTGGCGTCAGAAGCAACTATCGATGTCAGCGGTTCGCTGACATCTGATCTCTGACAACTGACAACTATGTTTTATGGCGCGGCTACAACGGCAATCGAGTTGGAGGCGGTTGTGGAAGTGATTTGGGAGTCGAGTTGGCCGAGGGTGGTGGCGTCGAAGGTGTAGGCGACGAAGTAGGGACTGCCCAACGAGCCCACCGCGAAGACGAAGGTGCTTGTCGAGTCTTCGGCCAGGTCGAGCGGCTGAATGCCGGTCGCGGTGGACGTATCGGTGGCCAACGTGTAGGTTGTGCCGCTGGCGTCGATGGTGAAACCGGTAACGTTCCCCGCAGTGCTGGCGCCGGCGCCGTTGGCGACATAGACATATTCGCCGGATGCGGCGGGAAGAATGGAATTGGGAGCGAGACCGCCGCTGGAAAGGGGCGAACCGGTGGCCTGTGTGAGCTTGGCAGCGGTGAGCGAGCTGTAGTTGAAGGCGCGCAGGCCGCCCGAGGTGCCAGCCGAGTTAGCCAGAGTTTCGCCGATATAGAAAAGGCGCGGAGTTGTGCCGGGGTCGACCGCGACGGAGAGTGCGGACCCGTTGGCGTTTGCCACAGGAATGGTGGTGGCTCTGGTGGCGAGCGGATTGCTTCCCGAGGACACCGCAGCATTGAACGGAACAACAATGGCGCCGCCCGCGCCCAGGGCGACAAAGATGTTGGCGTTGTCTCCTGAAACGGCCATCCTGTTGGCCTGCAGATTCGCGTTGGCCACAGAGAATGAAACGGTCTGCTCGGTGCCGTTGTTTGCGCCGGTCAGGCTGCTGATGGGAACCGCGCCGATGGTCACCCCGCCGGTTCCGGGGATAGCCTCAAGGAGCCAGGAGTTCGTTGCGTCCACTTGAACCGAATAGGCCTGATCGGAGGACACGACCACGCCGGTGCCCAGAATGCCGTTAGTAATGGGGTACGCGAAGACGCCTGAGGTAGTGCTCACCATGAGAAAAGCTCCGTTGGGAGCGATGGCCATGGCGTAGGGTGCGCCCTGCAGCGTCCAGGGACTGCCACTGAGCGGGGTAAGCGTGCCGGTGACGATGGACTCACCCACCACCTGGGGCGTGGCGCCGGCGTTGAGGATGTAGAACTTGCCGCTGGTGGCGGTGGTGCAATTGGTTGTGCAACTGCCGCTCCCGCTGTTGCTTGGAGCCTGCCAGAAATCGCCGCACCCGGCCACGAAGGCAATCAGAAGCGGGGCTGCCACCAACAACAGCCTTGCCCATTTCCCTGGTTTCATTCCCGCTCCTTGTTTACGGTCCACCAATCCCACTCACAGGATATCGCCATGCTGCACAGCCCCGCTGCGCTAGAGGGTTAGACGCAAAGTCGCACTCAAAAGCCGTACAGTGAGAGACGCGCCGCGGTAGGAGATCGCTCATTCCCATGCGGGATTCGGAAGAGCATCCCATGGCTGCCTAAACCGCGTTCTATTTCAGCATGGAGCTCCGCGCCTGCCACACGAGCCGGGCGGCTGTGAGGTCCTCGATGGCCATGCCGACCGACTTGAAAACAACGCGACGGCCCAGCGGCGCCGAGATGGAGCCGGAGAGGATCTCCCCGATCTCTGCCTGAACTTTTGCGCCGGAGAGGCGCACGTCTCCCGATTCGCGCTCGGCGCAGGAGCGGGACTCGGCTACAACATAACTGGAAAGCATGGCCTCATCGTCCAGCTCGCGCAGGCTGGCGCCGGTTGCGCCGACGGCCAGCACCAGCGCATGAGAGGTGAGCCAGCGGCCGTCGAGCACCGGGCCAGGCGAAGCGGTTACGGTGAGAACTACATCGGCAGCAGCGGCTTCCTCGATCGCAACAGAGCGTGCGCCGGTCTCCTCTGCAAGCCGCTCGGCGTTGGCCGCGGTGCGGCTCCAAATACGTATGTCGTTGAGTGCTGGGCGCACCTGCTTGAGCGCCTTGATATGCGAACGAGCCTGCACCCCGCTGCCCAAAATGCCCAAACTGGTTGCTCCTGCCGG
>Ga0181519_10005461_pt1 | contig 10156 bp, 8 predicted proteins | sample PEATcosm2014_Bin_26_FD_121102 | JGI IMG/M metagenome (GOLD analysis project Ga0181519, IMG submission 121102) | Peatland microbial communities from MTU Mesocosm Facility, Houghton, MI, USA - PEATcosm2014_Bin02_10_metaG | ecosystem: Environmental > Terrestrial > Soil > Wetlands > Peat | place...
GCATCGGACACACCAAAAGGCCCTGTATCCCTGCGGTTCCCGCCAGATGAATCCGAGGCGGTCTTCCCCCGACTGTTCCCGGCGTTCTGAGGGCCCTCGGCGACGAGACAGCGCAGGCTACCCAGTCGTTCCTTTTACGCCATACGTCGGAGGTCCATCACTCAAGCGCCTCGACGTCGAATGCCGCGCCCCGGATGGAAACCGAGCGTAGGATGATCCGCCAATCGAAACCTCACCGGGGGGCGATCCGCCAATCGAGGGGGACCCACAAACGGAGGGTTTCCCCCCATGTGCGCGGGCGGCGGCGTCACCTAGGATGATGGGAGAGCCGGCCCGCTCCTGAGTGGCCGGCCCCGTTCAGTGGAGAACAACCTTGCCTCACGCTCCCTCCCGCTCGACCCCGCCGGCGCTCAGTGTCCTGAGCGCAGCCTCACTCCGCGGAGCCTCACTCGGCGCAGCCTCACTCCGCGGAGCCTCACTCGGCGCAGCCTCGCTCCTCGCAGCCTCTCTCCTCGCGGGTTGCTCCGGCGGAGGCTCGCCCGGAGCCGGACAGTTGCCGGCGGCGACGACCGCGTTTCAATCCGAGACGTTCGGCCTTCACCTGCCGCCGCCCAAGGTTCCGGGCGGCCTGTACGTCGGCGAGTTCTCGACCGGCGATGTCGGCGAATACGCGCTGCCCACCAAGGGCAATGAGTCGCCGCGCTGCACCCTGTCGGGGTTCAGCGAAGTGAACGGCATCGGCGTCAACAGCAAGCACGTGTTGTACGTGCCCGACGGGGCTACGCGAAAGATCTACACGTATGCGGCGGATTGCGGGACGCAAGGCGTCACATTGAGCGATAGCAACGGTCAGCCCTCCGACGTTGCCTTCGACGGCAAGACCGTCTACGTCAACGATGCGACGAGCGCAAAGATCGACGTCTTCGCGAACGGCGCTACGTCGCCGACGAGCACGCTATCGAATTCCGCGATCAGCGGCAACAACTTCGGCGATGCCGTCGACAAATCGCATAACGTCTACGAGTCGTCGCAGAGTGCCGTGATCGTCGAGTACGCCGGCGGAGCCGAGCCCGGCACGAAGCTGCCGCTCAACGGTCTTGCGACGCCGCTCGGCATGGATTTCGACAAGCAGAACAACCTGCTCGTCACGGATACGACGAACGGCCTGCTGATCTACGCCTCGCCGTATTCGGGCAATCCGTCCAAGAAGGTGACGCTGCACAACCTCTCGGTGTACTGCAAACTCGACGCGCCGAACAAGCACCTCTACTGCTCGGACATCATCGAGGGCACGGTCGACGCCTATAGTTACCCGGCGGTCACGTACGAATACTCGATCTCAAACGGACTCGTACAGTCCGGCAGCGTCGAAGGCATCGCTCTGGACCCGCCCAACAAATCGTAGCCGACCTCCACCGCGTCGGCGCCGCCGGCGCGGTGTTCAGCCGTCACGCTCCACGCGTCCCCTCGAAGGCGCTAGGCGCACCTTCGCGGCACGCCCATGACTTGGTGCCTGCCGGACAGTTGCGGTGGACATAGACTCCCTGGAGGAGCATCACAACCGCGGACTTCAAACTCAGAGACCGAGCGGTCTCCGAGTCCGGCATTGCCCCATTGGAGTGTCCCGTCCGGCGATAACGCGACGACGCCGACGTCTCAGAAAAGCTCCGCGAGCGTCAGAAAGCAGCGGTGGAGTCGGGCGTGCCGTTTCCCGTCGCTTCGTCGTAGCCGGTGGGCGGAATGTCGTAGAGCTCCAAGGCGTGCTCGTACAAACCCTTCGCGTTCTTAATGCCGTGCGTATTGCCCGCGAGCGCGTAGATTGCCGCAATCGCGGGGGCTCCGACGCTGGTGCCGCCGACCTCCAGCCATCCGCCGAAGCCGTATGAATCGTAGATCGCAACGCCGGTCGAAGGCGAGCCCACGAAGGCCACGTCGTTGTCCGTGCGCGTCTTGCAGAAGTCGTCCTTCTGCCATTTCGGCTTAGCAGCGTACTTTGCGCACCCACCGCCGCCGTCCGCCGTTTCCGTCCATCCTCGGCTCCCGCCGCCGCCTTGGGTCAAGGTCGTGCCGCCGACGGCGATCACGAACGGCAAAGCCGCCGGATAGCCGACGCCGTATCCCGAGTCCCCGCCCGCAGCCGTCACCGGACGCCCGGCGTCGTACGGAGACTTCGACTCCTCGCCCTTGAACTCGCTGCCCGAGAAAGCCGTGGAAATCGTCGTCGCGTTCAGCTTTGCCGCCTCGCTCACGGCCTGCCCCAGGTCGTTGAGCGAATCGCTTTTCGCCTCCACGAGCAAGATGTTGCAGTTCGGGCAAAGCGCCGAGACCATATCGACATCGAGCGACTCCTCGGCGCCCCAACTCTCGTTTCCCGAAGGTAACTTGGAACCGCCGTTTTGATTCACTTTGCGTAGGCACCCCGATGACGACGAACAGGCCGTCAAGCCGTAGTTGGCGCGATACACCGCAAGGTCCGACTCGAGATTGGGATCGTCGTACGCGTCGATAACCGCGACCGTCGCGCCGCTTCCACCGCCCTCGTCGCCGCTCAAATTATACGCGCTCGACAAGTCCGTCGGCCCATAGCCGGACGGACCCGTCTTCGCAAGGAGCAGCTCGCACTGCGCGTAACCTGCGGGCGCCCTCGGACAGACGCGTTCGAATGCGGAAGCAAGGCGCGAATTGGGATCGATTGCGGAAGCGAGGCGTCGATTTCGCTCGGATGCGGAGAGCGTCGTACCGATGGAGCCGGCGCCACTCGAGCCGGTCGAGCAACCTGCGCCTACGAGCAACCCGGCAAGAAGCGAGAGCAGGATACAAAGTCTCCGCGTGCGGGCGGCGGTTCCAAAATAACGCGACAACTTCGTCTCCTTATCGTAGGCGCGAGGGGGCGGCACTTCTGCGCGCCCCAATCTCCGCCCTAGTGGAACAAACGCGAGCCAGGTGCGCGTTGCTCGTGTGCGCGGGCTTGGGTTGGCTCGGCTATCTCGTGCCTGCGGCGAAGCCGCTCTCCATCCCGATCATGATCCTCGGCGTGCTGGCGGAAGGCCTGTTGATGTTCCGGCTTCTCGTGAGCGGTGTGGACGTTCGGCGCTGGAACGAACGGGCTGCGCGCAACAGGCTGCAGCAACAGGGCGGCGGATCCGCAGGACATGCGCCCGGCCGGTCGTAGTCGACGCGAGGTGAATGCAATTGATCTCCCGTGGCTGTGAGACACCTGCCGTGGCCGTAATAGGTGTAACGTGGCGATAAGAGCCCTAACGTTCGACATCATTGGGACGGTATTCGACTACATGGGCACGTTCTCGAAAGATGTCGCCACCCTGAACCGGCGCTACGGGCTCAACCTCGATCCCGCAGCTTTCGCACGCGGCGCGCATGACGGATACGCGTCAGGCGTGCAAGCCGTACGCCGCAGCGGTCACTGGAAACCGCCCGACGAGATCCTGCGCGGTTCGATCACCGCCCTCTTGTCGGTGGACCGGACGCCCACGCCCGAAGAGGTCGACGACTTTCTCGCAATCTGGCATCGGCTCGAGCCCTGGCCGGACGTCGCGCCCGCGTTCGAAGCACTCCACGAGCACCTCACGTTGGTGATTCTCTCCAACGTGAGCGTCGCAATGCAATCGGCCCTCACTGCAAACTCGCGGCTGCCGTTCGACCGCTTCCTCTCATCCGAGGGGGTCAAGGCCTACAAACCGAGCCCGGCGATGTACCGTCAGGCGATCGATGTCCTCGCATTACAGCCCGAAGAGATAATGATGGTCGCCGCACACAACTACGACCTCGATGCCGCGAAAGAACACGGCTTCAAGACGGCCTACGTCGACAGCCCCGGCGAGGGCGGCGCGCCCGGCCCGGCCTACGACATGAACGCTGCGAACTTCACCGAACTCGCAGAAAAACTCGCCTCGCAGTAAGCTCGAGCAACACCTACATTAACACTGCAGCCAATCGTCCGCTCTAGCCGGCGACGGCTAGCCGCGCGCTCTCGCAGGCAATGGATAGTCCGCACTATCGCCGGTACGGGCCAATCGGCACAGGTGTGACCTTCCTCGAATGGTTCCGTTCCGGGGCGGCGAACGACCAGGCCCTCCCCCGGAAGGATCAGCATGTCAAGTCGCCTTAGGCCTCGCTCCCTTTTGCTGTTTTTCGTCGCGCTCGCCTTGGCCGGCTGCGGTGGAAACCTCGGAACCCCGGGGGGCTCGCCACAGCGCCTTCCGGACGCTCGCGTCCATGCGCCGCGGTCGCAATCTGCATCGGAGTCGCTCCTGTACGACTTCCCCGGCGGCAATGACGGCGCGTTTCCGTACGCCGGGCTGCTGGAAGACAAAGATGGCGACCTGTACGGCACGACCGACGGCGGCGGCGGGTCCGACGATGGCGCCGTCTTCAAGTTGACGCCGGGCAGCGGCGGCTACACCGAGACCGTTCTTTACGCCTTCAGCGGCAAACCCGACGGCGCGCTGCCCTACTCGACGCTCGTCGAAGGCAAGAAGGGCGTCCTCTACGGCACGACCTACTCCGGCGGCAGCCTCGGCGACGGCTGTGTCTTCGCGTTGACTCCCTCGCGCGCGGGCTACGTGGAGAGCGTGCTGTACAGTTTCAGCGGTTCGGCCGGCGACGGCGGGAACCCGTATGCGGGCCTCTTCATAGACAAGAAGAGCGGCGTGCTCTACGGCACGACGCTCTACGGTGGCGCGTACGGACCCGGCGCGGTCTTCTCGCTGACGCCGGCGGGCAATGGCTGGAGCGAGAAAGTCATCTACAGCTTTCGCGGCGGCAACGACGGCGCGGTCCCGTACGCCGGATTGATCCAGGATAAGGACGGCACGTTCTACGGCGCGACGATCGAGGGCGGCCCCGCCAACGCCGGCACGATCTACAAGCTGACGCCGGCGGGCAACAGTTATAGCGAATCCGTACTATATGCCTTCAAGGGCGGCAGCGGCGACGGGGCTGCGCCGTACGGACTCCTCCTCAACAAGATGCAAGCGCTGTACGGCACGACGCTCGACGGCGGCACGACCGGCAACGGGACGGTCTTCGAGCTGAAGCCCTCGGGTAGCGCGTACACCGAGAAGCTCGTCTACAGCTTCCAAGGCGGCAACGACGGCTCCGCTCCGCATAGCGGTTTGACGTTGACGAAGGGTGGAACGTTGTACGGCACCACGTCGGCCGGCGGCCTCTACGGGTCGGGCACCGTCTTCGAACTCGCGCGCTCCCACGGCGCGTACGCGGAGAGCGTCGCCTACAGCTTCGAAGGCTATCCCGACGCCGGCAGCCCCTTCGGCAACCTGTTCGAGACCAAAGCCGGCACACTGCTCGGACTGAGCTTCAACGGTGGCTACGACGGCAACGGAACGGTGTTTCAGATAACGCCGTAGGTGGCCTCATAACGCAGTCGGCCTAGAGTTCGCGGACGACCTCGAACATGGCGGCGACGATCTCGCGATCGAACTGCTTGTCCCGGTTGGCGTCGAGCTGCTCGAGGGCGTGCGCGGGGAGCATCGGCGCGCGATAAGGCCGGCGTCCGATCATCGCGTTGAACGAATCGGCCACGCTGACGATTCGCGTCGCGAGATCGAGTTCGTCGGCATGCAAGTTGTCGGGATACCCGCGACCGTCGATCCGTTCGTGATGCGAGCGGATCGGGACGCGAAAGCCGGCCAGGCGCTCGTCGTCGCGGACGATCCGCTCGCCCGCCGTCGTGTGACTGCGCATGATCGCCCACTCCTCATCGGTCAGCGAGCGCGGCGCGAAGAGTATCTCCTTCGGGGTCGTTATTTTGCCGATGTCGTGGATCATGCCGCAGCGGGCCACGAACGTCGCCTCGGTGTCGGAGAGCGAGAGACGCCGGGCGAGGCGGCCGCACCACGCCGAGACGGCGCGCGAGTGTTCGGCGGTCAGCGGATCGACGCAATCCAGCCGGACGAGCAGCGCGTTGATCGCGGCGTCGATCTCGTCGAGTTGTTCGTTCGGCACGAGCGCGAGTCGCCGGGCTTTTGCAGCCACCGCGCGAACGGGCCCGTCGAGCGTGCGGAGCGGCGCCACGAGCGCATCGTCTTGCCGTTGCCGGGCGAGGTAGCGCTCCAGCGTCGTACAGGCGTCTCTGAAAAGCGCGGCGACGCCGGGCGCGTCGGCGTGAGCCCGACAGGTCCGGTCGATCCACGTCACGAGTTCGCCGAAGCGCCCGCTCCGGCACGCCGCCGCGTAGCCGTCGATGAATCCGGCCGCGACGAGTTCGACCATCAGGGTGCGCTCGGCGACTGGAATCTCCGAAGTCAACAGCGCGGTGAGTTCGTCGTGGCCCCGCTCGAAGACGGCCGTCGAGCCGATCATGCGCTATCCGCCATCTTCAGCCTGCTCGATAACGCGCCGACGCCCCGGCTCGGCAACGATTCGAGAACGCGAGCGATGCCGCCGAAGTCGAGCGCGTGCATCGTTTGCAGCGCCGCCGCGAGGATGCGATGGTTACGCGCCCCGGCGCGGCGGGCGATCAAGGCTTCGAGTGCGCCGGCGAACGACGCCAGACGCGGCAGCCCGGCCGGAAGGTCCCGGCGCACGCCCGCAACCAGCAGCCGCGGCGCGTTCAGCCGGCCGAGGACGACGAGCGCAAGTGCCGCGAACAGTCGCGTGCGCAGCGAGCGAATGGAAACGCGGGCGGCTCGCTTGTCGAACTTCAATGCCGCGATCGCGGCGGCACCGGCTTCCGCGGACGCGCCGGAGCCGGCCGCGTACACGGCGATCTCGGCGAACCTCAGCGCGCGCCGGTCGTCGGAGGGTTGCTGCTCGGCGCTCGACTTCAGCAACTCATAGGCCCGCGGGAAGTCACCACGACCCGCGAGCAGTAAGGCCTTCGCGGGAAGCAGCCCTTCCATCGCGGTGCGCGCACTGTACTGCACGTCGAGTTGCGCGAGTTCGCGTTCCAGAAGGGCGATCGCCTCGTCGTCGCCACGCTCGACGGCGATGTCGAAGCCCGCGGCGGCCGCGTACAGTTGCTTGTCGACGCTGCCGCATTTGGCGGCGCAGAGGGCGATCCGCGCGAGGTAGCCGGCTGCGCTGCGCGGATCGTCGTCGACGTCGAGCGCCAGTTGGTAACGAACGCTGTAGGCGCCCCCCGCAACCTCGTACGCCGCTTCCCTTTCGGCCAGCGACGAGGCTATGGCGGCCAGCCTTTTCGCGGTCGACGCATCGCCGGCGTGCATGGCGACGAACGCCGCCTGGTGGTGGACGCGCGCCGCCAAGACGCGATCGCGCGATTCGGCGAGCGCGGCCAAGGCCCGGTCGACCCATTTGCGGGCCTGCTCCATCTCGCCGGCAATCGCGTAAGCCGCGCCCAACGCCGACATCACCGCGATCCGCAGTTCGGCCGGCGCATCGAGAAAATGCTCGTCGGGTTGGAGCAGATCGATCGCGTCGGGACGCCCGCGGCGCATGAGGTCCGAGGCGTAGTGATAATTGATCCGCAGACGTTCCGCCGGTTCGGATGTCTTGCCCAGGGCACGCTGAAAGAGCGCTTCAGCAACGTCCAAGCGTCCGCCGAGTGAGGCGATCATGGCCCGCAGCGCCATGATCGTCGCGTGTGCGCTACGCGCCTCGTCGCCGAGCGCACCCAACGCGTCGTGCAAGACGTGAGACTGCTCGCCCTCGATCCAGGCGAAACCGTGCCGCACGATCAAGCGCACGATCGCAGCTTCGTCGCGCGCTCCGATGAGGATTTGAACCGCGCCCGCCACGTCGCCTGCGCCTTCGAGCGCACGCGCGGCACCCGCGAAATACTCGGCCCGCGCGTCGGCCTCCAACAAGTCCAATCGCGCGCGGACGAAGTCGCGAAATCCGGCATGGTAACGCGCGCCGTCGGCTTCGAACAGGTGAGGGGCCTTGCGGCGCAGGCTCCGCATCATCGACGCCTGCATCGGCTCCAGCCGCTCGAGAAACTCGACCCGCAGCGACGGCAGCGGCGCGGTGGCGAAAAGAAAGGCTTGCTCCGCGGAGTCGAGGTTTTCGAGCGCGCGCGTTGCGGCGCACAGGAAGTCGGTGTCTTCGGCGTTTGCGGGCTGGCGAATCAGGAAAACGAAGTCGCCCAATGCGCCGCCGGTCGTCTCGAGAAGCCGTTCGATCTCGCGAGTCGAGCGGATCGACTTCACCCGCTTTGCAAGCGCGGTCGCGTCTTCGAGGTCGAGGCGGAATTCGGCGGCGCCGAGTGGCACGGTCGCTAATCCGTGAGCGAGCCACGACGACATGGGAATCGCCTCGTCGATCGTCTCGGTTCCGACGACCCAACGCAGGCTCGCCTCCGAACGCTCGACGGCCGCGACGAGAAAGCGCGCCACGTCCGTGCCGGCCGCAGCGTGCAGATCGTCGATGACGATCGTAATCGGCGCAGGCCCGACCGCCGCGACGAACCACTGCGCCAGCGTCGCAGCCGGATCGGGACGTTGCGAAGCTCTTTCGTACGCGCCTGCGAACGACAGGCTGATGCCGGGCACGTGCCCGGCCACGGCCCGCGCGAGGTCGCCACCGAACCGCGCCAACGACGCGCACGCCGGGAGCGCGACGAAGGCCGACGGCACGCGCGCCGCATACTCGCGCAGCGCGACGCTCTTGCCGTAGCCGCGCGGCGCGCATACGAACGTGGCGCGCCGCTCCGCTTGTGATTCGAGTAGCGCTAGGATGCGCGGGCGCGAGACGACCGAGTAAAGCGCCGTCACCCGGAACCGCCGCTCATCAGAAGGCGCTCAGCCCGCTCGGAACGCCCAGACCGGCAGGCCCGTTATAGCCCGGGCCCGCGTTGCAGAGATAGGAAAACTGACACGATCCGTTCGAGCCCGTGATCGAAGTAAAGGCGCCCGGATCGGCGTACAGCCCCGAGGCGTCGTGCATGCCCGCCGTATTTCCGGCAAGCGCGTACAACGAAGCGATGAGCGGCGTTGCGACGCTCGTGCCGCCGACGACGACCCAACCGCCCGCGTAGAGCGACCAGATGCCCACGCCGGTGTTCGGGTCGGCAACCGCGGCGACGTCGTTATCGGTGCGCATCGTACAACCGCCGGCCGGCTGCCAACTGGGCTTGGCGAAGTACGCGCTGCACCCGCTGCCCGTGCCGGCCCACACCGTCTGGGTCCAGGTATTGCCGATCTTGGTCAGCGTCGTACCGCCGACTGCCGTCACGTGCGGCGAACTGGCCGGGAAGATTGCCGTCGTGGCGTAACCGCCGTCACCCGCACCTGCGACGACGGCCACGCCGCGCTGGGCGTAATTCGACTCATAGCCGGCGTTTTGGCTCGTCTCAGGAGCGGCGTAGCTGTTGCTGATGACGGTCGCGCCTTGAGCGACCGCCGTCCCGACCGCGCCCGCGAGGCTGCTGACCTGGTCGTCCTTCGCCTCGACGATCATGATGTTGCAGTTTGGGCAGACGGCTGAGACCACTTCGGCGTCGAGTGCGGTCTCGATACCCCACGCCGTATTCGCCGGCGGTTGTAGGAGCGGCGTGACGATTTTGAGGCAGCCGTTGAGCACCGTGCACGAGGGCAGTCCGAACGTCGCCCGATAGACGGTGAGATCCGCCAGCACCAGCGGATCGAGGTACGCCGTCACCACCGCCACCGTCTGACCGCCGCCCCGCGTTTGCGCGGCCCCAGTCACACCGTACGCGCTTTGCAGGTCGGCCGGGTGATAGCCCGGGACTTGCGTTGGGAGCAACTTATTCGGATTGGGCGCGAAGAGTTCGCTGATCAGTCCGCCGCACTGCGTCTGGGATTTGCTTTGCGGCGGGTTACAGATGGGATAAGCCGAGATGCTTTGCGGACGAACGGTTCGCCCGGCTTGGCCTTGTCGGCCCGAGCCGGCCGGCACCGGATTCAGGCTTGCGCTGGGAGAGCACGCAACCAACGCCGCGAGGAAAAAGCTGACTAGCGCTGCCGCCGCCGGGCTCGTTCGAAACACCAAGGTCCTCCTAAGGCGATCAAACCATACGGTAGCATGCACGCCGCGCTCTATTATGTGACGCCGCGCATAATCTCGCGCGGAAACGATTCAAATCAGAAAACGTCGTCCATATGGACGGCCGGCAGCGCCGGCGAGCGAACTCGCCGTGACTAGCGCGGGGCGCGCAAACAGGTATCGACGGAAGTGATCGTTTTACCACCCGAGC
>Ga0181519_10005462_pt1 | contig 10154 bp, 9 predicted proteins | sample PEATcosm2014_Bin_26_FD_121102 | JGI IMG/M metagenome (GOLD analysis project Ga0181519, IMG submission 121102) | Peatland microbial communities from MTU Mesocosm Facility, Houghton, MI, USA - PEATcosm2014_Bin02_10_metaG | ecosystem: Environmental > Terrestrial > Soil > Wetlands > Peat | place...
GAGGCGATGGCGGCGCTCGCCGCCGCCTCCAGCAGATTGACAGAGCCGGATCGCGCCGCGTCGAACCGATCGACGAATTCGATCGCCGCCTCGTAGCGCTGCGCCAGGGTCAGCGCCCGCACGTGCGCCCAGGCCAGAGGTTCGGTCACGCCCTCCAATGAATAGCCGGCGGTGATTCCCAGAACTTCATCGTATTGACCCAACGACAACAGGATTCGCGCCATGCTGGCGCGCGAGGGGTTATACTGCGGCGCATCCGCGGGAATGCGTTCCAGCCATTTGAGCGCGCGCGGCGCGGCGCCGCATTCATGAAAAGCCTGAGCGATCGCCATCATCAGGTGCGGGTTCGTCTTGAGATTTAGCGACAAAGTCTTGACGAACTGAACTAGACCTTGAGCATCTTTTCTGGTCGCCAGGTCTTGAATACAGGATCTGACCTCATCTCCGGTCGACATTGCTATTGTCGCCCCTCAGAAAAAAATGCAGTTGCCCACAGCCTAATACTGTGCTTAGACAGCAAAGCCGTGACAGGCGCAGGGGCTGGCGACATCTCTGGGGGCTGTGTCATGGCAAACGTTCTTTGTCAAAGGCATGTTGGCGCCAACTGACCCCGCGCACCCATGTGCGCGCCTGGTTTGCCTGGGCCAAATCGTCGCACCCACCGCGGGCGTCGTCCCGGGGTAGTGTGGACCTATGGGGGGCGCAGGTTTGATTCGTCCGGTGTCGAATGTCGTGGGAGCCGACCCCACTACAGATGGCGGCCATTCATGAGGCCGGCGACGGGCGCGGCCCTCACCAGTCTCCCGTCGAGCCCCGCGGGCGCCCGTCCGTTCGAACCGCTCGCCCCTCTCCGCCACGACCAGACCGAGCTGACCGCGCGCGCGCGGGAGTTGATGGCGCAGGCAAGGTTCGACGCCGTGATCGAACTGACCGAGCCGATCGACGCCGCGATCCTCATGCCGCCCCTGGCCGTGCTGCGCGCGCGGGCGCTGATCGGCGCGGGTCGCCGGCAGGCGGCGATCGCGCTGGCGGACGCATTCGAGGCGCGCCGTCCCGCCCCGCCGCCGCTGCTCGACGCGGCGGGCGAGGCCGCCGCCGGTCTGGGCGATTGGCGTCTGGCCCTCGCCTATCTGGACCTGGCCCTGGCGCGCGCCGACGAGCCGCGGCTGCACCTCAGGCGCGGCCTGGCGCTGTTCAATCTGGATCGTGACGACGACTGCCTCGCGGCGATGACCGCGGCGGCGCGGTCGCCCGAACTGCGCGCGCGGGCCCTGACCGTGATGGTGCGGCTGCATCAGCGGCGTCGGCGCGCCGACGCGCTGGCAGCCACCTGCGAAGCCCTGCTCGCGGACGATCCGCACAACGAATTCGCGTTGGATCACCTGATCCGCCAATCGATCGCTTCGCGCGATTTCATCGCCGCGAGGTCGTGGTTCGCGCGCGCGCGCGCCTGCAACCCACAGGAGTTTCCAGAGGCGCTGTGCGAGTTTCTGATCCTAGAACGCGACGGGCGGTTCACGGCCGCCGCGGATCTGGTCGTGCGTGCGCACGCCCGTTCGCCGTTGTCCGAGGACCTCAAGCGCCGGGCCGCCGAAGTCCTCTACGATATCGGCCGGCTCACCGAGGCGGCCGCCCTCGCCGGCGAGCTCGAGGATCGCGACGCGGGCCGCATGATCGATAGCCGGGTCCGCCTGGCCGCCGCCGACGACGCCGGCGACGTTCCGGATGTCGCCGACGATCGCGAGGGCCGGCTCGTGAAGGCCCTGCACGCCTTCATCGGCCATCGCTTCGACGATTGCATCGCCACGCTCGACACGGTGTCCGCCAAGCGCGGCGACAATCTCGCGATCGGCAACTTCCGCGACCTCGCCTCGACGCGAACCCTGCTCTCGCACCGGCTGTTCGCATCGGTCCGCGCGGCGAGCGCCCAAGCCAGGCCCCTGCCGCTGATCCAGCAACTGTGGGTCGGCGCCGCACTGTCGCCGATCGAGCGGCTGTCCATCCGCTCGTTCCTGGCCTGTGGGCACGAGGTGCATCTGTACACCTACGACCCGCGGGTCGAAGCGCCGGACGGCTGCCGAATCAGGGATGCGCGCGAAATCCTGCCCGAGAGCGAGATTTTCGTGCACGCCGGAACGACGGGCCGCAACCGGGGCTCCTACGCCGGCTTCGCCGACCTGTTCCGCTGGAAGCTGATCCATGAACGCGGCGGCGCCTGGGCCGACTGCGATATCATCTGCCTCGAACCCATTCGATCGGCCAAGATCGTGAGCACAGAGCTGGTGCGCATCGGCCACCTGATGCTTCCGGCGGTGACCAACTGCTTCTTCGCGGCCGATGCCGGCGAGCCGGCCCTGGCGTGGGCGTTCGACCATGCGCGCGGTATCCCGGCCACCGATCTGCGCTGGGGCGAGATCGGCACGCACCTCATGGCCAGGGTCGTCGCCGAAAACGGCTGGGGCGATCGGCTCGCCGCGCCGTCGGACTTCTGCCCCCTGCCGGCGTTCCGCATGCGCGATGCGATCGCCGGAGACATCGACGCCGGCGCCATCGTCGAGACCTCGCGCTGCCGCGCCGTGCATCTTTACAACGAAGGCATGCGCGACATCGGCGTCGACAAGAACGCGCCCTTCCCCGCCCATGGGCTCATCGGCTACCTGGAGCGCCGCGTCGCGGCGCGCGAGGCGCGGGTCAGGCGATCGGACGCCGTCGCCTGATGCGGCGCATCGCCAGCGCGGTGCGATGCGACCGGAGCTGAATTTTTGATCTGGATCAATAATGACCGCGAACGATTGGGCGCACGGAGATGGCGGGATGAGGGCATGGCCGGATCGCCTGTGCGCCTCGGCTTGGGAGCATGCGGCATGAAGAACTCTCTGTTTCGGGCGTTGGCGGCCGGCGCGATCCTGGCGACGCCGTTCGCGGCGACGGCGACGATGCCCACGGGCAGCAACATGGACGACATGACCGCCTCGCCCGGCGCCCCGGTCGACTACGGCTCTGGGCCCGGCCAAGGCAAACGCGCCGCGCGTGAACGCACGCCCGGTCACGCCGGCACCCGGCCGGCCTATGTCGCCGGAACGGTCTCGCAGGGCGGTCCCAACGCCGGCGTCGCCGGCTTCTTCGATCCGCCGGTCAACTGGCCGATCATCGGTCTGCATGAACTGCTGCTGCCCGACGGCCGCGTCCTGAACTATGGCACCAGCGAGACCGGCGCACAGGGCGCGAAACTCATCTACGATGTCTGGGACCCGACGCTGGGGACCGGGACCAACGCGCACACGCTGCTGCCGAACACGACCTCGACCGACATATTCTGCAGCGCGCAGTCGATGATCTGGAGCACCGGTCAGGTTCTGATCACCGGCGGCGACCTGACGATCAACGGCAAGCGCAACTTCTCCAACAACATGACGACCATCTTCGATCCGCCGAGCGATACGCTCAGCACGGCGGGCCAGATGGCCTATCCACGCTGGTATCCGACCATCGTGGCGACGCCGGACGGCGACATGGCCGTGCTTGGCGGACGACTGGCGCCCAACAGTCCGGCGACCACGCCCGAGGTGTACAATCCGGTGACGGGTTGGCGGACCTTGACCACCGCCGCCAGCACGGCCGCGTTCGGCCAGACCGTTCAGGCCTGGTTCTATCCCAAGGCCTGGGTCTCGCCCGCCGGCGGCATCTTCATCGTCGCCCCCGGCGGCGAAATGCTGAGCCTGGATATCAGCGGAACCGGGACCATCACGCGTCTGCCCAAGGATGTCGCGCCGGGCGCATGGGACCTACCCACGGTCATGTATGCGCCCGGAATGCTGCTTTCCCTGCGCAACAACGCGGCGGTGTCCACGATCAACCTCAACGGCAAATTCCCGGTCGTGACGCCGACCGCGCCCATCGATCAGGTAAGGTTCTGGTCGACCGCGACGGTCCTCGCCGACGGCGAGGTGCTGGTCACCGGCGGATCGACCGTCGCCAACGAACTGACCAACGTCGACTACACGGCAGAGCTGTGGAACCCGACCACCGGCCAATGGACGGCCGGCGCGGCCGCCACCAAGCCCCGGCTGTATCACTCCATCGCGCTGTTGCTGCCGGACGCCACGGTTCTGACCGGCGCCGGCGGCGCGCCGGGGCCGATCAATGAACTCAACTCCGAAATCTATTACCCGCCATACCTCTATCTCAACGACGGGTCCGGCAATCCGGCCCCGCGGCCGACGCTGGTGTCGGCGCCGACCACCGCGACCGTCGGTCAGGCTGTGACCGCGACGGTCGGGCCGAGCGACGCCATCAGCCGCGTCACCTTCGTTCGCACCGGTTCGATGACTCATTCGACCAATGTCGACCAGCGCTTCATAAACGTCCCGTTCACCCAGAGCGGCGCCACCGTCACCGCGACGCTGCCATCCAATCCCAACGTCATGTTGCCGGGCTATTACATGATGTTTGTACACCAGAACGGCGTGCCTTCGGTATCGCAGATCATCCTGGTGACCGTAGCGGGGACGGACATCTCCGGCGCGGCGATCCCGGCGCGACGCACCGCCCGCTAAGGGCGCCTCGACACCGCCGATCGGCGCGAGCGAGCATCGTGGCCATGGCCCTCGCGATGAGTTTGACCTGCGGCACCGCTGGGCGAACCGCGACAGCCGCGTTCGGGACGCGGCGCTGAGCGCACGAGGCGAGCCGCCAAGATCTTGGGCGCCTGAGCGCAAAAGTTCACGCCCGGCCAGGCGCGCACCAGATTTCGAACCGTTTCGCCCCTCCTGCGTTGCGTTCCATCATGGTGTCGGCTAGTCGTCCGCCGTCTCGATCAGGAGTTCAAAAAATGGCTGCTTCGAAAACATCGGAAAAGTCCGGCGGCACGGAGGTTGGGGCGAAGCGTCGCGCCCTGCTCGAGATGCGTATCCGCTGGAAGATCATCGACGAGATCGCCCGGAAGTATCAGGACGAGCGCAAGTCGCTCAAGGCGCAGATGGACGCCCTCGCCGCAGAATTGAAGACGAGCGAACCGGCGGCCTGAGGCCCCGCACGCCACCCTGCGCGGATTGGCGCGCCAATCCTCTTTGTTCGAGTTCCGATTGCAGGCGCCCCCTCAACCTGTGGTGCGCGTCAGTCGTCGTTGACTGCAAGGCCAGGGCGCCGGCCCCGTAGCCATCGGGCAGCCTTCGGCCCAGGCGTTCGACGACCCCGGCGATCGTCCGTTTCGGATCGGCGACAAGGTCGTCGTAGTCGATGCGGATGGGCTGGATCCCCAGACGGTGCATCATCGCCTTCAGGCCGGCTTCCTGGTCGCAGAAGTCCTGATAGGTCGCGACCAAACCGTCCATGTCGGGGTCGATCGTCTCGCTGGTCGATTCATAGGCTCCGCGCGACACCCCACGCCAAAGGTGCCAGACGCCCGTCAATTCGGCGATCTGGTCCGAGACGGCTTGAGCGACCTTGTCGGTCCGCTCGATGTAGATGACCGGCGCCCGGCTGAGGAACTCGAGGATCGACGCTCGCTCGTCGGCGCTGAGTAACGGCTCCACATCGCGCCAGAACCCGAAGATCAGCTTCGTCGCGAATACGCCGTCCACGGTGTGGCCACCGCGCACGAGGTCCCACCAACGCGGGAAATCGAAGCGCGAAACGGGCCGATTGCGAAGCAGGATTTCCACCGGCCGACGCATGTGCTCGATGGGGCGCCCGCACCCGGCGACGTTCAGTTCGCGACACAGCAGCGTGCTGCCGCTGCGGGCGAGGCACAGGATGGCGAATTCGAGCTCGGGCGCGCCTCGATGGCGCGCCGGATATTCCGGTCGCAGCCGCGCCGACAGGCGCGGGATGATCTGGCTGAACAGGCCCAGGCTGGAACGCTGCTGGCTCTTCAGCTGGTGCTGGATCGCCGCCTCCGGCGCCTCGGTGCAGACGATGAATCGCCTCGCGACGACGGAATCGGGCAGCGGGTCGGCCAGCCGCGCTGCCGGCAGGATCCGTCTTGCCTCCACGCCCCATCGCGCGAACAGCGCCTCGAATGACGGGTCGCAGACCAGCGCCCAGTCGTCCCGCTCGAGGCATTGGCGAACTTTCAGCTCCGTGAGGTGGTCGGCGATCTCCGCGCGCGTCTTGAGCCGACCTGAAACCAAAAATCACCTCATTGGAGATCGGCGCGCCGTCGTTCACCTGATCTCGAAGAAACACCGCCTTATGTGTGGCTGGGATACACGTCCTGACTGAAGAGTCCATTTAAGCGCTGAACGCGTGAGGGCTGGATTTCGTTCAGCTGGGTTTTCGCCAAACACGCCGGCCGCCGCGCGGCGTTGTTTCATGTCAATCACCAAGCTATAAGTTCACCGCGCCGAAGCCCAATGGCGGCAGGCAGCCCGAACCTCTGGGGAAGACGAATGGCCAAATCGAAAACGTCAGAGTCTTCCCCGAAGACCGGTGAAGCTCACACAAAAGACAAGATGCTTCATGAAAAGCGTCGCGAGTTGCTTGAGACGCGCTTGCGCTGGAAGATCGCCGACGAAACCGTCAGGCGCGTGACCGACGAACGCAGGGCGCTGCGGGCGCGGATCGTCGAGCTGACGGCCGATCTCGGCGGCGCCGCGGCGGAAGAGCCTTGACTCTTACCCACCTAAGGCGCCGGCTCTCTACCGGCGGCCAAGACTGACGTAGGTGAAGCCGTCCCGACGCATCTCCTCGGGGCGGTAGATGTTGCGCAGGTCGACGATCAGCTTGTTGCGCATCAATCCCGCGACCCTGGTGAGGTCGAGCGCGCGGAACTGATCCCATTCGGTGAGGATCACCATGACATCGGCGTCGGTGACGGCCGAATAGGGATCATCCTTGAAGTCGACGCCCGCGAGCAGTTGGCGCGCCTCGCGTCCCTCTGGATCGAACGCCTGAATGTGCGCGCCCATGGCCTGCAGCGCCGGAACGATGTCCAGGGCCGGCGCATCGCGCATGTCGTCGGTGTTCGGCTTGAAGGTCAGGCCGAGCACCGCGATCGTCTTGCCCGCGACCTCGCCGTGGAGGGCGGCCGCCACCTTGCCCGCCATCGCCTTCTTGCGCGCATCGTTGATCTGGGTCGTCGTCTCGACCAGACGCAGCGGCGCGCCGAAATCCCGCGCGGTGCGCGTGAGCGCGATCGTGTCCTTGGGAAAGCACGAACCGCCATATCCCGGTCCGACATGCAGGAACTTCGAGCCGATGCGCTTGTCCAGGCCGATGCCCTTGGCCAGATGCTGCACGTCCGCGCCGGCTTTCTCGCAGAGGTCGCCCATTTCGTTGATGAAGGTGATCTTCATCGCCAGGAAGGCGTTGGAGGCATATTTGATCAATTCGCTCGTGCGACGGTCGGTGATCATCAGCGGCGTCTCGATCAGATTGAGCGGCCGGTACATTTCGGTCATCACCGCGCGCGCGCGCTCGTCCTCGACCCCGACCACGACCCGGTCGGGGCGCTTGAAGTCGTCGATCGCCGCGCCCTCGCGCAGAAATTCCGGGTTCGACACGACCGCGACGTCCACGCCGGGCCTTTCCGAACGGATGATCGCATCGATTTCGTCGCCGGTTCCCACCGGCACGGTGGATTTCGTCACCACGACGGTGAAGCCCTGGATGTAGCTGGCGATCTCCCTGGCCACCGAATGCACGTAACTGAGGTCGGCATGGCCATCGCCACGGCGCGAGGGGGTGCCGACGGCGATGAAGACGGCGTCGGCGTGCTCCACCGCCTCGCGGGTTTCGGTCGTGAAGGACAGGCGTCCGGCGCGCACATTGCGCTCGACCAAGCTGTCGAGACCCGGCTCATAGATCGGCATGACGCCAGCCTTCAGGCCCTCGATCTTGGCGGCGTCCTTGTCGATGCAGGTCACCTCATGTCCAAAGTCCGCGAAACAGGCCCCCGACACCAGTCCGACATAGCCCGTTCCGATCATGGCCAGGCGCATGATTGACCCCTCCTCATAAGCGGGACCGAACCGCGTTCGAATTCACGCGCCGGACACTCCCATCGCCTTCGCGGCGTCGCGCAGCCGGGCCTGCGTGACGGCCGAGTCGGCGAACGCCGCCAGCCCGTCGCGCAGGGCGCCGGCTGCCTCGGCGGATTCTCCCAGCACCATGCGCGAGCGCATGAGACGAATCCAGCCGTCCGCATCCTTCGGTTGCGCTCTGAGCTGTGCGGCGAGGCGATCGACCATCGCGCGGATCATCGCCTGCTGAGCCGCCGGCACGGCGGGCGCGCCGAGACGGGCCGTCAGGTCGATCCCCCGCTCGGTGGCGACACGCTGAACGAAGTCGCGCATGTCCCCGACCCAGGGGGCGTCGGGGGGCGCGCTCTTGATCAGGGCGATCCAATCGGCCATGGCGCCGGCGTGATCGCCATCCTCATCCTTGGCCATGGCCAGGAAATAGCGCGCGCGCGGATCGCCCGGATCGAGGTTGAGCGCCTTGGCGAACAGGCCGCGGGCGCCGGGCGTGACGACCCCGTTCGCGGCCTGCGTCAAGGCCTCGCCCTGTGACGAGAGATCCTCGGCCTGGCCAGGCGCCAGCGCGGCGGCGCGGCTGTAGGCGGCGGCGGCATCGCCGTAGCGGCCCAGCCTGGAATAGGCCATGCCGAGCAGGCGCCAACCGCGGGGATCGGCCGGCGTCGCCTTCATCCGCGCCTCGAGCAAGGGCAACAGCTTCAGCAGTTCGGGGTCCGGTCGCGCGGGGGCGGTCGTCTCAGTGGGCGCCGGGCGCAGCGACGCCAACTCGGGTCGCCCGAGCAGAGGGTAAAGGCCCGCGAGTGCGATCGCGAACAGTCCGGCCAGCGCCAGGCCCAGGATCGGCCGCCGCGGCTCTCGCAGCAGCATCGGGGCGCTTACGCCCGCCGCCGCGATCGCGGCCATGAGCGCCAGAACGATCCATAAGATCATGCGGCGTCACCCCGGCCAACCTGGTCGAGCGCCGCGCGCTCCTGATCGCTCAGCGGCGGCAAAGCCTGTTTGCGTCCTCGCCAATAGATCGCCACCGCGCCCGCGCCGATCGCCACCAGCAGCGCCGGCCCCAGCCACAGAAGCCAGGTCTCGCCGTTCAGCGGCGGCTTCATCAGGACGAAATCGCCATAGCGCTTGACGATGAAGTCGATCGCCTGCTGATCGCTGTCGCCGGCGACGAGACGCTCGCGCAGCAGGATCCGCAGATCGCGCGCCAGATCGGCGTCGGAATCGTCGATCGTCTGGTTCTGGCAGACGACGCAGCGAAGCTCCGAGCCGATCGCCCGCGCCCGGGCCTCAAGTTTGGGATCCTTCAGTTGCTCGTCCGGCAGCACCGCCCAGGCATGGCCGGCCGCAAACGCCAGAGCGCAGACCAGCGCGGCCGCTCGCCTCATGCGCCGGTCCTCAGGCGCTGCATCAGCGGCGCGATGGTATTTGTCCAGTCGTCGGGCGTGATCGGGCCGATCTGCTTGTAGCGCACGCGTCCCTCGGCATCGACAATGAACGTCTCGGGCACGCCGGCGACGCCGAGGTCGATGCCCGCCCTGCCAGGCGCATCGTTGCCGACGTGGGCGTAGGGATCGCCGTTGTCGATCAGGTACTTGGCCCCGGCCGACGCCTGGTCCTTCCAGTCCAATCCATCGATGGGCACGCCGCGCGCCTTGAGCGCCAGGAGCACGGGATGCTCGATACGGCATGATACGCACCAGGAGGCGAAGACGTTGAGGAGCCGCGGCTCGCCGCGAATGTCGCTGGATCTGAGCCCGACATCGCCCTCCCGCACCGCGGGCAGGTCGAACGACGGCAGTGACTTGTCGATCAGCGTCGAGGGCAGTTTCGAGGGATCCCGGCCAAGGCCGACCGCGAACGCGCCGATCACCGCCGCGAACAGCAGGACAGGCAGGAGATAGATCAGCGACTTCATGCGACGGCCGTCGCGGCTTGCGACGCGACCGTCACAGGCCGCTTTACGATGACCCGGCGAAGGCCCCGGTCCGCCAGCGACAACGCGCCGCCCAGCGCCATGATCAGACCGCCGGCCCAGATCCAGCCGACGAGCGGGTGATCCCACAAGCGCACGACCAAGCCGCCGTTCGCAGCCTGATCGCCGACAGAGACGTAGACATCGCCGAGCGCGCCGAAGCCGATTCCCGCCACTGTGGTGTGCGTCTGGCTGACCGGATAGAA
>Ga0181519_10005464_pt1 | contig 10149 bp, 8 predicted proteins | sample PEATcosm2014_Bin_26_FD_121102 | JGI IMG/M metagenome (GOLD analysis project Ga0181519, IMG submission 121102) | Peatland microbial communities from MTU Mesocosm Facility, Houghton, MI, USA - PEATcosm2014_Bin02_10_metaG | ecosystem: Environmental > Terrestrial > Soil > Wetlands > Peat | place...
CGCACGCAGATCTCGGATCCACCCCAGGATGCTCGCCTCGGTCTCTTGGGCGACGCTCCCGTGGTTGTGGTGGAGGTAGAGGTCATATTGCACCGCGTCACCCTGAGCGCAGAGCCTCTTGTCGACGGCGCTGGTGGAAGAGGTCGTAACGATCTCATCTTGGTACCCCTGGATGAGGAGGACGGGCACCGAGGTCGGTGCGCCTCCTGGGGTGTTGCGAGCGATGGCTGACGCCATGCCCGGTGCTTGCGACCAGTGTGGTTGGAACAGCTGGCTCGCACTGGACCCGGCTGTTGCCGTGACGAGGTCCCCGATGCACCTCTCATCGACGAGCGGGCGCAGAGCCTCACCTGCGGGGGTGAGCACCTTGGAGAGCTGGATGTCGGGGTAGATCTCCGACCAGACGATGGCGGCCAGGACGGCGTAGGGCTGTCCAGCGACGGAGGTCGGTGGGGGTGTGGCTGGGACGAGATCGGTGAGCGAACCCACCGGAGCCACCGACACCAGACCAACCACGTGCAGCTCAGGCGAATAGCTCTTCGCCTCTTGGCCAGCGAAGATGACCGCATGGCCTCCCTGTGAGTGGCCGAACAGCACGACCTTGTTGCTCGCCTGTGGTCCCACGAGGTGTCGGGCAGCCCGTGCGGCATCGAGGACGCTGCGCGCCTCGCTCAGGCCAACGAGGTAGGGCTGGATGCCAGGAGTGCCGAGACCGGCGTAGTCAGTCTCAGCCACGACGAAGCCGTCCGAAAGGAACTGGGAGAGGAAGGGCATCGAGTTGCTCTCGAGGATCGATGGCGCACACAGATCAGCAGCACCCGTCGTCCCGTGAGCCCAGCTCACGATGGGGTAGCCGCCCGGCGGCGGCGCCTGGCCGGGGACGAGGATCATCCCCGAGACAGCCATGTCGCGGCCGTCGAGCGCGGTGGAGTGGTAGAGGACCCGGTAGCTGGTGGTCTCTGGGGGGATCCCGTCGACGTTCTTGATCATCTGGATTCGGATCACGGTGCCCGGAGGGGCGGAGGGCAGGGGCGACGGGACCTGGTAGAAGCTTGCGACCGAGGCTGTGGGGGGGAAGGTCTCAATCGGCTGCGTCGTGGGCGTCGAGGTCGTCGAAGGCGCCGTCGTCCCGGTCGTTGAGCACGACCCGAGAAGCAACGTGAGCGCCAGGGTGGGTACCACGAGGAGCACGCGCGCAGCACGCGAGCCGCGCTCTTGGCGTCGATGTCCCGGATGCTTCGGCGCCATGCTGAGGACGCTACCGGCCACCGAGGAGATCGCACGGGACATCCGAGCTGGCGACCGAGGTCTTCGCCGTGGCCGCGCAGTCTCGCGACAGCACATCCGTGGGCGAGGCGGGACTTGAACCCGCACATCCTTTCGGACACAGGAACCTGAATCCTGCGCGTCTGCCAATTCCGCCACTCGCCCGAGCGCCGGAGAAGCCTAACCGATCGATGGCGGGCCGCCTTCTGGCGTGGCGAGCCCTCGGGTCGCTCACACCCGAGATCCCTCAGGCTCAGCCGCCGGTTGATCGAGGCGCTCCCCGGCAGATCGCCCGGTTCCGGCGGCAGTGAAGAAACGTTCCAACGCCCCCTCTCTGCTGGACATTTGGGGGCCTCTGCCTCGTGAGAAACGCACCCCACCTATAGAGTGAGGGGACTATGGGGCTCAAGCGGTTCGAGGGCAGACTCGAGCGGCTCGTCGAGGGTTCCCTCTCCAGGCCGTTCCGCAGCACGCTGCAACCAGTGGAGATCGGTCGACGGCTGACTCGGGAGATGGACCTGCAGCGCAGGGTGGGCCCTCGCGGGCTGCTGGTGGCGCCGAACAGCTTCGCCGTCAGCCTCTCGGAGATCGACGTCGAGCGCTTCAGCTCGTACCTCGAGGCGCTGGTCCGAGAGCTGGCTGAGGCGGCCCGAGAACATGCCGAGATCGAGCACTACACCCTGGTCGGCCCGGTCGAGGTCGACATCTTCGAGAGCGCTCGGCTCAAAGCCGGACAGATCGAGGTGGCGGGCTCCGTGATCGAGGGCTCGATGCCCTTTGAGCTGGTCCTCCACGACGGGCGCCGCTTCACGATCGACACCGAGCCCCTGGTCATCGGTCGGCTCCCCGAGTGCCAGGTGGTCTTGAACGACCCCAACGTCTCTCGACGCCACGCCGAGGTGGTCCTCGAGGGCCGTGACGTGGTGCTGCGCGACCTTGGCTCGACCAACGGCACCAAGGTCAACGGCTCGCACGTCTCTGCAGTCGTGCTCTCGGGCGGCGATGAGATCATCATCGGCGCCACACGGATGGCTTTCGAGGCGCCGTAGATGGCGACATCGCTGGTCGTCGCCTCGACCAACTATCAGTCGATCGTCCGACCGCTGCAGTGGTTCGTGGTGATCTTGATCTTCCTCTTCTTCCTGCGCGTCATCCGTGCGGTGTGGGTCGAGACCTCGCCGGGCGGCCGCCGGCGCAAGCGACCAGAGCGCCAGGGCGGCCGATCGGGCACAGGCTTGGTGATCATCGAGCCCGCCCAGCGCGTCGACGAGCGCTACGACGTCGCCGAAGGCGTCGGGTTGACCATCGGTCGCTCGGCGACCTGCGACGTCGTCGTGGCTGAGGACATCTACGCCTCGACCGTGCATGCCCGCGTCCAGCGCGAGGACTCGGGCCTCTGGGCAGAGGACCTCGCCTCGACCAACGGCACCTACCTCAACGCCGAGCGGATCGAGACCCGGACCAAGCTCACCCGTGGCGACGTGCTCCAAGTCGGCGGGACGGTCTTCGAGGTCATCCGGTGACAGTCCTTCGGGCCGGGAGCGCCACGGACCCCGGGATGGTGCGGACCAACAACCAAGACGCGGTCTTGGCCGAGGTCACCAGCTTCGTGGTCGCTGACGGCATGGGAGGCCACGCGGGAGGCGAGATCGCCTCGGCGACCGCCATCGCCTCCCTCCGCCAGAGCCTGACCACGACGACGACGGCCGAGGGGCTCATGGAAGCGCTGCGCGAGGCGAATCGTGCCGTCGGTGAGGCCAGCTCAGACGATCCAGACCTGGCGGGCATGGGCACGACCGCCGTGGCCGCTGTGCTGGTGGGGACCGAGACCGGCGACCGCCTGCTGATCGGCAACGTCGGAGACTCCCGGGCCTACCACTTCCATGACGGGCTCTTGGACCAGGTGACCGAGGACCACTCGATGGTCGCCGAGCTCCTCCGAGATGGCTCGATCACCGAGGAAGAGGCGGCTCACCACCCCCAGCGCCACGTCATCACCCGCGTGCTCGGGACCAGCCCGGACGTCGACGTGGACCTCTTCGAGCTGCGGCTCAACGAAGGTGACCGGGTCTTGCTCTGCAGCGACGGCTTGACGAACGAGGTCTCAGAAGAAGAGATCATCCGCGTGCTCCGCTCCATCGCCGACCCGACAGAGGCCGCTCAAGACCTCGTCCGCAGGGCCAACGCCCATGGCGGCAACGACAACATCTCCGTCGTCGTCGTCGACGCGCTCCTCGCGGAGGAGCAGGCCGGTCCGGCTGCGATCGGCACCGCGGCTGCTCCGTCGTCGCGGTCGACGACGCCCACGCTCGAGAAGGAGGGCGAGTCCTGGTGGGCGCGCCGCAAGCGCCTGGGCATGCGACGGGCGATCACGTTCCGGGTCTTCGTGTTCGTGCTGCTGGTCGCCGGCGTGATCGTGGGTGCCATCTACTTCCTTCGCTGGTACGAGAACTCGAACTACTACGTGATCTCCAAGGGCAACCAGGTGGTGATCTACCAAGGTCGCCAAGGGGGGATGCTGTGGTTCAAGCCCAAGGAGGTCAAGGTGACCTCGACGACGACGGAGCAGGTCTTGGCCATCCGACGTGCCGCTCTGCGAGCTGGCGTCGACGAGACCTCGCTCCATGAAGCTGAGCTGTACGTGAAGAACTTGGCGAACGAGTACGCCCAAGCCCATCCGACGGCCAACACGACCACGACGGTGCCGGGTGGCACCACGACGACGGTGCCGGGTGGCACCACGACGACGGTGCCCGGTGGCGCGTCCACCACGGTGCCCGGAGGCACGACCACCACGGTCGGGGGGGTCTGACCCGCATGGATCGACGCATCCGAATCTTGGCCCTCGTCCTGGTCGTCTTGTTCGGCGCTCTCCTGGTGCAAGGAGCCAACGTCCAGTTCCGACGGTCTGAGGCCTTGGCGTCGAGCCCGAACAACCCTCGGATCCAAGCGCAGAAGCTGAGTCAGAGCCGAGGTCAGATCCTTGCCGCGGATGGCACCGTGCTCGCTCAGTCCGTTCCCACTCCGAACGGCACCTACAAGTTCCAGAGGGTCTACCCCCAGGGCGCTCTGATGGGCCAGATCACAGGCGTCGACTCGATCAACTACGGCCTCTACGGGATCGAGGCTTCCTACGATTCGTACCTGACGAGCCACAAGCAGCCCGCCAGCTCCATCACGCAGCTGTTGTCGCCACAGACCTCGACAGACTCAGTGACGCTGACCGCCGTGCCGTCGCTCCAGCAGGATGCGATGGATGCCCTCGCCGGGAGGAACGGCGCCGTGGTGGCGATCGATCCGCGCAACGGCAACGTCGAGGCGATGTACTCGAACCCGAACTACGACCCCAACCCCTTGGCCGACCCCTCAGCCGCGGTCGAGGCGTTCGCGTGGGGGGCCTACAACACGGCGAACGCCGCTGGCTTCAAGCCGTTCAGCCCCCTGGCCTATCGGAGCGCCTTCCCTCCCGGGTCGACGTTCAAGGTCGTGACAGCGACGGCCGCCTACGCGAAGGCGCCGGAGCTCACGACGAAGTCGTACCCGAGCTTGGCCACGACGCCGCTGCCCGACACCAACCAGACGCTGTCGAACTACGGCTTCTCCAGCTGTGGCGGGACCATCGCGGAGATGCTGCCTCCCTCGTGCGACACCGGCTTCGCCCTGCTGGGCCTTGATCTCGGCGCCCAGAACCTGTGGGAGCAGGCGACGGAGTTCGGCTTCAACTCGGTGCCACCACTCGACATCCCCGGCGTCGAGCCCTCGAACTTCCCGACGCCCGCTGAGCTCGCGCACAACCTCCCAGGTCTCGCTTACAGCGCAATCGGGCAAGAGGACGTCGATGCGACTGCCCTGCAGAACGCCCTCGACGCGGCGGCGATCGCCAACAAGGGCTCGCTCATGGCACCTCACCTGATGTCGTCCATCCGCGATCAGCAGGGCAACCTCATCAAGGCCTATCAGCCCAAGCAGTGGCAGGCGACGACGACACAGGCCGTGGCAGCGCAGATCTCGACGCTCATGCAGGAGGTCGTCACCAACGGGACGGCGAGCGGGATCTTCAACCCGGCCTTCAAGGTGGCCGCCAAGACAGGCACCGCGCAGACGTCGCTGACGAACGTGAACACCTCGACCGATGACTGGATGATCGCCTTCGCCCCTGCTGACAACCCCGTCATCGCCATCGCCGTCGTGGTGCCGAACCAGACGCTCTCGGCGACGGGGGCCACGATCGCCGGCCCCATCATGAACTGCATGATCCAGAGGTCGCTCGCCTACGCGGGGAACCTCGCTGCCCGACTCAACCCTGCCTCATGCAACCTGTGATCGTCCCTGCAATCTTCCACCACAGAGCAGAGGAATAGGCTGAGCGCACCATGGAGCCAGTGACCGAACAGCGGACCTTCTCAGGTCGCTATCAGCTCACGCACCTGATCGCCCGTGGCGGGATGGCCCAGGTGTTCCGGGCTCACGACCAGCTCTTGGACCGCACCGTCGCCCTCAAGGTGCTCTTCCCCGAGCTGAGCGTGGATCAGACCTTCGTCGAGCGCTTCCGCCGTGAGGCCCAGTCTGCGGCCAAGCTGAGCCACCCCAACATCGTTCCCGTCTTCGACTGGGGCGAGGACGACGGCTCGTACTTCATCGTCATGGAGTACATCGACGGCTACCCGCTCTCCAGCGAGATCCGAGAGAAGGGTCAGATCGAGCCCACGAGGGCGGCCACCATCGCGGCGTCGGTGGCCGCCGCCCTCGACTACGCGCATCGCCGGGGCGTGGTGCACCGCGACATCAAGCCCGGCAACGTGCTCATCACCGACGAGGGCCAGGTGAAGGTCACCGATTTCGGCATCGCACGAGCCGTCAACACCGAGGAGAGCCTCACCCAGGTGGGCTCGGTGATGGGGACGGCGACCTACTTCTCGCCCGAGCAGGCCGAAGGACGCGTCGTCGACACGAGGAGCGACCTCTACTCGCTCGGCATCGTGCTCTACGAGATGCTGGTGGGTCGACCCCCCTTCGTCGGAGACTCACCGGTGGCGGTGGCGTCGATGCACGTGCGCGACATCGCCCCGATGCCTCGCTCGTTCCTGCCCACCGTGCCGGTGGGGATCGAGTCGATCGCGATGAGGGCGCTGTCCAAGCGCCCGGACGATCGCTATCAGAACGCCGGCGAGATGCGCGAGGACCTCCTCCGCTACGTCAACGGCGCTCCCGTCCTCGCTCCTGACCCGGAGACCACGGTGCTGCGTGAGGTCGAGGCGACCACCACGATGGCCGCGGTCAACCGGACCCAGGCGGTGCCGATCTTCAGCGGCCCCCGAACGGACCTCGTCAAGAAGAAGAAGCGTCGTCGACCGAACGCCTGGGTGATCGTGCTCATCGCCCTACTGGTCGCCGCGCTCGCTGCGGGTGGTGCAATCTGGGCGACGCACAGCTCCAAGGCTGGCCTCACCGTGCCCAACGTCGTGGGCCTCCCGGTCTTGGCGGCCGCGGCGAAGATCCAGCAGGCCGGCCTCGTGGTCGGTCAGAACGTGAACCAGGTCTCGTCGCCGAAGCCCGTGGGAACGGTGCTCAGCACGAACCCGGGGCCCGGTTCGTCAGTGAAGAAGGGCGACACCGTCAACCTCACCATCTCCAAGGGCATCCCTGTGGCGCAGGTCAGCCTTCCGAGCGTGGTGGGGCAGAACCTCACGGCAGCGGAGACGACGCTCCGCAACGCGGGCTTCCAGGTGAACGTCCTCACCTCTACGAGTGTCTTCGCCAGCAGCACGCATCCCGGTGACGTGGTCCTCTCGCAGACTCCCTCAGGCGCCACGGCGCCGAAGGGCTCGGTCATCACCTTGACCATCCCGGGCTCTCAGACCTCGACGACGGTGCCGAACCTCGTGGGCTCACCCGCCGGATCGGCGTCTGGGGCACTCAGCCAAGCGAACCTGACCCTGGGCGGACAATCGCAGGCGTGCTCGAGCTCGGTGCCCTCCGGATCCATCATCTCAACCAATCCAAGCGGTGGCTCCAGCGTCCCGACGGGCACCGTCGTTAGCATCGTGGTCTCGAGTGGTCCGTGCCAGGTCTCGGTGCCTGGCTTCACCCCCGGCGTGACGACCGCATCAAACTATGAGGGCCAGCTCACCAGCGTGGGGCTCGTCCCCTCTGCCGGCGCGAACTGCGGAACCACGGGGGCGACCGTCGCCTCGGCATCCCCAGGTCCAGGCACGTCGGTCGACTCGGGCTCGACAGTGGCGTTGACGTGCACCGCACCGTCTGGGCCAACAGGAACCACAGGGAAGACGGGCACCAGCGGCTGACGAGGCGCCTCAGCCGAGGAACGTGCTGAGGAGCGTCGGGCCGTCTGGCGTCAAGATCGACTCGGGGTGGAACTGCACCCCTTCGACGGCCAGCTCCCGATGGCGAAGACCCATGATCACCCCGTCGCTCGTTGTGGCGGTCACCTCCAAGCAGTCCGGCACCGAGCCGGGGGCGACCACCAAGGAGTGATACCGCGTGGCGGTGAAGGGGTTGGGCAGGCCCTTGAACACGCCGAGCCCGTCGTGGTGGATCTCTGAGGTCTTCCCGTGCATCAAGCTCGGGGCCTCCACGACGTCGCCTCCGAACACCTCGCCGATGGCCTGGTGGCCCAGGCAGACGCCGAGAAGGGGGATCTCGCCGGCCAGCTCCTTGATCACCGAGCAGGTGATGCCTGCGCTCTTGGGGCGGCCCGGTCCGGGAGAGATGAGCAGCCGATCGGGCGCGGCGGCCCTGATGGCGGCGACGTCAATGGCGTCGTTGCGGTACACCTCGACCTCGGCGCCCAGCTCGCCCAGCTCTTGGACGAGGTTGTAGGTGAACGAGTCGTAGTTGTCGATGATCAGCACGCGTGTCGCCACGATCTGGAAGGCTACCGGCCTCTGGCGGGCACCTTGGGCTGAGTAGCATCGGCACCCATGGCCTCATCGTCTCCGTCGAAGAAGGGTCGCTCGGCCGCCGGTCGAGCGACACCCAAGGGTGGCAAGGCGCTCGGTCGCTACACCGACCCGGAGAGCTCTGGTCGCTACACGCGCGCCACGCCGAGCTCGGCGAAGACGAGCCCTCGCTGGTGGGGGCCGGTCATGCTCGGCCTCATGATCCTGGGCGTGGTGGTGATCTTGCTGAACTACCTCAGCGTCTTCGGCTCGCCGTCAGGCTGGGGCCTCTTGGTCGGCATCGTGATGATCGGTGGCGGCTTCCTGATGGCCACCGGCTATCGCTGAGGGGCCGCGCCCCGCCACCGACCCGAGCGCGTGAGAGCGCTGGTCAGCCGAGACGCTCGAGGATCAGCGCGTTGGCCATGCCGCCGCCCTCGCACATGGTCTGGAGGCCGTAGCGACCCCCCGTGCGCTCGAGCTCGTGGAGCAAGGTGGCCGCCAGCTTGGTCCCCGACGCCCCCAAGGGGTGACCGAGCGCGATCGCGCCGCCGTTGACGTTGACCTTGGCCATGTCGGGCTGGTGCTCGATCTGCCAGGCCAGGACCACCGAGGCGAAGGCCTCGTTGATCTCGACGAGGTCCATCTGGTCAAGGGTCATCCCGGCGCGCTTGAGCACCTTCTCGGTGGCGGGGATCGGACCGGTGAGCATGATGACCGGATCGGTGCCGACGACGGTGAAGTCGACGAAGCGTGCCCGTGGGGTGAGGCCGAGCTCGCTGGCTCGCTCCTCGCTCATGACGAGCACGGCGGAGGAGCCGTCGGTGATCTGCGAGGAGTTCCCGGCGGTGACCTTGCCGTCCTCCTTGAACGAGGGCTTGAGGTTCGCCAAGGTCTCGACGGTGGTGGTCGGGCGGATGCCCTCGTCGGCCGTCATGATCTCGCCCGTCGGGTTGCCCTCGGCGTCGAGGAGCTCGACGGGGACGATCTCGCGCTCGAAGCGACCCTCTTGGGTGGCCTGGTCAGCACGGCGGTGCGACTCGGTGGCGAAGGCGTCGAGGTCTTCGCGGCTCAGGTTCCACTTCTCCGCGATCATCTCGGCGCTGAGCCCTTGGTTGATGAGGCCGCCGACGGGCTTGTAGCGCTGGTAGACGCTGGGCCCGTAGGGGAAGCCCATGTCCTTGACGACCGAGGCGCCCATCGGGACCCGCGACATGGACTCGACGCCTGCGGCGACCACGACGTCGTAGGCGCCCGCCATCACGCCCTGGGCGGCGAAGTGGAGGGCTTGCTGGGACGAGCCGCACTGGCGGTCGATCGAGGTGGCGGGCACCGACTCGGGCCACCCGGCGGCCAGCACGGCGTTGCGGCCCACGTTGACCCCCTGCTCGGCGACCTGCATCACGCAGCCCATGATCACGTCGTCGATGAGGGCGGGATCGAGGTCGTTGCGCTCTTGGAGCGCAGTCAGCGCCTTGGCGGCCAGATCGACGGCGTGGATGGTGCTGAGCTTGCCGTTCCGCTTGCCCCCAGGGGTGCGAACTGCGTCAACGATGACTGCGTTGGCCATGGGATGCTCCAATCTCGATCCGGACCTTGCTGCTCGGATCAGCGTGCCAAAGGCTAGCCGCCGAGGATCCGGGCCAGGTCAGGGTTCTGGCCGAGTTGGACGGCGTTGAGAGATGCGGCCGAGCAGGGGGTGCGCCGCGCTCGATTGATGTTCACGGTTCTGAAATCTCCGCGACACACGGGCTCTCTACGTTCGAGAGGGCGGACTGCATCCGGCCCCCCAGCTTGCTTGTGAGACGCACGACCACCGGAGACGAATCCCAAGGAGAGACGATATGAGTGGAAACAAGGCCCGCTTGGAGTCCATCGAGCACGTCCGGCACGTCGAAGGTCCCGTCTCGAACTTCTCTCCTGACGAGACACCAGGTGAGATCTTCGGCCAGAACGTCTTCTCCAAGGTCGAGATGATGAAGCG
>Ga0181519_10005466_pt1 | contig 10147 bp, 6 predicted proteins | sample PEATcosm2014_Bin_26_FD_121102 | JGI IMG/M metagenome (GOLD analysis project Ga0181519, IMG submission 121102) | Peatland microbial communities from MTU Mesocosm Facility, Houghton, MI, USA - PEATcosm2014_Bin02_10_metaG | ecosystem: Environmental > Terrestrial > Soil > Wetlands > Peat | place...
AGAATGACGACCGGCAACTTCTGAAGGAATTTCATCTATCGGCTCACCACCAGTATTTCGAACTGCCCCGCTTCCGCCGCCGACAAAAACAGCTTGTGCGTCTTGGGATCGAGCGCCATGGTCTTTGCCTTGGGCAGCGTCTTCACGGTTTGCACAATTGAGTATTTGTCCGGACTATCCTCGTGAATCACCGTGATCGTGCCTTCGCCGTTGGAATTGAAAATCAGCCGCGAGTCCGGATCGAAAGCCGTCGCATCCACATGATCGCCGATCGGCAGCGTTGTAATCACGTTCCCCGTGTCGGCGTTCATCACGGCCATCACTTTGCTCCGGCAGCCGATGAAAAGCCGCCGGTTCGTGCGATCCATCGCGATACTCGAAGGCGAAGCGCACGGCCCTGTTGGCCAGCGCTGCTCGACTTTCAGGGAGCGCGAATTAATTTTCAACACCACGCTCGCATCTTCAATATTGTTGTAAACATATCCTGAATTGTCAGCCACCGCAAACTCGGGGCCACCGCCCAGATCGACCGTCCCCGCCACCTTTCCGTCGGCCGCCTGAATGGCGGTGGCGCTGCTGCTGTCGCCGTTGAATGCAAAAACCCGCGAGGTGGCCGGATCGTAAATGATCGCGTCGGGCTTCTTACCGACCGGAACCTGCGCGATTTCTTTCAGCGTCTTCAGATCGAAGATGGTGACCGTCGACGATTGTCCGTTGCTTGCGAACCCGCGCCCCAGTTCGTGAGCAACCGCGATTCCATGCACACCGGGAGTGTTCTCGACCTTGCCCACGATCGCGCCGGAATCGACATCGAGCACTTCAACCTGGGTTCCGTGGGAAACATAAAGCCGTCGCCCGGCTTCGTCGACCGTGAGGTAATCCCAACCGCCTTGGCCAGACACCGGAATTTTCTTGGTGATGGCAAATCCCTGGGCCGACGCCGGAAACGAGCTGACCAGAGAGAATCCCAGCACCAAGACTGCTATAAAAGGGGCGGCGAGCATCCCGCTCGCCGGATTAGACCGCAAACTTTTCTTGTTCACTGTGGGGGCTCCTTATTTGTTGAACCACTTCGTTCTTAATCTTTGAGACGCAGCGCTACACAATCTACAGTCCCACCATGGATGAGGACTTAAAGGACCGTCCTGTGACTTCATCAAAACTCTCTGCGGGGTTCCCAGCGCAGTCCGAAAGAGTAAGTCCGGTTGTAGTATTCGCGCTGGAGCACGTAATCCGGGCTGCCATTGTAGAATCCGAACACTTCATTGGTAAGATTCAAACCCTGCACGAGGAAAGTCAGATCCTTACGCACACGATAACTGGCCTGTGCGTCAAGTTGTAAGTGAGGATAGAAATAGACGTCTCCTCCAGGACCGTGGGGACCCAGGTCAGGAGTATTTGCGCCCACCTGATATTGATACTGAAAAATGCTTGATCCGTTATATGAGAGACCCACGCGAGTGGAGAACGGGCCTCGGTCGTAGGTGGGGCTCACGTTTCCGGTACTCGGCGCCTGGCGCTGCAGCGCCGGCCTGTCTGTTCGACCCGGCAGCGGGCCGGAGTCCGAAGTCGTCCAACTGTAGTTGGCGGAGATTCCGATTCCACTCAACCCTCCCGGCAGGAAGCCCAGGTGCTGGATGTAAGCAGCCTCAAATCCTGCCAGCCAGGCATGGCTGCCATTGATGATGGTGCTGGTTGTGAATCCTGCATATTGACCGGTGGTCCCCGGCAGGTTCTGTGTGTAATAGGTCGGCGCGCTCAGCTGCTTATAAAAGAAACCACCCTGGATTTCGCCGAAAGGCTTCAAGTAATGCTCGTACAAAACGTCGTAGTTGTTGGCGTGCTCGGGAGCCAGATTGGGGTTGCCGAAGGCGTACGCATAGGGATTCTTACTCTCGTCAAACTCAACGTAGGGGATCGTGTCGTACGGATTGGGGCGGGAGATTCCTCGCCCATAGGAAACGCGAAGATCGGAGTCATCGCTGATCCGGTAGCGGAGTTGAGCGCTGGGCAAAGGATTCCAGTACCAATTGTTCGCCGGAGCCGGTGCAGTGGAAATCCAGTTGCCGTTCACATCGTTGGTGACGATATAGCCCAACGTATTCAATTGCGTGGCTTCGACGCGAAAACCCAGTTGAAGACGGAAGCGCCCTGATTCCACCGTGTTCATCGCATAGGCGGCCGAAACGCGCTCGGTGTATTCAAAGTTGCTGGCATCCGAAGCCAGGTGCGTGGCGCCGCTGTCGAGCGCGAAAATTCCCTGCGTCACCAGATTATTCAGGCTTCCCGTAACGCTGCCGAACGTGGTCACCGGACCCAAACGATAATCGTTGAAGTAATAATTGGAATTCGTGAAGCCGCTGAGGTACGTGGACATCTGGCACTGAGCCAAAAACGTGGTGCTCGAACCGGGCAGGCACGCCGGGTTGTAGCTAAGTCCGTCCGCGATCTCCTGCGGATTGTCATAAGTCGGCGAATAAGCATTCTGGCCTTTATGAGCGTTGCGCTCCTTGAACCCGAATTCCAATGTCGAATTGTGTTTGCCGAGATGGTAGTTCTTGGCGTACGAAATGGCTCCCTGAATATTGACTTGCGACGTGTTTCCCGAAGTTGTGTTCACGTCTTTGAGGGCCCAGTTCGCCGGAGTGTAGAACGGGTTGCCCGGGGCGGTGCAGGCGGGGGTCCACTGCGGAAGGTAGGGGTTGGTGGCGGGGATATTATTGCAGGTCAAGGTAATGTAGGGATTCGATTCGAAATCGAGCCCCGGATTGCCCGCCGCCCCGGTCTGCAACGATGCCGCTGTCGAAATCTCCCACGCTAACCACGAATTCGTAAAGAGGTGTTTGCCGCCGATCGCCACCGTTCCAATGCGGTAATCGGGGACTCGGTCGGAACTTGAGTAGGTCGTTGCCCCACCGTTATTCAAGCTGTACACCCACTTGTCTCCATAATCTCTGAAATCGGAATAGAAGTAGTGCAGATAGAGACCGGCTCCATCGCCCAGCTTGTAATCGAGCCCGCCACCAAAGCCATAGCGTTTACGGTGGTATCGGTATTCACGGATATCCATGCTGTCGTAGGTGGGAGCTATGAAACCCGGGTCGGGGGCGGGTTCGATGTCGTCGATACCGCGCCCGTTGTAATCGAAGCTGCCGGAAAAAAGCGCGCCGAACCGCTTGCTGTCGCCAAAGCGTTTGCCGATCGTTCCGCTGATCTGTCCGATGGCGCGGGTATTCACGATGGGAGTAAATCCGCCAATCCCCTGAAGAATCAGAGTGGGCTGATCACCCGCGGTCTTGGTGACCAGATTCACGGATCCGCCAATTGCGTCTGCGTCCTGATTCGCAGAGAGCGTCTTATTGATTTCGACCGACTCGACGATGTCCGCCGGAATGGTATCGAGCTTGATCTGGCGCACATTGTCCTCGGGCGCAGGCACCAGCACGCCGTCAATTGTGACCGTGTTCAGCCGCGGCTCGGTCCCGCGGATCTGCACATACTTCCCTTCCCCCTCGTCGCGCTCCAGGGTCACGCTGGGCAGGCGGCCCACCGCATCCGCGATGTTCGCATTCGGCAGCGCTTGGATCACGTCCGATGGCAGCACTTGAAGAATGTTGTCGGAGGTGCGCTGCCGGTTGATCGCCTCGGCCTCTCCGTGGGGGCGATCCGCCACCACCGACACCTCTTCGCTCTTGGCGGACACATCCAGCTTGGCTTCGATGTGACTTGCCTGCCCGGCCACCACCGTCACCTGCTTGCTGAAGCTGGTGAACCCCACATACGAAACGGTAAGGGTATAGTCGCCCGGCGCGATCCCGATGAAATTGAATTCTCCCTGGCCATCGGTTGCGGTCACAATGTCTCCCGGCTGCAACCTCACTCGCGCGCCCGCGAGTACGGCGCCTACCCGGTCGACCGCCCGCCCGCTGATGGTTCCGTGCCCGGTTTGGGCCCGTGCCACGGGTTCCAGAACTCCATACAGCACTAGCAAAATCAGTATCTCTGAGATGAAAAAAGGAATGCGAAATGATTGGTTTGCGTTCATAACTTTACTCTCCTTGCAGACCAGCACCTTGACCGGGAAAACTCGAAAAGGCTCCTGGAGAACAAAAGTTGATTTCAGGAGCCTGTCCTCTCTGGAAACAGAGATTTCAGTCGGTTGAAATGACTAGCGATGCTAGGAGACGGGTGTGAAGCCGTTATTAAAGGACAGTTAATACTTTTTCAGACTCTATTCCCCCGGGCCCGCTCGCATTTACCCTAGTGTTTCGGTTGTTACGACCCGATGAATACTGACAGGCCTGTTCCATGAAACTCCTGGTCGTTGAAGATGAACGGCGCATGCTGGACTTGCTTCGCCGGGGACTGAGTGAAGAAGGCCACCTGGTTTCGTGTGCCGCTGATGGCAGCAAGGGGTTGCAGATGGTGCGCGAACACAACTTCGACGTCGTGATCCTCGATGTCATGATGCCCAGGCTCAACGGATTCGATCTGGCCCGGCAAATGCGCGGTGAAAACAACTGCACGCCGATCCTGATGCTCACTGCACGGGATTCCGTCCCCGACGTCGTAGAGGGTCTCGACCTCGGCGCCGACGATTACATGACCAAGCCCTTCTCCTTCCACGAGTTGCTGCTCCGCTTGCACGCTGTGCGTCGGGCCGCGGCCGCCCCGCGAACTGCGGAAGTTCGCGTGGGAGACTTGGTACTGGACATCTCCACCCGCGAGGTGAGTCGCGGCGGGCTCCGTATCAGCCTGACGCGCACCGAATTCGGGTTGTTGGAGCAGCTTATGCGCAATGCCGGGAAGGTGGTTTCGCGCGAAATCCTGATCGCGTCCTCCGGCCGCGAGATGGGACAGAATACGCTGGACGCCTTCGTGCGACTCCTGCGAAACAAGATCGATTGTGAAAGTGTCGGTAGCGATGTCGATCGCAACGATGAAAGTGACAGACAAAAATTCATTCACACCGTGCGCGGCGTTGGATATGTAATTCGCGCGGACTAGCGGTCATGAAAAAACTCTCCATCGGCCTTCGCCTCACCTTGTGGTATCTCGCAATTTTTGCCGCCGCCCAGCTCTGCTTTGGCGTTGGCATGTGGATCCTCCTGCGGCAACATCTCTACAGCATCACCGATGACGCCTTGACCGCTCAGGTTGAAGATCTGGCCAGCTTCCTGAAAGCCCAGAAGAAAAAGAATATGACAGTCGACAAGCTTCGCGAGGAAACCTCCGAAGCCTACCTGCTGGAGCATTCCGGCGATTACCTGCAGCTTTACGACGAAGATGGAAACTGGATTTTTCGCGCGCCCTCGCTGCACCGGAACCAGTGGCCGCCGTTATCATCTGCTCTCGTCCCGCGACCTTCATTTCAAAACTTGTTCCTCGGCAGTAAGCCTTTTCGTTTCATCACGCAACGCGTTGAGGTTAATGGACGCTCCTACTTCGTGCAGACCGGCATGCCCATCGATCAGATCGTTTCGACTTTATCTCTGTTTCGAAGTTATCTGCTGATCCTGGCCCCGCTGCTGCTTCTCGCCGCGGCCACCGGAGGATACTGGCTCAGCCGTCAAGCCTTGTCCCCGGTAGACGCACTGTCCCGGACTGCGAGGAATATTGGCGGCAGTAATCTAAGTGACCGGCTGGAGAAACTTACTACGGGCGATGAGCTCCAACGTCTGTCGGACACGTTGAACGAGATGTTGGCCCGCATTGAAAGCGCATTCCTTCGCGTAACCCGGTTCACGGCCGACGCCTCGCATGAGCTGCGGACACCGATCTCGCTGATTCGTGCGGAAGCGGACATTGCTGTCCGGAAGACGCGAACGAATGAGGAGTATCGCGAAGCATTGCGCCACATCCTGCTCGAGGCGGAAAGAACCTCGTCGCTGGTGGAAGAACTGCTGTCGTTAGCCCGGGCTGATTCCGGACGGGAAAACCTGAATCTGGTGGCCCTCGACCTGCGTTCGTTGATTGCCGAAACGGCCAACCAATGGCGCCAGTCGGTAGAGTCCCGGAATCTGCAATTCAAACAAGCGATTGGGGATTGCCAGCTCCCCGTCCTGGTCGACTGCCGGGCTGTGAAACGATTGCTGGCGATCTTGCTCGATAACGCCGTCAAGTACACGCCGCCGCCGGGGACCATCGAACTTCGCGCCGAAGAGCACAACGGCAATGCAATCATTTCTGTGTCTGACACAGGAATTGGAATTGGGAAGGAGGATCAGCAGAGGATCTTCGAGCGCTTTTTCCGGGTCGACGAGGCGAGAAGCCGCGAGATCGGCGGAGCTGGCATCGGCCTCGCCATCGCCGATTGGATCGTGCAGCAGCACCGAGGGTCGATTGCCGTTCACAGCACGATCAGCAACGGATCTACTTTCGTGGTCGAGCTCCCGCTGCAGCCGGGTTGCCTGCTCATTAGTAGCGAGCGCCTCCCAGAAGAGGCTTTTTGGGGAAAAAACTGACATCCCTGGCGTATCTGGTTTTTCCATCACAGTACTGTAGGCAATCCTTACCGGATTACGTCATGGTTGACCGCAATCAACCAGTGGTCATTGGCATTCAACTCGTTGTCACCGTTCACTTCCATCCAATGAGTCAGGGGCTCCGCAGATAACACCTTGATTGTGCCCCTTCACATAAACCGGTGCATTGGCCGCCAACCAAAGGCCAACCGCAGTCGTAGTGTTTCGGACAGTTTCGGGCACGACAGCGGGGGTATCGTGCGGATACGGGTCTTCGTAATTGTCGACTGACCATTCTGAAGGGATAGCTTGTCGCTGGCTCAAATAGCTGACAAACTTCTGGGTGTCGCTACTAAAGGCATTATTGGTGTATTGACGGAAAGTATCTGGCTTGCCTTTGGCGTTGGCGGGCCAAGGATAAGGAGAAAGCAACATCGTCGTGCGAAGGCCGTGCTCATTGCCCCATTGGATGGCCTGCACGATGAATTTCTGGTAGCCGGGGCCGCTTCCGCCAGTCAAAAAGAAGTTGGGTGGAACATCGAAGGCGATGGCTTTGCCGTAAAGCGCCTCTCCGCGCTCAAGGGCGTAATAGGGGTTAGTTGCGAAAACGTGATCTCCTAGTTTTGGCTCATTCGGATCATTGGGGCCCACGATCGGAGCGACGGTTTCGATGCCGGCGGTTCTCGCAGCATCCACGTACTCTCGCCAGAGCTTCAATGCCTTTTGCAACTGTTTGAGAGAGACGCTATCTGACGGCGTGTTGACATTGGCTTCTGAGGGATAAAGACCATTTTGTATGTACACAAACTGGTAGTAACCGTAGCTCGGAGGAAGAGTGAAGTAGTTCGCGCCGACCTGTCCGAGCTCAGCTTGACCGGGTCCGGTTCCCGTGAACACGCTCTCGACGGCTTGAATGATGCTCGGCGGGTGCTCGGCTGCGACGACGGCATTGGCATGCTCGTAAAGTCCCACGTGGCCGGTTTGTAGAAGCTCGGTGTACTGGTCGCCTTTTTCAAGGCCATCAAAGCCGCCCGTCCCGCCAACAAAAATGTATATACCGAGATCTGCGCAGGCAGTTTCTCCTCTGGAGACGACGGCTGGGTTGTCCTGCGGTGCGGCATGGGCGGCCGATGTTGCAAGGGTGAGAATCGCGACCCACGCCAGATGCCAGCATTGGTGTGGCACACGGATCCTGGGCATGGCATTCCCTCTCTACACAAACAATATTAAACCTGGCATTACGAGGTATGTTGCGGAGAATATCCACCCACACGCTATCCCGAAACGGGCTTGGAGGAAGCGAGGAAACGGGACTCATCCTCGCGCGTGCTCCTGCGCGACAACAACTCCTCCGGCGCTGGATCTCTACACCCGATCACCGATGGAGCAACGCATCTGGTGAAGGAGCAGGTGCTGACTGCGATCCTTGAACAGCCGACCACCGAACTCGTGAACTAGAGCGGTACGCGAGCGGTACGGAATCGCTCAAAAGGTCGCAGTCTAAACTCGGCGGAAGTCCATCAGAAAGGAATGGTAGGCACGAGGAGACTCGAACTCCTGACCTCTACCGTGTCAAGGTAGCGCTCTAACCAACTGAGCTACGCGCCTACGTACCGATACTGACTTGCAGCGGTCGCCACAATATTTGCGGCGAGACATATAATAGTTTACCACGCGGCTTTCGGCGGCACTCATGTTGTCCGATCGCAAAACGAGCGGCTCTCCGTGATCATGCAAGAGCGTTGATTTCTTGTCGGATGTGACATGCATGTTCAGAACGAGGGGCTGAACGCCTCATAAAACCGAGGGACCTTAAAAGGACGGTGACCATGACTTTGGAAACGAATACTCTGGTGGCGGGCGATGCCGTCGTTGCGGATCATGCATCCGCGAGAATTCTGACGAATTTCGTGGGCGGCCGCTGGGTGGCGGCGCAGGCCTCCGGATGTCTTGATGTGACGAATCCCGCCAATGGCCAGGTACTGGCGCGGGTGCCTTTATCAAACGCCGCCGATGTTGAAGCGGCCGTGGCTGCGGCCGCCGCCGCATTGCCCGACTGGCGCGGACGATCGGTGGGCGAGCGGACGGAATTCATCTTTGCTTTGCGCGAGAAGTTTCGCCAGCGCATTGACGAATTGGCGGACTCGGTCACGCGCGAGTCGGGGAAAGTTCTGTCCGACGCCCGCGCCGAGATCACTCGCTCCATCGAAGTGCTGGAGGTCGCCTGCGCTTCTCCCATGACAATGCAGGGTCGCATTCTGGAAGGCGTGGCGCGCGGCATCAATAGCGAGACGATCCGGCAACCCGTCGGGGTCTGCGCCGCCATTACTCCTTTTAATTTTCCCGCGATGGTGCCAATGTGGTTTCTGCCATTTGCCATCGTGTGTGGCAACACATTCGTTCTGAAACCTTCGGAGCAGGTTCCCCTGACCTCGGAATTGATCTGTCACATTCTGGAAGAAATTGGTCTGCCCAAGGGCGTGGTCAATCTTGTCCATGGCGCGCACGATGTCGTGAATGCGATTCTCGATAATCCCCGGATCAATGCGGTTTCGTTTGTAGGTTCGGTCAACACGGCCAAGTACATTTACCGGCGCGCGGCGGAAAAAGGAAAGCGAGTGCAGGCTTTGGGCGGCGCCAAGAATTACATGGTCGTGATGCCCGACGCAGTAGTGGATAAGACAGTATCGAATGTTCTGGGCAGCGCGTTCGGAAACGCGGGCCAGCGCTGCATGGCGGGATCGGTGCTGGTTACGGTCGGATCGGCACAGGCGGCCATCATGAGCCGCTTAAAAGAAGAGGCGGAAAAACTGGTCGCGGGAGATGGCCGGGATCCGAAGGTGAGCCTGGGGCCGGTGATTTCGCACGCGGCATGCGAGCGCGTTCACGATGCAATTGAAGTCGGTATAAAAGAAGGAGCGGAATTGCTGGTGGATGGCCGCCGTCCGAAGACAGCTCCCGCGGACGGAAACTTTGTTGGCCCGACGATTCTGAATAACGTAAAACCCGAGATGAAAGCCGCGCGCGAGGAGATTTTCGGCCCCGTGCTGTCGGTGATGCATGTGAATACACTTGACGAGGCAATCGCGCTGGTGAATAACGATCCGCGCGGAAATGGCACTTCAATCTTCACCGAAGATGGCGCGGCCGTGCGCGAATACAGCCGGCGGGTCGAGGTGGGCATGGTGGGCGTCAATATCGGTGTGGCGGCATCGCCGGCGTATTTTCCGTTTTCCGGCTGGAAGGATTCCTTCTTCGGCGACCTGCACGTGCATGGATGGGATGCGGTTGAGTTCTTCACACGGAAGAAGACCGTGACGTCGCGCTATTTTTCCTCCGGGACCAGCGGCAAGTTCTTTACCGAGCAGGGGGACAAGCACTAGGAACTGGCGTGGAGAGCGGGCTTTGCCTCGCCAGGTGCGGCGACCCGCGTAGGCATAGACAAATTAGTTGCGCGGTTTCTGGCGATCTTGCCGGAGCGTTTTCAATATGCCCAGCAAGTCCGCGCTATCAGGGTATTCTCCCGCCTGATGCTCGTAGTGAAAATTGGCGAATCGCCAGTGCCCGTTGACGCGGACCACTTCCGGCCAGACGTCGGGCTTTGCGCTCCTCTTTCCAGAACAGATGCCGTAGACCTCTACCCAATATGAGTTTCCTTTGGCGATAGCCTTTCCCACCTCGTA
>Ga0181519_10005470_pt1 | contig 10145 bp, 8 predicted proteins | sample PEATcosm2014_Bin_26_FD_121102 | JGI IMG/M metagenome (GOLD analysis project Ga0181519, IMG submission 121102) | Peatland microbial communities from MTU Mesocosm Facility, Houghton, MI, USA - PEATcosm2014_Bin02_10_metaG | ecosystem: Environmental > Terrestrial > Soil > Wetlands > Peat | place...
AGGAAGTGACGCGAGACGACCTATCGAGATCGCGGCGGCGGCGTCGTGCGAGTGGGGGAGTGGACCGACTTCCCTCAGGTCGATGGCGCGCTCGCTTCTACGGCCCGGACGCGAGGCGCGTCGCCAAGACATTTCGCACGAAGGCGGATGCAGATGCGTGGATCGCCAGCCAACGCGTCGCTGTTCTGGAGGGGCGCTACGTCGATCCCACAGCTGGCCGAATGAGTTTCGGGCACTTCGCGAAGAAATGGCTCGACGGACGGCATGACCTTCGTCCAAAGACCCGCGAGCTGTATGAAGGACTGCTCCGGCGCTGGATTGTTCCGGAGTTCGGCGACATCGCGATCTCGCGAATCCAGCCAGGTGCCGTGCGAGACTGGTACGGCCGTATCGCAGGGCCCGATGGTCCAGGACGGTCGACCGCGGCAAAGTCCTACCGTCTCCTCCGCACGATCATGAGAGTCGCCGTAGCCGACGAGCTCATCATGAGATCACCCTGCACCATCAAGGGCGCCGGCATCGAACATGCTCAGGAACGACCGGTGGCGACCGTGGCCGAAGTGGACGCGCTCTCGGATGCGATCGGCGAGCGTCTCCGCGTGGCCGTCCTTCTCGCAGCGTGGTGCGGGTTGCGTCGAGGTGAACTGCTCGGCCTTGAGCGACGGGACATAGACATCGAGGGCGCGGTTCTCCGGGTCGAAAGGACGCGCCAAGGGCTCGAGAACGGCCAGGTTGTGGTCGGGCCTCCGAAGACGCAAGCTGGTCGTCGTAGCATCAGCATTCCCCCGCATCTGGTTCCAGCAGTTGCCGATCACCTCGACCGGTTCACCGGACGTGGGGACGATGCCCCGCTCCTCACTGGCGTGAAAGGTGGACCGCTTCGAGCGTTCATGTTGCACAACGCCTGGGAGCTTGCTCGCGCCGCGGTCGGCCTTGACCATCTGCACTTTCACGACCTGCGCCATTCGGGGAATACCTGGGCCGCGACGACCGGCGCCAGTACGAGGGAGCTGATGGTCCGTATGGGACACGCATCGTCACTGGCTGCCCTGCGCTACCAGCACGCGACCCGTGATCGCGACCGAGCGATCGCCGAGGCGCTATCGGCACTGGCATCGGCGGTCTACCCGGCACAGGCGGATAAAGGGGCGGAGCCAACTGGCACAGCTACCAAGCCCGGTACCGAGCCCGAGCCCGATTCGTTAGGTCACGTTCGGGTCACGCCGCCAAATTCAACGGCTGGCCTGGACACCATAAATGTCCCTGACCAGGGAGAACAGCTGGAGCGGGCGACCGGGATCGAACCGGCATGACCAGCTTGGAAGGCTGGAGCTCTACCATTGAGCTACGCCCGCGACTTCGCTCCGAGGCTAGTCGGCGCCGCAGGGATGTCGGCGACCGTGTCGCCTGACCGCGTCTCCTGACGGCGGATCCCGCTCGACCGACCAGTGAATGGGGTACAGGCCAAGTGGTCCAGTGAATGGGGTACAGGCCAAGTGGTCGGGGCGGCGGGATTCGAACCCGCGACCTCCTGCTCCCAAAGCAGGCGCGCTAACCAAGCTGCGCTACGCCCCGTCGTCCCGGTCGCGACACATTGCCCGCGGTGCGACCCCACGATCGTAGGGGCACCGGGCCCCGGGCGTTTGTGGCCCTCCGACCTGGGTGGTGGGCACGTTCTCCGGCGCCCGGTAGAGTACGCACCGACCTATGCGTTCCACTTCTGAAGCCCTCGAGGGCAACCGAGTCAAGCTCACCGTCGAAGTCGACGAGGACGAGCTCCGAAAAGCAGTCGACGAGACCTTCCGGAGGTTGCAGAAGGAGGTCAGTGTCCCGGGCTTTCGCCCGGGCAAGGTCCCCCGCCGCCTCCTCGAGGTTCGACTCGGCTCCCAGGCCATCCGGGCCGAGGTGATCCGCCACGCCCTCCCGGACTACTACGCCCAGGCCGTCGAGGAGGCTGATCTCGACACGATCGCCGCCCCTGAGATCGACATCACCGCCGGCGAGGACGACGGCCCGCTCGCTTTCGCCGCCGTCGTCGAGGTTCGCCCGAAGGTCTCGATCGCCGGTTACGAGGGCCTCGTCGTGACGGTCCCGCCCCTGGAGCCGACCGACACGGACATCGACGCCCGCATCGACAGGCTTCGCGAGCAGTTCGCCGAGCTCAAAGAGGTCGAGCGGCCAGCCAGGGACGGTGATCTCGTCACCGTCGACGTGCACGGGGTCCGCGACGGCGAGGTCGCCGAGGGACTGAGCGCCGACGACTTCGTTTACGAGGTCGGAACCGGCGGGATCGCCGAGGGGGTCGACGAGCAGCTACGCGGCAAGAAGGCCGGCGACATCGTCGATGTCGACGCCCCCAACCTGCAAGGGGGAGCGGGCAGCCTGCGTGTGCTCGTCAAGCAGGTGCGCGAAAAGGTGCTGCCGGAGGCCACCGACGAGTGGGCTTCGGACGCCTCCGAGTTCGACACCCTCGATGAGCTCCGCCGGGACGTGGCCGGCCGGTTGACGAGCCTCAAGAAGCTCGAGGCACGCCTCGTCGTCCGCGAGCGTGCGGTTGAGGCCCTGGCCGATCTGGTCGTCGACGAGATGCCGCCTACCCTTGTCGCCCAGGCCGCACAGCAGGCGGCCGAGGCCCTTGCCAGTCGCCTGGGCGAGCGAGGCCTGACGGTCGACCAGTACCTCGAGGCTTCCGGGCAGGACCCGGCTGAGCTAGCCGCCGAGTTCGAGCGCCAGGCGGCGTCCCAGGTCCGGGCCGATCTCGCCCTGCGGGCGCTCGCCGAGGCCGAGGGGATCACGGTCGACGACCAGGACCTCGCCTCCGAGATAGAGCGACTGGCCCGCCAGACGAACCAGGACGCCCGTGCCCTCGCCAGCCGCCTCGCAAGGTCCGGAGGTCTCGAGCAGCTACGCTCAGATGTGAGGAACGAGAAAGCGGTCACGTGGTTGACCGACTCTGTCGACCTCGTCGATGAGCAAGGGGCCCCGATGGATCGAACGTTGCTCCTCGAAGCTGTGGGCTCCGAGGACGAGACTGCTGAAGAGGCTGTCGCAGCCGGCGAGGGAGACAACGTCCAAGGCTCGGACGCGGACCGCGCCGGCACCGAAGCCGTCGACGGAGGAATGGTCGACTCTTCTGCGGACAAGGAGGACTGAACCGTGGCCGCGCATGACTACCTCGTGCCCACAGTCGTGGAGCAGTCGCCCAGAGGCGAGCGCGCCTACGACCTGTTCTCACGGCTCTTGCGGGAGCGGATCATCTTCATCGGAACGCCGATAGACGACACGATCGCCAACCTCGTGTGCGCCCAGATGTTGTTTCTCGAGTCCGAGGATCCCGAGAAGGACATCAACATCTACATCAACTCCCCGGGTGGCGACATCACCGCCCTGTTCGCCATCTACGACACGCTCAAGTACGTGCGGCCCGACAAGTCGACCTTCTGCTTCGGCCAGGCGGCGTCCGCCGCGGCCGTGCTCCTGGCCGCGGGCACCAAGGGCAAGCGGTTCGCCCTTCCTCACGCCCGGATCCTGCTCCATCAGCCCTACGGCGGCGGCGGCGGGCAGGCGAGCGACATCGAGCTCCAGGCCAAGGAGATCCTGCGCATGCGGGACCTCTTGAACCAGATGCTCGCCACCGACACGGGTCAGTCGGCCGAGAGGCTCCAGAAGGACACCGATCGCGACTTCATCATGGACGCCGAGGAAGCCAAGGAGTACGGCATAATCGACGAGGTCATCACCAACAGGGAGGTCGTCGGATTCGCGGCGGCCGTCGGCGCAGCCTGAGCTACGGGGGACGATGTGGCCAAGTTCGGTGATGGTGGAGAGCTAGTCAAGTGCAGCTTCTGCGGCAAGTCGCAGAAGCAGGTCAAAAAGCTGATCGCCGGTCCGGGTGTCTACATCTGTGACGAGTGCATCGAGCTGTGCTACGACATCATCGAAGAAGAGCTCTCGGAGCCGACCGAGGTCCGCTTCGAGGACCTGCCGAAGCCCAGGGAGATCTTCGACTTCCTGAACGACTACGTCGTCGGCCAGGAGCAAGCCAAGAAGATCCTCTCCGTGGCGGTCTACAACCACTACAAGCGCGTGCAGGCCGGCGCCTACCGCGACGGCGACGTGGAGATCGCGAAGTCGAACATCTTGCTCCTCGGCCCGACGGGCTGTGGCAAGACCCTCCTCGCCCAGACCCTCGCCCGCATGCTGAACGTGCCCTTCGCCATCGCTGACGCCACGGCTCTCACCGAGGCCGGGTACGTCGGCGAGGACGTGGAGAACATCCTCCTCAAGCTGATCCAGGCCGCTGACTACGACGTCAAGAAGGCCGAGACCGGCATCATCTACATCGACGAGATCGACAAGATCGCCCGCAAGAGCGAGAACCCCTCGATCACGCGGGACGTCTCCGGTGAGGGCGTCCAGCAGGCCCTGCTCAAGATCCTCGAGGGCACGACGGCCTCCGTCCCGCCCCAGGGCGGCCGCAAGCACCCCCACCAGGAGTTCATCCAGATCGACACCACGAACATCCTGTTCGTCTGCGGAGGTGCCTTCGCCGGCCTGGACAAGATCATCGAGAACCGCATCGGTCGCGCCGGCATCGGCTTCAGGGCCGACGTGCGCCACTCCAAGCATCGCGAGGAGGGCGAGGTCCTCATGCAGGTCCTTCCCGAGGACCTGCTGAAGTTCGGCCTCATCCCCGAGTTCGTGGGCCGGCTCCCGGTCATCGGGGCGGTCCGCAGCCTCGACGAGGAGGCGCTGGTCCGTATCCTCGTCGAGCCGAAGAACGCCTTGGTCAAGCAGTTCAAGCGTGTGTTCGAGCTCGACAACGTGGAGCTCGAGCTGACCGAGGACGCCCTCGAGGCGGTCGCGCAGCAGGCGATGCTGCGGGGCACCGGGGCTCGAGGGCTGCGGGCGATTCTCGAAGAGGTGCTGCTCGAGGTCATGTACGACCTTCCGAGTCGCGAGGACATCGGCCGCTGCGTGGTCGACAAGTCGGTCGTCCTGCAGCGTGTCGCGCCGAGCCTGGTGCCGCGCGCCACCGGCCAGGAGAAGACCGAGCGCTCGCGCCGCGCAGCCTCCTGAGCCTCTAGCTCGCCGGTCACCTGCAGGCGTGTCCCAGTCCGACCGCCAGTTCGACCCGCCTCCAGAACCACCTCTCCTCCCGTTGCCGGGGGCGGGCAACCCTTCCTTCGGGGAGACCTTGGCGTGGCTGGACCGCCATATCAACCTCGAGGCGATCGAGTCCGGGCGTGCCGGTCATCTCGGATTGCCGAGCCTGGAGCGGATCAGTGCACTGCTGAGCACTCTCGGCGACCCGCAGGCGACCTACCCCGTCGTCCATGTCACCGGGACCAACGGCAAGGGCTCGACGTCCAGGATGACGTCCGCCCTGCTCCGGACCTGCGGGCTGAAGGTGGGGACGTACATGAGCCCTCACCTCGAGCGGATAAACGAGAGGCTCGAGTTCGACGGGGCGGAGATATCCGACGACTCCTTCGCCCGTGTGCTCGGCACGGTGGCCGAGATAGAGCGTTTCCTGGGCATCCGGGCGACCTGGTTCGAGCTCGTCACCGCGGCCGCCTACACCTGGTTCGCGGATCTGGCGGCCGAGGTGGTCGTGGCCGAGGTCGGCCTGGGCGGCCGGTTCGATGCCACGAACGTCGCCAGCGCCGACGTCGCGGTCGTCACGAACGTGGAGCTCGATCACACCCAGATACTGGGTGACACGCGCGAGTCGATCGCAGCCGAGAAGGCCGGGATCATAAAGAGCGGCTCGCTCCTCGTGCTCGGCGAGCAGGATCCTCCCATAGCGGCGATCTTCGCGGCGGAGGCCGAACGCGTCGGGGCGCGGGCGGTCTGGAGGCGTGGAGAGGAGTTCGGCTGCTCCTCGGACCGTCTCGCCGTCGGGGGACGCCTCGTCGACCTCTGGACGCCGCTCGGGCACTTCTCCGAGGTGCCCATCCCTTTGCACGGGGCGCACCAGGGGGAGAACGCCGCGGCCGCCGTGGCCGCGGCGCAGGGCTTCCTGCAGACGACTCTCGACCCCGAGGTGGTGAGCGCCGCCTTCGCCACCGTGAAGGTGCCGGGCCGCCTGGAGGTGATGCGCAGGCACCCGCTCGTCGTGCTCGACGGGGCCCACAACCCGGCCGGGGCAGCCGCGGCCGGCCGCGCCCTGGTGGAGGATTTCGCCGCGGCCGAGCGCGTGATCGTGGTCATGGGCTGCCTTCGTGGTCGGGATCCCGGCCAACTGTTGGCTGGGCTCGGCGCGAAGCGCGTGGATCTCGTCGTCGCCTGCCGGCCGCCCTCTCCCCGGGCCCAGGAGCCCGGCGAGGTGGTCGCGGCCGCGCACGCGATGGGGATCGCCGCCGAGGCGTGCGACACCACCTCCGAAGCCCTGGAGACGGCTCTGGCACTCGCCGGCCGGGACGACCTTGTGCTCGTGACCGGGTCCCTCTATGTCGTCGGGGCGGCCCGGACGGCGCTGTCGCAATAGCCGGGCGGCCCGGACGGCGCTGCGCAACAGCCGGCCGCCCGGGAGGGCCGGCTCAGTGCCTCGTGCACCTTGTCGGCTCGGGTCGGAGCTCGAGACGGCGGCCGTCACATTGCCCCGCCGGGCCGGCGGCGATTAGGGTCGCCGCCCGTGGAGCGCACCCTCGTAATCTGCAAGCCCGATGCCGTTGAACGCGGCCTGATGGGGGAGATCATCGGCCGCCTCGAGCGGAAGGGACTTCGTATCGTGGCGGCCGCACTGCGGACGATCGACGCCGAGGTCGCGAGCCGTCACTACGCCGAGCACGTCGGCAAGCCCTTCTACGGCGACCTGGTCGACTTCATCGGGAGGGGCCCCGCCATGGTCATGGTCGTGGCCGGGCCGCCCGGGACGTGGAAGATCGTTCGCACGCTCATGGGGCCCACCAATCCCGCTGAAGCGCCCCCAGGGACGATCCGCGGGGATCTCGCCGTGGAGATGACCGAGAACCTGATCCACGGCTCCGACGGTCCCGAGTCGGCCGCCCGGGAGATCGAGATCTTCTTCCCCGGTCTCTAGGCTCGGCCCCGCCCCGGGCAGGGCCCCGGAGGGGCCCGCGCACAGCTCCGGGCAGGGCCCCGCCCGGGCCCTAGCGCCTTCCTCAGTGGTCCCGCACGAGGAGCCCGATGCCGACTCCGCCGAGCGAGACGACCGCGGCGACGAGCGTCGCCAGATGCATCCCCGTCATGAAGCTGGTGTGGCTGCCCGCCACGACGGCGCTTTGCAGGGCCAGGGGAGCTCCTTTGAGCTGGGGCGCCACCCCCTGGGCGACGAGCTGCTTGGCGCGTTCGAGCCCCAGGGCATAGGGCGCGGGCACCCCGGCGCCCGTGAGGCTGGAGAACAGGCTGCTGCCGACGCGCGTCGCCAGCACCGAGCCGAGGACGCTCGTCCCGAGGACTCCGCCGATCTGCAGCGAGGTCGACTGCAGGCTGCCGGCGATGCCGGCGTCGGCCACGGGGGCGTTCGAGACGATGGCGGTCGACGCGGAGACGACCACGATGCCGATGCCGAAGCCGAGGACGACGAACGGCACCCACAGGCGCAGATAGGGCGACGCCGGCTCGAGCCAGAGCAGTCCGAGCAGCCCGAGGGAGACGAGGAGCATCCCGAGGGGCACGGCCACCCGGGAGCCGAACCTGTCGTTCAGATACCCGCCGAGCGGGCAGGCGACCATGAAGGTCACGCTCAGGGGGAGAATCCGCATCCCGGCGCCGACCGGATCGTACCCGTGGACGTTCTGCAAGTAGAGGGACACGAAGAACAGCACGCCGTAGAGGGAGAAGAAGACCAGCACAACCGCCAGCGAGCCAAAGGTGACCTGCCAGTTCCGGAACAGGCGCATCGGCACAAGGGGCACATCCGCCCGCTGCTCCACGAGGCCGAACATGACGAGGAGCAGGACGCCACCCGCGAGCAGGCCGATGGTCTTTTCGTCACCCCAGCCCCAGCCGTTCGCCTTCACGAGGCCGAAGGTGACACAGAACAGGCCGGTCCCGACGAGGGCGATGCCCGGGAGGTCGAAATGCGGCACGTGATGCGGGCTGCGGCTCTCAGCGAGGAGGAAGAGGCCGAGGGCGATGGTGAGGAGGCCGAGCGGGCCGTTGATGTAGAAGCACCACTCCCAAGAAGCGTGCTGCACGAGCAGGCCGGCGACGACCGGACCCGCTGCCACTGACACCGCCGCCGCCCCGCCCCAGATGCCCACGGCGCCGTTGAGGCGGTCCTTCGGGAAGGCGCTGCGGACGATGGCGAGGGTGTTCGGCATCAGCATGGCGCCGAACACGCCCTGGATCGCGCGGAAGGCGATCACCCCGCCGACCGATCCGACCAGCCCGACCCCGATCGAGCCCAGACCGAAGCCGGCTACCCCGATCAAGAACAGCAGCCGGTGACCGTAACGGTCCCCGACCTTGCCCATCGGGACGAGGAGAACGGCGAGAGCGAGCAGGTAGGCGTTGGTCACCCACTGCAGGTCCGAGAGCGAGCAGTGCAGGCCGCGGGCTATGTAGGGGTTGGCCATCAGGACGATGGTGGCGTCGACGCCGACCATCGCCACGCCCAGGCCGACGGTGACCAGGGTCCAGACCGGATCGCCCCGTCGGCCACCGGCGCGCCGTCGCGGCGTTGTCTCTTCCAGGTCCGGCTCGTCGAGGACGCTTGCGCGATCTGCCGTGTCTCTGCTCATGGTCGCTGCTCCTTCTGTCATTAACTGTCTAACGGCAGTCTATGCCATATTGCAGCAGATGTCATATGGCTGGGCGACGGGCGCTAGACTGCCCCCGGTGGACGGAGCCGACGAGTCTCGTGTGATCGATGTCCCCTCCCGGCCCGGCGCGTCCGGCGAGCCCGGCCAGGTGGGCGAGACCGGCACGGTCGGCGACCGGGACGGGGGAGAACCCGAACGGCCCCCGTCGTTGACAGAGCGGCGCATGGCAAGGACGCGCCGGCAGCTCGCCGAGGTTGCCGCAGGGCTTTTTCTCGAGCGCGGCTACGAGGCGGTGACCGTCGAGGAGATCGCCGCCGCGGTGGAGGTGTCCCCGCGGACGTTCTTCCGGTACTTTCCCTCCAAAGACGACGTCCTCGACGAGATCCTCGTGAACGAGGTCGACGAGGTCATCGCGGCCCTCCGCCAGCGCCCGCGGGACGAGCCGGTCGCGGACTCGCTACGCGCCGCGGCCCGCTCGTGGGTGAGCACCGCCGAGCGGGACGCGCGCAGCGTCCGGCTCTTCGGCCTCGTGCGGCGAACCCCGGTCCTCAGGACCCGCTGGCTCGCCCGCCGCACCGACGACCAGGAGGCGCTGGCGGAGATACTCGCCGAGAGGCTCGGGGCCGGGCCCCACTCCCCGATCCCGTTGCTCGCCGCGGGGGCGATGATCGGCGTTCTCATCACCATCTTCGAGTTCTGGGTGGAACACCTCGACGAGGCGGAGCTCCTCGCGCTCATTGACGAAGCGATCGACGCCCTCGTCGACGGCTTCGGCATAAGTGAGCGGGCGCCGTCAGCGCTCGGGAAGAGGTCGCGTCGGCGATCCGGCTAAGCGGGGGTGCCCCGACCGGCGGCACGGCCGTTGTCGATGACGACGACCTCGTCGAAGCAAGCCAGCTCGTCGAGCCGGTGGGTCACGTAGAGAAGGCTCTTGCCCTCGGCGATCTCGGTGACGTCGTGCAAGAGCCGCTCCGCCGTCGCCTCGTCCAGGCCCGAGGTGGGCTCGTCGAGCACGAGGACCGGCGTCTCGGCCAAAAGAGCCCGGGCGAGGGCGATGCGCTGGCGCTGGCCTCCGGAGAGCTGCGCGCCCTGCTCGCCTATCGGGGTGTCGAGGCCCTCGGGCAGCGATTCGATCCATTCGGCGAGCTGAGCCGCTCTTGCCGCCCGCATGATGTCGGCTTCGTCCGCCCCGGGCCGGGCGAGGGCGATGTTGGCCCGGATCGTCGTGTTGAAAAGGTGGGTGTCCTGGGCCACCCAGGCGATCATCCGCCGGGGCGTCTCCTGGCCGAGCCGCCGGAGCGGGGTTCCTCCGAGCGTGGCCTCGCCGGCCTCCAGCTCCCAGAAGCGCAGGAGCGTGTTCACGACGCTGCTCTTGCCGGCGCCGCTCGGCCCGACGAGGGCGACCCGGGTGCC
>Ga0181519_10005472_pt1 | contig 10141 bp, 12 predicted proteins | sample PEATcosm2014_Bin_26_FD_121102 | JGI IMG/M metagenome (GOLD analysis project Ga0181519, IMG submission 121102) | Peatland microbial communities from MTU Mesocosm Facility, Houghton, MI, USA - PEATcosm2014_Bin02_10_metaG | ecosystem: Environmental > Terrestrial > Soil > Wetlands > Peat | place...
CCATTCAAACGGGTAAGTTCAATCATGTGCAGGCCTGCTTCCGCTTGGGATATCGGCTGGCGGAAGCGGTTTCTTGAATGCCGGGCTCACGGGATTAACGGTGGAAACAGAGGTGGGATGAAGCCAAAACGAAAATAATTTCCCGGCGGGGTAAAGCCCGGAGAGAAAGTCTCCGATAGCAGTCGTGTACGAAGCCAAAGGCACCAGCGGAAGATGCGGTAATCCAGCCGGCTCCGCAACGGGCAAAAAGGAGAGTTTCCATGTCACTCAGCATTTTGAACAACGTTACCGCAATGTCGGCCCAGAACCAGTTGAACCAGACGAACGCAAAGTTGGAAAATACGCTGCTGCAACTTTCGTCCGGGTCCAAGTTGAATTCCGGCGCCGATGACGCCGCCGGACTATCCATCGCCAACGGATTGGAAGCCAACATCACGGCGCTGACCCAGTCGGCCAGCAATGCCAGCAACGCCCAGGGCCGCTTGCAGGTGGCCGATGGCGCCCTCTCGCAGGTGACCAGCCTGTTGAACCGTGCTGTCACCCTGGCAACGGAATCGGCCAGCGACACGGTGAGCGATGGTTCGCAGCGCGCCGCGCTGGACAACGAGTTTTCGTCCATCAAGTCGGAAATTGACAGCATCGGTTCCACCACCACCTTCAACGGATCGGCGGTCTTCCAGGGCGGCTCGACGAACTATGGCCAGGTGGTGCTCTCCAGCACCGGCCTGGGCACGGCCTCGGCCATCAACGCCACCAAGGGCGAGCTGGACATCACCGTCACTGGCGGCACCACCTACAAGTTCAACACCGGCAACACGGACAAGACCGTCGGTGCGTTGATCACGGATATCAACAACTCCGGCGACGGTCTGGTGGCCTCGCTGAACGCCAAAGGGGCACTGGTGGTTACCGACACGGAGAACCGCGCCACGGCTGCGGCCAGCGAGTTGGCAGTGGGCGCGGGCACAACTCTGGAGGCGGGTGCTGACAGCGCGGCTGAGACCGGCGCCAACACCACTGATTCCAGCAGTTTCAACGTCTACCTGAGCGATGGCACCAGCACCGGCAGCAGCACCATCAGTTCCTCGCTGGGCGCTCTTTCGTCCGACAACATGAACGGCATCAGCCTGAGCACCGACAACCTGCTCAGCGCGAGCTCGTCCCAGACGGCGCTGACCGATATCAACAATGCCATCGCGCAGGTCGCCGCACTCCGCGGCACCCTGGGCGCCAGCATGAACCGGCTGACCGCCGCCGACAACGTCATCAACACGCAGACGACCAACCTCACCTCCGCCGAGGACAATGTCAGTTCGGCTGACATCTCGCAGCAGGTGAGCAACATGAGCGAAGACCAGGTGCTGACGCAGACCGGTATCTCCGCCCTCTCGCAGGCCAACCAGATGCAGCAGATGCTGTTGAAGCTCTTCCAGTAAACCGGAAGCAGCGCCACCGCATGGGGGTGGGCCCACTTGGGTGCCACCCCCGTACCTGCTGGCGCCGGCATCAAAAGGAGGGTCGCCATGGTAGACACACTCTCCCCGGTCTTCCGGGATGGGCTGCCTGGGACTTTTGCTGAGAGCCCTCTAACCAAACAGGAGCGCGAATTGCAGGGATTGGAGGGTCGGCCGCCCCTGGAGGTCACGCCCGCCGGTACCCAGGGGATTAGAGGGCGTCGAAAACCAGATCCCGACGTACGCTGGCGCCCCAGTAGAGTAACCCCCGGGCAGGACGGCGCAGAAGAGGAAGGGCCGGAGCCGGAAGAAAGTGATCCCGGGCCGGATACAGAAGCAGAGAAGGATGATGCCGAGAAAACAGAGGAGGGGAGTTCCGGCCGCCTGCTGGACAGCCGGAGCTAGAAGCTTATGAGCACAACTTCCACGGGATTAGTCTCCTCAAATGGCACCGAGCTGATTGCCGGCGCCAGCTATACCAACGGCAATGGCATTAACGTCAGTGAGACGGTCTCCGCCATCATTCAAACCGACCGTGCGCCGGAGACCGCCTGGACCACCGATGAGACCAACATCAGTAACCAGGAGTCCGCGCTGACCAATCTGCAGACCGAAATCTCCACTATGCAGAGTGCTTATCAGTCTCTCAGTGACTTCAGTGGCGTCTTCGACGGGCTGTCCGCAAGTTCTTCAGATACCTCCGCCGTAACGGCCACTGTCGGCAGTACGGCCGCGGCGGGCTCGCACAACGTGGTGGTGACCAACCTGGCTACCACCGGCTCCAGCTATTCCAGCGAAGTCACCAGCGGCACCATCTCTTCCGGAGCGTTGGTCATTCAGATCGGCAGCGGCACGGCGCAGACCATCAACATTCCCGCCGACAGCGGAACATCGGGAACGACGACGCTGGCCAATGCCGCCTCCTACATCAACGAGCAGAGCCTGGGCGTCACAGCCTCGGTCATCACTGACTCCGGCGGTTCGCGCCTCTCGCTCACTTCGACGAGTTCCGGCTCTGCGGCCAGCGTCAGCGTGCAGTCGGCGCCCAGCGGGCTTGCCTTTACCAACGTCGCGGGCCAGGACGCCAGCCTAACCGTGGACGGCGTGCCCATTGATTCGGCCACCAACACGGTCGCTTCTGCAATCACGGGTGTCACGCTGAACCTGACGGGCACGACGTCTACCTCCGGCGTCACCGTCCAGGTGTCGGCCGACACCAGTTCCATCACCACGGCGGTCAGCAGCTTCGTCACCGCCTACAACGCGATCATCTCCGATCTCAACAGTCAGTTCCAATACAACGGCACTGTTGCGGCCGGCACGACCACAACCAGTTCCGATTCAACCTCCGGCGTACTGGAAAGCGACCCTTCGGCGCGTCTGATCCAGCAACAACTGCTGGATGCCATATCGGTCACGGGCAGTGACAGTTCGTCATCGTCGTCCTCGACGACCGCTATCTCGCAGCTCTCGCAGCTTGGCATCACCATGAACAACGATGGCACGCTCACCCTGGACAGCACCACGTTGCAAAGCGAACTGGGCAGCAATTACAGCGGGGTGAAGAGTTTTTTTGAAAGCACCACTTCAAGCAGCTTTTCCGGCAGTTTCAATAACCTGCTGACCAACCTGACGGATCCAACCGACAGCGCAGTCACCCTGGACCTGAGCGGATTGAAGTCGAACTACACCCAGGACCAGACCAACGTCAGCAATCTGGAGACTCATCTCACCGCTTTACAGGCAACGCTGACCACTCAGTACAGCGCATTGAACACCACCTTGCAGATGTATCCAACCAACCTGATGGAGGTGGAAACCGAGCTTGGTTACCGCACCACCACCAACAGCAGCACAAGCGGCTAAGGAAGAAGGGATGAAGCAGAACGAAATCAGCAGAAGATACCGCGAGGCGGAGATTCGCGGAGCCAGCAGTGTGGAGTGCGTCATTATGATGTACGACATTGCCATCGCCGACCTGCGCAAGTCGCTCGGCTGCCTTTCAGCCGGGGACATCGAGGGGCGCACCAACGCTCTGGTGCATTGCCTGAACGTGCTGGAGCAGTTGCAAGGCTCTCTGCAGATGGAGTCCGGTGGCGAGGCCGCACGGCAGCTCTACCGCTTCTACTCGCTGGCGCGCGCCAAGATCCTCGAGGGCCAGCTCAAGTGCCGCGCCCCGCTACTGCAGGAGATTCTGGCGTCATTCCAGCGGGTGCGCGAGATGTGGCTGGAGGTCAAGGGCCAGAGCCAGACTCCGCCACCGTCCGAGTCCTGGGCCGCTCCGGCCGAAAGCCACGCAGGAGCCTGGAGCGCGTAAATATTTTTGTGGTGAAGAAGTGCAGGGGCCGCCTCGGCGGCCCTTTCTCCGCGCCGATTGTTATTTCAGATAATCGAGCAGGCTCTCCTGGGATACCTTTGCCGCAGCCTCGATCGTCGCGGTCAGCGCCGTGTTTGACTGGGTCAGGTTGGTGGCCGCCGTGGCCGTGTCGGCCGAAACGAGCGTGTCCTGATAGGTGGTGATATTGACCTTCTCCTCGGAGAGGAAGGTTGCGTTGCTGGTCAGCTCATTCACCGTGTTGCCATAAAAAACCTGTGCGGTGCTGACGGCGCTGAGCGCCGTGCTGACCGCATTCGTGGCCGTTCCAATGGCCGTGGAGTCGCCGGCATCCAACGCAGTGACCAGCGATTGCAAGGCGGTGAAAACGTTGCTGCCGCTCTGCGAAAAGATGCTGCTGCCCGGTAGGTTCGCCTTCACCGTGAGTCCCGTGCCGATCTGCACCGCGTTCTGCTGGCTGTTGCCGTTGTAGTCCACCTGCGTCGGGTCGGTGGAATCTACCGCATAGGGCGCCGTGGTGGTGGCCGTGCCGCTGAACAGGTACTGACCCGAATACGTTGTGTTGGCCAGCGACATCACCTCGCTCTTAATGTCACTCACCTCGGCGCTGATCGAGTCGAGGTCGGTCTGGTTCATGGTTCCGTTGGCGCCTTCGGTGCCCAGGCTGATTGCGCGCTGCAACTCGGTGACGACGCTGCTCAGCGTGCTGTTGGCCGTGTTCAGAACATCGGTCAAGGAATCTGAGTTGGACGTGTACTGGTCCACCGAGGCCACCTGTGAATTCTCGGCAATCATGGCGGCCTCCGCCGCGGGATTATCGGAAGGCAGGTTCACCGTGCGTCCGGTGCTGACCTGTTGCGCCGCCTTGTTCTCGGCGGCTTGTGCCTGGTCCATCAGGTTGACCATATCGTAGGAGAAGTTCGGATTTACGCGCATAATTTAGTACCCCGGATTGGAGACGCCCACGTCGAGGATGTTGCCCATGAGCGTGTCAATGGTGGAGATGACCTTGGCGGCCGCCTGGTAGCTGCGCTCGTACAGCACCAGGTTCGATGACTCCTCGTCCACGCTGACCCCTTCCACCGAGCTCTGCTGGTTCTGCAACTGCGTCAGGATGTTGCCCAGGGCGGTGGAGTTCGACGTGGCCTGCGAGATGGTGTTGCCAATGTCGTAAGACAAATTTGCGAATGTATCGCTGGGCGTGGCGCCGCTGGCGAGATCCTTGTTCTGCAAGGAGATCATCTTCTCCAGGTTGGTGTCATCGCCGCTAGCGCCTCCGCTGGCCGCGGCTGCAATCTGCTGGCCGCTGGTAAGTGCCACGGTGATGGATGAGGCTGCGCCGGCGGAGTTGCCGCTGGTGGTGTCCGGCGGATTGAACATCGCCGTGCCAGTGTTGCCATTGGCGTCGCTGCCGGCGGTCTGCACACTGTTCACCGCGCCGGCAAAGTCGTAGGCGTATTGGTCCAGCTGCGTGCCCAGCGTTGCAAGGGTGCCGTCGCGCGCCTGGATGTATCCGCCCAGGCTTCCGCCGCTAATGATGCTGGTAATGTTTGTGCCGTTGGCGTAGACGTCGTTAAAGCCGCTCGATGTGAGCTGGGTCGTCAGCGAGTAGGCCTTGCTGCCCACCACAAGCGGCACGCCGCCGGAGGTTGTCAGGGTGAGTCCGTCGCTGCTGTTCGAGGTCTGGTAATTCATGATGGACGAGAGCTGACTGAGCAGGCTGGAGAGCTGGTCCTGGTCAGAGTTGTCGCTCTGCCCCAGGGCCTTAGCCGTCTGAATTTCGCCGTTGGTGGCGGCGATCTGCTGCAGCAGGGAATTGGCGTCGGTTGTATTCTGCACCACGCTTTTATCAGCCTGCTGCTGCGCCTGGGTGATGGTGCTGGCCGTGGTTTGGAAAGCCGAGGCGACATTCTGGGCGGCCGTCAGCACGTCGGAGCGCAGGCTGGTGCTGGTGGGCGAGGTGGAAAGCTCCTGTAGGGCGCTGAAGAACGAATCCATGGTGCTGCCAATGGAGTTCGTCGTCGTGTCGCTGAACTCCACCTGCACCCCGCTGAGCGCGTTGCTGAGCGTGTCATTCAGTTTTTGCTCGGCCGTGTTGGCGTTGATGGAGAGATCGAGCACGGTGTCGCGCAGGCTCTCAATGGTCTTCACGTCCACGCCGGTCGAACTCTGGTCCAGGCCCGACGGCGCGGTTTCCTCCAGCACAACCACGCGCCGAGCGTAGCCCGCGGTGTTGGTGTTGGCCAGGTTCGTGGTGGTCGCGTCCATGGCCTCGGTGCTGGCCAGCAGCGATTGCACGCTGACGTTGAGGTCTGCGGTCAGTCCCATGGTCAGCCTCTCAGGTGCAGCGTCGCGCGCGCGGAGTCGGGATCGTGACCTCCGGCGATGAGAATGGAGCGCATGGTCCGCGCCCATTTTGAGGAATGGCGTAGCAGATGCCCGTATTGCCGTGCCAGCTCGCGGGTGCGGCGCAACTCCGCCTGCTCGGCCGCTCTGGCCGGCAATGGAGCCGCTGAGAGTTCGGCACACAACGCGCCCTGGTGTTCCACGGCCGTGCCGAAGGCGTCCATGTCCCAGGCCACCAAGGCCTGGATGCCGTCTTCAAGCGATGCCGACAGAGCGGCCAGCGCGTGGTGGAACTCCTGGGGTGCGGTGCCGGGTTGCGCGCGCTCCATCCTCAGCTCCGGAAGAGGTTCTGGAACATGGCGGTGGCCACAGCGCGGGAGTCCACCGTGTAGGTGCCGCTCTCGATCTGTGCGCGCAGGGCTTCCACGCGGTCCTGTCGAATGGGCGCATCGCCGGCCATCTGGCTGGTGAGCGAGCTGATGCTTGCCGTATCCGTGCTGCCGTTCAGGGCGTTGCTGTCGCTGAGCTTGGCGGAGCCGTTCGCGCTCGTGGCGGAGTTGCTTTGTGTCGGCGCGGCAGCGTCGAGCGGCAGGCTCTGGCTGTTGTCAATACGTACTGTCATGATCCTCCTTTGCTACTACTTCCTATCCTGCGTATCGGCAATCCTTCACAAAGCTTGAGGGACTTTAGGTGGCTGCATCATCTTTTTTCTCCCGTCGCCCCTTCTGTCGCCGTTCCCGAAGTGGCAACCGTGCCATTCGAATCCACCCCCAGCGAGTGCTGAATCATCTGGGCAAATCCCAGGACATGGCGTTGCGCCAGCGCCTGGCTGACGGCCCGCACGCCGATCGCCCCCCAGGCTTCGTGACCGGCGTCGCTGTTCTCTTCATCCTCAATGGAGAGGTTTTTCTCCATCTTGTCCAACACGGTGGCAAACAGTCCAGCCTCAAGCTCCTCGGCTCCGGCGGCCGCGCGCCTGGATTGCAGGCTTGCCGCCAACTGCTTGGGATTGTGCATCAGCTCCAGGCCGGTGGGTGCCACTGCGGGCGTGCTCATAGCACCTCCAACTCGGCCTGCAAGGCCCCGGCGGCCTTCAGCGCCTGCAAAATGCTGACAACGTCGCGCGCCGAGGCGCCGATGGTCTGCAGTCCATTCACCAGTTGCTCCACGGTTGCGCCCTCGCTCAGTTCGATGCGCTTGGCCGCGCCGTCCTTGGCCGTCAGGCTGGTCTGCGGCACAACCTCGGTGGTGCCGGTCTTGCTGAACGGGCTGGGCTGCGAGACCTGGAAGGTCGTCGAAATCTCAATGGAGAGCGCGCCGTGCAGAATGCTGACCGCACTCAGCCGCGCCTCGCGGCCCATGACGATGGTGCCGGTCTTTTCATTCACCACCACGCGCGTGGGCGCCAGCACCGTAACCGGCAGCGCCTGGATGCGAGCCAGCAGGGCGGGAACGTCCTGCCCGGCGCAGGTGATCTCAATGCGGCGGCTGTCGGTGACCTTTGCCACCGGCCGTGCCAGCTCGCGGTTAATGCTATCGGCGACGCGCTCAGCGTTGTTGAAGTCGGCCTCGCGCAGCAGCAGAGACAGTGAGCCCAAACCGAGCAGGCTGGGTGCGGCGTCGCGTTCGGCGATGGCGCCGTTGGCGATGCGCCCCACCGTGGGGTGGTTGACCTGCTTGCTGACGCCTCCGCTGCCGGCCGTGTATCCGCCCACCGCCAGCGGTCCCTGCGCCAGGGCGTAAACCTGGCCGTCCTCGCTGCGCAATGGCGTCAGCAGCAGCGTGCCGCCTTCCAAAGACTTGGCATCGCCAATCGAGCTGACGACAACATCCAGCGGCGTGCCGGCCCTGGCAAAGGGTGGCAGCGAGCCGGTCACGAATACGGCGGCGACGTTCTTCACCGTGACGTTTGTGGCCGTGACCTGCATCCCCAGCCGCGAAAGAATGTTGGCCAGCATCTGCGTGGTGAAGATCGTCTGCTTCTGGTCTCCGGTGCCGCGCAGGCCCACCACCAGGCCGTAGCCGATGATGGAATTTTCGCGTGCGCCTTCGACCGTGGTGATCTCCCGGATGCGCACCATGCGTTGCGCCGGCGGCGGCGCATCGGCTGCGCGGAGCGTTGTGCCGATGGCAGGCAGCAGCAACATGTCGAGGATAAGGATTGTCAGGCGGCGGCGCACGATTTCCTCACATTCCCAGAAACTTCATCAAGGTGCGGATGACGATGTTCGGCTGGCGCACGGCATCGCTGATAATGCCCTTGCCCTCGACCTCCAGTTGCAGGTTGAAGAGCTGGTAGGAGTAAACGAAGTTGCCGGCGTTGATATCCAGCGGGCGCACCACGCCACGCAGCGTCAGGTTCTCGTGCTCATGGTTGGCCAGCAGATGGCGGTGCGCCTCCAGCACAAGCGAGCCATTGGGCAGCACGGCCACCACCTCGGCCGTCAGCGTCGTGTTCATGGTGCTCTTCGAGGCCGTTGCCCCGGTCCCGGTCAGCTTGGTGCTGGCGTTGGCCGCCAGCAGCGGGTTCAAGAAGCTCGGAGTGATGCCGCCCACTCCGGTCACGGCGCTGGAATGCGAAAATTCCCGATCCGTGGCCACGCTTCCGCTCTGCGCGATGGTGGTGGACTCCGTGATCTGAATCGAGATGGTGTCGCCAACCTGGTGCGCCCTGAGATCGGCAAAGGGTTCGGCCAGCAATCCGTTGGGCGTGTACAGGCTTCCCGAAGAGATCGTCGCCGCAGTTGGCATCGCTGTGGGCAGTTCCTTCATGTAGGCCTGCAAAGTAGTTTTATCTTTCGCGGGCTTCTTCTTGTTGTGCGCACTGAGTGGCGGGGCCAACAGAGTGGCCACAAGCGCCAGGCACAGCAACAGCCGTGGCAGCACGAATGTTCTGCTATGCGTTGCCATCTTATGCGCCTCCCGTCACGATGAGCGCGCTGTGGGCGTCCACCAGTTGGGCATGCATGGTGCGGCCGTTGCCGCTCACTCTTACTCGGATCGTCTGCCCAGCGTCGCCGTCTTCCAAGGCCACCACCGGCATCAGCGCGCGCATGCCATCCGTGTGGAGTTCAGCTTCCAGGCGGGCTCCGCTGCGAACCAGCGCCGTGTGCTTTTTCTTGGCCATTGTTGTGACGGGCAATGCGGTCTTCGCTTTTGTCGCGTGTCCGTCCGCCGCGAGGTTGACCACCACCAGTTGCGGCAGCGCCATCCCGGGGCAGTGCAGGCGAAGCTCACTGCGGTGGAGTCCCACCGCGTGCAGGTCCGTGGCCTGGCAGCCGGCCAGTTCCGCGGTCTTCGGATACATCAGTAACTCTTCCGGCAGAATCGCCTGCCCGGTCTGCGCCGTCAGCCACTGAGCCATGCGCACGCGCGCCGTGGTTTCCTCCGGAGGCGCGGCCATGGCCGTGGCAGTAAGCAGCAGAATGGCGAGCAGGTGGAGTCTCTTCATGGCCTCACTACTTTCCCATCTGGTTGACTTCCTGGAACATCTGGTCGGCGGCCTTGGCCACCTGCGAGTTCGCCTCGTACGAGCGCTGCGCCAGAATCATCTGAATGAACTCTTCCACGGTGTTCACGTTCGATTGCTCCAGCGATCCCTGCACCAGTGTGCCCAATCCTTCGCTGCCGCCGGGATTGCCCACAATCGGATCGCCCGAGCTGCTGGTAGGCAGAAGAATATTGCTGCCCACGCTGTTCAACCCGCCTGGATTCGCAAAGGTCGCCAGTTGAATCTGTCCTATCTGCTGCGACTGCGTCTGCCCGGGCTGCGTCACGGTAACCGTTCCGTCGGTGCCGATGGTGATCGAGGTGGCGTCGGCGGGAATGGTCAGCGACGGCTGCAGAGCGTTGCCGTCGGCGGTCACCACATTGCCCTGCGAATCCAGATGGAAGCTGCCGCTGCGCGTGTAGCCGGTCTGCCCGTTGGGCATCAGCACCTGGAAGTAGCCCAGTCCCTGTATGGCCAGGTCGAGCGAGTTGCCCGTCTGCTGGAGCACGCCTTGCG
>Ga0181519_10005474_pt1 | contig 10139 bp, 10 predicted proteins | sample PEATcosm2014_Bin_26_FD_121102 | JGI IMG/M metagenome (GOLD analysis project Ga0181519, IMG submission 121102) | Peatland microbial communities from MTU Mesocosm Facility, Houghton, MI, USA - PEATcosm2014_Bin02_10_metaG | ecosystem: Environmental > Terrestrial > Soil > Wetlands > Peat | place...
CCCACGCCGACGCCAACACCAACACCGACGCCTGTACCGACGCCAATACCAACGCCAATACCAACGCCAGTACCGACGCCAACGCCCACGCCCACGCCCACGGCAACACCCACGCCGAGCCCGACCGGTCCGGTTTCGGGTGTTCCAATCCCAGCCACAGGAACCGGGGCTCCGTCCGGTCCGGCAGGGCTTGTCGGCCTGGCGATGCTCCTCGCCGGCGGCATCCTGTTCGCGGCCAGCCTGCCACTGAGGCGGCGTCGGGACAACATCTGAGCGTGCACTTCCGGGCCGGAGGGCTCTCCCTCCGGCCCGCTTCAGCCTAGGGAGAGCAGCAGGACGAGTGCCCCCACTGGGCTTGCGACTCTCGCGAAGGTGCGCGTCGGCCCAGAACCCTCTCGATCCGAGCGACCTCCTGACGCTACACGTGAACCGTCTCTTGCACGCCGTCTGCCGAGGCAGCGACGCCGACCGATGCGGTACACCTCTCGGGTGCGAGCCGTCACCATCGCCGACCGCCGGATCACCGTTTCTGAGCACCCCGCTCCCACTCCCGGACGCGGCGAGCTCGGGATCCGTGTCCGCGCCGCCGGTCTGAACGGCGCCGACATCATCCAGGTCCAGGGCCACTATCCCGCTCCCCCGGGAGTCGTTCCGGACATCCCCGGACTTGAGCTGGCAGGCGAGGTGGTGACGCTGGGAGATGGCGCCACGCGCTTCCACTCGGGAGCCCGCGTCATGGCGCTCACGGCCGGCGGCGCCCAGGCCCAGATCGCCGTGGTCCACGAGAGCCTGGCCATGCCCGTGCCCGACGGGCTCGACTGGCACGCCGCCGGGGGATTCCCGGAGGCCTTCATCACCGCCCACGACGCTCTGATCTCCCAATGCGAGCTGCGCAGCGGAGAGCGCCTGCTGGTCAACGGTGCAGCCGGCGGGGTCGGCACCGCTGCGGTGCAGATCGGGGTCGCTGCCGGCGCGCGGGTGGTGGCCAGCGTGCGCGCCCCGGCGCGGCGCCAGGCTGTCTCGTCCCTTGGCGCGCAGGTCATCGACCCTCAGGAGATTGCAGAAGCCGGCCCCTACGACGTGATTCTCGAGTTGGTCGGAGCGGTGAGCTTCCCTGCCAACCTCCGCGCGCTGGCGACCGGTGGGCGGATCAGCATCATCGGCGTGGGCGCCGGGGCGAGGGTCGAGCTGGACCTGGGGCAGCTCATGGGCCGGCGAGGTCGGCTCTTCGGCTCCACCCTGCGGGCGCGTCCGCTCGGCGAGAAGGCGATCGCCGTCCGCCGGGTCGAAGCCGAGGTCCTTCCGCTTCTCGAGGCTGGGCGGCTTCGGGTCCTGGTGCAGGACGTCTTCCCTCTTGAAGCGGCCGCCGATGCCTATGCGCGCTTCCAGGCCGGCGCAAAGCTCGGCAAGATCGTGCTGTCGATTGGCTGAACGGGAATCAGGTGGCCGTCTGGACCCTGGCTGCCGGGGTCGGCGAACCAAACCGGCCTCCCCCGCTACTCCCTTACTGATAGACCCACCCCGCTGAGGAGGCGGCCATGGCTAGGATCGAGATCACCCCCACATCCCTGGTCGTCCAGATCGAAGGCTTTGACCGCTTCCTGGCTCTCATCTCCGGCCTCTCCGGCGGGGTCAAGGCCCGGCTGGAGGTTCCCCTGGAGCACGTCGCCGGGGTCGATGCCTCGGTTCCCGAAGCGCATCAGACATGGAAGGGCTGGACGGTCGCCGCCCTCAGCCTGCCCCACTCGGTCACCGTGGGCCGTCTGATCCACGTCTTCGGCGACCGCAGCGGCGAATGGTCCTTCTGGGACGTCACCGATCCCGACAGGGCGATCGCCATTCACCTCCACGACGAGCACTACGCCCGGCTGGTGATCGGCGTCGACGACCCGGCCGGGGTGGCCACGGAGATCGCCGAAGCCGTCGCGGCGGCTGGGCGACGGGCCCACTAGTGGAGCGGCGACGGGCGCTCGGGGTGCCGGCTTTCGCCATGGTGGTCGGGAGTGCGCTCCTGGTCGTCGCGATTCTCGAAGCAGTCCTCGTCTCCCTCGGGCTGGCGCTGGTGATCGATGTCGTGTCGGGCCTCGTCGCCGTCTGGCTGGTGGTGACACTGGTCTCCGGCTGGCTGTCCCGCGGCTGATCCACCGCTGACGCGCCTGCCCCCGCGGTCATCACCGCGGGGGCGCCAGCATGCTCTACCCTCGGAGCGCTGGCGGCTGGGCTCCGCTTGGTCCGGAGGAGGCGCATGGCGCGGCTGCGAAGGGGTGGCCATCTGGACCCTGGCTGCAGGGATGGGCGAACCAAACCCGCCGGGGCTGCTACTCCATGAGTGATGGACCCAGCCTCCCGCCGAGATCGTCACAGGTGGTGCGCCAGATGAGCGCCAGCAACGATCTGCCCATGGGGTTCTCCGCAAGCGCGGGGATCGAGGAGGACCCCGACCGCGCCCTGCTGAGCCGGATCGCGACCGGCGATCAGGGAGCGATCGAGGAGCTGTACCGCCGCCACAGCCGGCTCCTGCTCGCCCAGCTTCAGTTCATGGTGGGCCAGCCGACCCTCGCGGAGGAGATCCTCCAGGACACCATGCTCGCCGTCTGGAAGGGAGCGCGCACCTTCCGGGGCGGGTCGCGCGTGCGAACCTGGTTGCTCGGCATCGCCCGGCGGCAGGCTCGAGACCGGATGCGCCGGCAGCGGCCCGTGCCCATGGCGGACGCCGACCTCGCCCAGCGGCCCAGCCCGAACCCCGGTCCCGAGGCAATTGCCGTCGAGCGGGCGGAGGGTCGGCGGATGGTGGCCGCGCTCAGCACGCTCACACCGGCGCACCGGGAGGTCCTGGGCCTCGTCTTCGGAGCAGACCTCAGCCTCGCCGAGGTCGCCCGGGTGCTGGAGGTCCCCGTGGGGACCGTCAAGAGCCGGCTCCACGCGGCGCGTGCCGCCCTGGGCCGGACCATGAACGAGAAGGAAATGGACGAATGAAGACCGAGACACGTCATCTCACCACCGAACAGCTCCTCTCCGCGGCGGGCGGTCAGGGCCTCGACCCGGAGGCAAGTGCCCACCGGGAGGCCTGCGCGGCCTGCAGCGCTGAGATGGATCAATGGACGGAGATCGCCGCCGGTGTCCGCTACGTCATGGCCGGGGCCGAGCCGCCCCCGTGGTCGCCGCCGCTCCCTCTGCCGGAAACCCAGAAGGGGCCAGGATGGCGGGAGCGGGTCCTGGGTGCGCTGCGAGCCTCGATCGCGCCCCGGCGGCGGCTGGTTGCCGCGTTCACCGCCTCCGCCCTGGTCGCCGCCGCCGTCTCGTACGGGGTGGTGGCCCTCACCGGAGCTGCCCACACGCCGGGCACGAAGATCTCGACCCCCGGCTCGGGCGGCAGCGCCCGGCTCGTGGTGCTGGACAGCGTGCAGGCGACGACGGCCCAATCCTTCGACGCCACCTTCAGCTTCAGCGAGACCACCAGCTACGGCCCCTACGGCCAGGCGCCGACCACCTTCACCCTGCCCATCGAGGTCCAGGCCGAGAGCACCGCGCGGCAGCAGACGACCGTTTCGGGGACCGTGGCGGGCACGCCGGTCGACGTGGTGACGATCACCTACGACGGCACCGCCTACGAGTCCACCGACGGCGGCAGCACCTTCCAGACCGAGCCCCTCTCCTCAGTCAGCCAGTTCGGCATCCAGAACGTGCTGCAGCTGCTGCAGTCGGTGGGCAGCGTCACCGACGAGGGATCCGGGACCGCTGACGGGGTGGCCGTGGAGACTTACCACGCCGTCATCGACTCGGCCAAGGTCCAGAGCGAGCTGAACTCCCTCGGCCCCGTCGTCAGCACGCAGGTTCGGAACATCCTGAGCGCGGTGACCATCAGCGGCGCGACCGTTGACGTGACCATCGACAGCTCGGGCCGCCTCGTCACCCTGGATGCCGCCCTGACCGCATCCGTCAACGGCGCAGCGCTCGGCATCTCCGGGAACCCCATCGTTCACGAGACGTGGTCGGGGCATTTCTCCAACTACGGCGCGGACATCGTGGTGCAGCCTCCCAGCACCAGCTGAGACTCCCGCCGGGCCGCGTTGACCGGGCCGCGCTCGATGGTCTCAAGCCGACCCTGCTTCGGGAGGGGCGACGGGCTCGACATGGGCCATCAGATCCGAAGCGATCCTGCGCAACGCTTCGGACACCTTGGACACGACGTTCCGTCCCTCGGCAGGCATCACGGGGTCGGCGAAAGCCGCCAGCTCGTCGAGACGCTCCGCGTACCGGATCCAGGCCGAACGCCGGTGCGGCAGAAGGAAGCTGGCTCGATACGGGAGCTGGAAGTTGGCTCCGGCGGTGGCTCCCGGGTGCTCCGGACCCACCGGCAGGCGCGCCAGAAGGAATCCCAGGGGCTCGATCACCTCGAACATGAGGCTCACGGCGGCATGCGCCAGGGCCTGGCGCTGGCCCGGCGTCTCATGGCCGAACGCGAAGTACCGGGCGATCATCTGCAGGAGCAGCTCGTAGACGGAGTTGAACAGGTCGGAGCAGGCGCCGGTGGCGGGATCGCTGATGTAGGCGTCCGGCGCGATGCCCTCGACGTCGCGCATCCCGGCCGCCACAACGGCGTGGGCGGGCGCGAAGTCCGGGTCAGCGCTGCGGAGCTCGGTGTACTCCTCTACGATTCGCAGGAAGCGGCCGTAGTGGGCCTTGGACCAGTCTCCGGTCGCGCCCTCCCCCTGCTCGACGATGCGTTCGAGGGCCCGGTTGGCCCCGTCGAGATCGGAGATGGGCACGAGGTCTGGCCAGTGGAAGCTCGCCTCGTCGGCCTGGTGGAACCTTGGGCCGATGAACAGACCGTCCTCCCCCAGCTTTGCGGCGAGCGTCGCGATCCCGGATGCGATGGAGCGGTACAGGTGGCCCAGGGTGGAGTACTCCTGAGCCTGGGGCACCACCTCCCCCGGGGCCATGGGTGGGAGCGCAGCCACCTTCTCGAAGCTGCTCGGGTAGCTCTGTTCCATTCCTTCCGGGCGTTCGAGAAAGACGAAGTGTTGCAGCGCCTCCTCGCCGAAGGGAAGGAGACGGAGCTGAATCCCCGCCGGGTAGCCCTTGGCCTGGTGGGGCAGGTGGGGCCGGCTCACGTACGGGGCGGACCCCACCGCGGTCAGAAGATTCTGGACCATCGCCCAGTGGAGCATCTCCTCGCCCGCGATTTCGAGCAGGAGCCGGCGCCAGCGCTCCACCGCCTCCAGCTGCTCCTCGCTGAGGCCAGGCCCGGCGGCGCTCCTCAGGCTGAAGGCGGCATAGAGGTACTGGCACATCACGCCGTGCTCGAGCTCGGCGGCCTGGCTGAGCAGGTAGGTCAGCTCCTTGCGACTGTCGATGACGATGGTGGGCTCGGTGGTCATCAGGGAATCATGCCGAAGTGGCGCCGCGGCGCGGCGTACGGTCGTCGCTTCGACCCGCCCGATGGCATCGAACCGCGGTCCCGCCCACTCATTGGTGTTCTCGCGGCCCGTGATCGTAGCTGACCCGCACTGAAGCTTTACTCTTGGCCCGCCATGTGGCGACGTTTCCGGCGGCGGCGGCTCGTCCTCGTGGTCAGCTGCCTGTTGGTTCTCAGCGGGCTCGGAATCACCTCATGGGCCCTCATCCAGCGCGCGACCGTGCAGCCGCCGGTCGCCGCACGCAGTCTGAACAACGCCAACGCAGCGAACAGCTGGTTGACCGGATCGCCATCCAACGCGCCCTCCCCCACCGGGCCGTCTGCAATGTCGACGGCCGCAGCGACAGGCAGCACCTGTGGCGGGGGCGGCAGCGATTCTGACGCCTATGCACTCGTCGAGTTCACCGGGCTGCCCCGGTATGGGTATGTGACGGTTGCGGTGAACGGCAGCTGGACCCAGCTCGACGACCGTTTCACGGTGCACTGGTACGGCAGCCCCGCCCCGGGGGGAGAGGGCAACGTGATCATCGCCTTCCACCGGGAGCCCGACTTCCAGCACGTCGACCAGCTGGGGGTCGGCAAGACCGTCACCATCCAGGACCGTGCCTGCCAGACCTACGTGTACACGGTCACACAGCGCTGGGATCTCGCTCCCAGCGCCGTGACCCAACTTGCCTCCACCAGCGGCCACGAGCTGACCCTGGTCACCTGCACCCCCTGGTGGCAGGACTACGACCGGCTGGTGTGGCGAGCAGAGCTCACCAGCGTCGACGGCGTCCCCGTCACACCGTCCCCCTCCTCCTCCTGATCCCGCGGGGACACGGCATCCCCTATCTGAGATCTCATGCATTTCGTATCTGAGATCTCGTGCCGCTTACACCACAGGTGCTTGACATTTCCGTCTCTGGTTCGTGTCACCCCGCAGGTAGTCTCGGGCTGCGATGCGAGCGCTACGTCTTGTCAGATTGGTCGAGTTGGGTACCGCTGCCTGCATGCTGGGGGTGCTCCTGGCGGATGGCCTTCCGGCCGGCGCCGTGTCCGCCAACGTCCCCGCAACGGCGCTGGTTCAGGCCGCGGCTCACAGTCCGAGTGCGTCGTCAACCTTCACCCTGCCGGCAACGCCCGCACCCACGCCGGTCCCGACTTCCCAGCCGACCCCCACGTCGACACCAACCCCACTGCCCGCGCCACCGGTCTCTCTCCCGCGGCCGTCGGCGACACCAACCCCCCTGCCCGTGCCACCCGTCTCTCTCCCGCAGCCGTCGGCGACACCAACACCGGCGCCGCCGGCTCCCCTGGACAACAGGCTCATCGGGGCGGGGATCGACACGGCGGTGACGGACTACTCCGACTGCACCGCCGCCGCCCCGGTACCGAGGAACGAAGCCGCGATCTACACCTGCGTCACCTGGGACACCTACTTCCTGGGTCACAACCCGGGCGTCTTCACCCCTCTGCTCTCGGCTCAGGACGGTACCACCATCACCTACTACGACTCAGCCGGGGCCGCGCATCAATACGTCATCGAAGGGTACGTGGATGTCGCCCGGCCGGGCACGGCGCCCCAGCCGCCGGCCGGCACCGTTGCCCAGTTCCAGGCTTGCATCTCGACTACTGAGGTTCGGGTCTACTGGGCCGACGCGGCCTGACGAGAGGAGGCGACCGGCAGATCGCCGGACGGTCACGACGCCGCTCAGGGCCGCAGCAGGTGCTGTGCCCCTCGCATCATTCCCAAGCCGGCGGCGAACAGCACGAGGCCGATGAGGGCAAACCACACATCCGGCACGAGAGGAGCGCCGGATGGTCCGTGGTTGAACGCGACCTGAATGACGAAGCTCACCAGAAACTCGGCTCCGGTGAGCCCGATCAGCACCGAGACGACGAGCAGCAGCGCCGCCAGGCTCCGTTTCGCGAATCTCGACATCTCTCTGCCACCTTCCTCGGAACCTCGGGTTCCAGAGCCAACGGGTGAGGCTGAGAGATTAGGCCATCACGCGGGGTAGCTGTCGCACCGCGGACCCGCCGCGGCGGCAACCCTGCTACGCCCTCGCCGGCTCCTCCGCCTCCCGCGGCAACCCCACCACCCCCATCTCCTCGACGGCCCCTATCTGATCGTAGGCGACCGTCCTCTGGGTGAAGAACCCGTTCTTGTTGACCAGAGCCGCCACCACTGTCAGCGGGATCCCGAGGCCGAGGGTGATCAGCACCGGGACGGCCGCACCCACCCCCTGAATGATCACCTGGTAGCCGATCCAGAACAGGAAGACGCCTCCGATCAGGGGCAGGATCCCGATCAGGATGAGGTTCCGCACGCTCTTCAGCAGCACCCTCCGGAACGCCCAGGCACAGGCCACACCGGTCGCCCCGTAGTAGATCGCGACCAGTATGCCGATGTCCGAGATCATGTTGGCGAAGGTGTTGTTGATGTTCGCGCTCAGGGTGGTGAGCAGGATGCCCAGGCTGCACAGCAGGAAGGTGATGATCGTCCCCACCCAGGGCGTCTGCCAGCTCTTGTGGATGAGCGCGAATATCCCGGGGAAGACCCCGTCGCGGGCCATCGAGAAGCTGAGCCGGCTCGATGGCAGCAGGGTGGTCTGGGTGGTGGCCAGGCTCGAGCTGAGGATGGCGATGGCCATCAGGAAGCTGATCGGCGCCGGCGCCAGGCGGGTGGCGAAGTACACCAGGGCGTTGGCTCCCTGGTTGTCGATCTGAGTCTTGCCGAGCAGCGACTGCATGGCGGTGGCCGCGAGCAGGAACAGCGCCAGCAGGATGACCATGCTGATCATCCCTGCCCGTCCGGGGTTCTCCCGATTGTCGCTGCCCTCCTCGTTGAGGTTGGCGGCGGTGTCCCAGCCCCAGAAGAAGAAGACGCCGAGCACCGCCCCGGCGGCCAGCCCGGTGAAACCCTGGAGCGAGAAGGGGTTGAACCACGAGCCGGCCACCCCGGTCGACCCCGCCGGGTGCGAGGCCAGCACCTTGATGAAGGCGAGGACGGAGAAGAGGACGATGACCAGGTACTCGATGGTGACCATCACCCACTGGGCGTTGGCGGTGATCCGGATGCCCCGAGCCACCATCCAGGTGACGAAGGCGAGCAGGGCGAAGGCGACCAGCGCGATCAGAGCGCTGTTGGTGGCCACTCCGGTCGTGATCCACCCGAACTGCCCGGGTCCGAGGAGCGCGAGCAGCACCGCGCCCGCGAAGAGAGGAGCCGAGATGCAGAAGATGACGTTGCAGGCGAGCTGGACCCAGCCGGTGAACCAGCCGATGTGCGGGTTGACGGTCCGTGCGATCCAGCTGTAAGAGGCGCCGCAGTTGGGGTCTCGGCGGTTCAGGTAGCTGTACGCCATGGCGATGAAGAAGACCGGGAAGAAGCTCACCAGGATCGCCGCGGGGGCAGCCAGCCCGACCCCGGTGGCGCCCACCACCAGGAAGAGCGTGGTGCCCAGGCTGTAGGCGGGGGCCACGCTGGCGGTGGCGACGGCGGTGGTGTCGAGGAGGCTGAGCTCGCCCGATTTGAGCCCCCGCTCGGCCGGCCGGACCATCTCGGGAACAGCCACGATTGTCTCCGCCATGGGGGGCTCTCCTCGCCGGAGCATAACTACTGCACAAGAGCAGAACTGTGGAAACGGTAGTGGACCCGGCGGGGGGTGTCAAGCGCGCGTCGGAGCTTGACCATGTCCCCGAGCTCCACTACGCTTCCCCGTAATCTTGCCGGCGTTGGGTAGCTGCTGCGGCCCGGCGCCGCGCAACCGTTCCACCGGGCTGTGGCGCCGTCAGCCCGATGCCACGAGGGAGGCGACATGCCGGCATCTCCGTCCGCGCCGCCCTCGTCCCGCGTGCGGGATCTGATCGCCCGTGAAGAGGGCTCGTTCCGCGCTCATCGCACCCGCTCGCTCGAGATGTGGCGCACCGCCGCCGAGCACATCCCCGGGGGGGTCGCCAGCTCCTTTCAGAACAAGCCACCGCAGCCGGTGTTCATCGACCGGGGCGAGGGCAGTCGGGTATGGGACGTGGACGGCAACGAGTACGTCGACTTCCACAACGGCTTCGGGGTGATGCTGGTCGGTCATGCCCACCCCACCGTGGTCGCCGCGGTGCAGAGGCAGCTCTCGCGGGGCACCCATTTCGCCCAGCCGGTGGCCGACGACGCGGTGGTCGCCAAGGAGCTCAGCCGCCGCTTCGGTCAGCCCCAGTGGAGATTCACCAACAGCGGTACCGAGTCCACGTTGGATGCGGTGCGGATCGCCCGGGGCTTCACCGGGCGGGATCGCATCGTCAAGATCGAAGCCTCCTACCACGGTCACCACGACGCCGTGCTGGTCTCGGTGGAGCCCCCCGCGGCCCTGATCGGCCCCGTCGAGGCACCGGTGTCGGTGCCGATGTGCGAGGGCATCCCGAGTTCGACGGTGGAGCTGACCAGCGTGGTGCCCTTCAACGACCTGGCGGCCCTGGAGCGCGTCTTCGCGAGTCACGCCGACGTCGCCGCGGTCATCCTCGAGCCGGTGATGATGAACATCGGCATCGTCTTCCCCGATCCTGGCTACCTCGACGGGGTGGTGGAGCTGGCCCACCGCCACGGGGCGCTGGTGATCTTCGACGAGGTCAAGAGCGGGGTGACCATCGCTCCCGGCGGTGCCACCCAGCGCTTCGGAGTGATCCCCGACCTGGTCTGCCTGGCCAAGGCCATCGGCGGCGGTCTTCCCTGCGGCGCGATCGG
>Ga0181519_10005478_pt1 | contig 10134 bp, 6 predicted proteins | sample PEATcosm2014_Bin_26_FD_121102 | JGI IMG/M metagenome (GOLD analysis project Ga0181519, IMG submission 121102) | Peatland microbial communities from MTU Mesocosm Facility, Houghton, MI, USA - PEATcosm2014_Bin02_10_metaG | ecosystem: Environmental > Terrestrial > Soil > Wetlands > Peat | place...
GCCGGAGGGGTCGCTGTAGGGGGTCGCGCCCATGAAGGGACGTGAGGAGGCCGGCATATGATCTCCAAATCCGCTGTCGCTTAAGGGCGCGACAGGGACCGTCCGCTTCGCCCCGTTAGGCGAGCGGACGGTCGGCGATTGCGTTCAGCTACTTGAGCATCCACCACAGCAATACTATGACCAGGATGATAACCAGCAAAATGATGAGCCACATCGGGAAATGAGTTGCCGCGATGACCTCGTGTTTTTCCTCGGCGCTGTTGCTCGCGTTCAAGGCACCCCACCCCTTTGCGGAGACGAACTTGGCCTGGATCTGATGCTCGCCGACAGCTAGGGTTGTCGTACTCCATCGTGCCTGACCACTGGCATCGAGGCTCATCGGAGTGCCCACATTGGCACCGTCCGCGACGAACTGCACCGTGCCGACCGGCGTCCCGCCACCGTTAAGGCCCGTCCGCGTCGAAGTCGCCGTGAAGGTCACGCTCTCCCCGAGCGCGGTCACATCCTTGTCGGCTTTCAGCGTGGTCCGGCTCGCTCCCGGCAGGCGCTCCTGGGACAGTTGGTAGGTTTTCGCAAATCCCGTGTAACCGGTGGCGGTCACATCGAAGACGCAATCCGCGTGCGTCTTCGGGTCGGCAATGGCACTGCAGGCGTTTTCGGCGACGGTGACCGCCACCGGCTGCGCCAGCACTCGGCCGGGAATCGTGCACGAGGTCGGGTTGTCCTGGGGCCAGCCAGCCCGTGTGAAGTCCGCGGTCGAGGTACCGGGTGCGTAGTCAAACAGGCTGGTGGCGGCGCTCACCCGCCAGGAATCGGCGAAAGTCACATAAAGATCGGTATACCGTTGAGTCAAAGACTCCGGCATGGGCCCGAGCGAAGCGCCGTTCGCCAATGCGGGCAACCAGCTACGTTCGGCGATCCGGCCATACACAGCCTGGGCGGCCGTCCCCCCATAGACATTCACGTTCAGATACCAGAGCTGCTGAGCGGACCAGTAAGACGGCGTGACGATCAAGGTCGTTCCATCCGAGTAATCAACCTCAACGCCATCGCCGCCCCAGGGCTGCACGATTTTGCCGCTGACGGGCGACCCCGCGAGAGCGATTCCCGCCGCGGTCAGCGTGGTCGGCGTTCCATCGACTCGTAGCTGCATGCCGGAGGCGGCGGCAGCACCGTCGGCGCTCAAGATCGGCTGGTAGCTGAATTTATGGCTGCCGACGCGGGCGGCAACGGCGCTGTAGACAGAGACACAGGTCTGAACATTGTCGTAGGTATCCGCCGCCGGAATGTAGGACGTCGACACCGGCGTCTGACGGGTTTGAAGTTCCATTCCCGTGCCGCGCAGCGCCGTGAACTCGCCCGCGCCCTGGAAATTGTAATGAACGCCATCGATCGTGGTGATGTGGGGATCGCCCCAGCCGCCCTGCCCGTTGACGTTCATGACGTATTGCCTTTGACATGAATTGCTTGTATTGCTGCTGTCACTTGCAATGACCGTGAAAATCGCGGGACCGTTGAGAGTCGTGCCGCTGAATGTGGGTACGCCGCCTGGCGGCACGGCGAGCGTCATGGGGCCGCACGACATGCTTTGCGCGCCGATCGGGCCAGTGGGCGCGGCGCAGCCCGCGCTATTCTGCAGTGTCCAAATTGGCGTGAACGTCGAGGTGGGGCACAGCGCAATCTTATCGGTAATCGCAGTGCCGCCGGGATTGTCGTATTTTGCATCGGGTCCTTGTCCGCCCGGACACGCCGTTGTATCGATATCCTGGTAATTGCAGCCTGCAAAGGCATTTAAAGAATGGAGTAAAACAAAAAAAGGCAGCATGAAGCGCAACCAGCCGCCGCAGCGGTTTAGCGAAGGGTGCTGAATATTCCTACCCATGTGAGTTCTCCTGTCTTGGCCGATGTCGTGAGTTGCTCCAACCGTACGAACCGAACTCACGGGGATTCCTCCCGAGATGCGGCTGGCTTGGCTGAGGAGCGCGTGCGCGGCTTGGGGCGCTTGTCCGTGGGGCCGGTCTCCTGGCGCGCTTCGGCAAGCGCCTGCTCCAAATGCTCGACCCTACCGGCGAGTTCCTTCACGGCGTTAACCAGAACATAGGTGAGCAGCGAACTGTCGTAGACCCTCAAATCCTGCAAATCCGGCTCGCCTTCGACGGCGCCGGGTATGCGCCGGATCATCTCCGGGAAAATTTTCTCGATTTCTTGTCCGAGCACACCGACGCCCGCCTGCCCTGCTGGAGTACCGGCCCGGCCGTTGTAGCGGAAACGCACCGTCCGCACGCGCTGCAACTGCGCCAAGCCGAGTTCCAGGTCGCGCACGTCTTGCTTGAGCCGCCCGTCGGAGGAGATCAGCCAGGCCGATGTGCCGGAGAGCTTAAACGCATCGCCCGCCACCTGCAGGAGCGCCGCGCCCGCGCCGGGCAGATCGGATGCAGCCCCCACAATGACGTTACCGGCGACGGATATTCCCATTCGGATTGAAGCGCCACCCTGCGTAACGGTCACCGGCTGCCCGGCCGCCGCATTGAGATAAACGTTTCCATTGGGGCCCTGCCGCAGCGCGAAATCGCCATCGGAGGCGTGGCTCTTGTGGGCGAATACCGCGTAGGATGAAAAAGTACCTGTATTGCCGTTGCAGCACACCGCGTTTCCGAAACGAACTTGATTGCCGACGTTGGCGTTGTCACTCAGATTCACCTCGAACCCGTACGTCGGTGGAGTCGCGGCGGCAAAAGCGCCGATGCCGACGCTGCCGCCGCCGTAGGCCACCGCACCGGCCGTGCCGACGGGCTGGAAAAAGAGTCCCGCATTGACCTGGGAAACGACCCCCGATAGGGTGCTGAATTCGCCTTCAATGGCGTGCATGCGGGCATTGATGCCGTTGGCGCCGCCGGCTTGGACCGTGTCTACGAAGTCACAGTAATCCTTCCAGACAAACTGGGGCGTATAAGTGATGCTGCTCATGGTGGTCTCTCCTGCGATCGTCTCAGGTCATTCATGGCTAGGGCTCGACTCGATAGTGTTGAAAGGTGGCTTGGGTCGCTATTCGATCCCACCGGGGCGGTCGCCTGAATCCGTGCACGTAGGGGCGAATGGACTTGGTCACCGCGCTGGTTCCCAGCGGATGATATGCGTCCAAGAAATTCATCAGATCATCGTACTGATCCTTGGTCAGGGTCCGTGCCGCCGCGCCCGGCGGCGCCGCGATCGGCGTGATGGCGAATTGGTAGGGATCCGAAAAATCATTCAACGAAAATGTGGCCACCGCGGCGACTGCGCCCGCACCGGTTCCCTGAAAGACCTTCGATGTCATACCGGGCTTATCGCTGGGATCGGGAAGCGCCGAGGACAGATTGGCCTGCGCGGGGCAGGCCGCTTCCGCGCCCCAGTCCAGCCGTCCCGCTACCGCAAGCTGTGGCCTGATCGAAAGCTCAGACAATGCGTTGATCGCCACCTCGAAATACGCGGCGTTGGGATTGGTATTCGAGACCAGGTTTATCGGCGGACCGGCGGCGGGATAACTCGCCATGTAAACCGCCTCGCCGCCGGGGTCGCTCGGGCCACGGTGCCAAACGAAGCCGAACCCCGCCTCCAGCGCGTAGCCGGCCAGCCGATCCGCGCTGACCACGGGATGGCGCGCGAGCAGCGCGCGCCCCACGCCTAAGAGCGAGGGATCATTGGGCGTGTAGCCGCCGATTACCTGCAGTGCGCCCGTGACCGAGTCGGCTGTCAAAGCCGTCAACAGCGCCGTCAGCGCAGTGGCGAGCGCCGGCTGGACCTGGTTGCTGACGCCCGCGGCGAAGACGGCCCGCGGGTCGGTGAAGGACTGCAAAGTCGCCGGATTGAAACCGGCATCGGGTGGCCCCGCGGCGGCAAACTCCGTCGCCATGAGCATGCCTTGCCCGCTGATCCGCGCGTACTGCCATAATCGCTGCAAGGGTCCGGCGGTAATTTCAAAGCGGTTTCCCTCCGGCACCGACAGGTAGACGGACGCAGGATAGCGTCGGCGTTCGATGTAGGAGAAGCCCGCGAGAAATGCGAGCGCGCCGAGCCGCCCGGCCGTCAGGGACGCGGAGCTCGGCGCCACCACCAATCCGCGCCCGACCGCTTGAAGATTCGTTGCCGCCGGATCGTAGGCCGACAGCACCGTGATTCGCGGCGCGCCGGGCTCGAGCGCGACCAGCGATACCAGATTGAGCAGCGCGGTCACGAGCGCGAGTTGCATCTGGTGCGGTGCCGGCGCGGCAGGCGTGACGGGCGCGTAGTCGAGGGCCGCGCTGTTGCTGGTGAGCAGATAAGCCGGGCGAAAATCCGCCTCCGGCGCACCCGACATCGCCAACTCCGTGGCGTTCACCGTGCCGTCGCCGCCTAAAATGTCGCAACCGTCGAGCGTTTGAGGCGCAAAGATGATGGGGATGGAGCCCTTGAGCACCGTGACCCCGTCCGGCAAGGTGCATCGCAGTGCGATGGTGGCCGTGCCCGCCGCGGAGCCTGTGACCCCGATCGCGCTGCTGGTGGGACCGCTCAAGGTTCCCTCGGCCGGTCCATCCGGCAGCAAGCTCCAGTCGAGCGACGGATTCACGCCGTTCACCGGCAGCGGTATCGGACGCTTGATCGCGATCGTCACCGGCACGTTCAAGGGGATGATCTGGCGTCCGGCGCTATCGATACCCGGGTTGGTGCCGACCGCGAAATTGGTCGCCCACAGTTGCAGATCATCGCCCGCCACCGCGACGAGCCGCAAAGCTGAACCCGACGTGGGATAGAAAACGAAGGGCGCGCCGCTCTCGAATGCAAGGGCGGCGAGCAACCCTAAGCTAAATCCGGGGCCCACCACGCCGAGACCGACGCGCAATGCGAGACCCAGGCTATCGTTGGTCGTGGCCCCCGCCGGCGCGGCGCGGAAGGCGCTTTCGATCATCAAGGTGGAGGTCGGCGACACCTGCGCCAGCCTCGCCGCCAGTTGTTCGAGCATGAGAGCCGTCGCCAACACCATGCTGCGGCTCGATGCAGCGGAGAAATGGTAGTTGCCGCCGTCCGGTTCGCTCACCAAGGCCGCGGCATTCGCCGACAGGGGTTTCGCGCTGCTGGCGTCGGGTTCGACCGCCGGCATCGTGCCGTCGGATGCAATGCTTTGACCGGGCGATAGCGGACCCGGAATCACGCGAATCCAGCGGGAAGCGCAAAATCGCGTGCTGTCGGTCTCATCGACATCGAACTGCACGAGGTTGGGCGGCGGGTCAGCCTCGCCCAAGAGCAGATCCACGACATCCGTCTGCGTGGGATCGCTCAAGGACAGTGCCTGCACGCATCGCCGGACCGTCGGGTAGTTGGGAACGCGCCAGGGCTCGTAAATTGCGAGACGTTGCCGGTAACGCGTGTCGCTCTCCCCCAAGACGGGCGCAAAACTTCGCCGTGCCACGCGGGAGATGCGCACCTCGTCGATCTTTCCGGCGAACGGCGCGGTCAGCATCGGGTTGTTGCCGATGGTCATGGAGGCCGTCGTTGCCGCCGCGGCGAGATTGGCGAGCGGCGTCTGCCCTACCGCGACGCCGTCGACATACAGCAGCGCCACGTTGAGGTCGCGGTCCACGACACCGGCGATGTGGTGAAAGTTGCCATCCGCCAGTTCGCTGTTCGCATCGACCGTCACGAGCGTGCCCGACGTATCGCCCAGGATGAAGCGAAGATTGTCGGGAATTCCGCGGTAAGGACCCAGGCACAAAGCCCATCCGGCCTCGTTTCCAGCGGCTTCACCTTCGCGCAGGCCCGCGGATCGGGACGCGATCACCGCGCGCGCGTAGTCAGCGTTCACTGATTCGGCGTTGATGAACGCCTCCACCGTAAAACTGGTGCTGGCGTCGAAACCCCATGCGGCGTCGCCGGGGATCGAGACGGAAGCCGCACCGCTCGATGGCATCAAACAGGGTTCATAGGCCGCAGTGATCTTGAAGCGCGCATATTGCGTGGTGAAAAAGCTCGCTGGCAGCCCGTACCATTCACCGAAATAGTCGATCGCCTCCTGCGCGGAACGGCCGGCGGCCGTGAATTTGCTGATGGTTTGCGAGGGATCGTTGCTATTGGTGGGATCGACCGGGACAAAGCCGTAGCACGCGGTGGTCACCGCGCCCTGCACCGGTAGCGGCGCTTGATCATTGACCATCACCGGATGCAAAGCGCCGTCCAACCCCGGCTCCAAGATGGCGCCCTGCCGGTAACCGAAGCGCGCGTAGGGGCCCGCCGCCACCGGCGCGGTACCGAGAGTTCGATTCCAAGTACCATTGATCAACTGGGTCTGGAAATCCGCCTCCGCGGCGCAACGGGTATGGGGCAGCGGGTCACCCGGAAATTCCAGCCCGCTGTTGAAGCGTGCCGGCGTGCCGCGCAGCGCGCCTTGATTGAGTGCGAAATGCGCGCCCGTATCCTCGTCAATCCAGTCGTCGGTTTCATCCAGGTGATACAGGCCGAGGGTGAATTTGTCAGGCGAGTAAGGGCGTCCACTCGGACCGAGTACCGTTGCGAAGTCGCTGCGGGCCACATTGGAGATCCGCACCTCATCGATCACGCCGTCAAGATACGGCACGCCCTGCAAATCGCCGCCCAACCCGATCGCGGCACCGGTATCGACCACGCCGAGCGCGCCCAACGGCGCGCTCTGGACCACCGTGCCATTCAGCAACACGGCGGCCTGTTGCGCGACCGGGTCGATGACGCCGGCGACGTGGAACCAGCCGCTGGGCAGCGTCAGGTTTTGCGCCGCCTGTACCACGTTTCCGGCCACATCCGTCAGCGTGAAGGCGAGGGCTTGGACCGCGCCCACGGGCTGGAAAGTCAATGCCCAGCCGGGTGAGCCTGAATCGGCGTAGTTCGGTCGTTTGACGGCGAAGACGACCGTCTGGCCGGCGGTGGGGGGCGCGCTCAAGTTGGCGAACATCTCCACCGTGAAGCCCACCGTGGGATCGACCGCAAAGGCAATCGCGTCGGGAATCACGAGCCCACCCGAGGTCACGTTACATCCATGACCAAACATCCCAGCAACGCCGCGCGTGGCTCCCTTGCTCGTGCCGGGATTTTGCGATGCCGCGTCGAGAACCGGCGCCACGGTGTCATCGAAATGCCAAAGCGCAACGGTGTCCAGGTCTCGGTCGAGGCGATACGGCGCGGGCAGCAGGCGTGGCACGCTCAGCCCCTCACCGATCCAATCGAGGCTGCGGCCGCGAGCCGTTGCCAGATGGCGCTGCGCGCGAATGTCGCGTGCCATCCCCGCAAGCGCCTGGGCTTCTCCAGTCGCGGTCCAGAGCAGACGCGCGCCATGACCGAGCAGCGCCGTCAAGATCCATTTGTCCGGACCCGAGGCTTCCCCCGCCGCGGGCGGCGGAACCTCGCTCAACGTGCGCAGCGTGAGATTGGGATCATTCGGCAAACCGGCAATGCCAAATGTCATTCCCGCGAGCGAGCCCGAGGGCACCAGCAGTGTCGAGGTGCCGGATCCGGCGACGCCGTCGTAGGCGATTCGCACCAACGCCGGCCCATCGAGCTGATCGGCCTTCAAGGTCAGGCTGTAGGTGGTCAGAACCTCCTCTGCCTGCAACCCATAGAGCGACAGAAACGACAAGAAATCGTACGGCAGCACGGCGCAGACGCCCGCGACCGCGTTCCCGAGCGGCAAGGCCTGCGTGGCGGTCGCGCGGGCATACGGTGCGGTGGCATTCTCGAGCGCCACATCCAAGGGGGCTGAGAACATGGCGCTCACGGTGCTCACGTGGTGAGCTCGTTAAGCGTCGAGGCCGAGTCGAACACGGCGACTTCGGTTTGTGTCAGCGTGAGGTTGCCGCCGCAGGATGCCTCGATGGCCACCGTGTCGTTCGGATCGCCGAATGTGGCGGGTGGGCCAAAGGTGATCTCCCCGTAGCGAGGCGGCGCACGGCGGAGCCTCAAGTTCTCGACATCCGTGACGCCCGGCAACTCCGCGAGCGTTCGCAATACCTGCGAATACAACACCGCGCCGCCGAGACGCAGCGTACCGATATAGTCATTGAGCGCCACGAGCGCCGCGGCCATCACGGTACCCGAGTCCGCGTCTTGGTCCAGTACCAGCTGCGCGCGCACCGCCACTTCGACCGAGTCCGCCTGGACGAGCGTCGGGAACGTGGAAATCGGCCGAATGGGCTCGAGCGCCGCGAGGATCTGATCCTGCAAACCGGTGATCGTGTCCGGCGCGCTGCCGGCCGATTCCCACAGCACGCCCGGGTTCGCGGCCACGATGATGGAAAAGAAGTAGGGACTGCACACATCCCTGGGCAGCTGGAACAAGCTGTCGCCGAAGCACACCGCCCCATAGGGCGGCGCCGGCGTATCGAGCCCGCCATAGGGATCGCTGACCAGCGCGTCGCGCACACCGTCGAGGCCCAGTACCACCGCCCGGATCGCGTCCTCGGTCCACTGCGTGCGCGGCTGCGCCTGCAGCGCCCGACGGTAGGTATCGTCATCGATCGTCTGATCCCCGCCGGTGAAGGGGGCCGTGTTTTTCACGAGCACGAAGCTCGGAGTGAAACTCAAGTAGCGTGACGCGAAGGTGGGATTGATCCTCGCGAGTTGACCGGCGCCGATGTTGCCCGCGGCGCCCGGCAACACCGCGGTCACGGTCACGCTCGCGGTGGCGGCGGCCGGCTGCGTCGGGTCGTTCGTCAAGGTAACGGTCGCGGTCAGTTGAAACGAGATCGAATTATCGGGTCCGGTATCGATGAGGGTGCCAATCGGCAGGATGAGCATCGCGCCGGCGGGCGCGCTCGGTGCGAGCGCGAAGGTTGCGAGGCCGCTCGCCTGCTGGTTCGTGCGCGCAAGACCCAGATCGGCGCCGAGCAGATCGAGCGCATTGCCCACCGCCGTGGACGTAAAGCCGCTGTGATAGACATCGTCCAGCGCCATCCACAGCAAGGCGGCATCCATTCCGGTGAGCTCGAGGATCTTTCTGATCGTGCTCGACGAGCGCAGGTCGATATCGGGTCCAAAGGACAGTTGCGCGCGCGCGAACGCATCGCTCAAGATGGCCTGAAAAGGCTTGACGATGAACCCCTGAGGCGTCACCCCGTAGGTGGAGGTATCTCCGGCGCCGGGGACTGTGATGGTTGCGCTCATCGGTTAGGGTCCTACGCCTTGAATGCCGGCGATGACTTGGTCGTTCAATCGGGTGTCGAACCGTACGTCGAGCGACCACTTGCGCGATTGCCGCTGCTGTTGCAGCTGCGCCTGTTGATCCGCCGCCGTGAATTCAGGATGGATCGTGAGCCATTCGGGATCGCTGACAAAGGCGATCGCCGTGATCTGGCGGATGCGCGGCTCCTGTGACAACGCTTTCACCACGCACATCCGGATCAGCTGCTGCATGCGCGGAAACGACGTCGGCGTCGCCAGCGTGTGGAGCAGGTCGAAGCCGAACGAGGTGTTGAATATATCGCTGCCGAGATTGGTTCCGACGAGTATCTGAATCCCCTGCGCGAGCTCCGCCTTGCCGGCGATCAGCGGCAGATCCGAAAATCCATCCGCGCCGGCTTGGATCGCAAAGTCATTCGCCGTCAGGGTCAGCGTCCGCCCGTAAGGATCGGCGGGCGCGTAGGGCGTGGCCTGGGCCGGCAGGGAATATTGCGCGAGCGCGGCGGCGTAATCCGCTGCGGCTTGCGATTGTGCGGCGACTTCCGAGTCGATCATGCGCGTGGTCCGATGTGCTTATTCATCGACTTCCACCAGGGTCTGACCCGCGCTCGCGATGCTCCACGTACCGGGGCCCGCGGGGTTGACCGTGAGACCCGTGGCATTGTCGAGCAGCACGCCCACGCCGCCGATCAAGAGCAGCGTCGATACGCCGGCCTGGGCGGGCGAGCTGGTGCAGGGCGAGGGGTTGCCATTGGGCAATACCGCCGCACACGGCGCGACCACACCCGGGCTTCCGACTGCGAAGACCAGACCCGCCTCCATTCCAAAGGTGATCGCCTGCGACCCGCTGATCTCCAGCTGACTGCTTCCGCTGGAAAATTGGATCTGGCCGTTGTGACTGCACTCAATGACTCCACCGGTAACGACAACATTGGGCATTTGCTTCTCTCTCTAGCTTCCGATGCTGACTTTGCCGCC
>Ga0181519_10005480_pt1 | contig 10132 bp, 8 predicted proteins | sample PEATcosm2014_Bin_26_FD_121102 | JGI IMG/M metagenome (GOLD analysis project Ga0181519, IMG submission 121102) | Peatland microbial communities from MTU Mesocosm Facility, Houghton, MI, USA - PEATcosm2014_Bin02_10_metaG | ecosystem: Environmental > Terrestrial > Soil > Wetlands > Peat | place...
CCGCCGGCGGCGGCGGGGCGCTCATGCTAGCAGAGATCGCGTTGGGCAAGGAGGGCGGTTTAGCCGCCCGTGGCGTCTTTGGCGATGGAGTTATTGGTGTTGCCGGACAAGATCGGGCCGAGCACGCGCGACACATAGGCGGGATCGTCGGTGAAGCGGATGCCGATCATGCCGATGCCGACCCAGACCACGTCGGCATTGAGCGGCGCGAGCATGTCGAAATCGAGCCGCACGCGCTGGAATTTCTGCATTTCGGCCACCAGCCGGACGCGCGCGCCGCCCATCGACAGATCATAGACCGTGCAGGCATAGGCGCCTTCGGGCAGCACCAGCCTTGCGGCCCAGTGCACGTTCTTGCGCTCATGCGCGCGGCGCTCATCGGATACGCGTTCGTCGCTATCGTATTGTTGGCGCAAGCGCCAGAGCGATTCCGCGTCGGGCCATTTTTCGTCGGACATCGGCATGCTCATTGCTTCCCTGCGCCTTGATATCAATTCAAGGATTATTGACGCCTAAAATATGGCACGATTTTATTGACCGTACCTTACGAACCGGGCGCATGCGGGCCGAAATTATCCGGCATTTTAGCGATCCCATGGCGTCTCCAAGGGTTACCGAATGATTAAGATGCCTCGGTTTCGGCGTCCGGGCGGCCGGGGCTGGGGCGGTCGAGCGCCACGGTCTTGACCAGGGCGAAAACCGGGCCGCCGAGCTGCAATTTCAAATCCTCCAAAGCCCGTCTGGTGATGCGGGCCCACAGCATCACCGGCTCGGTGGGTGTGCCGATATCGATGCGCAAATCGACCAGCGGTCCGGGCTCGGGTGAGATTTCGACCACCTTGCCGGAAAAGGCATTGCGGATGGACAGGCCCGCAACCGGGGCATTGGCCAGCACCACGTCGCGCGCATGGATGCGCAGCCGCAGCACCGTGCCCAGGGGCAGCGCCAGATGCGGCACGCGCAGCCGGCCCCCGGGAAAGGCCAATTCGGAAAGGCCGTAAGTCGCATCCTGGCCGCGCAACACGGTACGCAGCACCGATCCCGCCTCGAACCGGCCGGTCAAAGGCCGTAGATCGAGGCGGCTGGTCAATTCCTCGACCGGGCCGATGGCGGCGATGCGTCCGTCATCGACCAGCGCCAGGGTGTCGGCCAGGCTGACCACTTCTTCCATCGCGTGGCTGACATAGACGATGGGCAGGCTTAACTCGTCGCGCAGCCGCGCGATGAAGGGCAGGATTTCCGCCTTGCGCGCGGCATCGAGCGCCGCCAAGGGCTCGTCCATGAGCAACAGACGGGGATTGGCCAGCAGCGCGCGGCCGATGGCGACGCGCTGTTTCTCGCCGCCCGAGAGTTCTCCCACTCTTCGCGCCAGGAGATTCTCGATGCCAAGCAGCGTCACCACCGCATCGAAGGAAATTTGTCCGTTTCCCTTGCCGCCATAGAGCAGATTGCCTTTGACCGAGTAATGCGGGAACAGCCGGTGCTCCTGGAAGATGTAGCCGAGCCGGCGGCGTTCGGGCGGCAGGTCGATGCCGCGCGTGGAATCGAAGAGAATCTCGCCGCCGGCCGCAATCCGTCCCCGATCCGGCTTGAGCAGACCCGCTAGGGCGTTGACGATGCTGGTCTTGCCCGCGCCCGATCGGCCGAAGAGCGCGGTGACGCCCGAAGGCGGCAAAGCCAGCTTTGCGGCGAGGTTGAATTCGCCCAGGCGCTTCTCGATGTCGATTTCGATGCCGGTTGAGATCTGGGGGCTCATCCGGCGCCCCTGATGCGGCGGTCGAGCCTGCGCGCCACCAGTTCCGAGGCGATCAGCGCCGCCATCGCCAGCGCCACCGAGATGGCGGTGAGCCGCCACGCGGCCTGGTCGCCGCCGGGAACCTGGGTCAAAACGTAAAGCGCCAGCGGCAAGGTACGGGTCTCGCCCGGGATGTTGGAAACGAAGGTGATGGTGGCGCCGAATTCGCCCACGCTCCGGGCAAAGGCCAGGATAGCGCCGGTCAAAATGCCGGGCGACATCAGCGGCAGGGTGATGGTGGCGAAGACCTTCACGCGCCCGGCGCCCAGCGTCCGCGCGGCGGCTTCCAGCCGCCGGTCGACATTTTCCAAGGACAGCCGCATGGCGCGCATCATCAGCGGAAAAGCCATCACCGCCGAGGCCAGCGCGGCGCCTTTCCAATCGAAGGCAAAGGTCAATCCGAAGACCTGGTAAAGCCAGGCGCCGGCAACGCCATTACGGCCGAACAGCACCAGAAGCGCAAAACCCACCACCACCGGCGGCAACACCAGCGGCAGATGCACGATGCCGTTAAGCAGGGTCTTGCCCGGAAATTCGCGCCGCGCCAGCAGCCAGGCGACCGCCAAGCTCAAAGGCAGACTGAAGATCACGCTGACCAGCCCGACGCGCAGGCTCAACAGCAGGGCCTCGCTTTCAAGCGGCGTCAGCATCTATCTCCCTCGCGCCCGGTACCGGGGTCTTGTTATATCCGGATATATATAGCGCTAGGAAGCGGCGGCGGCGAGGCGCTTGAATCCGGCCTCGAGATCGGCGATCAAATCGCCCACGTCTTCCAGCCCGGCATGGAGACGCAGCACCGGGCCCGATTGCCATTTCACCGCGCTGCGCAAATGCTCGGGGAAAACCGGCACCATCAGGCTCTCGAAGCCGCCCCAGGAAAAGCCCATGCCGAACAGCTCCATGCCGTCGAGCATGGCGTCGATCGCGCGTTTCGGGGTTCCGGGTTTGAGGACGACGCTGAACAGGCCGGAAGATCCGGTGAAGTCGCGCTGCCACAGCGCGTGACCGGGAAATGATTCGAGCGCCGGATGCAGCACACGCTCGACCTCTTTGCGTTTTTCCAGCCAGCGCGCCAGTTCGAGGGCGGCTTTCTCATGCTGGCGCAACCGCACGCCGGCGGTGCGCAACCCGCGCAGCGCGAGATAACAATCATCGGGCGCGGCGTGATTGCCCAAGAGCGAAGCCGCTTCGCGTATCGGCAAAAAGCTTTCCTCGCTCGTCACCGCCAGCCCCATCATCGCGTCGCTGTGGCCGACGATGTATTTGGTGCCGGCGATCACCTCGGCGTCGACGCCGAGTGCAAGCGGCTTGAAGAACAGCGGCGCCGCCCAGGTATTGTCGAGCGCGGTCTTGATGCCGCGGGATTTGGCCGCCGCGACCAGCGCCCGCACGTCCTGGATTTCGAAAGTGAGCGAACCCGGGCTTTCCATGTAGAGCAGCCTGGTGTTGGGTTTGAACAGCTTTTCGATGCCTTGGCCAAAATTCGGATCGTAAAAAGTGGTTTCGACGCCAAACCGCGCCAGGAAATTATTGCAGAAGGCGCGCACCGGGCCGTAAACCGAATCCGTCACCAGTATGTGATCGCCCGCTTTGACGAAGCCCAGAATGGCCGAATAGCACGCGGCCGCGCCCGAGCAATAGGCTATGGCGCGCGCCCCGCCTTCGAGCGCCGCCACCGCCTGTTCGAGCGCGAAGGTGGTGGGCGTGCCGTAACGGCCATAGACCACCTGGTCCACGCCATAGCGGTTTTTCTGCGCCTGCTCCAGATCGGCGACGGTTTGATGGATGATGGTCGAGGCGTGATAGACCGGCGGGTTGACCACGCCGAAATTCTTCGCCGGGTCGCGGCCGGCATGGGCGAGAAGCGTATCGGGTTTCTTGGATTTGCTTTTCATGGCGGGGCGGGCAGCGGTTGCCGAGTATCTAGCATCGCTAGCCCGATATGGCGACCCCAATCAATTTGCCGATCCCAAAGGTCACCGCGGCCGCACCCAAGCCGATCAGCAACTGCCGCGTACCGGAAAACCACACGCCGCGCCCGGTGAAAAGGGTGGTGCCGGCGCCGATCAGAAACATGACCGCACCGCTCAACGCGGCGCCCGCCCATACCGCCGCGTTACCGCTCAGGAAAATGAAGGGAATGACCGGCATGGCGGCGCCGCTGGCAAACAGCAGGAACGAGGTCGCCGCGGCAACCCAGGCCGATCCGCCCAGTTCCTTCGGGTCGATGCCCAGCTCCTCGCGCGCCAAGGTGTCGAGCGCCGCGTCCTTGTCGCCGATAATGCCCTCGGCGAGCAATTTCGCCTGATGCTCGCTCAAGCCTTTGGCCTGGTAAATCAGCGCCAGCTCTTCTTTTTCTTCCTCGGGAAATTCCCGGAGTTCGTCGGCCTCGACGGCAATCTGCGCCTGCGCCAATTCGCGCGCGCTGTTGACCGACAGCCATTCGCCCATCGCCATCGAGCATGCCCCGGCGATCAATCCGGCGATGCCGGTGATCAGCACGGTTTGACTCGCGAGATCGGCCCCGGCCACGCCGGCGACCAGGCTGAGATTGGAGACCAGCCCGTCATTGGCGCCCAGCACCGCGGCGCGCAGCGCGTTGCCGCCGCCGCGATGGCGTCCTTCGATCTGCGCCACTTCGCCGCCGGTCAGACCGCCGCCCGGCGGCCGAGCCATCGCCTGGATGATGCGCGCATGCGAACGCTCGTCGCCGGGCAGTCCCGCGGCCGCCGCCTCGGGTTGCAGATCGTATTGGGTGACGTCGCTGCGCTCGAGCGTATCGACGATGGGCAGCACCGTTTCGACGCCGAAGCGCCGCGCCAGAAATGCCAGAAACCGCGAGCGCAGCCCCGGGCGCGATCGGCCGGTTCTGCCGCCGGCGCCGGTGATGCGCTTGGTCCAGAATTCCGCATGCGCCTCTTCGACCGAGGCGAGACGGCGATAAACCTGTTTCAGTTTGGGGTCATTTTCGGCGTCGGCCAGCGCACGGTAGAGCGCGGCGCTGTCGACCTCGCCCTGAAGATTGCGCCGGTAACGGCCCAGGCTGGACCGGCCCGTTGGTTTGATTTTGTCGCTCACGGTAAAGTTATTATAACCGCAAATAAGCGGCTATGCGCCGGGTTTGCGCGGGATGCGGTCCTCGCGCATGGCAGACATGCCGTTCACCGGGCGGGGCGGGTAGTTGACAATATCTATCGATTGATACAATTCTCTTCGTCCTGCGATCTGCCTCCCGCCGCCGGAAATCATGTCAGAAGCCCTGAGACTTGCCATCGACGACACGCCGCCGCGTTCACGCCCGCGTGTCCAGGCCCGTGGCGCGGATACGCGTCGCCGCCTGATCGAGACCGCGATCACGGCTTTCGGCGAGCTGGGCTATGAGGGCGCCGGCACGCGGCTTTTGGCCGAACGGGCAGGGGCCAATCTGCCCGCCATTCAATATCATTTCGGCGGCAAGGAAGGGCTTTATCGCGCCGCTGTCGACCATATCGCGCATTATATCGAAGACCAGATGGCGCCGGTGAGCGCGCGCGTGAGCGCGGCGCTGGCGGGCGACAAGAAACTTTCTCGCCGCGCCCTGTCGGACCTGCTTCAGGAGCTGCTGGATAATTTCGTGCTGCTGGTGTTCGGCGGCGAGGGCGGCGGCCGGCGTGACCATATGCGCAGCCAGCAATTATTCATCGCCCGCGCCGAGGTAGAAAAACTGGAAGCGCTGGAATCGCTTTACGAAACCATGCGGCGCTGCGTCGGCGAGCCGTGCAGCCTTTTGATCGGCCGACTCACCGGCCATTCCGCCAAGGATGAGCAGACCCGGCTGCGCACGGTCGCCATTATCGGTCAGGCGACGGTGTTCTGCTGCAAGCCGGCGCGGCGCACGCTCGGCTGGGACGAGTTCAGCGGCAATCACGTGCGCGCGGTGCAGAAGATCGTCAGCGACCACACCCGCGCCATTTTCGACACCAAGCCTCGGGCCAAGCCCCGTAACAAATCCAGGGCTAAGCGATGAACGCGCGCCTGAGATTCCTGGCTTTGGGCGCGCCCCTGGCGGCGGCATCGCTCGTGTTCCTGGCCTCTTGCTCGGTGGGGCCCGATTTCAAGCGCCCGGCGGCGCCCGATGTCACGGGCTATACGCCGGAAAAACTGAGCCCCGATACCGCCTCGGCCGATATCGCGGGCGGCGCGGCGCAGCATTTCGCCGCCGGCCAGGACATTCCCGCCGAATGGTGGACTCTGTTCCATTCCGAGCCGCTCAACGCGTTGGTCAAGGAGGCGCTTGCCGCCAATCCCGATCTTCAGGCAGCGCAGGCGGCGCTGCGCCAATCGCAGGAACTGGTCTACGCGCAAGAGGGCGCATTCCTGCCAACGGTGGATGCGGGCGCCCAGGTGGAACGCCAGAAGTTCAATAGCGCCTCCGTCGGCGGCAGCACCCATGAAATTTACAATTACAGCACCGCTACGGTCAGCGTGTCCTATGGGCTCGACGTATTCGGCGGCGAGCGGCGGCAGCTTGAATCGACCCAAGCGCAAGCCCAATACCAGCGTTTCGAACTCGAAGCCGCCTATCTCACATTGACATCGAACGTGGTGGCCGCCGCGATCCAGGAATCGAGTTTGCGCGCCCAGATCACAGCGACCCAGGACATCATCGACGGCCAGAGCAAGCAGCTCGACGTGCTGAACCAGCAATTCGCCTTGGGCGGCGTCGCCAAATCCGCCGTGTTGCAACAGGCGGCCATCCTGGCGCAAAGCCGCGCCAGCCTGCCGCCGCTGCAAAAGCAACTGGCGCAAGCGCGCAACCGCATCGCGGCACTCGCCGGACGCTTCCCGAGCCAGGACACGCCGCAGACCTTCGAGCTATCGGCGCTGCAATTGCCCGAGAATCTTCCGCTCAGCCTGCCTTCGCAACTGGTCGAACAGCGTCCCGATGTGCGCGCCTCCGAGGCGCAATTGCACGAGGCCAGCGCGCAAGTGGGCGTGGCGACGGCGAACATGCTGCCGCAATTCACCATCTCCGGCGATATTGGTTCGGCCGCGCTCGGTCTGGGCAGCAATCTTTTCACCCCGGGATCGGGGATATGGAGCCTTGCCGCCGGCGCGACCCAGCCGATCTTCCACGGAGGCACGCTGTTTCACGAGAAACGCGCGGCCGAGGCCGGCTACGACGAGGCCGCGGCGCAATATCGCTCGACCGTGATCGCCGCCTTCCAGAACGTGGCCGACGCTTTGCGCGCGCTGCAAGCCGATGCCGATACGCTCAATGCCGCATTGGCGGCGTCAAAAGCATCCGGGGACAGCCTCAATCTTGCCCAGGACCAATTCAAGCTCGGCGCCATCACCTATCCGGCGCTGCTCGACAGCGAGACCGCCTATCAGCAGACGCAAATCGCGCTGGTCCAGGCCCAGGCCAATCGTTTCGCCGATACCGCCGCGTTGTTCCAAGCGCTAGGCGGCGGATGGTGGAACCGCAAAGACGACGTTGCCGCCGATTCCGGCGCGAACAAAACCAATTAATCAGGACAAGACAGAATGGCCTTCGATCCCCGCGCCCATCTCAACACCGCGAAGAATCACGTCAACGGCGCGCTCGGCCGGCTCAAAACCGCGCGGCCCGCGACCAAACGCATGATCATCATGCTGGCGGCGACCGCGCTGGTGCTGGCCGCGATCTTCGGCTTCGAAGCCTTCCGCGGCATCATGATCAAGCGCTACATGGCGTCGTTCAGCAATCCGCCGCAGACCGTGTCCACCGCCGTGGCCCAGGTTCAACCCTGGCAGCCCATGCTCGAATCGGTCGGCAGCTTGCGCGCGGTCAACGGCGCCGATCTGTCGCTCGAGGTTGCCGGTATCGTCGACAAGATCTTCTTCAATTCGGGCGACGACGTCGCCGCCGGAACCCTGTTGCTGCAACTGCGCGCCGATGACGACATCGCCCATCTCCATTCGCTTCAGGCCACGGCCGATCTGGCGTCCTCGACTTATGTGCGCGACCAGAAGCAGTTCAAGATCCAGGCGGTGAGCCAGGCGGCCCTCGACATCGACGCGGCCAATCTCAAGAACGCCCAGGCCCAGGTCGCCGAGCAGCAGGCGGTGGTGGACAAGAAATTCATTCACGCGCCTTTCGCCGGCCATCTCGGTATCCGCCAGGTCGATATCGGCCAATATCTCAACGCCGGCACCGCGATCGTGACGCTGCAGGCGCTCGACCCGATTTATGTCGATTTCTCGCTGCCGCAACAGGCGCTGGAACAGATCGCCGTCGGACAGAGCCTGACCGCCAAGATCGACACCTATCCCGATCAGAGCTTCGCCGGAACCATCTCGGCCATCGATCCGAAGGTCGATCCCGATACCCGCAACATTCAGGTGCGCGCGACGCTGGCCAATCCCGACCACAAGCTGCTGCCGGGCATGTACGCCACGGTCGATATCTCGGTGGGATCGCCGCAAAACTACGTCACCCTGCCGCAGACCGCGATCACCTATAACCCCTATGGCAGCACCGTCTATATCGTCGACGACGGCGGCACGGATGCGCAGGGCCAGCCGCAACTGGTCGCGCGCCAGTCCTTCGTCTCCACCGGGCAGACCCGCGGCGACCAAGTGGCGGTGACAGCGGGGGTGAAAAACGGGGAAACCGTGGTGACCTCGGGCCAGATCAAGCTGCGCAACGGTTCGCGCCTGATCGTCAACAACTCGGTCACGCCGACCGATAATCCCAATCCGCAACCGGTGGATAAATAGGGCGGCGGGCGATGAATTTCACCGACCTTTTCATCAAGCGACCGGTGCTGGCCATGGTGGTCAGCCTGCTGATCCTGGTGCTGGGCTTGCGCTCCGCCGGCACGCTGCCGGTGCTGCAATATCCGCGCACCGAGAATGCGGTGGTCACGGTTTCGACCACGTATTACGGCGCCGATCCCGAAGTGGTGGCGGGCTTCATCACCACGCCGCTGGAAAACGCCATCGCCCAGGCCAACGGCATCGACTATCTGACCTCGACCAGCCAGAACGGCGTCAGCACCATCACCGCCAATCTGCGGCTCAATTACGATCCCGACAAGGCGATGACCGAAATCACCTCCAAGGTGACCTCGGTCTTGAACCAGTTGCCGCCCGGATCGCAGCAGCCGGTGCTGTCGATCAAGATCGGCCAGACCTTCGATGCGATGTATATCGGCTTCAAGAGCGACGTTCTGGCGCCCAATCAGATCACCGATTACCTGGTGCGCGTGGTGCAGCCCAAGCTGCAGGCGGTGGACGGCGTGCAGACCGCCGAGATTCTGGGCGGGCAGAATTTCGCGCTGCGCGCCTGGCTCGATCCGGTCAAGCTCGCCGCCTATGGCGTTACCGCCGCCGACGTGTCGACGGCGCTCGCCGCCAACGATTACATCTCCGGCCTCGGCAACACCAAGGGCCAGATGGTGCAGGTCAATCTCGACGCCTCGACCAGCCTGCATACGCTCGACGAATTCAAGAACCTGGTGGTGAAGCAATCGAACGGCGCCGTTGTCCGGCTCAAGGATCTGGCCAATGTGACGCTCGGCGCCGACGATTATGAATCCCAGGTGGCGTTCGACGGCCAGCGCGCGGTTTATATCGGCATCCAGGTGGCGCCCGCCGCCAATCTGCTCGACGTGGTGAAGGGCGTGCGCGCGGTCTTGCCCGATATCCAGGCGCAATTGCCGCAAGGGCTGCAAGGCCAGATCATCTACGATTCGACCGCGTTCGTGAACAGCGCGATCCACGAAGTGTTGTGGACGCTGGGCGAGGCGCTGCTGATCGTGACCTTGGTGGTGTTCCTCTTCCTCGGCTCGGTGCGTTCGGTGGTGATCCCTACGGTGGCCATCCCGCTGTCGCTGATCGGGGCCTTCACCGTCATGCTGGCCTTGGGGTTCTCGATCAATCTATTGACGCTTTTGGCCCTGGTGCTGGCGATCGGATTGGTGGTGGACGACGCCATTATCGTGGTCGAGAACGTCAACCGGCATCTGGAAGAAGGGCTGAAACCCGTCCAAGCCGCGCTGCTGGCGGCGCGGGAACTGGCCGGGCCGATCATCGCCATGACCATCGTGCTGGTCGCGGTGTATGTCCCGATCGGCTTCCAGAGCGGGTTGACCGGCGCGCTGTTCACCGAGTTCGCCTTCACCTTGGTCGGCGCGGTAACGGTTTCGGCGGTGGTGGCCTTGACCTTGTCGCCCATGATGTCGTCGCTGATGCTGCGGCGAACCGAGCACGACGACCGGGGCGTGCAGGCCTGGCTGGTGCGTTTCATCGACCGCCGCTTTCACGGACTGCGCAACTCGTACGCCCGCCGCCTGCACGGCAGCCTGAACATCG
>Ga0181519_10005481_pt1 | contig 10131 bp, 9 predicted proteins | sample PEATcosm2014_Bin_26_FD_121102 | JGI IMG/M metagenome (GOLD analysis project Ga0181519, IMG submission 121102) | Peatland microbial communities from MTU Mesocosm Facility, Houghton, MI, USA - PEATcosm2014_Bin02_10_metaG | ecosystem: Environmental > Terrestrial > Soil > Wetlands > Peat | place...
GGTGGGGTTCGAGCGAACGCATCCACTCTTCAAGAATTCGAAACTGCTCGGGATCTTTCTTTACATCGAGCAAGGGCACTTGATGGGCTCGCCAGAAGCCCTCCAGAAAATGGCCTTCAACCTTGCGGGGAGCGGTCCAGCCCTTGGGAGAGCGCAGCACGATCATCGGCCAACGAGGGCGGCCGGCCAGGCCTGTTTTGCGGGCGGCTTGCTGATGGTCGCGAATCTCAAGAACGCAGTGCTCGACGGTGGCCGCCATCGCCTGATGCATGCTGTCGATTTCGGAACCTTCGACGAAATAGGGAGTCCAGCCGAAGCCACGCAGTAGACTCTCCAATTCGTCATGTGAAACCCGCGCCAGCAAAGTGGGGTTGTCGATCTTGTACCCGTTCAGGTGCAGGATGGGGAGCACCGCGCCATCGCGGACCGGGCTCAGGAATTTGTTGATGTGCCAGGAAGTGGCCAGCGGGCCGGTCTCGGATTCTCCGTCGCCGATTGCGGTCGCGACGATCAGGTCGGGATTGTCGAAGGCAGCGCCGCACGCGTGTGAAAGGACGTAGCCCAATTCTCCGCCTTCATGGATCGATCCTGGCGTTTCGGGCGTGCAGTGGCTGCCGATGCCGCCGGGGAAAGAGAATTCGCGGAAGAACTGGTGCAGGCCGTCGGGGTCCAGACTCTTTTCGGGATAGATTTCCGAATAGGTGCCTTCCAGATAAGCGGGGCCGAGCACGCCGGGCGCGCCATGTCCGGGGCCAGCGAGGAAGATCATGTCGAGGTCATACTTCTTGATAACGCGGTTGAGGTGGACATACATGAAAGACAATCCCGGGCTTGATCCCCAGTGGCCGAGGAGCCGATTCTTGATGTGCTCGGGCTTGAGAGGCTCGGCCAGCAAGGGATTTTCGAGCAGATAGATCATGCCCAGGCTCAGATAATTGCAGGCTCGCCAGTAAGTTTCGGTCTTGCGCAACTCGTCGGCGCTGAGGGGAGCCCCCGTCACCGTGGATCGGGTGGGCGAGTAGGGACTGAGTTCAAGGACTTCAGCGGGGGCGGGGAGGTCGATCGTACTCATTTGCAACTCCTCTTGGTAAAACACTCTTATCGATAGGCTATGCCGTAAGTCGTCCGGTGACAACTTCTGGCGTGGATTTAATCCCTTGTTAACAGACGAATGCAGTCGGCTGGGGATGCGGTGCGCAGTGACGAGGTTGTATGATGCTGCGCGAGGCGAGCTCTTTGGTCCGCTGTGGAGCAGCTTGAAACTTGTCAGCATGCTGAATCAGTAACTGGAGTGGTGGCGCAGCTTGGCGTCGCCCGGAGATCTCAATCCACGGAGTGAAGGTATCCGGCACGTGGGCCCGCATTGTGGTACCAATGTAAGTATGGTTAAGCGGGAGTGCAGCGATTGCGGTGGTGAGTTGGTAATGGCGTTCCGGCCGAGCGAAAACAGCCGGATCAGCGCCGGAGCGGGAAATCCACCGAGAGCGAGCGCCAATTGGAGATGCAGTACCTGCGGGCATTCCTTCAGCGCCGAGCAGTTACGCGTCGACCGGCGGGCGGCGGCGAAGGCTATCGAGTCCGCATAAAATGGCGGGACGCAGTCTCACCGGGATCATGGTGCGACAGCAATCTCATTTTTTGATCAAAGGAGAAATTCGAGCATGGACAACGTAGACCAGGAAAAAGCGGCGCCTGAGAGCAAGCCGGCGAGTGCGGCGGCAGCGCGTCCGGAGCTCTCGACCAATAAATTTGCGGTTGCGCGACGAGCGAGCCAGCAGAGAAAAAAGAAAGCGCACCGGCGCACGCTGCGACGCTCCAACACCAAGGGGTAGAAAAGCGTTCGGGCGGGCTGCTGAAAAAATCGAGCTTCAACTCCCGGAGGGGCCGTTTAATTGCGAAGGACCTGCGGTATCGCAAAAGCGACACCCTGATACGAACCCGATTTTTGATACGAGCCTGAGCTTTGATGCGAGCCCGAGCTTGGATACGAACCTGAGCTTTTCAGCATTCCTGCTCGCCTTCGGTGTCTCATTGCACGATGGATCGTACGGTAGGCCGCTCTAGTGATCTCCGTGCCGACTTAAAAGCAGCGCCCTGCGAGGCGCCCAAATGGTGTACACTAACACTACTGGGTGTAGTTGGTAAGCGACCATTCTTCGGACTTGCTTCTGTGTCGCTGATACGCCTGCGAAAAAATACCGTGTCCGTCCTGCGGGACCCGGTTGCCGGTTCTCTAAAGATAGACGAACCGGAGATGATCCCGAGCAGGAGGCAGCTCCTAAAAGTGAACAGATTCTCAACCATGGGTAGCGAGTCATCGCGACCTTAGCCCTTTACTGCGAAAGAGTGAAAACATGGAAACGGCAATCTCCCCGAAAAACACGAAGTTTATTGTTAAAGTGAACCGCAGCGGCGCGCGCGCTTCGGAATATGTCCAGCGGATTGATCGGACGCCCATCCAGACCACCACCAACCGCAAACTGGCCCTGGTGATGGGAAGGTTCACCGCGGAAGATACCATCAAGTCCATTCAGAACTCCCGGTGCAGCCCGGAATTGGTTTACGTACAAATTTCTGCCTGATCCGTTCCACCTGTGGTACCGTTCCAGTCCAGCCCTGTTGAACGGGACGTTTTGCGCCTGCTTTGCGGGCCCCGGCGCTGAAACTCCGAGCCGCTATTTGGCTCGGAGGGGCGCCGCTGTTTTACTTGACCATTCGCTGTCGGCACTCCCTTTCAGGAGGGCTTTGAAAAGGGAGTTCTCGTCTCCATGGATAACATCGGCAAACTGATCGGATCGAAAAAAGAAGACGACTTTCTCGTGGACACCGAGATCGGCACGCTGCCGCCGGACGCGCATTCTCCCGATGTGCATCCCCTCGAGCATTCCGAGGAAGACGTGGACGACATGCTGGCCACGATGCGCACGCGTGGCCTGGACGTGCTCGCCGAAAGCGAACTTCACCCCTACTCAGCGGAAGCCCCCTTTGCGAAAGGCACGGAAGAGGAGGTCGATCTCGACCTGACTCCGGGAGCGCCGGAGGCCGGCAGCGATCCGGTACGCGCCTACCTGCGTGAGATGGGAGCGTCGCCTCTGCTTACGCGCGAAGGCGAAGTGGAAATCGCCAAGCGGATCGAGCGTGGACAGCTTTCCATGCTGAAGGCGCTTTCGCGGTCGCCGGTGGTGATCCACCAGGTTTTGACGCTGGGCGACGACTTGAAGCGCGGGGTCCGGTCGATCAAGGAAATTGTCGTTTTCGACGAGGAAGAAGTTACCGATGAGGTGCTGCAGGCCCGCCTCAACGACATCACGCGGCGCATCGATCAACTTCAAAAGCACTACAAAACCGCCTGTCGCCTGGCGGAAAAACTGGAAGCTTTTCCGGACAAAGACAAAAAGAAGTCGCGCGCCTACCGGCGCTGCCGGGGCGAACTGGCCCGCGAGATTATCGGGATGTCGCACATCATCCGGAACCTGGCTCTGAATCACGCCGAGCGCAAGCGGCTGATCGAACGGGTGAACAAAACGGTCGAGATCATGCGCGCGCTCGATCGCCAGATCACGGGTCTCGAGACGAAGCTGGCGAGCGCGCGCGGCGATGAACTTAAGAAAACCTACCGCGCCACCCAGCGCCAGTATCGCGCCGACATGAAGCGGCTGGAAACCGATGCGGGAATGACCTACATCGAACTGAGCCGTACCCAGCGGGCCATCATCCAGGGTGAAATGGATTCGGAGCAGGCCAAGCACGAGTTGATCGAAGCCAACCTGCGGCTGGTGGTTTCGATCGCAAAAAAATATGGTAACCGCGGCCTGCAGTTCCTCGACCTGATTCAGGAAGGCAATGTTGGCCTGATGAAGGCGGTCGACAAATTTGAATATCGCCGCGGCTACAAGTTTTCCACCTATGCGACGTGGTGGATTCGCCAGGCTATCAGCCGCGCCATCGCCGATCAGGCCCGCACCATCCGCCTGCCCGTACACATGATTGAGGTAGTCAACAAACTGATCCGCACTTCGCGGCAACTTGTGCAGGTGCTGGGGCGCGAACCGTCGTCGGCGGAAATTGCCAAGCAGATGGACATTCCCGAGGCCAAGGTCCGGAAGGCGCTGAAGATCATGCGCGTGCCGATCTCGCTGGAGACGCCGATCGGCGAAGAGGGCGATTCCCATCTCGGCGACCTCATAGAAGACCAGAGCGGAGTGTCGCCGTCCGATGCGGTTATCCACGGGAACCTGCAGGAACGCACCGCGAAAGTGCTGCGCACACTCAGTCCTCGCGAGGAGAAAATCCTGCGGATGCGCTTCGGCATGGACGATGGTTCCGAGCACACGCTCGAGGAAGTCGGCCAAATGTTCGCGGTGACGCGCGAACGCATTCGGCAGATCGAAGCCAAGGCCCTGCGGAAACTGCGGCATCCTTCTCGGTCGAGCAAGCTGAGGCTGCTGATGGACGATGTGCATTACTGAGGTCGTAGGCTCGAGTTTGGGCTCTCGGCTTTGGGCTCTCGGAATTCACGTGAACTCCTCCGGTTCGTTGATCCCCTGATCCCCTGATCCCCTGAGATCCAGCGGACGTAACATCATCGACCTACCGTTATTTCAGCCACCGCTTCTCATTCGCCGATGTGGCGCCCATGTGGCGTAGTCCCATGCCTTGTCTGTAGACTACCAACACCCAAAGAGGACTGTGATGAGGAATCGGCATCTTTTATTCATCGCATTTCTGTTGCTTGCGAATGCTCTCGTATACGCCGAGCCGCGCCGGAAAGTCATCATCAATCAGGATTGTTCCGGGCCCGGCGGCAGCAACATGCAAACGTTGCTGACATTGATTCAATCTCCGCAGGTGAAAGTGCTGGGGATCACCGTCGTCAGCGGGAATCAATGGCGCGATGAAGAGGTGGCGCACACTCTACGGTTGCTGGAACTGATTGGCCGGACCGATATTCCGGTTGTCCCCGGAGCGGTGTTTCCGCTGGTGCATCGCCGCAACGAAGCGCTCTTGTGGCAGGCGAGATATGGCAAAGTCGCGTTCGCGGGCGCCTGGGATGATCGCTGGTGGCATGAACATGATGTCATTCCGAAACTGCCCGAGGGACAGCCCACGACCAAGCCGGCCGACGAGGATGCCGCGCATTTCCTGATCCGCATGGTGCACAAATATCCGCATGAAGTAACCATTTATGAGGGTGGGCCCATGACGAACCTCGCGCTCGCCAACGCGATCGATCCGCATTTTGCCGAGTTGGCGGAAGGGCTGGTGTTCATGGGCGGAAGCCTAGGCCCCCAGACCGACGATCCGGAGTTCAGCAGCAGCCCGCGGCACGAATTTAATTTCTGGTTCGATCCGGAGGCCGCCAAGAGCGTGTTGCAGGCGCCGTGGAAAAAGATTGTCTGTACGCCGGTCGATATCTCCGTAAAAACCAGAATTACCGATGAGATGATTGCCGAGATCGGGAAGAGCAAGAATCCCGTCGCGCAATACGTCGTGAAGTTTTTTATGGCCGACCAGGGCGGGTTCTATATGTGGGATGAACTGGCGGCGGCGGCTTGGATTGATCCGACGCTGATCACGAAAAAAGAAAACCGCTATATGAGCGTGAACATCGACCACGGCGCTGGTTATGGAAACACGCTGACCTGGTCGGAAAAAGACAATCCCAAGTTGGGGGCGAACCTCGTGGAAATCCAGATGGATCTGGACCTGGCGAGATTTGACCGGATGTTCGTGGAATTGATGAAGGCCCCGACTCCGGGCGCGCGTTGAGGGTGGCGGGGGCGATTTTGGATTCACGAGACGAAGCCGGCTTGTTGCGGAGGCTGTTAAAATAACGACATGTCGCAGGAACAGAGTTTCGGTCCTTATATTGACATCCAGAATGGCAAGCGGGTGGTCAAGGAACTGGTCTTCGGAGACGGCGTACCCGAGGGCATCGTGATGACTACGCTGGACTCGACCGTCAACTGGATGCGCAAGAATTCCATCTGGCCGATGACGTTTGGGCTGGCGTGCTGCGCAATCGAAATGATGTCGATGGGCGCGTCGCGCTTCGACATTGCGCGCTTCGGGGCGGAGGTGTTCCGGCCGTCACCGCGGCAATCGGACCTGATGATCATCGCGGGCCGCGTCTCCAACAAAATGGCGCCGGTGATTCGCCAGCTCTGGGAGCAGATGCCGGAGCCGAAGTGGGTGATCTCCATGGGGGCGTGCGCGACGTCGGGCGGCGTCTTCAATAATTATGCGCTGGTGCAGAGCGTGAACCAGGTGATCCCGGTGGATATTTATGTGCCGGGCTGCCCGCCGCGTCCCGAGCAGTTGATTTATGCGATCACGCTGCTGCAGGACAAGATCATGACGGAACGGGGCAGCGTAAAGAAAGCGCTCAATCTGGTTCCGGCGGGCGAGTAGGGAGGGCGATGGTAGTGCGAGGAAAAATGCAGATCCCTCGCTTCGCTCGGGATGACAAGCGTTCCTCAGTCGGAATAACAATCCTCAGCAAAGTGACGGGCTTCCACCGCTTACTGCTTCATCTTGGTCGCCATCTGCCGCTCGGGCGGGGTCATCTGGTTCCACACGGCGACTAAATCTTTTTCGAGGATCTGATTGTTGGGATCCACTCGAAGCGCCAGCGCAAACCACGAATAGGATGAGGGCAGGTCACGGGGCACGCAGTGTCCGGTAGCGTACATTGTTCCGAACGTGCTGCGGGCCTTGGCGTTCTGTTTGGCCGAAGCGGCTTTCAGATTCTTTATCGCCTCATCGCAGTTTTGCGGAGCGCCTTGCCCGTAGAGGTAGGCTGTCCCTTTGCGGAAGGAGGCATCTCCTTTATCGTCCGAGGCGGGGGCAGCGATTGCCGGGCGGGGCGCGGGTTTTGCGAGTGGGCGCGTTTCTTCGCGGCGGGCGTGCACAACATTCTGGGAACGAGCGGGTTCGGCGCGTGTGACAGCGGGCGGAACATGAGCTTGTTTCGCGGAGATCGCCGCCGGCGCGCTGGGATGCGGCGCAGGGTTGAGCGCTGGAGGAGCGGTTGCCGTCGCTGCCGGCTGCGATGATGCCTCGTCCGTGGGCGAGGGCGAAGATGGTTCGCTCGACGTTTTGCCATTCGGATTGGGCCCCGGAGTATTGGCGGCGGTCTCCGTGCCCTCGGGCTTGGGGGCGGCGGTCTGCGAATTCATTTCGCTTGCGGAACCGGACTTGCTGTAATGGAAAAACGCCCACCAGGCGCCGCCAGCGAGCGCGGCCACCAGCACCAGCAGGACGATGATCCGGCGCGGGCCAGCGTTGTGCTCTTCGGGCTCGAAGAATGTATTCGAGTAGATGGTCTGGTCGCGCGGCGCAGCGGGCTCGTAGCGATCCCGCGGGCCTTCATCCTGCTCGGTGAGGGGCTGATTTAGTCCCAGGAAGGATGGGCCGGCGTTCAGGTTTGCCGCTTGCTGCGCAGCCTTGATGTTGCCCGCGACGGTTCGAGATGCGGGTTCGCCGGGCGCGCGCCGCCCCACGTCCGAAGTATTGGCAATTGACGGCGCGCCGAGCGGGCGGCGCTCCGCAAGCGAGGTACCGCACATTCCGCAAAACTTGAAGTTGGACGAATTGTCTTCACCGCAGTTGGGGCAGATCACGATGGGCTTCTCCCTTGGTTTTGCAAACAGTTTAACTCTTAGTTGAAAGCATCTTGCATCTGCAAAGTAGCGGCCGGAACTGAGAATTGAGAAGTCAGAGTGCAGAAGTACCCCCGGTTCCAGCAACCCCCTTGGAAGTATGTCTCGTTACTTCTGCACTCTGAATTCTCACTTCCGACTTGTCAATTTTCACCTGTTTCGGATTAGAATTTTCAGTCTGTTTTCGTTATGCAAGGATCAGGCTATGCGAAAAGCGGCTCTTAAGTCCGTGCCCGGCAAATCCATCGCTGGCAACAGCGCTACCGGCGTCAAACGCTTCGAGGCCACGCTCGAGCGAATGCGGTCGCGCCTTAACTGGACCATCATCCGCCTGCCGTTTGATGCCGCCAAGCGCTATGGCGTGCGCGGCCAGATCAGAGTGAAGATCGAAATCAACGGCTGCTCTTTTCGCACGACTTTGTTTCCCACGGCTGAAGGCGCGCACATCCTGCTGGTGAACAAGCGGATGCAGAAGGACGCGCGGGTTCGGGCTGGCGACCGCGCGCGCTTCCAGATGGAACGCGACCTTGAAGAGCGAGTAATTACCGTGCCGGCTCCGCTGCAGGGCATACTCGCGCAGGACCGGTTGTTTCGGCGCTGGTACGACCAACTCAATTACTCGACACGCAACGACATTGCTAAATGGGTGAGCGATCCCAAGAGCGCCGAGGCGCGCGGCCGGCGCGCGGAACAGATCGCCGAGCGCCTGCTGGCGGTCATGGAAGCGGAGCACGAACTCCCGCCCATTCTTCAGGTGGCGTTTGATCGCAATCCACGCGCTCGGGAAGGTTGGGAGCGTATGTCCAAAGCGCGCCGCCGCTCGCATTTGCTGGGCATCTTTTATTACCGCACGCCCGCGGGTAAGCAGGGGCGGATCGGGAAGATGCTGGAGGACGCAACCGCGCTCAAGGAGAGGGAATGAAGAGGCCGGGGCGCTAACTCACGAAATTCTGACTCGGCCTCAGGCTTCCAGCTTCAACTCGTCGAGCTCGAGAAATTCCTGGATGATTGGGTGCTTGGATTTCTCCATCTCTGCGTAGGAGCCGAAGAAAATGGCGCGGGCTTCATGCAGGAAGACGATGCGGTCGGCGAGCTTCTTGGCGAGCCGCATGTCATGGGTGACGACCACGGATGTAAGGTGCAGTTGCAGCTTGAGGCGGGCGATCAGATCGCCGAGCAGATTGCCCATCAGCGGGTCGACCATGGTGGTCGGTTCGTCGTAGAGCACGCACTCCGGCTGGGCGGCGAGGGCCCGGGCTATGGCCACCGAACGCTTCATGCCGGTCGAGAGATCGGAAGGGAGCAGGTCGCGCATCTCTTTTACTCCGACCATTTCGAGCAGGCCGTCGACGACCTGCAGGATCTGTTCCTCGCTAAGCTCGCGTTTTTCGCGCAGCGGGAAGGCCACATTTTCGCCGACGGATAACGAGTCGAAGAGCGCTCCATTCTGAAAGACCATAGTGACTTTCTTGTGGATTTCTTCCAGTTGGTCTTCTTTGTAATCGGTAATATCCTGGCCCGCGACGATGATGCGTCCTGAATCGGGCTTGAGGAAGCCCATGATGGTGTGCAGGGCCACGGACTTTCCGACGCCGCTGCGGCCGAGAATGCACACCATCTCGCCAGGGAGAACGTCGAAGCTGACGTTCTTAAGAATCTCGCGCTCGCCGAAGGCCTTGCAGACATCTTTGAATTCGATGTAGGGGGCGGTGGCCGGGGCCGGGGGCGTAGGAGCCGAGGACATGTTTAAACAGCATGGCACGAGAAGGGGCTGGGACTCAAGACGGAAGAAGGCGCCAGCACGAATAAAAGCAGGGCTGGGTTCTATCAGGCTGCTTGCCCTGTGGAATGCGGCGCAGCGATCTATGAGAACGTGTCGGCGGCGCGGTGGTCTTCCGGCGTATTCACGTTGAAGAAATTCTTTTCAGAAAAGCCGGCCGCGACCAGTTCGTGTTCCTCGATCACGCGCAGGGGGAGGCCAGCAAACGCCGCATTGATTTTGTAAGCGCCGGCTTTTAGGGCCTGCTCAGCGGTGGAGGCGAAGTCGCGCCGGTAAACCGCGCACAGCGGTTGAAGGGCGGTGGTGCGGGGGACAGTGACGATGGCATCGGTGAGTGCGGCCTCCCGCAAGAGAAACCTGAGCAGCGTCTCCGAGACAAAGGGCATATCGACCGCGAGCATCAGGTTCAAATCGGCGGAGGAATGCAGCAGGGCCGAGTGAATTCCGGCGAGGGGACCGCAACCGGGGAAGACATCGGAGATCACCGGCGCGAAGGAAGCGAAGATCGCTGGATCGCCGACGATGGTGGCGTTGCCGCAGGCCTGCTGCAGGAGGGCCAGGGCCCGGGCCAGGAGAGTTTCGCCCCGGAAATCCACAAAGGCCTTGTTGGAGCCCATGCGCGAACTCCGGCCCCCGGCGATCAGAAAGGCCCTTCGCGAGGCCGGGGCTGTGGCATTCATCGTCTGCGCA
>Ga0181519_10005482_pt1 | contig 10128 bp, 13 predicted proteins | sample PEATcosm2014_Bin_26_FD_121102 | JGI IMG/M metagenome (GOLD analysis project Ga0181519, IMG submission 121102) | Peatland microbial communities from MTU Mesocosm Facility, Houghton, MI, USA - PEATcosm2014_Bin02_10_metaG | ecosystem: Environmental > Terrestrial > Soil > Wetlands > Peat | place...
CGACCTGGGGCATCATCTGCATGCTGCTGTCGCTCGCGATCTTCATCGTCGCGTTCACGATGGGCGGCCTCAACTACGTCACCACCGTGCTGCAGGCGCGCTGCAAGGGCATGACGCTGATGCGGATGCCGCTGTCGGTGTGGGGCATCTTCACGGCGACGATCCTCGGCCTGCTGGCGTTCCCGGCGCTGTTCGTCGCCGCCATCATGATGACGCTCGACGCCACCGTCGGCACGAGCTTCTTCATGCCGGCCGTGGTCTCGATGGGCAACGCGCCGACGCACCACGGCGGCAGCCCGCTGCTGTTCCAGCACCTGTTCTGGTTCTTCGGCCACCCGGAGGTCTACATCGTCGCGCTGCCGGCCTTCGGCATCGTCTCGGACCTGCTGAGCACGCACGCGCGGCGGCACATCTTCGGCTACCGGATGATGGTCTGGGCCATCCTCGCGATCGGCTGCCTGAGCTTCGTGGTCTGGGCGCACCACATGTACATCAGCGGCATGAACCCGTACTTCGGGTTCTTCTTCGCCACCACCACGCTGATCATCGCCGTGCCGACCGCGCTCAAGGTCTACAACTGGGTGCTGACGCTGTGGCGCGGCGACATCCACTTCACGGTGCCGATGCTGTTCGCGATCGGCTTCATCTTCACGTTCACGCACGGCGGGCTCACCGGGCTGTTCCTCGGCAACGTCACGGTCGACGTGCCGCTGTCGGCGACCTACTTCGTCGTCGCCCACTTCCACATGGTCATGGGCGTGTCGCCGATCATGGTCGTGTTCGGCGCGATCTATCACTGGTACCCGAAGATCACCGGGCGGATGCTCAACGACACGCTCGGCCGGGTCCACTTCTGGATCACCTTCCTCGGCGTGTACGCGATCTACCTGCCGATGCACTACCTCGGCATTCTCGGCGTGCCGCGCCGCTACTTCGCCTACACGACCGCCGACTTTCCGGAGTCGGTGCAGAATCTGAACGCGTCGATCACCGTCGCGGCGGTGATCGTCGCGTTCGCGCAGCTGTTCTTCCTGTTCAACCTGGTCTGGTCGCTGCGCCACGGCAAGCCCGCGGGCGGCAATCCGTGGCGCGCGACGACGCTCGAGTGGCAGACGCCCGACACGCCGCCGCACCACGGCAACTGGGGTCCGCGGCTGCCGGTCGTGTACCGCTGGGCGTACGACTACAACGTGCCCGGCGCGAGCGAGGACTTCATCCCGCAGAACGTGCCGCCGGGCGCCGGCTCGCCGGCGCCGGCCCACGGCGCGCACGCATGACCCTGACGACCGCCTACGTCGCGCTCGGCGCCGGCGTCACGGTCTGGGCCGTGCTGGTCAGCCGGCTGACGGCGAAGCCGTGGCTGACGAAGGGCGCGACCGGCGCGCGGCACGAGGGCGGCCCGACCGAGCTGCCGCCGGCCCGGATCGGGCTGCTCGCATTCCTCGGCGTCGTGACCTCGCTGTTCGGGCTGTTCTTCGCCGCCTATCACATGCGGATGGTGGAAGGCATCGCGCTCGGCGACTGGCGGTATTTCCCGGTGCCGTCGCTGCTGTGGGCGAACACCGCGGCGCTGATGCTGGCCAGCGCCGCGATGCAGTGGGCGCGGGCCGCGGCCGAGCGCGGCGACAGGAACCCGCTGCGCGGCCGGCTCCTGGCCGGCGGCCTGCTGACGCTGCTGTTCCTCGCCGGTCAGCTGCTCGCCTGGCGCGAGGTCAGCGGCACCGGGTACTTCGCCGCCGCCAATCCGGCGATCGCGTTTTTCTACCTGCTGACCGCAGTGCACGGGCTGCACCTGGTCGGCGGACTCGTGGTCTGGGCCCGGACGCTGCGCCGGCTCGCGCTGCCGGGCGTCAAGCCGCTCGAGTCGCAGCTGACCGTCGGCCTGTGCACCGTCTACTGGCACTACCTGCTCCTCGTGTGGCTGGTCCTGTTCGGCCTGTTGCTGTCCACGTGACCTCAAGGAAGCCAAGCCTATGGCCGCAGATGCTCTGACCACGGACGCCGGCGCGTACAGCGGCGCCGGCCTGCCCGGTGCGGCGGCGGACCTCGCCGCCGACAAGCAGGCGTTTCCGGTGCCGTGGGGCAAGCTGATGATGTGGATCTTCCTGCTCAGCGACACGTTCATCTTCTCGTGCTTCCTGACCTCGTACATGAACGTGCGGATCTCGACCACCGCCAAGTGGCCGAACCCGAGCGAGGTGTTCGCCCTCAACGTCGGCTCGACGCCGGTGCCGCTGCTGCTGATCGCGATCATGACGATGGTGCTGATCACCTCGAGCGGCACGATGGCGATGGCGGTCAACTACGGCTACCGCCGCAACCGCGCGGTCACGACCTCGCTGATGCTGATCACCGCCGGCTTCGGCGCCACGTTCGTCGGCATGCAGGCCTTCGAGTGGAGCAAGCTGATCCTGCAGGAGGGCGTGCGGCCGTGGGGCAGCCCGCTCGGCGCGCCGCAGTTCGGCGCGTCGTTCTTCATGATCACGGGCTTCCACGGCCTGCACGTCTCCGCCGGCGTGATCTACCTGACGGTCGTCGCGATGCGCGTCTGGAACGGCTTCTACGACCGCAAGGGAACCTACGAGACCGTCGAGATCGCGGGCCTGTACTGGCACTTCGTCGATCTCGTCTGGGTCTTCATCTTCGCCCTCTTCTACCTCTGGTAGGCCGAACCATGGACCACGCCGCCACCGCCACCGCCGGGCACGCCGAAGGCCAGCAGCACCCGGTCGCGATCTACATGTACATCTGGGCGCTGCTGTTCGTCGTCAGCACGTTCTCGTACCTGGTCGACTACTTCCACCTGCACGGCGCGCTGCGCTGGACGCTGATCCTGCTGTTCATGGTCGTGAAGGCCGGCTTCATCGTCGCGATCTTCATGCACATGCGCTGGGAGCGCCTCGCGCTCAAGCTCGCGATCCTGTTGCCGCCGCTGTGCCTGCTGATCCTGATCGGGCTGATGGCGATCGAGGGCAACTACACGTTCGCGACGCGGCTCGCCTCGTTCGTCCACTGACAGCGACGCGGCGCGCCCGGAACCATCGACGGAGGACACCGCCGTGAGCAAGAAGCATGACCGCCAGTTCATCACGATGGTCAGCATCGTGATCGGCGCCCTGATCGGCCTCGCGGTCGGCCTGTTCGCCCTGGCGCGGGACATCGGCGGCCACGGCGCGGCCGGGCGTCTGGACGATCCCGACTACGTGCGCGAGGTCCGCGAGCGGACCGCGCCGGTCGGCCGGGTCGCGGTCGCCGGGCAGGACAACTCGGCGCTGGCGATCGTCGCCACCGCCGAGGCCGCCCCGGCGCACGCGCCGGCGGTGTCGACGACCGTACTGAGCGGCGCGGAGGTGTACGCGAGCACCTGCTCGGCCTGCCATGCGACCGGCGTCGGCGGGGCGCCAAAGTACGGCGACCGTGCGGCGTGGGCGCCGCGGCTCGCGCAGGGCGCGGCCGTGCTGCACCAGCACGCACTCGCCGGCCTCACCGGCAAGGCCGGGGTCATGCCGGCCAAGGGCGGCCGTCCGGATCTTGCCGACCAGTCGGTCATCAACGCCGCCGACTACATCGCGGCCGCCGCCAAGTAGCCGCGCTCAGCCGATCTGCGACAGGCGCAGCAACCGGCCGAGGTCCTTCAGCAGGTCCTTCGGGTCGGTGCCGGGCGGGTAGCTCAGCACGAGGTTGCCGAGCGGATCGACGAGGTAGATCCGGCCGGGCTCGGGAGTCGGCGCGGTCCGCGTCGCGAACGCCGCGACCAGCCGCGCCCCGTCGGCCGAGTCGAGCCACGCGGTGACGAGCCCGCCCGCGGCGCCGCTGCGCCAGGCGGCCTCGCAGCACGGCGCGTCAGCCAGGAGGATGCGCTGCACGCGCGGCGCGTCCTGGTCGAGCGCGATGCGCGCATCGCGCGAGGCGGCGAGCGCCGCCGCGCAGCGGCCGTCGCAGTCGCCGTGCGCGACCGTCACGAGCGACCACTTGTGGTGCAGGAAATCGGCGGCCGTGACGCCGCCGCCCGCGGTCGCGAGCGCCGCGCCCGGCAGCGGCCGGGCCGGGTCGAGCAGTTCGCCGTGCTGGACGTGGCCCGGCGGGCGCAGGCCGCTGCCGAAGTACAGGAACGCCGACAGCGCGAGCGGACCGAGAAACAGCGCCGCCAGCGCCACGAGCTGCAGCCGGCGGCGGCGCACGACGTTCGGCGGCAGTCCGGCGCCGTCGCTCACGGCGCCTCGCCTTCGCGCAGGCTCGCGAACACGTAGCCGACGAGCAGCGTCAGCGCGAGCGCGAACCATTGCAGCGCGTAGCCGAGGTGGCGCTCCGGGGGCAGGCCGCCGGGGTGCCAGTCGCGCAGGTAGCCGTCCGGCGCATCCGCGTCGAGGAGCACGACCGAGGGATAGAGCTCGCGGCCGAGCGCGGCGCCGAGTTCCGCCAGCCGCGGGAAGGCCACGACGCGCGGCCACGGCCCGCCGCCCGCGCTGGCGCCGAGCTCGATGCCCGGGCGCGGCAGCGCATCGAGCCGGCCGGCGAGCTCGCGCGTCTCGCCGCCGACCCCGACCTCGGGCAGCGTCGCGCGGCTCGGCCCGACTGGCAGCCAGCCGCGATCGACGAGCACGGTGTCGCCGCCGGCGGTGACGAACGGCGTCAGCACGCGGTAGCCGGCGACGCCCGCGTGCGTCATGTTGTCGAGCAGGAACTGCCGCTGCGGCAGGTACTGGCCCGTGAGCCGCACGCGCGCGTAGCGCGGCAGCGGTCGCGAGGCCGGCGGCAGCGGCAGCGGCGCGGCGGCGCTGCCGGCATACGCCGCGAGCTGCGCGCGGCCCTGGCCGGCGCGGTCGAGCTGCCAGACGCCGAGCCCGACCAGCAGCGCGACGCCGAGCAGCATCGGCAGCGTCGCCGCCAGCGACGGCGCGAAGGTGCGGCGCCCGACGCTGAGGCGCAGCACTATAATGGCCTCGACACAGGAGCACGTCCCTTGGAGCTAATCCGGCTGCTGATCATCGGCACATTGCTCGCCATCCTGGTGAGCCTCGGCGCGGCGCTGTTCCAGCTCGGCAGAAAGAAGGGCGACCCCGCCAAGATGCTGCGGGCGCTGACCTGGCGGGTCGGCCTGTCGGTTGCGCTGCTGGCCCTGCTGGTGATCGCCGCGCGCCAGGGCTGGATCGTGCCGCACGGCTTCGGCCGCTGACGGCCCGCGGCGCCGCCGCCGCCGCGGGCCCGCTGCGTCCTAGAGCCAATAGACGAAGATGTAGAGGCCGAGCCACACCACGTCGACGAAGTGCCAGTACCAGGCCACGCCCTCGAACGCGAAATGGCGCTCCGGCGTGAAGTGGCCGTTCATGACCCTGAGCCAGATCACCGTCAGCATGATCGCGCCGATCGTGACGTGCAGGCCGTGGAAGCCCGTCAGCATGAAGAACGTCGAGCCGTAGATGCCCGTGCCGAGCGTCAGCCCGAGCTCGGTGTAGGCGTGGTGGTACTCGCCCGCCTGCAGGTAGACGAACACGAAGCCGAGCACGAAGGTCGCGGCGAGGAACACCTTCAGCAGGCCGCGCTTGCCGGCCCGGAGCGCGTGGTGCGCCACCGTGATCGTGACGCCGGAGCTGAGCAGGATCGCGGTGTTGACGAGCGGCACGCCGAGCGCCGGGATCGTCTCGAAGCTGCCGTCGCCGCGCGGCCCGAGCGCCGCCGGGCCGTTGGTCGGCCAGCCGCCCTCGAAGCCCTTCCACAGCAGCAGGTTGGTCATGTGCTTGGCGCCCTCGCCGGACAGCCACGGCAGCGCGATCTGGCGCGCGTAGAACAGCGCGCCGAAGAACGCCGCGAAGAACATCACCTCGGAGAAGATGAACCAGCTCATGCCCATCCGGAACGAGCGGTCGACCTGCAGGTTGAAGACGCCGGCCTGGTTCTCCTTGATCACGGTGCCGAACCAGAAGAAGAACAGCGCGAGCAGCAGCGCCAGCCCGGTCGCCAGCACCCACGGGCCGCCGCGGGTGTGCTCGAGCGTCAGCGCCGCGCCGGCCATCAGGATGAACAGCGTGACCGAACCGAAGAACGGCCATGGGCTGCCGTGCGGGACGTAGTACTTGCTGGCTGCGGGCGTCGAGGGAGCGTGTGCCATGGGCATTCCTGCGGAGGGGGCGGGTGTTAGCTGAGGATCATCGGCCGGCCGCCGCGGCCTGCGGCAGGTCGAAGAAGGAGTACGCCAGCGTGATGCGGTCGACGTCCGGCGGCAGCTCCGGATCGACGATGAAGCGGATCGGCATCTCGCGCGATTCGCCGGTCGCGAAGCGCTGCGGCGTGAAGCAGAAGCACTCGGTCTTCTTGAAATAGCGCGCGATCGAGTTCGGCGCGATCGACGGCACGGCCTGGGCGACCACCGGCGCGCCGGTCAGGTTGCGCGCGTGGTAGGTCGCGGAGTAGAGCTGGCCGGGGTGCACTTTCATCGAGGTCACGTGCGGGGCGAACTCCCAGTCGCCGGCGCGCGGGATGTTGGCGACGAACTCGATGGTGATCAGGCGGTCGGCGACCGGGTGCTCGACGACCGCCGCCTCGGCGGTCTGGGTGCCGTACCAGCGGTTGCCCGTGTCCCACACCTTGCACAGCACGCTGTACAGCGGCACGAGCGCGAAGCCGAACGCGAAGCTGCCGGCGGTGAACAGCAGCAGCCTGCCGACGAGCGCGCGATGCCGGGGCGGCTGCGCCACGGTCAGCCCCGCGCCCGCATCACTTGCACGACGATGAAGGCGACGTACACGCCCGTCGCCGCCAGCACGAGCAGCAGCGCCAGCCGCCGCGTGCGGCCGCGCCGGGCGGCGTCGGCGGCATCGGGCACGGACTCGGTCACGCCCGCCACCTCACTTCACTTCGGGCGCGGTCTCGAACGAGTGGTACGGCGCCGGCGACGGCAGCGTCCACTCGAGGCCGGTCGGCAGCGCGTCGCCCCAGACCTTGTCGCTGGCCCTGGCGCCGCCGCGCACGCACTTGACGATCGCCCAGACGAACAGCAGCTGCGAGAAGCCGAACACGAAGCCGCCGACCGAGGACACCATGTTCCAGTCGGTGAACTGCGTGTTGTAGTCCGGGATGCGGCGCGGCATGCCGGCGAGGCCGAGGAAGTGCTGCGGGAAGAACAGCACGTTGACCGAGACCGCCGACAGCCAGAAGTGCCACTTGGCGATCGCCATGTCGTACATGTGGCCGGTCCACTTCGGCAGCCAGTAGTAGACGCCCGCCATGATCGCGAACACCGCGCCCGGCACCAGCACGTAGTGGAAGTGCGCCACCACGAAGTAGGTGTCCTGGTACTGGTAGTCGGCCGGCGCGATCGCGAGCATCAGCCCCGAGAAGCCGCCGATCGTGAACAGGAACAGGAACGCGAGCGCGAACAGCATGGGCGGCTCGAAGGACAGCGAGCCGCGCCACATGGTCGTCGTCCAGTTGAACACCTTCACGCCGGTCGGCACGGCGATCAGCATCGTGCTCATCATGAAGAACATCTGGCCGGCCAGCGGCATGCCGACCGTGAACATGTGGTGCGCCCAGACGATGAACGACAGGAACGCGATCGAGGCGGTCGCGTACACCATCGCGTCGTAGCCGAACAGCGGCTTCCTCGAGAACGTCGGGATGATCTCGGAGACGATGCCGAAGGCCGGCAGGATCAGGATGTAGACCTCGGGGTGGCCGAAGAACCAGAAGATGTGCTGGAACATCACCGGGTCGCCGCCGCCGGCGGGATTGAAGAAGCTGGTGCCGAAGTAGTGGTCCGTGAGCAGCATGGTCACGGCACCGGCGAGCACCGGCATCACCGCGATCAGGAGGTACGCCGTGATCAGCCACGTCCAGCAGAAGAGCGGCAGCTTCAGCAGCGTCATCCCCGGCGCGCGCATGTTCATGATCGTCACGATCACGTTGATCGCGCCCATGATCGAGGAGGCGCCCATCATGTGGATCGCGAAGATCGTCAGCGGGAAGCTGTTGCCGGCCTGCAGCGACAGCGGCGGGTACAGCGTCCAGCCGCCGGCGGGGCCGCCGCCCGGCATGAAGAACGACGACAGCAAGAGCGTGAAGGCGAACGGCAGGATCCAGAAGCTGTAGTTGTTCATGCGCGGCAGGGCCATGTCCGGCGCGCCGATCTGCAGCGGGATCATCCAGTTGGCGAGGCCGACGAAGGCGGGCATCACGCCGCCGAAGATCATCACGAGCGCATGCACCGTGACCATCGAGTTGTAGAAACCCGGGTCGACGAGCTGCATGCCCGGCTGGAAGAGCTCGGCGCGGATCACCATCGCCATCGCGCCGCCGATGAAGAACATGAGGAGCGCGAACACGAGGTACATCGTGCCGATGTCCTTGTGGTTGGTCGCGAACAGCCAGCGCTGGATGCCGTGCGGCTTGTGGTCGTCGTGGTGGTCGTGCGTGTCAGCGTGTGCCATGTCGAGAAACTCCCCTAAACCGCTCAGAGCGCCGCGGCGGTCGTGCCCGCCGGCGTCGTGGTCATTGCCGTCGCCGCCGCGGCCGGTGCGCCGCTGTCGGCGGCCTTGGCCGCGTCCTGCTGCGCCTGCAGCCACCTGGCGAAGTCCTCCTTCGAGAGCACCTCGACGACGATCGGCATGAAGCCGTGGTCACGGCCGCAGAGCTCGGCGCACTGGCCGGTGAAGTGCCCGGTGCGGTTCGCCTTGAACCAGGCCTCGTTGATGAAGCCCGGGATCGCGTCCTTCTTGACCGCGAAGTCGGGCACCCACCACGAGTGGATCACGTCGTTGCCGGTGAGCAGCAGCCGCACCTTGGTGTCGACCGGCACCACCAGCGGGTGGTCGACGCTGAGCAGGTAGTCCTTGACGGTGTTCGGGTCGATGCCCGAGCGCAGCTGGCGCGCGACGTTCGAGTCGGCGGCCAGCGTCGAGTAGAAGTTCACGCCCTTGCCGACGTAGTCGTACTGCCACTTCCACTGGTAGCCGGTGACCTTGACGGTCATCTCGGAGTTGCGCGTGTCCTCCATGACGATCAGCGTGCGCGCCGCCGGGATCGCGGTCGCGACCAGGATCACGACCGGGATCACGGTCCACACCATCTCGACCCTGGTCGAGTGCAGCAGCGTCTTGTCCGGCACCGCGCCCGTCGACTTACGGAACTTCCAGATCGAATAGATCATCGCGCCGAAGACCACGATCGCGATCGCGACGCAGACCCAGAACATCATCATGTGCAGTCCGTACACCTGCTTCGAGATGTCGGTGGCACCGACCGGCAGGTTGTAGGTGCTTTCGTAGGCGAACGCGGGCGCCACGGCGAGCAGACCTGCGAGCGCGGTCGCGACTTTGCGGTTGAACATCGATACCCCTTAGCCTGTCGAATGCTAGTCAATTCTGCCCGCACCACCCGCAGTGCCCGGCGGGGACAGCGGTGGTGAATCGCTGGTCCGGCCGATCAGCACCCGCAGGCGCTCACCGAGCGCGCGCCGCGCCTCCTCGGTGAGGAAACTCCCCACCTCGCAGGTTCTGCCATGCGATCCGATCAGCAGCCGGCCTGGTTGCCAGCCGCGCGGGCCGCGCAGTGTAACCTTGGCCCAGTGGCGGGAAAACAGGATTTTCTGCTCGTCGTGACGCTGACGGGTGATGACCGTGACGTGCGCCTCGTCGATCTCGACCGTCTGGGTGCAGTGGCGGCGCCCGAGGCTGACCGCGAGCGCCCAGCCGAGGAGCGCAAGCTCGAGCCCCGCGAAGGGCAGCACCGGCCAGAAGCCGCGCGCGACGAACAGGAGCGCCACCGTCAGTGAACATAAGCAGACGCTGGCGAAGAAGAGGCGCGCGCTCCGCGGGCTGAGCGAGCAGTTCGGCAGGAGCTCGATCCGCCGGCAGGGCGGCGCAGGTCCTGCGGCGACGATCTCGGCGGGCTCAGCCGTCGCGTCGGGCATTCGTGTCGGCCTCCCGTCAGCCCCCATGTCCGCTGCAAGGCGCCGCGGCGCCCTGCAGCACGGGAGTCTATAGTCGGCTGGTAAATCCTGCAATGACAATGACTTGCAGTGACGCGGCCGGTTCCGCGGCGCCGCCCCGCGCCGCCGCCGGGGAGGCCTGCCGCGATGTGGCGGCGCCCATCGTCCCGCGGCCCCGGGGACGCCCGGGCAGAGGCCGCGCG
>Ga0181519_10005486_pt1 | contig 10125 bp, 9 predicted proteins | sample PEATcosm2014_Bin_26_FD_121102 | JGI IMG/M metagenome (GOLD analysis project Ga0181519, IMG submission 121102) | Peatland microbial communities from MTU Mesocosm Facility, Houghton, MI, USA - PEATcosm2014_Bin02_10_metaG | ecosystem: Environmental > Terrestrial > Soil > Wetlands > Peat | place...
CGCTCGACCTGGTCGAGGTAGTCCATCGCCACGTACGCGTGGTAGTTCTCGTCGATCACGACCGACATGGCGTCGCTGCGGCAGGCAAACGGGAATTCGAACGGAAAGCGCGACTTGGCGATGGCGAGCGCCGTGCGGTTGACGATCTCCGTCTCGAAGATGATGACGTCGTTGATGTACTTGTAAAAGCTTTGCAGCAGGATGTAGTCCTGCACTTCCTTGCCGGCGTCGATCACCGCCGGATGCGCGTAGAGCGGCTGGCGCTCGACCGGGTAATAGCTCAGGTCATCGTCCTCGACGATGCGGCGCGGACGGGAACGGATAGTGGCACGTTGTTCCCATTGGTCAGCGTGGCTGACGTAACTCTGGAGTGACATGGCATTGCCTCGGAGAGAATGGGCGAGGGGCGGGCAGACCGGGAACCGCGCCACAGGCGGCGCGGCACGCAGCGAGAGGACGCACCCGGTATGACCCGCCGGGCGTCAGGCGGCGACGGCTTCCTTTTGCGTCGCCACGATGTGCTCGTGCAGGCTGTCCCACAGACGCAGACGTTCGTCGATGGCGCGCAGGCCGGCTTCAAGCGCTTCGGCAAGCAGGCGTTCGTCGTTGCGGGCAGCCTCGGCGATCATCGCGCGCGCCGCCGGACCGTGTTCGCCGGAGTCGACTTCGATGTGGCGATCGAGATAGAACGTGAGCAGCGGCACGCTCTTCGCATCGATCTTCCAGCCGTCGAGCAGCGTGCGGAACATGTCGGGGATCACGTTTTCGCGGCCGTAGAAGAAGTTGCCGAGGACCTGATGGGTCGCGCCTTCGTAGCACGTCGCAAATGTCGAGTTGACGAAGCGGATCACCGGGGGCGGCGCTTCGACGGCGGCCAGCGCGGCGCTCACGCTGTGACCCTTCACGAGCAGGTCGATGAGCTTCTGGATCTGCCGCGTGTCGGCGCCGACGTCGCGCATGGCCGCGAGATACAGATCGAAGTGGCTCATCGGGCCTTGCGGCGTTTCATCGCACTCTTCGCCCAGCACGATCTCGTTGATCAGACGCGCGGCATGAATGTTGCGCGGTGCGATCCACGGCAGGGTGATGGTCGTCAGGTCGGCCTGAAGGCGCTTGACCAGCGACATGAAATCCCAGACCGCGAAGACGTGCCACTCCATGAACGTCTGCAAGCCCTGCATCGATTCGATGGAATGGAACACCGGGTGATTTGCCAGCGTCGCATGATGTTCCTGGATCTGCCGTTCGAGATGTTCGATCTTGTCCACGATATGCATCCTTGAGGTAATGAAATTGAGTTCAACCTGTGTGAGGGGAATGCGGCGCGACTTTCACGTCGTCGCGGACATGGATTAGCAAGTTCGATACCAGTCTCTCGAAACGCAAGCATCCAGAGGATCAAGCCAATTTTTGGGACGTTGAGGATGGGGCAGCACGCATGACACCTGTACAACTTCTGGACAGGTGTGCACGCGTGTGTAGGGCGGCGGGAGATGTCAGAACCGATACGTCAGCTTGATCCAGCCGTTACGCGGCTCGCCATAGTTGTAGCCGTTGTACGTGCCGAGGCCCGAGTAGTAGCGCTTGTCGGTCAGGTTCTCGATATTGATCGACGCGCTGAGGTGACGGTTGATCTGATAACGCGCCATCAGGTCGATCAGGGTCAGCCCGCCCTGACGCACGCTCAGGCCGCTATAGGTCTCGGTGTAGGAGATCGGGCTCTGATAGCGCAAGCTGCCGCCGATCGTGAGCTTGCTCAGGATGCCGGGGAAGCGATACGTCGTGCCAAGCCGCAGCAGGCGCTGCGAATAGTTCGGATAGACGACGGCGCCGGTGCGATCGCGTTTGGCGTTATACGAGTAGCCCCCCATGATCTGCCAGCCCGGCAGCAATTCGCCCGACACGGTCGTCTCGAAACCACGGCTGACCGCGCCATTGACCGCCTTGTAAGCGGCCGTGCCGGCGGGCGTGAGATTGCCGGTGTCAGGCACGGCGAGGTTCTGCTCAAGCGTACGGAACACCGCAAAGCTGGTGTTCAGACGGCCGTCGAAGTGTTCGCCCTTGATACCGGCCTCGAAGGTTTTGCCGCGCTCTGGCGCGAGCGTCGAGCCGCTGGTGTCCATGGCCGTGTTCGGCAGGAAGATGTCGGCGTAGCTCGCGTAAGCCGTGAAGTCGTGACTGACGTCGACCGACAGGCCGACGAATGGCGTTACCACGGCATTGTCGCGAATCGGCGTGCCGGTCACGACCTTGCCGTTGGTGCCGTTGTTCCAGTAACGCGACGACGTATCCGAGCGATACCACGTGGCGCGGCTGCCCACGATCAGCGAAACGCGCTCGAGCGGCTTGAACTGCAAGGCGCCATAAAGCGAAGTCTGCTGCACGGTGCCGTAGAAGCGGTTCAGCGGATATTGGAAACCCGGCTGTGCGACGGAATCGAGGTTGAAGATGCTGACCGATTGACGATCGAAGGTGTTCGGCACCGAGGTGTCGTTGCCGTAATTGTATTCATTGCGGTTGAAGCTGCCGCCGATCATTGCCTGATGGGTGCGTCCGAATAGCTCGAACGGTCCCGTCGCATACATGTCGAGCGACTTGTTGATGCCATAGGCGGGGTTGCTGAGCACCTGCACCGTCCCCATGCCGGTGCTCGCGTTGATGTTCGCCGGATACAGCCACACGTCGGCGCTGTAGCGTGTGCGCATGTTGCGCGTGTAGGTCGCTTCGGTTCTGAACTTCCAGCCGTTGTCGAACTTGTGGTCGATATCGAAGAACACGCGATCCGTCTGCATGTTCCAGACGCTCCAGGCCGAACTGGAGTTGTACGAGCGCGGCAGGTTGGTGCGTGTGCCGTCGGCGTAGAACAACGGGCTCTGGCCGAAGTTGGCGCCGGTGATGTCGGTGCTCTGGTATTCGTAACCGGCCGACAGCGTGGTGCGATCGGTCACGTCGGCTTCGACGATGCCGTAGAACACGTCGTTACGTTCGCTCTTGTTGTCGATGAAGCTCTTGCCGTCGGTGCGCGAGGCCACCACGCGCGCGCGCAGCGAACCCGATTCGTTGAGCGGCCCGCCGATGTCGGCCTCGCCGCTATAACGGCTCCATGAGCCAACGCCGGCACTGAGTGTGGCCTGAAATTCCCTGGTCGGACGCTTGCGCACCAGATTGATCGAGCCGCCCGGCGAGCCCGCGCCGTTGAGCAGGCCGGCAGACCCGCGAATCACTTCGATCCGGTCGTAGATCACCGTGCTGACCATATTGCGTGCGCCGGCCACCGTGTCGAACGACAGCGTGGGCACGCCGTCGATCAACGTGCTCATATCGAAGCCGCGCGACGAGAAGTTGGTGCGTTCGTCGAGTTGATCGACGACGATACCGGGGGTCTGGCGCATGACATCGGCCAGATTGTTCAGATTCTGATCTTCGATCTGCTGGCGCGTGACGACCGTCAACGACTGCGGCGTCTCGCGCAATGACAGGTCCATGCGGGTCGCCGCGCTCGTCTGCCGCGTGGTGTAAGAGCCTGTGCCTTCCGTTGTCGACGTTTTCTCGAGGTCGGCCGACACCGTCGTGGCGGGCAACAGGACCTCGGCAGCATGGATCGAGATACCTGCACCGCTGGCCGTCGCGGCGAGTCCCGTGCCGGCCAGGGCGCGTTCGAGCGCCTGTCCCAGCGTCATCGTCCCTTGCAGTGCCGGGGCCCGTTTGTTGGCCGCGAGGTCGGCGTCGAGGCCGATGCCGACACCCGATTGGCGCGCCAGCGCGTCGATCGTCAGCGCGAGCGGCTGGGCCGGCAGCGACAACTGGAGCTGGCGTGCCGTCACGGCCTGCGGGGTCTGGGCTGTCGCGTCGGGCGTTGCGCCGAGGCCGGCCAGCGCGCAGGCAATGGCGAGCACGCTGGCGCGCAAGGCGGGCAGGGTCGGTGTGACAGCGGTAATGGCCGGGCGTCGTGCAGCGCGGCTCGGGGCGGTCGGGTGTGGTGTCATTTCGTGCGTGCCGAAGGGTGGTTTTCCCTGTGAAGACGCACTCGACGCCAAATCACCGACAAAAATTTTTCAGCCGTTATTGTGCAGCCGTTGCCGCGGGCTCACTGACGCGCTGATATGACGATGCCGGAAGTGCCGCGCACAACGCGTACCGGCAGCATGCCCGGCAGGTTCTGAAGAAAGGCTTGCGGGTCGTGAACCGGGAAGGTGCCGCTCAGGCGCATGCCGCGCAAGGCCGGGTCGTCTGCGAGACGCATGGCCTGCGGGATATAGTCGTTCCAGCGAGAGATGGCTTCGGGCAGCGGCGTGCCATAGAACACGAGCCAGCCATTGCGCCATGCGCCCACGCTGTCCGGGCCGACGGCCGCCGGTGTACCGACGCCACGCAGTGTCGTCTCGGCACGTTGGCCGGCGTCGAGCACGGTATCGGGCGAGGCTGCGCTGGTGTCGACGCGCACCCCGTCGCGGTAGTTGGACCACACCGCTACACGCCCGCGTGCGACGGCCACGCTCATGCGCGCTTCAGTGACCGACACGCTAAAGCGCGTGCCCAGCACCTGCACTCGTCCCCAGCGGGTGTCGACGACGAACGGGCGAGACGGATCGTGCTGCACGTCGAGGCAAACCTCGCCGGCCGCGAGCGAGAGTTCGCGACGATTGCGGTAGTAGGTGAGATGGCCCGCCGTGCGCGCGGCCAGCGCGACATGAGACCCGTCGGGCAGATCGCGTTCGAGCAACTGGTCGTGGCCGGTGTGCAAGGCCATCTGCACGACCGGTTGCAGCCACGCCCAGCGCCCCCCGCCCGCGAGCACTCCGGTCAAGCCGCCAACACCGAGAAACGTCAACAATCGACGACGCTTTTGCTCACGCGCTACGTCCTGCGCCGTCTTGCGCGCTGGCAGCGGTACGTCGCCGCGCAGGACACTTGCGTCGGTGGCGGCCCAATACTGTTCGGCGATGGCGAAGGCGGCGTTATGCGAGGGATCGGCGTCGCGCCAGCGCGCGAGTTCGTCGCGCGCCGCTTGCGCTTCGGCGTCGGTGCCATATTGCTGGCGACCGATCAACGACACCGCGTGCTCGACCAGCCGACGGGCGGGGCGGCGCCCCGAACGACCATGCGTCGGCACGGCAGGCGCTCCCGCGAGGGTGGCGTCGGTGGGGTGGTCGGAAGGAGAGTCTGTCGATTTCACGAATGGCACTGTAGCAGCCGTGAGCGCGGTACCGGTAGCGGCACCTGCGCATCGGGTTGGCGAGGAAAGGTCGATGCGGCGGTGTTAGCCAGGACGGTGATTCGCACAATCCATGACCGCCCGCACGACGTGACGATCGATAGCGGAAGCGCTCGATTGTGTGTATTCGGCGGCCTGCGCATAGCTGTAGCCGTAAATGCGCACGAGAATGAACGCCTCGCGGCGCTTGCGCGGCATGACGGCCAGTCGCGCCATCAGGCGGTCGAGCAACTGGCGAGCGCTGACCTGGCGTTCGACGTCCGGGGTGCTGTGGTCTGCGACCAGCGCCAGCGTTTGCAGCATGCGGTCCTCGGCGGCCTGACGGCGCGCGCCGCTGATCACGAGATTCTTGCCGGTGCGATACAGCAAGGCGCGCAGGTCGAATGACGGCTTACCCCGCGCATGCATGGCCAGCACTCGCGAGTAGGCTTCCTGGACCACGTCCGCCGCCGATTCGCGATCGCCCAGCGACTTGGAGAAGAAGTTGACCAGCTCAGCATAATAGTGCGCAACCACAACGATGACTTCCCGGCAATGAGGGCGGCATGCCGCCCGTGCGGCAATCGGCTCGCGAAGTCCCGGTCGCAAACCGATCGCAATCGCCAGCACCGTCCATACAAGATGGATTTGTAAATGAGAATCGATCGCAATTATGGCGGGGGCGTCAATCTTTGGCAAGGCGAAACATTATGGTGACGGGACCTCTTGCGGAATATTCACCGTTGCGTGGTGCGCACTGTCGGCGGTAAGCCGGTGGTCGCGGACGCCGATATGTGTGCCGACTTCGGCCGCGATATTCAGCCGCTCACGCCCGGCGGGCAGACGCGTCGCCGCGAGCGACATGGTCCGATCGCGAATGGCCTTCCGCATGTCGCGGGCATCACCACTGCCGGCCGACCTCAGCGCTTCCGTCCCTCTCGCAGACCCCATAGCGCGTCGAGAACATATTGCGTCGCGCGTTCGATGTGCCCTGTACGGTGCGCTATGCCGAGCTGGCGCCACAGCGCCGGGCGCAGGGGGCGCATGGCGATACGGTCGTCCAGCAAGGCGTTTTGCGCTTCGTTCGGCAGGAGTGCGGCGCCGTAGCCCGCAGCGACCAGACTCTTGATGGCGTCGTTGTAGTTGATCTCGATGCGCGGGGTTGGGTGATGCCCGGCAGTGGCGAACCACTCCGCGGTCAGTCGCGACAGACGCGTGGTGCTGTCATTGAGGATCAGCGGCTGCGCGGCCAGCCATTCGGGCGTAACGTGTTTTGGCACGGACCAGTGGGCCGGCACAAACGCCATGACGGGATCGCGTCGCCATTGTTTGATGACGAGCCCGGCAACCGGCGACTGGGGCAAAGCCACCAGCCCGACATCCAGCGCCCCGCGGCGCAGCCGGCTCAGCGTTTCCTGCGAGGTCAGGATCGCCGCCTGAACGTCAATGTCGGGATGGTGAAGGCGAAGCGTTTCGAGCGCTTGCGGCAGGAGATGGGCGATCGCCCCCGTAGATGCGCCAATTCGGACCCGCCCCGCGAGACCCTGCGCATGACGCTCGATGTCCTCCAGCGTTTGCTCGGCCTCGGCGAGCAAGCGCCGGGCGCGCTCGATCAGCACCTCTCCGATCGACGTCGGCCGTATTTGCCCGCGCTTGCGTGACAAGAGCAATGCGCCGACGCGCGCTTCAAGATCCGCGACGTGCAGGCTCACCGTCGGTGGCGACAGATGCAGGGCTTGCGCGGCGTCGGCAAATGACCCGCTGTCGGCAACAGCGACAAGCGTCTTCAATCGGTCCAGGCTGATTTCTCTCATGTCGACACCGTAATTCAGAAAATACGAATTTCAGATTCATGAAATTCAACTTTTTTTATTTTACGCGTCGCAGGAATATAGGCAATCGAGAATGGCTCATGACCGAATGACAGGAGTTTCCGCAAATGTCTTCTCCGCTTATCTTTATCGACGGTGATCAGGGCACCACGGGATTGCAGATCCACCAGCAGTTGCGCGATCGCCAGGACATCCAGCTGATGTCATTGCCTGATGCGCAGCGCAAGGATCCGCAGCGTCGTGCCGAGGCGATCAACAGTTGCGATATCGCGATCCTTTGTCTGCCCGACGCCGCAGCGCGTGAGGCGGCAGCATCGATCGTCAATCCTCGCGTGCGGGTGATCGACGCGAGTTCCGCGCATCGCACGCGCCCGGACTGGGTGTATGGCCTGCCTGAAATGACGAAGGATCAGGCGCAGCGCATTGCAAGCGCTAGCCGGGTTTCCAATCCCGGTTGCTACCCGACCGGTGCCATCGCACTGTTGCGTCCCTTGCTCGAGGCCAATGTCATCCCGAGCGACTATCCGATCAGCGTCAATGCCGTTTCGGGATACTCCGGACGCGGGCGTGCGGGCGTTGAGGAACATGAGGGGCCGAATGCGACGAACCGGTCGTCGCACCGGGTGTACGGTCTGGAGTTGTCGCACAAGCATGCGCCCGAGATTCAACTGCACTCGGGGCTGGCGTTTCGTCCCCTGTTCGTTCCCTCATACGGTTCGTACCGTCAGGGCATCGTGCTGACAATTCCGATCGAGACGCGCTTGCTGAAGCCGGGGGTGGACGCAAAGACGCTGCACCAATGTCTCGCGGATCACTATGACGCTCAGGCGTATGTGCATGTCATGCCGATGCAGCCGCCGGGCGTCGTCAAACAGCTCGACCCGGAGGCGATGAACGGCACCAACGTGATGCAGTTGAGCGTGTTCAGCAATGCAGAGCATGGGCAGGTGCTGTTGAGCGCCGTGCTGGACAATCTTGGCAAAGGGGCGTCGGGCGCAGCGATTCAGAATCTGGCGCTGATGCTCGCCTAGCAACGACGCGCTAGATGTCGTGCGTGTGCCCCGGTGCGCACGCACGGCACGAAAGCGCAGTCACCATGAGAACGAACGCTGCCCGTCGTCGCATCTTTCGGTCCCACGGTGTGTGATCTGCACGCAAGAGCGATCAGGGTGTGATGAGTACTCGTCCGAACGCCTTGCGCGACTTCACATACGCGTGGGCGATATGGGCCTGGTCCAGAGGAAACGTACGGTCGATGACGACCTTGAGTTCGCCGTGGGCAACCCGTTGGAGCAGTGAGTCCACGACCGCGTGTACGCGCTCGTGCTCCATGTCGAGACGCGTCGGGAAGTACACGCCATGCACGCTTTGGTTGCCTCGCCAGAGACTCACCGGGTCCAGCCGATCCGTGTCGCGTCCCGACACGCCGACCGTCACGATGCGCCCGCCGTATGCCAGCGCCCCGACGCCGCGCACCAGCGTGCTGCCGGCAATGCTGTCGACGATGAGATCCACGCCGCGCCCTTCAGTCAGCGTCTTCACCCGCGCGACGAAGTCGTCCGTCACATAGTTGATGCCGACCGACATGCCATAAGCTTCCAGACGAGCCAGCCGCTCATCGCTGGACGCCGTGGCATACACCGTCGCGCCTGCCGCACTGGCCAGTTGGATCGCCGCAAGACCCAGCGCACCCGCCCCGGCGTGCACGAGCACGGTTTGCCCCGCCCGGAGCGCGCCCGCGTGGAACAGACACTCGTGCGCGGTGCCCCACGCGACGGGCACGGCGGCCGCCACCGGGAGGTCGAGTGAGTCCGGCACGCGCCAGGTATCGGCCGCAGGCGCTGCCACACGCTCTGCATGCGACCCCCATGCCAGCACAGCGACGACGCGCTCGCCAATGCTCCGGTCTTTAACGCGACTTCCGACTTCGCTCACAATGCCGGCGCATTGATAGCCGACGATATGGGGAATGCGTGCCAGCGGGCGAATTTCACGGTTGATGAGATCGCCCCCTTCCAAGGAAATCGCCTCGATGTCGATGACGACGTCATCGGGACCGCAAGACGGTTCGTCCACCGTTTCGAAACGAAAGACCTCGGGACCACCATTGACGTAATACACAGCAGCTTTCATCGCTGACGTTCTCCAACGAACTGATGAATTGACGGACTGACTATTGCGCCGCAATCGGCACGATAGCGCCGATGCGCCAGCCTTCGGGCGTACGCACGGCAACTTCATAAACTAGATAAAGGGCAGTGCGAGCCTCTGCGTCCGTGCGTCCCAGCGTAATTTGGGTTGGCGCGTACAACTGGGCGACATCGGGGGTGAGCGGCACAATGCGTAGCTGTGTCAGATCCGGCTCGAATTTCCAGACGCCCTTGAACGTCTCCCGGAAATGCTCGACCAACGCAGGCTTGCCCCAGAACTGATAAGCCCGTGCAACGAAAACGACGGGGTCCGGCGTGTTGGCTTGAGGGTTGGCGAGCACCGCGTCGAACGCGGCCAGATCGTGTTGGGTTGCCGCTTGCGCCTGCCTCGTGAAAACGTCGCGTACCTGCTGGCGATCACATTCCGTGAAGGTTGTTGCGGCGTGGCTCAGGTGAGGGACCATCGACGCTGCGAGGGCGAACGCGATGCCAAGCGACAGGCGAGCTTTGTGGTACATGGTGAGGCTCCTCATTGCGCGGGGACCGGGAGAATTGCCGTGAATTTCCACCCCTGCGGCGTGCGCACGGCAAATTGATTGATCAGGAATGTCGCAGTCGTGGCAGGTTTGCCGGCCGCCCCAAGGGTGACTTGCGTCGGCACGTAGAGCTGCGCGGTATCGTCACCGAGCGGCACGACCCGAAGCTGGCTTACGTCCGGTTCCAGATGCCAAGTCCCGGCGAAGGCTTCGTGAAAGTGTTGCATCACGGCCTCTTTGCCCCAAAAGCGATAGGCGCGTGCGACGAAGGACACCGGCGACGGTCGATCCCCGCTGACATCGGCAAGCACGTGATCCAGCGTCGCAATGTCATGCGCGTTTTCAGCAGCGACTTGCGTGAGAAATAACGTCCGGACACTTTGCTCGTCGGCTGACGACCAAGGGGCGGCGAG
>Ga0181519_10005487_pt1 | contig 10124 bp, 6 predicted proteins | sample PEATcosm2014_Bin_26_FD_121102 | JGI IMG/M metagenome (GOLD analysis project Ga0181519, IMG submission 121102) | Peatland microbial communities from MTU Mesocosm Facility, Houghton, MI, USA - PEATcosm2014_Bin02_10_metaG | ecosystem: Environmental > Terrestrial > Soil > Wetlands > Peat | place...
TCGTCGGGCGTCCCAGGCCGCCGGGTGGGGAAAAAGGGCTTCCCGCTGGGCGAATTGCGCAGCTTGCGGTAATCTAAAAAAATGAACTGTTGAATCTGCGCCGGAAGAACCGTGCGGGTGCTGGTTCCCAGCGGTGCGGCCAGGGCGCTGGTACAAAAAGCGCTGGCCAGCAGCATAGCCAAAGCAAAACGAGTGATTTTCATATGTCCATTGTAACCCCGGTGGAGCGGCAAACTCTCGCCGGGGCTTTGTTCAGATTGACGAATCAGATGCCTGGATTAGTAATTTCGCCCGGTGTAACAACAAGAGGCCACAGGCGGTTATGGCATAGCCAAGCGCAACTCCGCCACGCGAGCGCCCGTGGCGATGACGAACTCAGCCTCGGCACCGGCCTCAAAGGACTCCAGATTGATCTCCACGTTAGCCAGTGCGCCTTCCACGGCGGCTCGACTGAGTGCGATGGCCACGGTCAGATCACTGGCCATGCGGGGATTGGTCTTCTCCCGCAAGGACTTAGCGAGTTGGCCGACTTCGACGGCAGCCTCGGCCACCTGCAACGGAACCTCGGCGGCGTGGCGCAGGGCCGAGGCGATTTGCGCGGCGCCGGTGGAGGCATCGGCCTTTTGCGCCTCGTAGGCGGCCACCACACCTTGGTAACTGGCGGCGTCGCGGTCAATGGCATCCTTCAGCATCTCTCGCAGGGTGCCGAGGCGAGCCAGCGCCGAGCTGAGATCGGCGTCAAAGGCGGCGTAGGCCTTCTTGCCGCGGCTCATGCCGGCCACCATTGCAGCAAGGCCTGCAGCCATGGCCGCAGAGGCCGCAGAGGCGCTGCCTCCGCCGGGAACGGCCGTCGGTGCGGCAAGCTGTTCGATGAAGGGCTCGACTCCGACACGCAGTCCGCCAATGGCCGACTTGCCGCCCATCACGGAGGCCAGACGGTTTTCGAGGATCATGGACGAGTTGAAGTTCTCCACCTGGAGGAACCACTCGGCGGCATCTTCCAGCGAGCGCTTGGGGATTAGGCCGACGATCTCACTGGACTCCACTCCGACGCCATAGCGGGCAGCTTCGCGCTTGACGTACTCGAAGACCCTGGCGATGGGAGTTAAGTCGGTGTCGGTCAGGTTCATGCTGACCTGCGCCTGGCCACGAACCTCGACGCCCATTCCCTTCACCGCGCGCAATCCTCCGCTGGAGTAGCGCACAGCCTTGGCAACCTTCTTCGCGATGTCCACATTCTTGGTTTGCAGGTAGACGTTGTAAGCCACGAGGAACTTGCGGGCGCCGATGACGATGGCTCCGGCGGTGGGATGGATGCGCGGCTCGCCAACATCGGGGCGGCGCGATTCGACCTTGCCCATCTCCTCCTTGATGACTTCGAACTGGCCCTTGCGAATGTTCTCCAGATTGGTGCGCTCGGGCTTTTGCGCAGCGGCCTCGTAGAGATAGACCGGGATATGGTGCTCGTCCCAGACCTTGGCGGCCAGCTCCTTGGCCATTTGCACGCAATCTTCCAGCGTCACGCCCTCGATGGGGATGAACGGCACGACGTCGGTGGCGCCGAGGCGGGGATGCGCTCCGCGCTGCACGTTGAGGTCAATCAGCTCGGCGGCCTTGCCGATGCCGGCCAGCACGGCGGCGATGAGGGGATCGCGCTCACCCACCAGGGTGACGACCGAGCGGTTGTGGTCGGCATCCATTTCGAAGTCCAGCAGGCTGACGCCGGGACGCTTCATGGCGGCAAGGATGGTCTCAACCTTGGCTTTGTCCCGGCCTTCGGAGAAATTCGGTACGCACTCAATCAGTACTGGCATGATTCGGACTCCTTGGCTGGCACTTCCACCAGTTGTACCCCAGGCTGAACTGCAGGCTGGTGTTGATTCCGGAATTGTGGTCGCCCAGCGAGGCGTTGGAAAGATGATTCGCCCGGAACTCGAAGCTGACCGAACGCCCCGGGCGGAGGAAGTGATTGAAGCCGATGCCGATGCCTTCGGTAAAGTTCACCAGCGAAGTGTTCGGCGGAGGCACCTTGACCACGCTGTGCTGCATGGAGCCGGTGGCAATCAGGTAGGGGATAGTGCGGCGCGGACGGGTGAAGTTCCACTTGAGGTTCACCGGGCTGACGCTGAAGCCGTACACCGCCCGGTAGCCGTTCCACACGATGTAGTCCACGGGCATCACGACGAGGTCCTCTTCAAAGGTGCCGCGCAGCCAGCTTGGTCCCATCTCGCCGGTCATAACGCCGCCGACGAGGAAGCCCACGCGGGCGTAGCGCACGTTGGTGCGGTCAAACAACCCCATGCCGGTGCCGCCCAGTACGCCGACGACCAGATGCTCACGGCGGATGGCCGCCGCAGGATCATCGGCAACTTCGCCGGTGGACTGCTGGGCCAGGACAGCGGCCGAGAAACACAACCAACATCCCAACAGCCTGACGGCAAATTTCATCAACCTATGCATCCACGCCTACCCTAACAGGAGACAGGGGGGGCTTCCAAGTGGGGAGCGCGATACCCGCTCGCCGGCCGCAAAAAAGCCGCCCCGGAGGGCGGCCTGGTGACACATAACTGGTAACACATGAAGAGAGGCCGTACGTCTAGCCAGCCTCTTCCATATCCTTCTCGTCAATGTCGGCGTTGGAGTAAACGTTCTGCACGTCGTCATGATCTTCAAAGGCTTCCATCAGGCGAACCATAGTGCGCGCCTGCTGGCCTTCCAGCTTGATGTAGTTGGCGGGAATCATGCTGACTTCGCTGTGTTCGGGCGTGATGCCGGCGGCCTTGACGGCTGCCAGCACGGGCTCGTACGCGGCGGGGTCGGTGAGAATGTCCCAGCTATCGCCATCGTCCTGCAGATCGTCTGCGCCATGCTCCAGCACAATGTTCATCAGGTCGTCTTCCTTGGCGGCAGCCTTCGCCACCAGGATTTCGCCCTTCTTGCTGAACAGGTGCGCAACCGAGCCGGCATTGCCCATGGTGCCACCGTTCTTGCCGAACAGGTGGCGGATGTCACTGACGGTGCGGTTGCGGTTGTCGGTCATGGTGAAAACCAGCACCGCCGCACCGCCGGGGCCGTAGCCCTCGAAGGTGATCTCTTCGTAGGTGACGCCGGGCAACTCGCCGGTGCCGCGCTGGATGGCGCGCTTGATGTTGTCCTGCGGCATGTTTTCAGCCTTGGCCGCAGCCACTGCCGTACGCAAGCGAGGATTCATGTTGGGATCGCCGCCACTCTTGGCAGCCATCGTGATTTCCTTGATCAGGTTGGTGAATATCTTGCCGCGCTTAGCATCCAGCGCGCCCTTTTTATGCTTGATTGTTGCCCATTTGGAGTGGCCGGACATGCCAAACCTCGCGTAACTTGATGGATTTTCAGGAAGAAGAGCTTCCGGTTTTGCCCTTGCAGGCGGCCACGCGCAGGCCCCCCAGGGGTTCCTGACGCACAGCAAACGTCTGATTATAACACGCGGCATTTCCCGGGCCGTCGGCAGCCGTCCGCCACCTAGCTCCGGGTGTGCGTCTCCTCCGTGGGAGCCTCGCGCAGGCGCAGCGCCGCCTCCTCGGGCAGCACGGCCGAGCGATAGGTCTCCTTGAAGGAGTAAGACTTCTGCCGCTCCTGCAGGATGGGCAGAATCTCGATGTGCCAGTGGTAGTCATCCTGGATGGTGCGCCAGTAGTTGAGCACCTTGCTCTGATGCTGCGTGTTGGGAGCCGTGTGAAAGACCAGGTGGAAGCTGTCCGTTATGGAACGGATGCGGTTCAACATGCGGCGCAGCAGCCCGGCACAGTCGCGCAGGGCTCCGGGCGAGGAGCGGGCCGTGTGTTCAAAGTTGGCGTTGTGCGTCACCGGCAGGATCCACGTCTCATATGGTGCGCGGGAGGCGAAGGGGCAGCAGGCCACGTAGTCTCCGCGAATTTCCACGATGCGGTCGCGCTGCTGCATCTCCTGGGTGAGGATGTCGCAGAAGACGCAGCGCTCCTTCTGGGCAAAGTGCTCGCGGGCGGAGCGCAGCTCGTACAGGACGCGGCGCGGAACAAACGTGGTGGCCACGATCTGCGAAGTGGGGTGGTCGAACTCCTGTCCGCTGAGCGAACCGAAATCCTTGAAGATGCTGACGTACTTGAAGCGATGATCCTTCTTCAGGTCTTCCACGCGTTGGGCGCAGAGCAAAAGGAACTGCTCGATCTCGGCCTCGCTGGCGTTCCAGAGCTGGCGGTCGTGGCGGGGATTTTCCACCACCACCTCGTGCGCGCCCACCGAGCGCATCACGTCATACAGGCCGACGCCGCGGCGGCCGGGGTCGCCCTCCACGTGGTAGAGCGGCAATGGGTGCACGACGGCGCGCGCCGACCAGGGTCCGTAGCTGACCGAGGCCATCGAGCTGACGACCTGCGGAGGTTGTGGACTCTCCGGGCAGAAGGGGCAGACCTGCTGCGGATTGCGTCCTGCGGGGGCTCGCTCGCCGGTAATGACCCAGGAGCGCGTGATGGGGTCCTTGCGAAGTTCCATGGCGATAGCAAACCACTCTCCGCGCGCGGAGTCAATCGCCCGGAACGCAGAAAGATTGGTGGGCCGGGACGGGGTGCGCTATTCTGGCACTTCATGCCAGTATCTTCTATGCCTTCTACTATGCCTTCTACGCCTGCCACGCCCGCACCAACAACGTCCGATTCCCTGCTCCGGCGGCTTGCGCTGCTGCTGGCCTTTGTGGCTGCCGTTTACATGGCAATGGCCTGCCTGCGCACCGTGGGAGACTTCGACACGGGCTGGCAACTGGCCCTGGGACGATACTTCATCCAGCACCACGCGGTGCCCCGCACCGACGTGCTGAGTTACACCTCGGCCGGCGCGCCGTGGACGTACCCGGCGCTGGCCGGAGCCGTTCTCTACACGATTTATTCCATTGGCGGATACGTGGCGCTGAGCTGGCTGTGCGCGCTGGCTGGGCTGGGGTTGGCCTGCTGGCTGCTGCTGCGCCGCGCGGGTGCCCCGCTGCTGTCAACGGCGGCACTTTTGGCCGTGGCCGTGCCGTCGCTGGCCTACCGGTTGACGCCGAGGGCCGACCTGTTCACCACGCTGCTATTCGCCATCCTTCTGACCGAGCTATGGCGGCGGCACAGGGGGCTAAAGGCCTGGATGTGGCTGGTTCCCATCCTGATGCTGGCGTGGGTCAACCTGCACGGCGGATTCATCGCCGGAGTGGCGGCCATCGTGGGCTACGTGCTGTGCGAAGCGCTGCTGCTGACGGATAAATCCCAACGCCAACTGGTGCTGGGACGGCTACACGCGGATGCCAAGTGGCTGTTGATGGGCGTGGCCGTGACCGTCATTAACCCATTTGGAATCAACATCTACGCGGCGGCTCTGCATATGGCTCGCGCCACCGGAGGCGAAGGTCCGCTGCGCCAGGTGGGTGAGCTGTCCAGTGTTCCGTTGGGCTGGCACATGCTGCGCCAGATGTTTGAATTGCGCGATCCGGACAGCGGATATCTGTGGCTGCTGGCCCTTTGCGCAGTGGCCCTGCTGACGGCCCTGTGGCGGCGGCAATGGGGCGCGGGACTCCTGCTACTGGCGGCCGGACTGGCCAGCCTGCAAAGGCTGCGTTACCAGGGACTGTTCGCCATCGTCGTGGTGGTGGTGGCCGCGCCGCTGCTGGCGGAGTTGGCGGAGATCATCGGCACCCATCGGAAGGCTGGCCTGAAGGCGCTGCTGGCTGTGGTGTTGGCGGGAGTGCTGCTGGCGGTGTGCGGCCTGAGGGTGGCGGACCTCGAAAGCAATCGCTATTACCTGGTCTCGGCCTCGGCGTCGAGCTTTGGCGCCGGTGAAGGCTGGTGGTTCCCCGAGCGCGCGGCCAATTTCATTAAGGGCGAGAAGCTGCCGGGGAATATCTTCCAGCCTTACAATCTGGGCGGCTTTACGACGCTCGCCCTGGGACCCGAATATGCCGACTACGTGGACGGACGCGGCGTGAGCGAGTCCATTGGTCTGGAGGAGCAACAGTTGCTCACCCAGTCGCCGGACGCTCCGCAGTGGACGGCGGTGGCCAGCCAGCGCGGCATCAACGTGATACTGCTTTCCACGGCGCGCGTGGCGGGCCTGGAGCACTTCAACCTGCCGGCCTACTGCCGCAGCCAGCAGTGGCAGCCCGTGTACTTGGACGACGTGAGCATTGTGCTGCTGCGACGCACGGCGCAGAACCAGCCCTGGCTGGACCGTCTGCATGTGGATTGCAACACGGCCAAGTTGACTCCTCCGGAGAGCGGCAACCGCGCGGCGCAGTATAACTTCCTGGCCAACTCCGGAGCCGTGTACTACTACCTGAGCCGCGACCGCGAGGCCGAAGCCGCATGGCAGCAGGCGATGCAGATCGAGCCCGGCGATCCCAACCTCTACCTGTATCTGGCACAGCTTTATCAGCACGTTGACCCGGCGCGCGCGGAGCAGGAGATGCGCACGTCACTGCGCCTGCGGGAGAACTCCGCCGCATGGTACGCCCTGGGACGGATGCTGGCCGGAGAGCGCCGTTATCCCGAGGCGGAGGATGCGATCCGCAGAGCAATCGCCTTGAGCTATGCTCCGGCCAACCAGTACAAAGCGCTGGCGCAGGTGGAGCTGCGGCTGAACAAGCCCGCAGAGGCCGAGCAGAATTATCTGCGGGCGGAAAAGAGCGGTCCCGCGGCCGGCGATGAGAGCCCCAACGGACGCGAGTTCCACGCCCAGGTGGCGGAGGGTCGCGCCGAGGTCTATCGCCAGCGCAATGATTTTGCGCAGGCTGTGAATCAGCAACAGGAGGCGGTGCGGCAGACTCCGCAGGTGGCATCGCGATGGAAGAAGCTGAGCGAACTGGCGGTGCAGGCCAACCAATCGGAGCTGGCCGCACAGGCCGCGGCGAAGTCCGAGGAGCTGACGGCACCGGCCGAGGCACCGACCGCTCCGGCTCAGCCGCAGCATTAGCCGTACATCAAGAACCAGCGTCCTATACCAGCCGAGGCCGGATGCTATACTCGGCCTTTTGAAGGCCTCCGCGAAACGATGAGTGAAACCTCCACACCGCTGATGCGGCAGCACGCCGCGATCAAGAAAGAGCACCCCACGGCGCTGCTTTTCTTCCGCGTGGGAGATTTTTACGAGCTCTTCATGGAAGACGCCGTCACCGCATCGCGCGAGCTGCAAATCACGCTGACCTCGCGGCAGAAGATCGAAGGCGTCGCCATCCCCATGTGCGGCGTGCCCTACCACGCCGCCGAAGGCTACATCGGCAAGCTCATCCGCAAAGGTTACAAGGTGGCCATCTGCGACCAGGTGGAGGACCCGAAGCTCACCAAGAAATTGGTGCGGCGCGAGGTGACGCGGGTGGTGACGCCGGGCACGGCGGCCGATCCGCAGCTGGGTTCGGCGGAGAACAATTTTTTGTGCGCCGTGGCGCGGCAGGGCGGAACGTCAACCCCGCTCACGCTGGGATTTGCGGCGCTGGACCTTTCCACCGGAGAGTTTCGCACCACGGAGTTTACCGGCGAAGACGCCGAGCGGCGGCTGGCCGATGAGTTGCAAACCGTGCGTCCGCGCGAGGTTTTGTTTGCCAGCTCGGCTCCGCTGTTCGCGGCCCATGCCGCGAGCCAGCCCACGCTGACAGCTTCGCGCGAAGGTGCGCCCACCACCGAGGCCACGCCGCGCTTCGCCAGTAGCGAGCTGGCACCGTTTGTGCGCTGGGCGGAGAGCGCTCTGGACGACTGGATCTTCAGCGCCGACTACGCGATTCCGCTGGTGGAGAGCCACTTTGGCGTGCACTCGCTGGATGGCTTTGGCCTTGGCACGCACGGCGTGGCCGCTGCGGCCGCCGGAGCCATTCTGCACTACGCGCGGCAGACGCAACGCGGCGCGCTGGAGCACGTGGACCGCATCGTGTACTACGAGCGGCAGAGCTGCCTGGTGCTGGACGCGGTCACGGTTCGCAACCTGGAGCTGGTGGAGCCGCTGTTTGCCGGCACCGGCGACGACGTCACGCTCTTCCGCGCCCTGGACCACACGCAGACTCCGATGGGCAAGCGTTTGCTGCGCGCGTGGATGCTGCGGCCTTCGATGGACGTGGCGGAGATCAACGCCCGGCTGGATGCGGTGGGTGCGGCGCTGGCAAAGCTGATTGAGCGCGAAGAGCTGCGGCGCTCGCTCGACGGCATTCAGGACGTGGAGCGGCTGCTGAGCCGTATTACCTTGGAGACGGCGAACCCGCGCGACGTGCTGGCGCTGGCCGCATCGCTTGCGCGGCTTCCGCTGGTGAAACATGCACTCGCGCCATTCACGGCCGGGCGCTGGACGGCCCTTACGTCCACGCTCGACGAGCTGAGCGACGTGCGTGAGCGGATTGAGCGCAGCATCCTGCCCGAGCCGCCGATTACACTGAACGATGGCGGAGTGATGGCCGCCGGAGTGGATGCCGAGCTTGACGAGTTGCGCGACATCAGCCGCAACGGCAAAAGCTACATTGCGCAGATCGAACAGCGTGAGCGCGAGCGCACGGGCATCAACTCGCTGAAGGTGAAGTTCAACAACGTCTTCGGCTTTTACATCGAGATCAGTAAATCCAACTTGCAGCACGCGCCCGCCGACTACGAGCGCAAGCAGACGCTGGTGGGCGCCGAGCGATTCACCACTCCCGAGCTGAAGGAGTACGAACAGAAGGTATTGGCGGCGGAAGAAAAGATTGTCGCCATTGAGCGCCGCCTGTTCGCCGAACTGCGCGGGGCGATCGCGGCAGAGGCCAAACGCATACGGCAGACGGCGCTGGTGGTGGCGGAGGTGGACGTGCTCGGCTCGTTTGCGTATCTGGCGGCGATGCGCAATTACTGCCGTCCGGAGTTTGACGACGCGGCGCAGAAGCTGGAGATCGTCGAGGGCCGCCACCCGGTGATTGAGCAGCCGGAAATGGCTCCGGGCAACGAGCGCTTTGTGCCCAACGATCTTTACCTGGACGCGGCACGGCAATCCATCCTGCTGATTACGGGGCCGAACATGGGTGGCAAGAGCACCTATCTGCGGCAGACGGCGCTGATTGTGCTGATGGCGCAGATGGGCAGCTATGTGCCGGCGACGCGCGCCACGCTCGGCGTGGTGGACCGCATCTTTACCCGCATCGGCGCCAGTGATAACCTGGCGCGCGGCCGCTCCACCTTCATGGTGGAGATGACGGAGACGGCGGCCATCCTGAACACGGCTACCGCGCGCTCACTGATTTTGCTGGACGAGATTGGCCGCGGCACCGCGACCTACGACGGGCTGGCCATCGCATGGGCGGTGGTGGAGTTCATCCACGGACACAGCCGCGCCAAGACCTTGTTTGCCACGCACTACCACGAGCTGACCGAGCTGGAAGAGTTGCTGGATTCGGTGAAGAACTTCCACGTCAGCGTGAAGGAAACGGGCGGCAGCATTGTGTTCTTGCGCAAGGTGAGCCAGGGCGCGGCCGACAAGAGCTATGGCATTGAGGTGGCGAAGTTGGCCGGCCTGCCCGCCGAAGTGGTAAGCCGCGCGCGCGAGGTGCTGCGCCAGCATGAGAGCGCCGAGCACCAGGCGACGACCGAGCTGAGCGGCAAGAAACAAAAAGAAGGCGCGGTGCAGCTGACAATCTTCACTCCGGTCAGCAACACGGTTCTGGACCGCTTGCGCCAGGCCGACATTGACGCGCTGTCACCGCGTGAGGCCCTGAACCTACTGTACGAGTTGAAGCAGCAGGTGGATTAGTTTGGTCCTGCGCCGGGGTGAGTTTTGCGCCGTCACCTCGGGCGCCGCGCATTTTTAGTACACTGCTGGCATGGCTTCCATTGTGGTGAAGGGCATCCTGTTCGATCTGGATGGCGTGCTGGTGGAAAGCACGGCGGGAGTGGCGCGCGTGTGGCGCGAATGGGCCGTGGCTCACGATCTTGATCCCGTGGCGGCGGAACACACCGCGCACGGACGCCGCGCCATTGAGACCGTCCGGTTGCTGGCGCCCCGGCTCGACGCCGATGCCGAGCTGCGCGAGCTGGAGCGGCGCGAGATTGAGGAATCCTACGACGCCTTTGCCTACCCTGGCGCGCGCGAACTGCTGGCCACGCTGCCGCCGGAGCGCTGGGCCATCGTGACCAGCGGCA
>Ga0181519_10005490_pt1 | contig 10121 bp, 6 predicted proteins | sample PEATcosm2014_Bin_26_FD_121102 | JGI IMG/M metagenome (GOLD analysis project Ga0181519, IMG submission 121102) | Peatland microbial communities from MTU Mesocosm Facility, Houghton, MI, USA - PEATcosm2014_Bin02_10_metaG | ecosystem: Environmental > Terrestrial > Soil > Wetlands > Peat | place...
GGCGTGTGCCTCACCGAGGGCATGATGATGGAGCCCGAAGCGAGCGTGAGCGCGCTGGTTTTCCATCACCCCGATTGCGTCTACTTCACGGCCGACGAAGCCGAGGCGGGAGCGGGCGTGGCGCAGTAGGGGGGTGGGGCAGGGGAGCGGCGCTGTCGTATGCCATCCGGCCGCAGCTCCGTGTTGTCCAAATGCAACCTTGATCCGAGTCCGCCATTACAACCACAATGTCGGAATATGCCACTTCCACTCGTGCCACTGGCAATCGGCGCTCTCTTTGGCGGTGCCACAAAGAAGACGCCCAAGAAGCAGGCGGTCTCCAAACACACAAAGAAGAACGGAACCAAGGTGAAGGCGTATACCCGGAAGGCAAAGTAGTTTCCCGGCGATGCTGGTCGCGTTGATGCAGCCGCCATTTCGAATCACAGGCCTTGCGAGCGCCGACTGGACCATCGTCATTGTCGGGGCCGCCACGTCCCTATACTGGCTAAGAGCTCTGCGCCTCGCAAGGGAGGGTGCAAGGCTGTTCCTGCGAAATCTCCTGAAGGCCATCACTTTATTCTGCTCGTTGATGGTGATATTCGTCGCAATTCGCCCGCGGACGCACCTAGTGCCCTCCCAAGATGAAATCATCGCTGGCTTTGGCGCACTCGTCTTCTTTGGACTCTGGCAAGGCAAGAAGCGCTCCCGGTACATCCCGAGGGCAACAAAACGGGCAGTCATCGAGAGGGATCTGAAGAGTGAAGAATACGATCCGCGAAAGCATCACATCGACCACGTATGGCCGTTTTCAAGGGGCGGTAGCCATACGGCCGATAATCTTCGCGTGATCGAGAGGAAAAGGAACCTGCAAAAAGGTGCCAAGCGGCCCCGGATGCGGGACATGTGGTAGTCCCCTGTCGGGAGCAGACTCATTTGCTTTTCTTTTGCGAACCTGGCGGAAAACGGGACCGCTCGGACCACGCAACATGAATGCGCATACGCACCTCGCCAAATACGTTGAACAGCCGAGTCCATGCGGCCCGACTCCACCGCCTTTCCGGGTCTAGGGTGTGTAACTCGATGCTAACCCTTCCACACCAATTGCTGATTTCCGTCCAGTAATTGTGATGAGCTTCCAGGCGGCCGTATTCAAGCGCCTCGAAATCGAGTTCGTTGATCCAACGTTCGATCCGAATCGCGGCTTTCACGGGCGAGCCACATTTCTCGGCGATGCGCCTAATCTCGCTTCGCCAAAACACCAGTGGGTCAGTTGCGTCGCTGTTCCCGGTCGGACGCATGATGGAATCGAGAGCCCGGTCTTTGGGCGGCGCCCGCCGGGATCGCTTGACTGCAGGGTAGGCGAGCTTGAGAGCGGCCGCCAACGCAAGGACAAGCACAGTCGCAATGAGCAGGTGCTGACCGGCCAGTGACATTACCACGAGTATTATACGGCTGCCCGCGCTACGCTACCCTGGTGAGTCGCCATGTTCTCTTCGCGCTTCCACTGGGATCTGCAGCCCAATCGGCTCACCGAACTGCTGGCTGCCAAGCGCGGGCAGGGTTCGCGCATTCTGGATCTCACGCAATCGAATCCCACCCACGCGGGAATCGAATACCCCGAGGAGCTGCGCCGCGTCTTCGACGATGCGGGCGTGGTGCGCTACGATCCGCTGCCTGCGGGATCGCTCGCGGCGCGCCAGGCCGTTGCCGGTTATTACCGGCAGCGCGGGCACGCCGTCGAGCCGGGCCGCATCCTGCTCACCGCCAGCACCAGCGAGGCATACTCATACCTGTTCAAGCTGCTGGCGGACCCTGGCGATCAGGTGCTGGTGCCGCGGCCTTCCTACCCGCTGTTCGATTATCTGGCCAGGATGGAATCGATCGAGGTGTGCCACTATCCGCTCGAATACGTTGGCGGATGGGCGATCGACACGGACGCGCTCGTTCAGGCCATCACCGCGCGCACACGCGCCGTGGTGCTGGTGAATCCCAATAATCCTACCGGCAGCTACGTCAAGCGCGGCGAGTTGGAAGCGCTGACACGAATCGCTGCCGAGCGCGGCATCGCGCTGATCTCCGATGAAGTGTTCTCGGATTATGCTTTCGCGCCGGCTGCCGATCGGGTGACTTCGCTCGCCGGCGTGGAGGATTGCGCTGCGTTTTCGATGAGCGGCCTCTCGAAAATCGCCGGCCTGCCGCAAATGAAGCTGGGCTGGATCGTGGTGGCGGGCCCGCCCCGGCTGCGCGCCGAAGCCATCGAGAAGCTGGAGTGGATCGCGGACACGTACCTTTCCGTCGGCACGCCCGTGCAGTGCGCGGCCGCGCGTCTGTTCGAATTGGGCGCAACCGCGCAGCGGCGGATCCGTGAGCGAACCGCCGCCAATCTGGCCTTCGCGCGACACGCGCTGGCCGGAACGGCGCTGGAGATCCTGGCGGTGGAAGGCGGGTGGTCCATCACTCTGCGCGTGCCGCGCGTCCGCACCGAAGAGGAGTGGTGCCTGGAACTGCTGGACCGAGACAACGTGCTGGTGCAGCCCGGATATTTTTACGATTTCGAAACTGAAGCCTTCCTGGTAGCCAGCCTGCTGACTGCGCCCGCGGAGTTTCAAGAAGGGATCGCGCGGATTGCTGGGCGGGCCTCCTGCGTCGCGTAGGCGGCCTGTCCCGACGACCGGCTACCGCCGACGCTACCGTTGGTTGACTTATGGCGATTCTGCCGCTGGTGCTAAACCAAAGTGATGGCGCTGATTTGGTCACATGGCGTGGCCTGGCTGCCCTGCTCGGCGGCGGCGTTGCACGGGACGGCCGGATGGTTCTGGCTGGTGGTGGCGCGATGAAGTACTGGGCGCTTTTCGGTTTTGTCTTAGCGGTCATTCTCCTTTACCTGGCGCGCGGCATCTTGGGGGCAGTTCTTTCCAGCTCCCGCAAGCGAAAGGGGGACTATGAGGGCGCGCTGCGCTGGCTGCGCTGGACGAGCCTGGGCAATCCGAGCGCGCCGGTTCTCTGCGACGAAGGCTTGACCCTCTGTCAAGCCGGCCGTCTAGTGGAAGCCGAACGGCTTTGCCGGACCGGTCTCGCCATGTTGCAGGCTCGCCCCGGTTATCCGCGGGTACGGCTGTATGCCGTTCTGGGATTCGTGCTCATGGATCGCGGCCGGTACGCCGAAGCCGAGCAGTCGTTCCAACGCGCCATCAAAGAGGGCGATCAAACTGGGAACTCACTCTCCGGGTTGGCGGAATTGATGTTGGTGCAGGGGGCTGAGACAGAAAAGGCGCTGGCTTATGCCGGCCAGGCGATTGAACTCGCGCAAATCAGTTTGGGACGCGTGCACTGGGCCCATTATGCGAATCGGGCGTGGGCGCTGGCGTTGCTGGGGCGAGCCGCGGAGGCTCGCGAGTCACTCGATCTGGCGCTGCAACAACCTACGCTGGGGGCGACGGCCACTGCCGAAAGCCATTGGCGCGCGGGCATGGCGCTGCTGGCGATGCAACAACCCGCGGAAGCTTGCAAGCACTTCCGGTTGGGGAAGAACATCGACCCGCGCGGCAAGTACGGCCACCGCTGCGCGGAACTGCTCCGCAAGACCGAATAAAGCCGCGCGGCAAGTCGCGGCCTCGTCCACGTGCGATGATGCGACCCTCGTATTACGCGCCTTCGGCGGCCACCGCGTCCAGTACCTTAGCGGCCTCGGTGAGGTTGTCTACTCCGAAGGCCACCAGTGCCAGCGCCGATCCGGGCTCCAGTCCGCAGTAGGAATAGTCGATGTTGATCTGTGCCTCGCCCAGCCGCGAGGCGGCGCGGCCTAATTCGCCCGGACGGTGCGCCAGCCTGACGATCGCGACTTCGGTTTCCTCGAAGATCATGCGCAGGCCGCCCAGCACCGACTTGGCGCTGGACGGATCGTCCACTACCATTCGGGCCAGGCTTTCGCCCTCTTCTACATACGATTGAAAAGCCAGGACGTTCACCCCACGCTCGGCCAGGGCTCGGAAGCACTCCCCCAGCGCGCCCGGTTTGTCTTCAATCGTTACGGTAAACTCCTTCGCCTTCGGCACGCGATCTTAACTCCCTTCGTCTGTGGAACCCCGGCGACGTGGCGGAGTGGCCTTTATGATACGTGTTCCGGAATGCAATTCTCAACCGCGAGCCACGTCGCTGGAATGCCAGACCCTACAAGCGAGTCGTAGCAGACCGCGAAAGGCGATGCCGTGACCTACTGGATCGGCAGCAGGACGGTGTTACTGACCACTTTATTGACGGTCACGGTGAGCTCGAAGTCGCCGCCGGAGGGCGCGCCGCTCCCGAGCGTGAACTCGACGACGTCGATGCCGATGGCTGCCGGTAAGGCATAGGCGCTCTGTGCCGCGAAGCTGGCCGTGCTGACTTGGACGCTGGCCGGGTCGGTCAGCAGGTACGCCGGAGATGCCGGCACTGGCTGGCCCTCGGGCCGCGCCGGGGCGGTTGGACCGAAGCCGGTGCCGTACAGGGTGAGCGTTTCGCCCGCCTTCGCCGGAGAAGCTTCGGTCACCAGCGTGCCGTCATGATGAAATGCGAGCGCGTACGCCTTATTATTCGAGGTGAGCGCGAACAAGCCGGGCGCGTCCTGGGCGACTGTGAAGTTGGCCGTGACCTGGGCCTGTTCCGGCGTGGTAACGATCAGGCTGGCCTGGCCCAACGGCATGTTCGACGGCAGTTGCGCGTTGATTTGACTCGGCGACACATAATAGAGCGGCAGCAGTTGGCCGCCGGCCGAGACCGTCACCCCAGCCAAGGTTTGCGGCATGGTGTTGGCCACGTTCACTTGGACGCTGTCGGCCAGGTTCAAGCCAAAAATCGAAATCGCCGAACCGGGAGCGACGGCACTGGAGGGAGTGGGTCCGGCGCCGTTGGTCACCGCGCCAGTGGGCAAATAGGGAACCGTCGAGAGCAGGGCCGTCACCGAGCGTGGCTGGCTCATTACGACCGTGCCGAACGGCTCGATACCGCTCAGGTCGCCGCTCCAGTTGCGGAATTGATAGCCGGGCGACGGGCTCACGGCGATGTTGACCACGCTGCCGGCGTTGTAGTATCCGTCCGGCGAGGCCGGCTGGAGGTTCCAGGTGCCGGCGTTGGCGGGGCTGGTGGCCGTCACCAGTTGGTTCATCAACTGATAATTGGCGGTTACCGTGGTGGAATTGGCCGGCGCCGCGATGGTCAGGTTGCCGGGTCCGGCTCCGGTGGACCATCCCGCCAGTTGCTGCCGCGAGCCGACGCCTGCCGGCACGCTGGCCGGCGCGCTGATGGTCACCTGCGTTCCCAGCGGCGGCTGCACCGTGCAGGGCGTTGTGCAGGAGGTCCCATTTACGCTCACCGACAGGCTGGGAAGAGTGCTGTTCACGGTCAATTGCCCCAGCTGCTGGAAAGTCGCCGTGTAGGTATTGCCTTGCGTGCTCGCCACGGTCACGGTCTGCGCCGCCGGCCCGCCATTGGACCAGCCGGTGAAACTCCATAAGCGGCCTTGCGAATCGGTCTGGGTGGCGGGCGCCGAGAAGGTGTGGGTTGAGCCCACGGCCCAGGCGAAATACCAGGTGTTCCAATTGCTGCGCCCGTCCACGGTCAAATTCAATCCGGGGGGTTGGGTCAGGAATGTGTTGAGCGAAGCGGGCGTGTAGGTAGCCGTGAGAGTGACCGGGTTGGAGGATAAAGGCACCGTGTAGGGGTGATTGACCGCCCCGCCATCACTCCACGACGAAAACACCCAATAATTACCCGTCAAATCCTGTTGCGGCGAAACCGCGGCGATATTGTGCACGGTTCCCCAGCCCAAGGACTCGGTGTTGGGAGCCGAGGTGGGCTCAGTGTCGATCACCAATTTGAGTCCCTCCGGCTGGGTGGCGAAAGTGATCGAAGTGGCCTTGGTGAAATTGGCAATCGCAGTCACGCCCTGAGTGAGTGTGACGGTGTCGGTAACTCCCGAGATCGCCTGATCGGCGCCAGCCGTCCAGCCCGCGAATGCATACCCGATATTGGGCACGGCCGTAAGGACCTCTGGGGTGCCGGCGGGATACCATTGCGGGCCCAGTGACCCCATTTGGTTACCGTTCAGCAGGATTACGCCAGGCGCTCCACCACAGGAGACAGTACCGCAATTATTGGTAATGGAGACGGTGAGTGGGAAAGAAACGATGAAACTCGCCGTATATTGAGTTACGCCGGCCATGGCCGTCACCCAAGTCTCGGTCGTGGGCACGGTGGTGTTGCCGTACGTCCAGTCCTGAAACGTATACACCTCGGGCGCCCCGGCGTAAGGCTGAATTGGGGAACCCACGGCCAGCGAATGGCCGGTGCCGACCGCCCAGGTAAAGGTCTGGGTCTGTGAAAAGGTTTGGCCGTCGACCACGATTTGTAGTCCGGGGGGCGAGCTTGAAACAGTCACCAGTACACTCTGCGCGCGAGCCTGCGGCGCTAGCGCGAGGCAACTGAAAACAGCCGCCGCCGTGAAGACGGCCCTCGCCACAACGTTTCTAGTCAAGCCGGATTTTGCGCTGGAGCGCTCAAACATTTCTGACACCAGAAGCCTCGATTCCGACGTGAGTATACGCGTAAACCCGCAGAAATACACGACTAACTTTGGTAATGCCGGAACTGCTAGCCATTTCGATCATTGATTCACATCCGATTTGGTTCTGTAATTCGAATAGTCGCGTGAGGACTATATTGTATGCGTGGGACAAGACTACTCTTTTCGATTGCCATGATGCTTCTGACGGCCGGAGCCGGGCGGTCAGTTGCCCAGACTTTTGGGACCGTGGTGCCAATCGGGGGCACGCCCTCCGATATCGCCCTTGATGAGCCGCGGGGCGTTTTGTACATCGCGGATTTTGGCTGCGCTTGCATTGATGTGCTGTCGCTCGCCGACAACACCATTCACACTTCCATTAACGTGGCCCCGTATCCGGCGGCGATCGCGCTGTCGCCCAGCGGGCAATATCTGATGTCGGTCCACTATGCCAACTTCGGGTCTTCCAGCTCGTCGGTGGCGGCCGCGGGCGGAAATCTGATCACGGTGATCGATCTGAACAACAGCCAGGCCCAGACGACATATGCGCTGGGCGAAGCTCCGTTAGGGGTGAGTTTCGTGAACACTCTCAGCGGCGACCAGGCTGGCGTGGCCGTTATCGCCACCGCCGCGAGCATCATGACGCTGGACCCGGAAACCGGAGAGATGAACGTCCTGACTGCACTGTCCGCGATCACGAAGACGATTCCGCAGAACTCGCCTAACTATCCGGGTCAGTTCACTCAGGCCGCCGTCAACACGTCGGCCGATGGTTGGACCGTATGGGGTGTTCTCGGCGGCGGAACCGGCGTTCAGCCGATGTTCTGGTATAACGGGTTCAATGGTTCATTCGGCGCGGCCACGTGGACGACCACGCCGGCGCTCCAGCCGCGAGTCAGCGTATCCGGAGACGGTTCTCACGGCATGGTCGGCTGGGCTCAGTTCAATCAGAATTTCAGCATGGTCGCCGAGTATCCGAACAACGTATTAGTGGCCAATGTTACCGGCCACGCCTGGGATTCGATCAACAACATCCTCTACGCGCAAATCCCCGATGCGGCCATGGCCGCCGGAACTCCCGTGGCCGCTTCCAACGGGGCGTCGGCGTTCACCACGCCGATGCCGGCTCTCCTCGTTATGGATGCGGACAACCTGACCTTCCGGGAGCGTCTGACGCTTCGGGAAAACCTGGTCGGGCGCGCTGTCTTGAACGCGGCGGCTACCGTGATGTACGCCGTCTCCGATAGCGGCGTGACCATACTGCCAGTGGGTTCGCAGAACCAGTACAACCGAGTGGAGCCGGGCCAGGAGGACGTGCTGGTCCAGGCCGGCTTCTGCAACCAATCGAATGCGAGCCAGACCTTCACGCTTGCCGATCCAGGCGGAAATCACACCGATTTCGAGCTGAGTCCGGGACCCGGCATTATCGTCTCGCCCGCTTCGGGCTTCACACCGGCCACCATCACGGTGACCGCCAATCCGTCCGCCTTTGCCGGCGCGCTAGGCACCACGGTGGTTCCGATCAAGATCCTCTCGGGAAGCGCCATAAACAAGCCGATTCCGGTGCGCGTGCTGGTCAACAACCCGGATGAGAACCAGCGGGGCACGGTGGTCGACGTTCCCGGCGTGCTGAGCGACATTCTCGCGGACAACAGCCGCAACCGGTTCTACATTACCCGGCAGGACCGCAACCAGGTGCTGGTCTTTAACGGCGCCACCAACCAGTTAATCACGACCTTGCGCACCATGACCACGCCCACCGGAATGGCCATCACTCTCGACAATAAGTACCTGTTGGTCGCCAACGCCGATTCTCAATTAGTGAGCCAGTTCGACCTGGACGCGCTCCAGCCGGTAACGCCGATCACGTTGTCGGGGACGAATCTCAGCGATTTTGGCCGGTCGATCGCAGTGTCCAATAGCGCCATCCTGGCGATGTCGAAGGACGGCATAACGTCTAACGGCGACGTGTCCGTGCTCGACTTGGTGAACAAGGTAAACACTGCACTGCCAACCCTGGGACCCTGGTCGAACACTTCCGGGGCGGTTTCTCCTAAGTCCGTACTGACTGCCTCGTCCAACGGGGCCGACATTCTGATGGCCGGACCCGATGGTCATGTCTACCTGTATAGCGCCGCGGCTGGGAATTTTGTGGCCGCGCGGCAGGACTATACTTCTTTGTCCGGCTCGTACGGCGCCTCCAGTTACCAGAATTACGTGGTCGGCAGCGCCTACCTCGATTCGTCGCTGGTGCCGATAGGCGCCTTCAATACCGCTGGCGGCGATCCCTCCGGCTTCGCCTTCACCGATCAGAACAACACTGCCAGCGGCTACCTCACGACGGCGCCGAATGCTACCAGTCCGGGCACGATTCAGTTCTTCTCGCCCCTTTCATCGGCCGCTGAAAGCCCCATCCCGTTGGTGGAGGCGCCGCTGCTCCCCTCGAGCGGCAGCACTCCCACCGGCAGCGCTGGCACGACTGCCTCTTCCTCCGCTGCCTATCCCAGCCCCGATGGCACTGTATCGAACAACGGATCGGGAGTCAACGCTGACGATCAGTTGAGCAGCTTCATCCGCACCATAGCGCCGTTGCCCGGCTTGAACGAGATCGTCGTGCTGAGCACTTCCGGCTTTACCGTGCTGAGCCAGAATTACGCTGCTTCCTTCGTGCCGCCGGTGATCACCAGCCTGGTGAACGCGGCCAACGACACGGCGCCGGTAGCGCCGGGCGGCCTGATCACCGTCTGGGGCAACAACATGAGCCCGGTCAGCTTGGTCGCTTCGCAAGTCCCGCTGCCGACCGCGCTGGGGCAATCCTGCCTGAGCGTGAACGGCACGCCGGTGCCGCTGTTGTTCGTTGGGCCGACGCAGGTCAATGCGCAACTGCCGAATAACGTTCTGGGTCCCTCCACCGTCAGCATTCACACACCGGGTGGGGTCAGCAATAGCTTCCACTTCACGGTCGATTCGACCGCGCCGGCCGTGTTCATGTCCGGCACCGCCGGGCCGACCACGGGCCTGGCCACCGTCATTCGCGCCGCCAACAACCAGCTCGTGACACCCACCAATCCGATTCGTCCCGGAGACACGCTGGTGATTTACCTCACCGGCATGGGACTCACCAGTCCCGCGGTCACGCCGGGCGTAGCCGCACCCGCCAGCCCCCTGGCCTTGGCGTCTGTTAAACCGACGGTGACGTTGGGCGGCACCGAACTGGAGATCCAGTACGCCGGTCTGGCGCCGGACGAGGTGGGGGTCTACCAGATCAACGTCGTCGTTCCCAGCGGCGTAACCCAGGGCATGAGCGAGCCTCTGGTAATAAACCAGGGCAGCGCCAGCGGCGCCAACACCACGCTCAACGAGCGTGTGGTGGCCAACTAGCCGTCTCCCGGAGAACGATATGAAAACGATCGGAAAGACATTTCTGCTGCTCGCTTTCGGCCTGTGTGCCTTCGCCCAGCAATGGGAAGTGGGAGGCATCGGCGGAGTGGGCTTCCTCGACACCGTCCACGTGAACACGGCCACCGCCGGTTCCGGCAACGCGGGATTCTCAACGGGCGCGGTGGCTGGCGCGTTCATCGGCAGCTACCTCAACGCGCAC
>Ga0181519_10005496_pt1 | contig 10112 bp, 6 predicted proteins | sample PEATcosm2014_Bin_26_FD_121102 | JGI IMG/M metagenome (GOLD analysis project Ga0181519, IMG submission 121102) | Peatland microbial communities from MTU Mesocosm Facility, Houghton, MI, USA - PEATcosm2014_Bin02_10_metaG | ecosystem: Environmental > Terrestrial > Soil > Wetlands > Peat | place...
ATGCTGGGAGCCGAAGAGTTCGGATTCTCGACTGCCCCGCTGATTGCGCTGGGCTGCATCATGATGCGCAAGTGCCACCTCAACACGTGCCCCGTGGGCGTGGCCACACAGGATCCGGAGCTGCGGAAGAAATTCACGGGCCAGCCCGAACACCTGGTCAACTACTTCTTCCTCGTCGCCGAGGAAGCCCGGGCCATCATGGCGGAACTGGGCCTGGCCCGCTTCGACGGCCTCATCGGCCGGGTGGACCTGCTCGACACCGCCCCCGCCATCCACCACTGGAAAGCCAAGGGCCTAGACTTAACCCCCCTGCTCACGGCCGCTCTCAAACCCCACCCCGGCGTCGAGGTCCGCTGCACCATCAGCCAGGACCATGGCCTGGCCCAGGCCCTCGACAACCGCCTCATCGAGCTGGCCCAGCCGGCTTTGCGCGAGGGGAAGAAAGTCCGCCTCGACCTGCCCATCCGCAACACCAACCGCACCGTCGGCACCACCCTCAGCTACCAGATCTCCAAGCTCATCGGGCCCGACGGCCTGCCGGACGACACCATCCACTTCCGCTTCCAGGGCTCGGCGGGCCAGTCCTTCGGGGCCTGGCTGGCGCACGGCGTCACGCTCGAACTGGAGGGCGACGCCAACGACTACGTGGGCAAGGGCCTCTCGGGCGGGCGCATCATCGTGCGACCTGACGAGGCGGCGCCCTTCGCCGCCGAGGACCAGATCATCGCAGGCAACGTCATCCTCTACGGGGCCACGTCCGGCCAGCTGTTCCTCCGCGGCAAGGTGGGAGAGCGCTTCTGCGTGCGCAACTCCGGCGCGACCGCCGTGGTGGAGGGTGTGGGCGACCACGGCTGTGAGTACATGACCGGGGGGCGCGTGGTGGTCCTCGGGCCGACCGGTCGCAACTTCGGTGCAGGGATGTCGGGTGGCATCGCCTTCGTCTGGGATCCCAAGGGGGCGCTGGCGAGCAAGGTGAACCCCGAGCTGGTCGAGCTCGAGCCGCTGACGGTCGATGACGCTCGCTGGTTGACCGAGATCTTGGAGCAGCACCTCGACGAGACGGGCTCCGCGGTGGCCAAGGGCATCTTGGAGAGCTTCGCGTTGGCGATGAGCGACTTCATCAAGGTGATGCCCCGCGACTATCGCCGAGTCCTCGAAGCGACCGCCCTGGCCGAGCAAGAGGGTCGCTCGGTCGACGAGGCCGTCATGGCGGTGGCCCGTGGGTAAGCCGACTGGCTTCATCGAGTTCGGCAGGAACCTGCCCCGCCGGCGCCCGGTACCAGTCCGGCTGCGCGACTGGAAGGAGGTCTACGAGCCCTTCGACGAGGAGGAGACCCAGCGCCAAGGGGCTCGCTGCATGGACTGCGGGATCGCCTTCTGCCACGAGGGCTGCCCCCTCGGCAACCTCATCCCCGAGTGGAACGACATGGTCTTCCGCGGCGACTGGGCAGAGGCGATCGAGCGCCTCCACGCCACCAACAACTTCCCCGAGTTCACCGGTCGGCTGTGCCCTGCGCCCTGCGAGGGCTCGTGCGTCCTCGGGATCAACCAGGAGCCCGTCGCCATCGAGCGCATCGAATATGAGATCGCGGAGCGCGCGTGGGACGAAGGATGGGTCACGCCTGTTCGGCCGATCGAGAAGACCGGCAAGCGGGTGGCGATCATCGGCTCAGGCCCCTCAGGCCTGGCCGCCGCGCAGCAGCTTGCACGAGCTGGTCACGTCGTCGTGGTCTTCGAGCGCGCCGAGCAGGCCGGTGGCCTGCTCCGTTACGGCATCCCCGAGTTCAAGATGGAGAAGGCGGTCTTGGATCGCCGCCTCGAGCAGCTGGTCGACGAGGGCGTCGAGTTCCGTTGCAAGACCTCAGTGGGCATCAGCGCCAACCCAGACCCCGAAGAGCCTGGCCAGCGCGACAACGTGGGTGCAGCGACGGCCCCAGACGCGGTGAGCATCTCGGCGCAGGCGGTGATGGCCGAGTTCGACGCCCTGGTGCTCGCCGGCGGCGCGACCAACCCACGAGATCTCCGCGTGCCCGGGCGTGAGCTTGAGGGCGTGCACTTCGCCATGGACTACCTCAAGCCAGCCAACATGGTCCAGAGCGGCGGTCTCAGCGAGCCGCCCATCGACGCCAAGGGCAAGCACGTCATCATCATCGGTGGCGGCGACACCGGGGCCGACTGTCTGGGCACCGCTCACCGCCAGGGAGCAGCCTCGGTCACGCAGCTCGAGATCATGCCCCAACCTCCTGAGGTTCGCTTGGTCTCGAACCCGTGGCCGACCTGGCCGCTCATCATGCGGACGGCCTCTGCCCACGAGGAAGGTGGCCAGCGGCTCTACGAGATCTCCTCCTCCGAGATCGTGGGGGAAGAGGGGCGGGCTCGCTCTCTGCGGATCCACCAGGTCCAGTCCGTCAAGGGCGCCGACGGCCGGACCACGATGGAGCCGGTCCCCGGCACCGAGCGCGATCTCCCGGCCGATCTGATCTTGCTCGCCATGGGCTTCACCGGACCCGAGCGTGGCGGCGTCATCGGCGAGCTCGACCTGGTGCTCGACGAGCGTGGCAACGTGCAGGCCGATGCGAACTGGTCGACCTCTCATGACTGCGTCTTCGTCTGCGGCGACATGACCCGGGGCCAGTCGCTGATCGTCTGGGCCATCGCAGAAGGGCGCTCGGCTGCCTGCGCGGTCGATGCCTACCTGATGGGAGCGAGCGACCTGCCCGCCCCGATCGTCCCAGGCCAGCTCGCCCTCCGCTAGCTGACCCGCCCTGTGCCCACCGCCTCGGCGACGCCGTCGCCGTCGACTCGCACGAACGCCCCTGTGTAGGGCGCGTCGATCATGAGCCCGTCGCCGATCTCGATCCCGACGTGCTCGACCGAGGACGAAGACGTGCCGAAGAAGAGCAGGTCGCCCGGATCGGGACGGCCGATGAGCCGCGTCGTGGCGTCGTACTGCTCTTGGGCCGTACGGGGGAGGCCCACCCCAGCTGAGTGCCAGGCGGCGACCATCAACCCCGAGCAGTCATAGGTCGCCGGCCCGTTCCCACCCCACTGGTAGGGCGTGCCGATCGCCTCGGCGCTGAACAAGACCGCCTGGGCTGGCCCGGCCGCCACGTCGGGCTCAGCACCGAGGGCCGTCGCCAGCACCTCGACGGTGGTCACCCAGCTCTGGCTGCCCGTCAGCTCGAGCAAGGCCGCGTCCACCGACCCGTCGTTGGCCGTGGCCCGGCACAGCACGCTAGTGGCGCGACGCACGTCGCCGCCGACGCTCCGAGCCCCCGGTCGCTCGATGCCGAAGCGACCTCCCGCCCACGGGTACCACGGCGGGGTCCGAGCGGGCCACCGACCTGATCCCGTGGCGATGAAGCCGAGCGCTCCCAAGGTGGTCCACGAGAGCCCTGGGCAGGAGGCGACGCCCTCTGCCTCCACGAGGCGCCAGAGCGCGGGCACGGCCGCTCCCGAGACGTCGCCCACTGCCCCTCCCGGCCCCGAGCTCGACAGATCGGCGATCACGGCCGTCGAGCCCAAGATGATGGCCAGGACCGGGACCACGAAGACGCCAGCCACCGCCACGACGAGCAGCCGAGCCGGTGAGAAGCGCATGGTCGCAACGGTCGGCGCGGGTACGCTTCGACTTCAGCGCCCGCGATGACGCCTTGGGGAGGGTCCATGAAGAGCACGATGCAGGAAGCGCCGCTTCTGATCAGCGACCTGCTCACCTACGGCGCCACGACCTTCGCCTCCAGCGAGGTCATCACGGTCGACGACGACGGCTACAAGCACGCCACCTTCGCCGAGGTGGCCTCGAGGGCTGGTCAGCTCGCCCACGGGCTCGAGAGCCTCGGCGTGGGGCGTGGCACCCGGGTGGGCACCTTCTTGTGGAACAACCAGACCCACCTCGAGGCCTACCTGGCCATCCCCTCGATGGGCGCGGTGCTCCACACCTTGAACATCCGCCTCCCCCAAGAGGACCTCGTCTACGTGATCAACCACGCGGCGGATGAGGTGATCATCGTCGATGACATGCTCGTCCCCCTCCTGTCCCCAGTCCTCGAGCAGCTCACCAGCGTCAAGACGCTGATCGTCACCGGCACGGCCAACGCGGCGTCCCTCGGCGATCCGATCACCTACGAGGCACTCCTTGAGGGGCGACCCAGCTCCTATGAGTGGCCTGTCCTCGACGAGCGAGACGCTGCGGCCATGTGCTACACGTCGGGGACCACCGGGCGACCCAAGGGCGTGGTCTACTCGCACCGCTCGACCTACCTGCACACCTTGGCCCAGACCTCGGCGAACTCGGTGGGCATCACCCAAGCAGATCGGATCTTGATCATCGTGCCGATGTTCCACGCCAACGCGTGGGGCACGCCCTACTCAGGTTGGATGACCGGGGCAGATCTGATCATGCCCCAGCACCACCTAATGGGAGCGGCGCTGGCCAAGATCATCCCCGAGCTGCGCCCGACCATCGCCGTCGGCGTGCCCACCATCTGGAACGACCTGCTCCAGGTGGCCAAGGACACCGAGATCGACACCTCGTCGCTGCGCGGCGTGCTGGCCGGAGGGGCGGCGGTGACGCGCTCGCTGATCGAGGGCTACGAGGAGCGCTTCGGCTTGGAGCTCATCCAGGGATGGGGGATGACGGAGACGAGCCCCCTCGGCGCCTTGGCGATCCCGCCGAGCCGCTCAGATCCGGCCGAGGCGATGAGCTATCGGACCAAGGCTGGCCGCGTGGTGGCCGGCGTCAAGATGCGCGTGGTGGCGGACGACGGGACGATCCTGCCCAACGACGGCGAGTCGGTGGGGGAGTTCGAGGTCACCGGCTCGTGGATCACCGGCTCGTACTACCTCGACGACGATCCCGCCAAGTTCCATGATGGCTGGCTCCGCACGGGCGACGTCGGCACGCTCGATGCCGAGGGCTTCATGACGATCTCCGACCGCACGAAGGACGTCATCAAGTCGGGCGGGGAGTGGATCTCCTCGGTCGAGCTCGAAGGCGAGGTCATGGCGCATCCCAAGGTCTTCGAGGCTGCGGTCATCGCGGTGCCAGACCCTCGCTGGGAGGAGCGCCCGCTCGTCTGCGTGGTGCCACGTCCCGGCGAGGAGGTCACCGTCGACGAGCTGCTGGCCTTCTTGAGCGGGCGAGTCGCCCGGTGGTGGCTGCCGGAGCGATGGAGCTTCGTCGAGGCGATCCCGAAGACCTCCGTCGGGAAGTTCGACAAGAAGGTGCTCCGCCGCCTCTACGCCGAAGGCCAGCTCGACGTCATCACCGTCGAGCCGACCTCAGGCACCTGAGATGGAGCCCGAGCGGCTCTCCTCGCTCGTCACCGAGCTCGACGCGGCAGCAGAGCACCTGGCTGACACCGCTCTCGAGCTCTTGCACGAGGCGCTCGGTGACGCCGACCCCAAGGCCTCACCAGCGGCGCGCGAGGAGAAGGTCATCACGAGGGCCAGGCGAGCGGTCGAGCGTGCGTCGTCGCTGCTGCGGAGCCTCGAGCAGCACGACGCGCTCGACGACTTTGACGTGCTCTGAGTCGCCTCAGGCGCCTTCGCAGTCGTCGAGCGCCCAGATCAGCTGGTGGAGCCGGGCGTAGGAGAACCGATCGAAGCGCAGCGCGAGGCGCGGCAGCTCGAGGAGGTCCTTCGACGACACCTCGGGCCCGAGAGGATCGGTCGGGTGGATGTCGCCGCTGAGGAGGAGATCGGAGAACTGCTCGTTCAGCTCGGCGAGCTCCGAGGGTGCAGGCATGCGCTTGAGCCGGAGCACCATCGTGTCGCCGACCATCCGCAGTGAGTGGTACACCCGATAGAAGTGCCGCAGGACTCGCACGGCCTCCTCGGCAGAGTTCACGACCTTCCACAGCACGTCGTCTTCGGGAGAGACGTAGCCCCTCGCCATGGCCTGCTGCTCCAAGAAGCCCTCGAGGCCGTGCCAGTAGGTGTCGCCTGCGGTCTCGACCAAGATCACCGGGGCAGGCAGGGCCTTGCCCGTCTGGAGCAGCGTCAAGAGCTCGAAGAGCTCATCGAGCGTGCCGAAGCCGCCGGGGAGCACCGCATAGGCCGCGGACTCCTTGATCAGCACGAGCTTGCGCGTGAAGAAGTAGCGCATCTCGACCAGCTTCGGATCGAAGGCGATGAAGGGGTTCGCTCCTTGCTCGAAGGGCAGCCTGATGTTGACGCCGAACGAGCGCTCACGGCCTGCTCCCTCGATGCCGGCCTGCATGATCCCTGGACCAGCTCCGGTGACGACCATCCAGCCGTCGAGGGCGACCTGGCGAGCCAGCTCCTTGGCCAAGAGGTACACCGGGTCGTCGCTCTTGGTGCGAGCGGAGCCGAACATCGTCAGCTTGGGTGTGTCTCGGTACGGTCGGAAGACCGAGAACGCCTCGACCATCTCGGCGAGGGCGGCGTCAGCGATCTTCAGGTCGAGCATCTCGACCTCGGGTGAGGCCAGCTCGCCGACCGTCGCCAGCAGCGACCGGATGAGATCGGCTCGTGTGCCGCTGACCGCGCTCGCAGCTGGGGAGCTGTCGAAGAGGTCTCGCCAGCTGGCCGCCTCGGTCATGGTCGGGCGTAGAGGGTGGTGCGCTGGATGAGCGGTCGGCCCAAGGGCTCGACGATCGCCTCGAGGTCTTCGACCCACATGCGCTCGCCGTGGGCAGCCCCTGCTGCTCTCGAGATGTTCTCGTCGATGAGCGTGCCCCCGAGATCGTTGGCACCAGACGAGAGGATCTGTCGTGACGCCTCAGCGCCCACCTTCACCCAGCTGACCTGGATGTTGTCCACGAGCCCCCGATAGGCGATGCGACCGATGGAGTGCATGAGCAGGGTCTCTCGGAAGGTGGGGCCCTTTCGGGCGTTGCCGCGAAGGAAGATCGGCGTCGCCATGTGCACGAACGGCAGGGGCACGAACTCCGTGAAGCCACCCGTGCGTGCTTGGAGCTCTCGGGTCTTGACCAGGTGGCGGGCCCATGAGACGGGCTGCTCGACGGTGCCGAACATGATCGTGATGTTGGAGCGGAGTCCGACGCCGTGAGCGGTCTCGTGGACCTCGAGCCACTCGTCGGTGTTGATCTTGTCGGGACACAAGATGGCCCGAACGGGGTCATCGAGGATCTCGGCCGCGGTGCCGGGCAGCGTCTTGAGCCCACGTGCCATCAGCTCGGTCAGGTACTCGGCGAGGTCCAGGCCCGAGCGCTTGGCTCCTTCGTGGACCTCTAGGGCGGTCAGCGCGTGGATGTGGATGTCGCTCGAGCCTCGCCGCGCCGCGTCGATGACGTCGAGGTAGTAGTCACCGTCGAAGGAGGGATGGATGCCGCCGACCATGCAGACCTCGGTGCAGCCCATCTCGGCGGCTTCCTCGACGCGCCGGGTCACCTCGCTGAGATCCATCAGGTAGGGATCGCCTCGGAGGTTGAGGGAGAGCGGACCCTTCGAGAAGGCGCAGAAACGGCACTTGAAGGTGCACACGTTGGTGTAGTTGATGTTGCGGTTCTTCACGTAGGTGATCTCGTCGCCGTTCACGTCGCGGCGCATCTGGTCAGCGACCTCGGCGATGGCTCGGACCTCAGGGCCACGGGCAGCGAAGAGGATCACGAGCTCGGCCTCGTCGACCTGCTGGCCGAGCGCCACCCCGTCGAGCACCTCACGGACCGCGCCTCCGACGGGACGCGGGACCCGGCGGGGACCTACCGAGGGAGGCTCGGCCTCGCCTCCGTTGAGCCAGGCCGAGTCGCGCGCCAGGCTCTCGGCGTCACTCAGGTGGAGCACCGGGGTGCGAAGGCGCTCGTCGAGCCACCGTTCGGGGTCCGAGGCGTACTCGGGGTAGAGCGTGAGCCGCGGCGCCAACGCGAAGCCCGCCTCTTCGACCGCCTCGCTGAGGCGCTCGACCTCGGGCCAGGCGCGCTCGGGGTTGACGTGGTCGATGGTGACCGGCGAGATCCCACCGAGATCGTCGATGCCGGCCGCCAAGAGCACCGTCGGGTCGTCGACGAGGTTCGGTGGCGCCTGGAGGTGGACGCTCCCGGGCAGGACGAGTCGGGCGGCGGCGATCGTCCAGAGCAGCTCCTCTAAGGGTGCAGCGGGGTGCATCGCCATCAACGTGCCGGGCTTCGGCAGGAAGTTCTGGACGATGACCTCTTGGACGTGGCCTGAGCGCGCTGCGAGTTCACCGATGGCCTCGAGTGCCTTGAGACGGTCGAGGCGATCTTCGCCGATGCCCACGAGCAGACCCGTCGTGAAGGGGATCCTGAGCTCTCCGGCGAAGCGAAGGGTGTCCAGACGGCGAGCGGGGATCTTGTCGGGTGCGAGCCGGTGCGCCTCGAGGTCGTCTCGGATCGTCTCGAGCATCATGCCTTGGCTGGCCGACACGCCCCGGAGCAGCTCGAGCTCCTCTCGGTAGAGCGCACCAGCGTTGGCGTGCGGGAGCAGGCCGGTCTCAGCCAGCACCGCCTCGGCAGCAGCAGCGAGGTACTCGACCGTCGAGGCGAAGCCCCGCTCGGCCAGCCAGTGAGCAGCCACCTCATAGCGGAGCTCGGGGCGCTCACCGAGGGTGAAGAGGGCCTCGGCGCATCCTTGCTCCGCGCCCTGGCGAGCGATCGCGACGACGTCGTCGATCTCGAGGAAGGGATCGTCGAGGCGAGCCGGCGCCTTGGCGAAGGTGCAGTAGCCGCAGCGGTCTCGACACAGCATGGTGAGGGGGATGAACACCTTGGGCGAGTAGGTGATCCTCGTCCCTGTCAGGGCGTCGCGGACCTTGGCCGCCTCGGCCATGAGCTCGACGAGAGGGGCTTCGAGCAGGGAAGCGGTGTGCTCGGGCGTCATCAGTGCGAGCGTGCTGTTGCGAGGTTGGGGAGCCATGCCATCACGATCCCTCTGATCGTAGGCACCGAAGCGCTGCGTTGCTGCACCTAGGCGGGGCGGGTCCGGCGTCGAGCCGGGCCGACTGGCTGGCCGATGAGCGCCTGGGCCGCTTCCGCCACGCGCTCTGGGGTCAGCCCGAGTGAGGCGAAGATCTCGTCTGCCGGGGCACTGGCACCGAAGCGATCGATCCCGACGGAGGCGTCGGCGTACTTGGCCCAGCCGAAGGTGGTGCCTGCCTCCACCGACAGGATCGGGACGGTCTCGGGCAGCACGAGGGCCTGCTCGGAGGGGCTCAGCTCGTCGAAGCGGTCGAAGCTCGGGAGCGAGGCCACGGAGCACGCGTGACCCTTGGCCGCGAGGAGGTCAGCCGCTCTGAGCGCCAGGGAGACCTCGCTGCCGGTGGCGACGAGGACGACCTCGGCGGGACCCTCGCCGCGCTTGGCGATGACGTAGCCACCCTTCTTGACCCCGGCGAGGGCCGAGAGCCTCGTCTCTTCGAGCACCGGTACGTTCTGGCGGCTCAAGATCAGCGCCACCGGACCGGTCGACTCGAGCGCCACGCGCCAGGCGGCGGCGGTCTCGTGCGCGTCGGCGGGCCGCAGCACGCTGATCTCGGGCATGGCCCGCAGCGCGGCGAGCTGCTCGACGGGCTGGTGGGTGGGGCCGTCTTCGCCCACACCGATCGAGTCGTGGGTGAAGACGTAGATGACGTGCGCTCCAGAGACCGCAGCGACGCGGATCGCACCGCGCATGTAATCGCTGAAGACGAAGAAGGTCCCTCCGACCGGCAGGATGCCACCGTGGAGCGCCATGCCCGTCATCACCGCACCCATGGCGTGCTCGCGGATGCCGAAGTGGAGCTGGATGCCCTCCGGAGAGGCGGCGCTCTGGATGGTGGCGCCCTTGATCTCGGTCCCGGTGTTCTCCGTCAGGTCGGCGGAGCCGCTGATGAGCTGGGGGAGCAGCGAGGCGCTCTCGTTGATGCAGGTGCCGAACGCTCGGCGAGTCGCCAGCTGTGCGCCCTCCTCGAAGCTGGGCAGCGGGCTGGCGATCGCCGCGGTGACGTCACCGTCGAGCTGGCGGAGGAACGCCACGCCCCCCTCTCCCGCCGCCCCGAGTCGCTCGTGCCAGGCCTCGCGCTCGTGGCGGCTCTCCTCGCGTGCCGCTCGGTACTGGCCGTAGAGCTCGTGGGGCACGGAGAAGCTCAGCGCGGGATCGAGGCCCATCCGCTCCTTGGTGGCGGCGATCTC
>Ga0181519_10005497_pt1 | contig 10109 bp, 9 predicted proteins | sample PEATcosm2014_Bin_26_FD_121102 | JGI IMG/M metagenome (GOLD analysis project Ga0181519, IMG submission 121102) | Peatland microbial communities from MTU Mesocosm Facility, Houghton, MI, USA - PEATcosm2014_Bin02_10_metaG | ecosystem: Environmental > Terrestrial > Soil > Wetlands > Peat | place...
CGGGCCGCCGGAGCAGCCCGCTGCATTAGCGCATGTTCATACCGCCGTTCACGTCCAGCACGTGTCCGGTGACGTAGCCGGCCTCATTGCTGGCGAGATAGACGACGGCGTTGGCGATGTCGGCGTCCGTGCCCTGGCGTCCGAGCGGAATCTGTGCGGTGATCGCCTGTTTCTGTTCGTCCGTGAGCACCTCGGTCATGGCCGTGGCGATGTATCCCGGGGCGACGGCGTTGACCGTGATGTTGCGTGAGGCGACCTCGCGGGCGACTGACAGAGTGAAGCCGATGAGTCCGGCCTTGCTGGCCGAATAGTTGGCCTGTCCAGCGGCGCCCGTCTGCCCGACGATGCTGGTGATGTTGATGATGCGTCCCCAGCGCTGCTTCATCATGCCGCTAAGGCAGGCCTGGGTGAGCAGGAAGGCCGCGGTCAGGTTCGTAGTCAGCACCTCGTCCCAGTCGGAGCGCTTCATGCGCAGCAAAAGGCCGTCGCGGGTGATACCGGCATTATTGACCAGGATGTCTATCTTGCCGACTTCGGCGGTGATCTGCTTGACGGCGGCCTTGATGGCTTCTTCGCTGGCGACGTCGAGCGGGTAGACCACGGCTTTGCCACCTGCGGCCTCAATCTCGGCCACCACGGCCTTCAGCTTCTCCTCATTGCGCGCGGCCAGCACCACCGTGGCGCCGGCCTTGGCCAGCGCGATGCCGCAGGCGCGGCCAATTCCCTGGGACGCGCCGGTCACCAGCGCCACATGCCCCTGCAAGGACTCCATCGCTATCACCTCAACAAGTTGTGCGTTAAAAACTTCTGTACGAAAAGCCAAAAAGAAACTAAGCGGATTATAGCCGACCGGCGGCGCGGGCGAGTGCGGGGAAGTACGGGGAGCGCCTAGGCCTCAGCGGGCCAGGCGCAGGCTCTCCGGAGCCCAGGCCAGCATCTTCAAGGTGCGGGAGAAGTGGCAGAGTTCGGGGCGGGCGGGCAGCTTGAGGCCCAGTGGCTCACCCATGGTGTTTGAGCGCACCTCGACCGACACCGGCTGCAAGGGCCAGGGCTGGTGATGCACCTCGGTGCGGTAACAGCGTCCGCGATACCAGCTATACGTGCAATAGCGCTCGTTGAGGAACTCGTCGAGCGAGCCGGTGCGGGCGCGGGCGGGCTCGCCCTGCGGCTGGCAGCTCAGGTCGAGCGCCGCCGGGCCGCTCTCTGCCGATGGGCCGTGCAGGCGGCGGGCGCGGTAATGGATCCACGAATCCGGCGGCCGCCTGGTGCCGAGCGTGGCGCCCTTTACCTGGATGGAGGCGTGCCAGTACAGCATGCGGAAGAAGACGCGCGCCAGCCAGACGGCGCTCAGGTTGGCCGTATCCACGCTGAGGTAGAAGACGCCGGGGCGGGGCTGGCCGTTGCGATCCGGCAAGGTGACGTAGGTGCGCAGGTGAAGCTGCGGGAAAAACGAGAGCCCGGGCAGCGGAGGCACTCCGCTGGGGCGCACGTGGCTGGCACAGAAGGTGGAGATGCTGAGCCACGCCGCGCCGTCGTAAAGCTCCAGGGTCAGGGCCTCAGGCACCAGCGCGCGGACGAGCGACGGCTCCAGGGCGTAGTGCATCATCAACTGGTCGTTGCAGCTCTGCGAGAGCAGCCAGTGGCCATCCGGAGGCAGCCAGGGGCGATGCTCCACGCTGTAGAGCAAGCTGCCTGCGGTGACGAATTGTGTCTCGAAGTCGTGCTCCACCTTGCCCACCCGTTGAGTGTTAGCCTAGCGCAAATCCAGCGTGTACGGACTGGAAATTCGCCGGATGCGGGAGAGTATCCGGCGACGGGGCCTCTCCCGGTGAAACGATGTTGGCAACGGGCGCCGCTTTGGGTAACAATCGAGCACATGAATCCGCCAGCCCCTGCCGCCGCTCCCACGCCTGCCGCCGACGCCACTGAGACCCAGGTCTATTGCATCCATGGAGCCGACCCCGAGGTGCAGGCCTACGCCATGGCCAAGTACTCGCGCTCATCGCTTTCTATGCGGGAGAGCCTAAGGGAGTTAAACGAGCAGAAGGCGGAGAAGTTTCTCAGCACGTTTTATTTCCAGTACGGCCACCGCTCCATTGCCGACCTGGCGCACGTCGCCATGGCCATTGAGCGGCTGAGCCTGCTGGCAGCAACCTTGGTGGTGGATGAGACGCGCTGGGATGGGCAGGAACGCTCCACGCGCTACCAGGACTTCAACAAGAGCGGCCACTACACCCCGGCCTTCCAGCACGCCGAAGACGCCGCGATTTATGGCCAGACCATCGAGAACCTGTTTGCCGAGTACCGTCGCTTCAGCGGGCTGAATTTCGAATACCTGGTGAGCCGCACTCCGCGGCCCGCTGCCATGACCGTGGAGGCTTACGAGCGTACCCTGCGCGCGCGAGCCTTTGACATTAGCCGCTACCTGCTGCCCCTGGCCACCAATACCAGCCTGGGGCAGATTGTGAATTCGCGCACCCTGGAAACACAGGTGAGCCGCCTGCTGGGCAGTGGCTATGCCGAGGTGCGGCGGCTGGCCGAGCAGATGAAGCAGGCGGCGCGCGGAGCAGCCTGGGACGTGAACGGCGAGCGGCTCCGCAAGTTGGTGGACGCCATCACCGCCAAGGATGCCGCGCTGGGTGAGCAGGCCCGCCAGGAGCTTCTGCGCGAGGTCAAGGTCAGCCCCACGCTGGTCAAGTATGCCGAGCCTAGCGCCTACGAACTGGCCACGGCTCCAGAGCTGGCGCTGGCTGCCGAGGAACTGATGCGCGGAAAGCCAATCGCGCCGGCGCCCACGGTGGATTTGCTCGACGACGAGCCGCTGGAGGTAGAGCTGGCGACGACCCTGCTCTACCAGCACTCGCGCCACAGCTACCGCCAGCTGCGCGAGGCCGTGCTGGGGCTGACGGCCAAGCAGCGCGAGGAGATCATCGCCTTGGGCGCCAAGCACCGCGGCCCGCACGATGAGTTGACGCGAGCCTACTGCGCCGGACAGCGCTTCCGCTTCGACATCCTGATGGATATTGGAGCCTTCCGCGACCTGCATCGCCACCGCCGCTGTGTGCAGATTCACCAGGAGTACGGCTTCGACCACGGCTTTGACACGCCGCGTGAAATTGAAGACGCTGGCCACGCCGCCGTGTATGCGGCCGCCATGGAAAAGGCCGCCGAGGGTGGACGCAAGCTGGCCGCGTCGCTCGCCGCGCATGGGGAGTCACCGCTGGCGGCGAATTACCTGTTGCCGCTCGCCTATCGCAAGCGCACGCTCTTCAAAATGGATTTGGCCGAGGTGGTGTACATCAGCGAGCTGCGCACCAAGGTGGGCGGCCATTGGAGCTACCGCAGTGTGGCATACCAGATGTACGAGAAGGTGTCCGAGCGCTATCCGGCATTGGCCAGCTACTTCCGGGTCACGGACATTCACGAGCCGGTGGACCTACTGCAACGGTAGGTATAGCTGTAAGCAATTGTTGTTGAAAAATTTGAGCGCCCCTTCCCCTTTTGTTCTCCCCTGAACGGCCGGGGCGTGCTATGCTCCATTTGGCCGCTTGTGGCGTGGATTACACGCCCGGCGCAGTAGCCGTTCCGGGGACGGATGAAGCGGCGAGGTTGCCGCCCCAAAATTTGATTTTGCCGCGCCGCCCTCCCCCCGTGGCAGGCACCCAAGGAGAGCTTACCCATGGCCGAGGACCGGTCCCGCGCAATTGATCTCGCGCTTTCACAGATTGAAAAGCAGTTTGGCAAGGGCTCCATCATGCGCCTGGGCAGCAAGGGTCCCATCGTGCCCATCAGCGTGATCCCCACGGGCAGCATCAGCTTTGACGCGGCGCTAGGCGTGGGCGGCGTGCCGCGCGGCCGCGTAGTGGAGATCTTCGGGCCGGAGAGCTCCGGCAAGACGACCATCACCCTGCAGATCATCGCCGAGGCGCAGAAGGCCGGCGGCATGGCGGCCTTTGTGGACGCCGAACACGCACTCGACCCTGCCTACGCCAAAAAGCTCGGCGTGGACGTGGACAACCTTCTGGTCAGCCAGCCGGATTACGGCGAGCAGGCGCTGGAGATCACCGAGGCCCTGGTGCGCTCCGGAGCCATTGACGTGCTTGTAGTGGACTCGGTGGCCGCCCTGGTGCCCAAGGCCGAACTGGAAGGCGAGATGGGCGACAGCCACATGGGATTACAGGCGCGTTTGATGTCCCAGGCGCTGCGCAAGCTCACCGGTACGGTCAGCAAGTCGCGGACCTGCCTCATCTTCATCAACCAGATTCGCGAGAAGATTGGCGTCATGTTTGGCAACCCGGAGACGACCACCGGCGGGCGCGCTCTCAAGTTCTACAGCTCCGTGCGCATTGATATCCGCCGCATCGCCGCCATCAAGGAAGGCGACCAGGTGGTGGGTTCGCGCACCAAGGTCAAAATCGTCAAGAACAAGGTGGCTGCACCCTTCCGCGACGCCGAGTTTGACATCATGTACGGCGAGGGCATCAGCAAGGAAGGCGACCTGCTGGACCAGGCCGTGGAGCGCAATCTGGTGGAAAAGAGCGGTGCCTGGTATAGCTTTGAGGGCGAACGCATCGGCCAGGGCCGCGAGAACACCAAGAACTTCTTGAAGGAAAACAAGGACATCACCGGCAGGATTGAGGCTACGGTTCGCAAGGCCCTGGGGCTGGACCAGGCCGCAGCGGAGGCCCCGGCCGACCCGGCGCCGGTTTCACCGAAGGAAGTGGCTGCGGCGAAAGCTGCGTTGCCAAGGAAATAATTCTAAGTAATGAATGCAAAGCAAGGGGCGGAGATCATCTCCGCCCCTTCTCATTTCCGCCGGTAATACTTGGGGAAATCAACCTCGTTGTGATCGCCGACTGACCTCAGCCGCGATGCGCCACACACATAGTACGAACCCCATCCACGGCCGAATGTTGCGTGCGGCCGTGGAGACCCGCTCAGGCGACGGCGGCTTGCGGTGGCGGCGGAACCTTTCGCGGAGCCGGATTGGGCCGTGGTGTGCTCTCCGGAAGGGCCAGAAACTCATCCAGGCGCGTCAGGCGGAGCTGTTCGGCCACCAGGGGCGCGGCGTTCAGGATGCGCACCTGCTTGTGTTTTTCGGCGGCCACCTGCAGCACGGCGGCCAGGCTGCCCAGCCCGCCGCAATCCACCATGCGGATGCCGGCCAGATTGATTGCGATGCAGTCAAAACCTTCCATCAGCAGCAGCACACTGCGGCGGAAGGCATCTGCTTCCTTGCCTCCCACCAGTTTGCCGTGGCAGGCCATCGTGACTCGCTCGCGTCCCGTGCGAACTTCCAACACCAGGTCCATAACCATTCCTATCGGACGAATTCGTCTTCTTGTTAAACGGTCCAAGCATAGAAAAAGTTCGTTGCCGGGGAGTGAATTGTCCAACAAGACTATGTGAATGGGAAGAATCGGTGCCTCGGATAGCAACCGTCCGGGCTCATCCGCGGGGGTGTTTTCCCAGTTGCTTCGCCCCGGCGGGCAGCTTAAAATCAACTATTCCCCTGATTCACCGCCGCGAGGGCGCCTTTGAAGCCGGTTACCGCCATCTATCCGGGCTCGTTCGACCCGTTGACCAACGGCCATCTGGATCTGATCCAGAGGGGGGCGAAGATCTTTGACGAGCTGGTGGTGGCCATCCTGCGCAACAACGATAAGATGCCGCTGTTCACCGTGGACGAGCGCCTGGAGATGTTGCGCGAAAACTGTTCGCAGTGGCCGAATGTGCGGGTGGAGAGCTTTGCCGGCCTGCTAGTGGATTACGCGCACGAGCGCAATGCCCAGGCAGTGCTGCGCGGCATCCGCGCCGTCAGCGATTACGAATACGAGCTGCAGATGGCGTGGATGAACCGCAAGCTCGACAGCAGCCTGGAGACGGTGTTCATGATGCCGGCCGGTGCTTACTCCTATCTCAGCTCGCGCCTGGTGCGTGAGATTGCCTCGCTGGGCGGGCCGCTGAAAGGCCTGGTACCAACCTCGGTGGAGGCCCGCTTGCGTGAGCGGCTGGGCGTTACACCCACAGCGGGGAAGTAGCTTTCATCATCCCGCGAACCCTTTAATACTTGGTCCGGGGCGTCAGGAATCATCATCCATTTCCATAACAACCTGAAAGGAATTGCCAGTGTCGTTGAACGCATTTACCGCCCGTATCGGCCGCATTGAGATTTCGGCCACCATGGCCATCAACAATGAAGCCACCACCCTCCGCGCGCAAGGTGTGGACCTGGTGGACTTCGGCGCCGGCGAGCCGCACTTCGCCACGCCCGAACACATCAAGCAGGCCGCCGTTGACGCCCTCGCCAAGAACTTCACCAAGTACACGGCCGTGGCAGGGACAAAGGATCTGCGTGAGGCCGTGGCCGCGCGCCACAAGGCGGACTTCAACTCGAATTACAGTTTCGAGGAGACGATCCTGACGGTGGGCGGCAAGAGCGCTCTGTTCAACACCTTCCAAGTGCTGATTGATCACGGCGACGAGGTCATCATCCCCGTGCCCTACTGGGTCAGCTTCAAGGACCAGGTGGAGTACTGCGGCGGCAAGTGCCAGTTCGTCCTCACCAGCGCCACGGATGGCTTCCGCCTGACGGCCGCCATGGTGGAAAAGGCCCTGACGCCGAAAACCAAGATCATCCTGGTGAACTCGCCGAACAATCCCTCGGGCGCCGTGGTGTCCCCGGAGGATCTGACGGCCATCGTCAAGCTGGCGGCCTCGCGCGGCATCTACGTGCTCAGCGATGAGTGCTACGTTTACCTGGACTACACGGGCCGGCCGTTCTCACTGGGCTCGCTGACCGAGTACAAGGACAACCTGCTGCTGATGGGATCGCTGTCGAAGACTTACTCGATGACCGGATGGCGGCTTGGCTTTGCGCTGGCGCCCAAGGCGGTTGTCAGCCAGTTGCAGAAATTGCAGAGCCAGTCCACGTCGAACCCGACTTCGATTGTGCAGAAGGCGGGACTGGCGGCCTTGACCAGCTCGCAGCAGTGCGTGGCCGACATGCGCGCCGAGTACATCGAGCTGCGCAAGCGCATCGTCGAAGGTCTGCGTGCTATTCCGGATGTGAAGTGCACCATGCCGGAGGGCGCGTTCTATGCCTTCCCGGATGTGAGCGCCGTGGCTGCCCGCGTCGGAATTGATACGGCTCAGCTGACCACGCGCCTGCTGCGCGAAGGGCACGTGGTAGGCGTGCCGGGCGAGGCCTTTGGCCTGCCGGGCCACATTCGCTTCAGCTACGCCACCTCTGCCAAGGAGATTGACCGCGGCCTGGAGCGCGTGAAGTCCTTCTTCGCCAAGCTGTAAACAGAAGTCTTGCCGGAGAGCCGCTCGCCACCGCGGGCGGCTTTTCTTGTTTTGATGCGGCCACGGGCTGCGGAAGCCTATGCGGGGCCGTGCATTTCTTCCGCGCCGTCCATGCGGGCTTTGCTGTAATCTTGTGCAGAGCGTCAATGCCATGCCGGGTCTCTATCCATTTCTCGTAGTGCCGGAGTTTCACGAGCGGGTGTGGGGGACGAAGGATCTTCGCCCTTACTTCACGCGCGTGGTCGAGGGCTCGCCCATAGGCGAGGTATGGCTGACGGGCGACCAGTGCAAGGTCTCCGGCGGACCTTTGGCAGGCCGCACCCTCGGCGAGCTGGCCGTGGAATTCGGCGCCGACTTTATCGGCACTGCCGCGCCGCAGCCCAGTCGTTTTCCGCTGCTCATCAAGTTTCTCTATCCCAAACAAAATCTCAGCGTGCAGGTACACCCCACGGACGAAGAGGCGCGGGCGGTGGGCGAGCCCTGTGGCAAAACCGAATGCTGGTACGTGGCGCGTGCGTTGCCCGGAGCGCAGGTCGGCCTAGGGTTGCGCACGGGGATCACCCGCGAGATGTTCCGCATGGCCATCGAAGCCCAACAGGCCGAGCATATGCTGAACTGGCTGGATGTGAAGCCCGGCGAGATGCTCTACGTGGATGCCGGCACGGTGCATGCCGTCGGCCCTAACGCCATTATTGTGGAAACGCAGCAGAACTCCGACGTCACCTATCGTCTTTACGATTATGGACGCCAGCGCGAGTTGCATCTGGAGAAGGGCCTGGCCGCCATTCGCGAGAAGACGCACGCCGGACGGGTGCTGCCAAGCGTGGTGGAAGGTCGCGAGGTGCTGGTGGCGGCTCCGAGTTTTGTGGTGGAGAAGATCGGGCTGAAAGAGCGCTGGGCGTTGCCTGCGAATGAGGCTAGCGCGCAGGTGGTGGTGGCCTTGGAGGGTGGCGCGGTGGTGGAGTGCGAGGGCGCGGCGTCACTAACCCCGCACTCTATGACGATGATGCGCGGCGACGCCGTAATCATTCCTGCCAACTCCCGCGGTGTCAGCCTGCGTCCGCAGTGGGCGGCCGAACTGTTGCGTATGAGCCTGCCGGCGGTGAAGCCCCCGGAGCCGGAGACCGTGATGCCCGCCTCCGATACAGAACATTCGCATTGATTCGAGAGTTCTTGAGTGCATACATTCGAGGTGCCCAGGTGGCCAAGTCTGCAAAAATTAATTTCTACCCCGTCATCCTCGCCGGAGGCCGCGGTACGCGCTTCTGGCCGCTGAGCCGCCGCAAGTTCGCCAAGCAACTGCTGCCGCTCAACAGCGAGCAGTCCATGATTCAGGAGACGGTGGAGCGGTTGCTGCCCCTGGCTCCGGCCGATCAGTTCTGGGTCATCACCAACGGCGACCTGCGCCCGGCCATTACGCGCCAGTTGAAGGCGTTGCCCAAGCGGCAGATTGTGGCCGAACCCGTGGGACGCAACACGGCTCCGGCGATCGGATTGGCCGCCTTTCTTCTGTATCGTAAGGATCCGAAGGCGGTGCTCGGACTTTTCCCCGCCGACCAGGTGGTGGCCAAGCAGGCGCAGTTCCGCCGGAACCTCAAGCAGGGCATCAAGCTCGCCGCCGCCGGAGACAATATCGTCGTGCTCGGCATAAAACCCACGCGCCCGGAGACTGGCTACGGCTACATTGAGACCGGTGCGGCCATTGGCGCGGCGGGCGTGCTGCGCGTGCGTCGCTTCCGTGAGAAGCCAGCCGAAGAGTTGGCCCGGCAGTTTGTGGCCGAAGGAAATTATTACTGGAACAGCGGAATCTTTCTCTGGTCGGCTGAGACGCTGGTTGGCGCCCTGAAGAAGAATCTACCGGAGACCGCCGCGCTGCTGGAGAAGATCGCCGCCGCCTGGGGTACCGCAAAACTTGAAAGCACTCTGAAGCGCCTTTATCCCAAGTGCGAGGATAAGAGCGTGGACTACGGCATCTTGGAGCCGCGCTCCGCGGCCGGAGAAGATGGCGCGGGCATCTATTGCATCCCCGCCGATTGGGGCTGGAACGATCTGGGCTCGTGGACGGCGCACTTTGAACATCGCCTGGCGCAGGGAGTTCAGAAGGACAACGTGATCAAAGCCGCGTCCAGCTTTACCCATGACGCGCATGGCAACTACCTGCACGCTCCGGGCAAGTTCGTGGCCGCCGTTGGAGTAAGCGGGCTGGTGGTGGTGGAGACCGCAGACGCATTGCTCATCACCACACTTGAGCGTGCGCAGGATGTCGGCAAGATCGTCAAATACCTGGACGCCGAAAAGAACAGCAAGCTTACTTAGATTGGGAAGGAAAGAGATGTCACAAAAGATCAGCTTCGGCACCGACGGCTGGCGCGGCGTCATCGCCGATGACTACACGTTTGAGAATGTCCGCCGCGTGGCCCATGCCATCGCCTGTTACGTGCATCAACATGAGGACCCTTCGCGCGGCGTGCTCGTCGCTTACGACACGCGCTTCGGCTCGCGCCGCTTTGCCGAGATTACGGCCGAAGCCATCGCCACCAGCGGCATCCGCGTGCAGCTTGCGCGGGAGATTACCCCGACGCCCGCGCTCAGCTACATGGTTAGAAAGCTTGGTGCCGCCGGTGGAGTGATGATCACCTCCAGCCACAATCCGTGGAATTGGAATGGCGTGAAGTACAAGGCGGGCTACGGTGGCTCGGCCTCGCCGGCCATCATCAAGAAGATTGAAAGTTTTATTGACGCACCGCACATCGAGAAGCCCGGCGGCTCGGTGGTTGAAGCCGACTTCAAGACCGACTACA
>Ga0181519_10005498_pt1 | contig 10108 bp, 12 predicted proteins | sample PEATcosm2014_Bin_26_FD_121102 | JGI IMG/M metagenome (GOLD analysis project Ga0181519, IMG submission 121102) | Peatland microbial communities from MTU Mesocosm Facility, Houghton, MI, USA - PEATcosm2014_Bin02_10_metaG | ecosystem: Environmental > Terrestrial > Soil > Wetlands > Peat | place...
TCTACTGCCAGAAGCCGCTGACGCACACGGTGTTCGAAGCGCGGCAAGTGCGGCAGGCTGCCGAGCGGGCGGGCGTGGTCACACAGATGGGCAACCAGATCCACTCGCACAGCTTCTATCGTACGGCCGTAAAGCTCATCAAGGACGGAGCGATCGGTAAGGCAGTCGAGATCTTCTCGTGGCAGAGCGGTAAGATGGGCTGGCTGCTGGAGCGAGATCGGCCGGCCGGCGCCGATCCGATACCCCCCGGCGTGCATTGGGACAACTGGCTGGGCGTGGCTGCGGAGCGGCCGTACAAAGACAAGATCTATCACCCGTTCAACTGGCGCGGCTGGCAGGACTACAGCACCGGCCAACTCGGCGACTTCGGCTGCCATATCTTCGATCCGGTGTTCACGGCCTTGGAGCTGACCGCGCCGACAACGGTGCAGGCCGACGCTCCGACGCTGAACCGCGAAGTGTGGAATGATCGCTCGACGGTGCGGTTCGACTTCCCGGCAACGAAGTATACTGCCGGCCCGATCGCGCTCACCTGGTACGACGGATCCGGAGCCATGCCGCCGCGCGAGAAGCTGGGCGTGTCGGCAGAGTTCAAGCTCCCCAAGGCAGGGTCGTTGGTGCGTGGTGAGAAGGGCTCGCTGCTTATTCCACACGTGGCTGCGCCGCAGTTGCTGCCGACCGAGCAGTTCGCCAGCTACGAGCTGCCGAAGCTCGAGAGCCAGGATCATTACGTCGGTTGGGCCGATGCTTGCCGGGGCGAAGGCAAGACGTCCAGCCACTTCAGCTACGCCGGTCCGCTGACCGAGGCCGTGATCCTGGGAGCCATCGCCGTGCGCGTGCCGCACGAGACACTCAACTGGGACGCCTCGGCATTGCGAATCACGAACAACCCCACCGCGCACGCACTGCTCACCAAGGAGTATCGCAAGGGGTGGGAACCGAAGTGGAGCTGACAAACGCATGAGCCGCCAGTCCTTCAGTCGATCGGTCTTCTCGCGTCGGCGGATGCTGCGCGTGGCCGGGGCCACGGCCGCGCTGGCCATCGGCGGACGCACGGCGCGAGCAGCCCCACGGAAAATCAAGGTCGGGCAGATCGGCACGGGCCATGCCCACGCCACGAAGCTTGAGGTCTACCGCCGGTCGACCGATTACGAGGTGGTGGGGATTGTCGAGCCGGACTCTGCGCTGCGGGCCCGTGCAGAACGTAAGAAGGCCTTCGCGGACTTGCCCTGGATGAGCGAGGAACAACTGCTCACCCAGCCGGGGCTGGATGCGGTGCTGGTCGAAACGCAGGTGCGCGACTCGCTTGCCACGGCCGAGCGGGCGATCGCGGCGGGCAAGCATGTGCATCTCGACAAGCCGGCCGGCGAGTCGCTCCCCGAGTATCGCCGACTGCTCGACGAAGCGGCTCGCCACAAGCTGCTGGTGCAGATGGGCTACATGTTCCGTTACAACCCGGCGGTGAAGCTGCTACGGCGGTTCCTGGACGAAGGCTGGCTGGGCGACGTGTATCGCATCGAGGCGCACATGAGCAAGTCAATGCCCCCGGCCGATCGGCGCGAGCTGTCGGAGTATCGAGGCGGCACGATGTTCGAGCTGGGATGCCATGTGATCGACCAGGTCGTGGCGATCGGCGGCAAGCCGCAGCGCGTGCAGGCCTTCGGTCGGCATTCGGCTGCGAGTGACGACACGCTGGCCGACAACATGCTGGCGGTGTGCGAGTACCCGAAGCTGCTGGCCACGGTCGAAGTTGCGGCCTTGGAAATCGATGGCGGCTCACGGCGGCATCTGATCGTGTGTGGCACGAGTGGGACGTTTCAGATCCAACCGCTCGACGCGCCGGACGTGCGCTATGTGCTCGATCGTGATCGGGGTGAGTACGCTCGCGGCCCGCGCGCGATTCACTTCGGCCCCTTCGAGCGCTACGTCGGCGACGCGGCCGACATGGCCTCGATCATCCGCGGCGAGAAGGCCTGCGATTGGTCGTACGAGCACGACTTCGACGTGCAGGAGACCGTGCTACGCGCCAGCGGGCTGATCGTCTGATCCGATTCGACTTCGACAAGGAAGGCAAACGCTCATGGGATGGGTCTATCTGCTCGCAGCCGGGTTGTGCGAGATCGGCTTCACGTCGTGCTTGAAGCTCTCAGCCGGGTTCACCCGGTGGACGCCGATCGCCGGCTTTCTGGCGTTCGCCGTGGTCAGCTTCGCGGCGCTGACCAAGGCACTCGACACCATCTCGCTGGGCACGGCCTACGCGGTGTGGACTGGGATCGGCGCGTTCGGCACGGCCGTGATCGGGATCATGTTCTTCGGCGATTCGCTGGCCCCAGCCCGGCTGCTGCTCTTGGCGACGCTGATCGGCTCGGTCGTCGGGCTGCGGTTCGTCGGCGAGTGAGCGAGTGGCTCAGCGCTTGGTGGCCACGCGCTCGAGCACGGTGTCGACCGTCTGGCGGAGCACTTGCCCGCTCTTGCGCAGGGCTTGCACTTCCTTCGGCCACAGCTCAATCTCATGCGTGGCCACGACGCCGGTCCGGCCTACGGTTGTCGGCACCGAGAGGGCCACGTCGCGAATGCCGTAGCAGCCGGCTTGCACACTGGAGACGGGCAGGATGCGGCGGCGGTCGAGCGCAATGGTCTCGATCACTTCCTGAATGGCGATCCCCACGGCGAAGCCGGCGCCCCCCTTCTTCTTGATGACTTCGGCGCCCGAGCCCTTGGTGCGCGTGAACAGCTCGGTGGCGAGTTGCTGCGACCAGCCGGGGAATTTCTCCAGCGGTAGCCCACCGATCGAAGCGCTCGACCAGATCGGCACCATGCTGTCGCCGTGTTCGCCGAGGATCAGAGCATTGACTTGCGTGGGCGGAGCCGACAGGCGCTCGGCGATCAGGCTGCGGAAGCGGATCGTATCGAGCTGCGTCCCCAGGCCGATCACCTGCGCGGGCGGCAAGTCGAGCAGCTCGGCAGCCAGGTACGTGAGCACGTCGACCGGATTGGAGACGACGAGCACGACGCAATCCTTGCGCACGCCGACCTTCTTGATCTCGCTGAGTATCGACATGAACAGATCGACGTTGCGGTTGATCAGGTCGAGCCGGCTTTCGTCGGGCTTGCGCCGCAGGCCGGCCGTGATGCAAATCAGGTCGCTGGTGGGGACATGCTCGTAGCCGCCTGAGACGATCCGCTGATCGGCCATGACCGACGAGCCGTGCAATAGGTCGAGGGCCTGGCCGCCGACGGCCTCGGCGCTGACGTCGAGCAGCGCGATCTCACGAACGATGCGGCCCATTTGCAGGGCGAAAGCGGTGCACGAGCCGACGAGGCCCGCGCCGCCGATGATGCTGACTTTCATGGTTGCCGATGCTCCGGTTGAATTAGCTTTCCGATTGGAGTTGGACGAGTCCGAGTGGCGCCGCCGGTTTCATGATGAGCGGAGAGCGCGTCGCAAGCGACGCGGTCAACTAGTTGGCTTGCTTCGCCAGCGCCGCCATCACGCGCTCGGTGATCGCCTGGACCAGGGCCTCTTGATCGATGCCGGCTGCGGCCGTCGGGGCCGGAGCGCTTGGCGCGGCCGAGGGCTTGGCGGCTGGTTTGGCCGCGGGAGGCGCCTCGAAGGCCTTGCGCTCGACGCCGGTTTGTTTCCAGCTTTCGCGGAAAACGTCATTGGCGCAGATGTCGCAATTCTCCATGCCGGGGGCGAGACGCGCGTCTTTGAAGCCCCACTTGGTCTTCAGATCCAACAGCTCGCGCGACTTCTCTTCGCCCAGATAGCTCACGCGGCCCAGGTCCTTCGAGAGCATCAGGATGCGGCAGTAAGCGTCGAGGATTTCGGTCCACCAGTAGGCCCGTTCGACGCTCTCACCGAAGCTGACCGTGCCGTGGTTGGCGAGGATGATGACGTTGGCCTTCTGCACGAACGGAAGCACGGTCTCGGCGAAGGCTTGTCCGCCGGGCGTCTCGTACTTCGTGATCGGCACGTCGCCGAGGAACACTTCGACCTCGGGCAGCACGCACTGCGGGATCGGCTCACGAGCCACGGCAAAGGCCGTTGCGTGCGGCGGATGGCAGTGGACGACGCTTTTGATGTCGGGGCGTGCCTTCATGATCGCCAAGTGCAACAGGATTTCGCTGGAGCGCTTGCGGTAGCCCGTAAGCTGCTTCCCCTCCATATCGACGCTGCAAATGTCTTCGGGCTTCATGAAGCCCTTGGAGATCATGGTGGGCGAGCAGAGGACTTCGTTTTCGGAGATACGGAAGCTGATATTGCCGTCGTTGGCCGCGGCGAACCCGCGGTTGTAGATGCGGCGACCGATTTCGCAGATCTCTTGTTTGAGCTTGTGGACGTTCATGGTTGAGTTGGCCGGTTCCTTTCGATCGTTCTGCGCAAGTGCGATTGAAATCTGGTGCAATTCGTGGGAGTTATTCGAGGCGGCGTACCGACACGCTGTCGAGTAGAGCCGCGTTGTAAGCATCGATCGGTTTGATGTTGGGCCAGAAGGGCTGGGCGGCTTCGGCGCCTTCGGCGATCGCCACGCGTGAGCCCAGGCCAGCGCCCAGGTCGTCGTACATGACCAGTTCTTCGGCGGTCGGGTGAGCGGTTTCGCCTGCCAGGTCGTTTAGGTCGAGCGGTACGACGAGCCGCCAACTCGCGCCATCCAGGCTCGGGTGGCAGCGGCCGAGCGTCACCGTGCCGATCACTTCGCCGATTCGCATGGTCGTGGTTTCCTAAGAAGTTCGTTCGCTTATGCCAGTTGATCGGCCAGGTGTTCGGGGCAAGTTCGCAGTCCGTCGGCGGTGAACAGCCGGACCATGCGAGCCATCGTCGGCACGCTCCAAGCGGCTCCATCGAGGAGCAGCATGTTCGCGCCGACGCTCTTGGCTGCGGCCTCGACACGGGCCGGGTCGCGCACTGCGATGGCTCGAATGCCAGCCCGCCGATTGGCGAGGCACAGAGCCGCGTCGACATCGTCGATGACCAGCACCGCCGGCTGTGAGTTGCTCAGGACGTTGTCGCTCAGTTCGCTCACGGCAACCTTCAACTCCGTGCTCTCGACCTTACTTACCTTCCAACCGTCTCGCACCAGGGCTGCTTCCAGACTTTTGGCGTTGCGACAGGCCCCGACCGTTCCCAGGGCCACGCTGCGACCGGCCTTGTCGTTTGCGACTTGCTGCCCAACGGAAACACGCACGCCGAGCTGCCGCAGCAGATCCTTCACGGCCGGCGTGACGACGCACCGCGCCGGCACGATCAGCTCCTGAATGCCTTCCAGTTTTCGTTCGACATCTCGCAGTGTGACGAGCCGCTCGGCGATTCGCAGCGTCGCCGCGTTCGTTCCGGAGAGCGCGTCGCAAGCGACGCGGCCAACCGGTTTGGTTTTTTGCTCGCCACATTCTGTCATCAGTCAACCGTCCCTAGCACGAACCAGCGGACGGGCGTGGTGTCGCTTTTGAGCATCTCGCGCACTGCTTGTCCGTCGCTCGACAGGATCACGGTCTGGCCCACTCCAGCTCCCAGCCGGTCGGCCGCCAGCACCGGCTCGCCGTCGGGCGAGCGACCGTCGGCTGCCAGGAACTGCACGACCGCCAGCTTCACGCCCGCCATCGACGGGTGCTTGATCGTGCTCGTGGCCGTTCCGACGACTCGTCCAGCTTGCATTTTCGTGTTCCTTGCTCCCCTAGCCCCTTGTGGGAGAGGGGCTGGGGGTGAGGGCGTCGCGCTTGTCGAAGAACCCTCATCCGCCCTTCGGGCACCTTCTCCCGGAGGGAGAAGGGGGTTTGTTGACTACTTTCCCAATATCCGCAGATCGTCGATCAGCGAGCAGCGGCGCTCGCGGGTGAACGTCAGCGGAGTGGTCACGCCTTCGCCGGTGGGCGTGGCGATCGAGAACGATAAATAGCCCTCGCCGCCCAGGCCCAGGGCCGCCATGCAGGGGCCATTCTTGACGAATAGCGTGGTGTCCATCACGCGGCCCATGCGGGTCATGTTGCGGACGTTGTTCGAATGGATGATGCTCGTGTGGCGGAAGCCGTGCTCGTAGAACTTGGCCTTCTCGATCGCCTCATCGACATCGCGGCAGCGAACGAACGGCACGAACGGCATCATCTGCTCGACCGGGACGAAGGGGTTCGTCTCTTCGGTGGCGCCGAACAGCAGCTCGCAGCCGGCAGGCACATTCTTGCCGATCGCCTTGGCCAGCACGGCAGCATCTTGGCCGAGAAACTCCTTGGCCGGCACGTCGTGCTTGTGGTCGCCTTCGCCGACGCTGGCGATCGCGACGCGCGTCAGGGCATCGACTTCCTTCGCGCAAAGCTTCGCGGCACCGGCCCGTTCCATCGCGGCGAGCATGGCGTCGAACACTTCGGCCACGACGAACACTTCCTTCTCGGCGATGCACAACAGGTTGTTGTCATACGACGCGCCTTGGATGATCGCCCGGGCGGCGCGATCGAGGTCGGCCGTCTCGTCGACCACGACCGGCGGGTTGCCGGGGCCGGCGACGATCGCCCGCTTGCCGCTATTGAGCGCGGCGCGAGCTACGGCCGGGCCACCCGTCACGCAGATCAGCTTGATCCCGCGATGAGCGAAGATGGCATTGGCCGTGTCGAGGGTCGGCTCGGCGATGACGCAGATCAGGTTGTCGATACCCAGGTCGCGGTGGATCGCCTGGTTGAAACGGCGCACGCCCTCGACGGCCACGCGCTTGCCGCTGGGGTGCGGGTTGACGACCAGGGTGTTGCCGCCGGCGATCATGCTCACGGCGTTGCCGGTGATGGTCGGGAGGGAGTGCGTGACGGGCGTGATGGCTCCGATCACGCCGAACGGAGCGTGTTCGATCACGGCCAGGCCGTGGTCGCCGCTGAAGACTTCGCTTCGCATGAACTCGACGCCGGGCGTCCGCTCGCCGAGGGTGCGGAGCTTCTCGATCTTGTGCTGGAGGCGACCGATCTTGGTCTCGTTCATCTCCATCGTGCCCAGCTCGACCGAGTCGTCGATCGAAATGCGGCGGATGTGGTCGATGATCCGCTTGCGTTCGGCGATCGTGCGCTCGGAGAGTTGCTCGAAGGCTTCGGTCGCGGCGCGGACCGCCTCATCGACGCAGGTGAAGATACCGTACCGGCCTTCGAGGCTCTTGGCCTTGCTGGTCGGGGGCGGCTGCTTGATGCGCGAGAGGACTTCATCGACGACGCTACGGATCAGTTCTTCGGTGGCTTGCATGGCTTATTCGGCTCGCGTGTATCGCGGGATGGGTCCAAACGGATGAACGATCAAGGGCTGGTGGTCTGTTCGCGGTTGAAGACGCAGGTCTGATCGACCTGCACCCGATCGACGATGCCGATGATCGTGGCGTCGACCGGCAGGGTCTTTGTTTCGGGCGTGAGTCGCGCACTTGAGCCCTGGACGATCAGCACGAACTCGTCTTGGCCGGCGCCGACCGTATCGACGGCCACGAACGTGCGGCCGGTGGTGACGAGCTTGCTGCGGTCCTTGGGGTCGATCCGGTAGGGCTCGACGATCAGCAGCTTGTGGCCGACCATCGACTGCACTTTTTGCGTCGAGACCAGGCTGCCGGTGACTTTGGCGACGAACATGACGAGTTGCTCGGTAAGGCGTATTCGGGCTCGCGAAACTCAGGCTGCCTGGCCTCGTAATACTTCCAGGGCCTGTCGGGCGATGACGATCTCTTCGTTCGTGGGGACGACCCAGATCTGGGTTCGGCTTGTTTCGGCCGAGATGCGGCTCTCGCCTCGGGCCGTGGCGTTTTGCTGCTCGTCGAGCACGATGCCCAATTCGCTTAAGCCGGCGCAGACTTCGTTGCGCACACGCGAGGAGTTTTCGCCGATCCCGCCGGAGAAGACCAAGGCATCGACTCCGCCCAACTCGACGAGATAGGCTCCGAGGTACTGGCGGATCGAGCTGACGAAGACGTCGAGCGCGAGCTTGGCGCGCTCGTGTCCGCGGTCGGCTGCCTCTTCCAGATCGCGGACATCGCAGCTCAGTCCACTGAGCCCCAGCAGGCCGCCCTGCTCGCTGAGCCGTTCGAGCACTTGCGACTGGCTCAGGCCGGTGCGTTGCATCAGCCAGGGCACCGCGTAGGGATCGAAGTCGCCGACCCGGTTGTTCTGCAACAGTCCGGTTTGCGGGCTCATGCCCATGCTGGTGGCCACGCTCTGGCCGTCGCGAATTGCGCACAGCGAGTTCGAGCCGCCCAGATGGCAGGTAATGATCCGCAGGTTCGAGCGGCCCAGGAGTTGGGCCGTGCGTCCGGCCAGGTAGCGATGGCTTGCGCCATGGAAACCCCACCGCCGCACATGATGTTCGTCGGCCCATTCGAACGGCATGGCATAGGACTTGTTGCGCGGCGGGATCGACTGATGGAAGCCGGTCTCGAAGGCCGCCACGAGCGGAATCTCCGGCAACTTCTTGGCCAGCAATCGCATTGCCGCGATGTAGGGCGGATTGTGGGCCGGGGCCACGGGGCTGATCTCCTCCATCGCTTCGAGCACTTCGGGCGTGACTCGCGACACGCCACTGACGCGCCCGCCGTGCACGGCTTTGAAGCCGATCGCGGCCACTTCGTCGGCCCGCTTCAAGCACCCTTCGGTCGGGTCGGTAAGCTGCTCGAGCGTCTGCCGCACGGCGACCGCATGGTCGGGGACGTGCGAGACGAACTCGCGGCGCTTGCCGCCGATCTCGACGAACGACTTGCTCTCGGCCGAGCCGATGCGCTCGGTTCCGCCACGCGCAAGTAAGCTTTCGTCGGTCATATCGAACAACCGGTACTTGAAACTGGTCGAACCCAAGTTGGCCACGAGTATTTTCATGGTCGAGACCGCCGTGTCTGCGATGGAAGGAAAGGATGTTAAGAGAAGTACGCCTTGACGAGTCCTTCGGCCGGACGCGGGATGATGTGGCTGGCCGTGAGTTCGCCGACCTGGTTGGCCGCCGTGACCCCGGCTTCGACCGCTGCCCGCACGCTGCCGACGTCGCCGCGGACGACGGTCGTGACGAGCCCGCCGCCGATGGCGATCTTCTTGACGATTTGCACGTTGGCCGCTTTGGCCATCGCGTCGGTGGCTTCGATGAGAGCCACGAGTCCCTTGGTTTCCAACAATCCGATCGCGTCGTTCATGGAGAAAAGATCCTTAAGATGCTTGAGAGGTTGTTGCTTTGTATCGAGGTTGGCGTTTCCGAACTACTCAGCGGCGGCGGGCGAACCCGCGCTCACCGGCAGGACCACGCCGAGGTCTTCGTGCGGGCGGGGAATGACCTGCACGCTGACGACTTCGCCGATCCGGCCAGCCGCGGCGGCGCCGGCATCGGTGGCGGCCTTGACCGCAGCCACGTCGCCGGTCACGAAGGCGGTCACCAGGCCGGAGCCGACCTTGTCCCAGCCGAGGAATTCGACATTGGCGGCTTTCATCATCGCGTCGCTGGCTTCGACCAGGGCCACGAAGCCCTTGGTCTCGATCATGCCCAGCGCTTCCAGTTTCTTGCTCATCACGGGGGTCTCCACAGTCTTGGCAATCGGAACAGGTAATTCGTTCGAGCGCGACGAACCGTTCGTCGGCTTCTTAGCGTTCGATTTCTTCTTGTCTTTGCTCATCATTTGAGTAACTCGACTTTCGTGGCGTGGTCGAGATCGGCGGCATTGCCTTCATCGGTGTCGATGTGGACTTCGAGCTTGCTGGTGGCGTCGGCCCTCACGAGCAGGTCTTCGAACACCACGCTCGAACTCGACTCGATCCGCAGCCGCATCCGGTCGCCGGCGGCCACGCCATAGTAAGCCGCATCCGCGAAGTTCATGTGCACGTGCCGCTCGGCGCGGATCACGCCTTCTTTCAGCTCGACCACGCCGGCCGGGCCGACGAGCACGCAGCCGGGCGTGCCTTGGATCTTGCCGCTGGCTCGCACCGGCAGTTCGATGCCGAGCGAGATGCCGTCGGTGAAGGCCAGTTCGACCTGGCTGGCCGGGCGCGTCGGCCCCAGCACGCGAACCGAGGGGAGCATTCTTCGCCGCGGTCCGACGACCATCACGGTCTCTTCGGCGGCGAAGAAGCCATCCTGGTAGAGATCCTTCTGCGGCGTGAGCTTGCGGCCCGGGCCGAA
>Ga0181519_10005499_pt1 | contig 10108 bp, 9 predicted proteins | sample PEATcosm2014_Bin_26_FD_121102 | JGI IMG/M metagenome (GOLD analysis project Ga0181519, IMG submission 121102) | Peatland microbial communities from MTU Mesocosm Facility, Houghton, MI, USA - PEATcosm2014_Bin02_10_metaG | ecosystem: Environmental > Terrestrial > Soil > Wetlands > Peat | place...
ATCGTGCTGGTGTTTGTGGTAGTCATCTACAACGACTTGATGAAGGCCTTGCCAGGACTGGCACAACGTCTGCCCTAATGCGAGTTTTAATTTGGTGAGATGAGGGGCGCGAAAGCGCCCCGTTCTATCTGGGCCGGCAAGCCCGCTTCCGGTTTGTCGGTTTGCCAGTTTGCCTGATCCGCCAAGCCGCACTAGACTGACTCAGCGCCCTTGGACGACGCGCCTATGGCTGTCGCCGTTTTTCGCCGGCCGCATCTGACTACCGTGGAGATTCTCGACCTCAGGCACTTTTCGTCGGCCGATCTGCGTTCCCTGCTCGAGGAAGAGGTCGAGACGTGGCGCCGTCTGCTGTGCTGGGACTATCGCAGCTCGGCGGACATGATCCTGCGTTACGTCGATGCCAAGATCCTGCCTGGCTACGCCGCGGTGGAGCGCGGCAGCATCGTCGGTTACTCCTTCTTCGTGTATGAAGGCAGCAAGGGCGTCGTCGGAGACCTGTTTGTCTCACCGCGCCGCAGCGACGCACGCCAGGTCGAGGCGCAAATGGCCGAGCACGTAATCGCGACCCTGCAACAGTCGCCCGGGATCCATCGCGCAGAAGCGCAACTGCTAACTCACCCGACCGACGACCTGGCAGGGGTGTTTTCTTCAGCCGGCTTCCAACGATATCGGCGGCTGTTTCTGGAGTTGCAACTGCGGCACGGCGAACCCCGGCGCATTCCGCCAATGGGCCTGACCCACGACATCCTGATTCGTCCCTGGCTGGAGCAGGATTACCAGCCCGCGGCCAGCATCATTACGGCGTCTTATCGCGCCCACATCGATTCTGAAATCAACGACCAGTACCGCACTCATGCCGGCTCCATACGTTTTCTGAACAACATTGTGCGTTTCCCCGGCTGCGGGGTCTTCGATGCTGAATCCTCCTTCGCCGCGATTCACCGTCCAACCAACGTGCTGGTGGGATTGATTCTGTGCTCGCGGGTGAAAGATGACGTCGGCCACGTCACACAGGTTTGCTTGCTGCCGGAGTATCGGCGACAAGGTATCGGCGAGAACCTCATCGCGGGCACCGCCAATTCCCTGGCCAACCGGCATTGCAATCGACTGACGCTGACGGTGACCGAGATGAACGATCGCGCCGTCGGTCTTTACAAGCGGCTGGGCTTTGTAGAGAGGAGTGTGTTCGACGCGTTTGTCTGGGAGGGGTAAGCAGGCGGCCCACCCGAACCCCGCTCAGGTGGGCCGCTTCCGGTTTGCTTATTTGCTTGTACGTTTACTGCGACGGCTTGCCCGCGGCGGCGGACCTGGTATAGGTGATGGCCACCAGATCCTTCAACGAATTCGCATCGGGACCCGTCGCCATAGTCATGACGAAAGAGTCGGGCTTCCAGTTGGCATAGGTGAACTTCGAGACTGTCTTCTTCCCGTTCATTTCACCTTCCATCATTCCCACCAGAGTCTCGCCGTCCCACTTGGTTGTGCCGCTGGCGTCGCAGCCATTGGGCGTCATACTGTCGCACCACAGGCCGTGATAGACCTGCTCCTTGGGGTCCCACCAGAAGGTCCCGAATCCGTTAAAGTTGCTGCCCATCATGCCGCTGGAGTGATACGTCTCCAGCAACGACAGTCCGCCTGGGCCGGCCCACATTCTGGCCGTACCCTTGCCGCTGCCACCGTTGGGGAACATGGGGCTGGGCTCGGACTTCTCCGTAACCGTCCAATTGCCCGCCAACATCTTGATCAGTTTGGTCATTTCCGGTGAGGCCTGAGGTTGTGGCGGCATCTTAGCTTGCGCCGCCGACCGGCTGGCCAGAGGTCTGGCCGGCTTGGCATCGTCCTGGGCCAGCGCAAGTGTCGAGATGGCCGCGATCAGGGTAATCACAAAAACTCGCTTACGAATAACCTTCATAGTCCCTCCTGAAGTCAGAAACCCGCGGCAAGAATCTTATACGAAGACCCATGAGGACGTCAGCGGTTGACATGCGGGAATCCTGGTCGAGAGACATTTTTGCGGTCATAGCAGGCCTTTCGCTGCCTAACCTGTGATATAGTTTTTAGAGGTTAGGAGGACAGGATGTCTGCCACGCAACGCATTCTCGATCATTATGATGGCATGCTGCACGGCGAGCCCTGGCATGGGGACGCTGTCTGGCCAGTTCTTGACGGTATCTCGGTCCGGGAGGCGGCCGCACGCCCAATTCCAGGTGCGCACACCATCTGGGAAATCGTGCTGCATATGACCTTCTGGGAGACGGTCGCTACGGAGCGGCTTGCCGGCTTGCGCGCTGGACTGGTGGAGGAGCTGAACTTTCCTCCTATGCCCGCCGCAAGCGAGGAGAATTGGCGCAAGACCCTCGACCAGTTCCGTGCCACCAACCAGGGCTTTCGCGAGACGCTGGCCAAGCTGGATGCCAACCGGCTCGACGAGTTGACAGCTGCCGGCAAACGCACCTTCTACGGGGAAGCGCACGGCATTCTCGAACATCATGTGTACCATCTGGGACAGATTGTGCTTCTGAAAAAAATGCAGGAATAGCCTGCACCGCGGTCGTGAAGAGTTGCCTTCACGCATCCAACCTCTTAGCGGTTCACTGCTTGAGTGTGCCTGTGGGTAGTGGCCTAGTTTCGATGCAGACAGTCCCTCAGCGGCTAAAGCCGCGTTGGTGGGAGGGCGCGCAGGGCACGGATGAATCCATGCCCTTGCAAAACTCGATGAAATCAGGACACTACCTGCCTGTGCGCGCGTTTGTAATTCTGTAGTACGGGTGCTAACATCCGGACTCGCGGGTTTTTCAAGGAGGCGTTTATGTCGGATCGCGATGGTAGCGGTTTTCTATGGTTTCTGGCGGGCTTGGGCATTGGCGCCGCGGTTGGGATTTTGTACGCACCTAAGGCGGGCGGTGAGTTACGGCAGCAGCTCCGCGATGTTGCGGAAGACGGCCGCGAAAGCATGAAGGAACGGGCGCGGCAGGCGCGGGAGCAGGCGGGCACCTGGGCTGAAAAGGGACGCGATTATCTGAATCAGCAGAAAGACCAGATTCGCACCGCCTACGAGGCCGGACGCCAGGCCTATCGCGAGGTCACTACCGAAAACGCCGAAGGTACAACGCCGAACGTGCCTTAGGCTCTGCCCCCGCAACTTAGACAGGCTGCGGTAACGTTTGCCTAGTCCATAGTCCAGATCGCCGAATGTAACTGCGTGACCGCCGGGCCGGCGAAATAAGCTGTGGAGATTCCGGATCTTGCAACCTCTTCCATCACGCTCCGCATCGGTTGGAAGTAGGTTTGACCCTACTATGGTTTTGGGTACGAATTGCCATGGATGAAAGACTGACCTTATTTATCGCCATTACCTCCTCTGCGGTCGTGCTACAAATGCTGATTCTGCTTGGCATGTACATTGCTGTGCGCAAGCTCAGCACCCGCATGGAAGCGCTGGCCGACAAAGTAGAGGACACCGCTGGTACCTTGCAGGTACGAGTGCTGCCCGTCATTGACAATGTCAAAACCATACAGCAGGACGTGAAGGCCTTCATCGAGACCGCGCGCCCGAAAGTTGACGTCTTGCTGGACAATCTCAGCTACATCAGTACCACTGCCCGCGGCAGTGTGGAGCGCATCGATACCACGGTCAACGATGCCGTCGATCGCATGCGCCTACAGGTGATTCGCGGCGACGAGATGCTGACGCGCACCATGGACCGCATCGAGGAAACCTCAGAGAAGGTGCAGCATTCGGTGATGTCACCCGTGCGCCAGGTTTCGGGAATCGTGCAGGCCATCAGCACGGGGGTAGGCGCTTATTTCAACCAGCAGAAGCGCCGCAATGGCGGGCCTTCGGACGAGATGTTTATCTGAAGGCAGTGGCTAGTGGTCAGTGGCTAGCTGTCAGAGTTGGACTGGCTGATGACATCCCGGACAGGAAACAGAAGAGACGCGTCGCTTAGCTGATCCAGCCTCCGCCCACCACCACATCGCCATCGTAAAACACTACCGCCTGACCGGGCGTGATGGCGCGCTGCGGGTCGTTGAAGGTCACCGTAACCGCGTCGTTGCCGCTGTTCTCAATCGTCGCGCTGGCCGGCTCGTGACGATGACGAATCTTCGCCTGGATCCGCATCGGCTCGCGTAGATCGGCAATGGCAACCCAGTTCACGCGCGTCGCACGCAGGGTTCGCGAGAGCAGGTGCTCTCCACTGCCTACGACCACCTGCCGCTTGTCACCGCGAATCTCGATCACATAGAGCGGCGAACCCGTAGCGACGCCAAGTCCCTTGCGCTGGCCGACGGTGAAGTTGTGAATTCCGGCGTGCTTGCCAATAACTTCACCGGTGGTGGTGACCAGTTCGCCGGCGGTGTCGGGAATCTCCTCGCCCTGTTCTTCCAGATAGGCATCCAGAAACTGCTTGTAGTCGCCGCCGGGAATGAAGCAGATCTCCTGCGAGTCAGGCTTCTCGAACAAACGCAAGCCGGCGCGCTTGGCCTCCTCGCGGACATCGGGCTTGCGCATCTCGCCCAGGGGAAACAGGGTCCGGCTCAACTGCTCCTGCGTCAGGCCAAAGAGAAAATATGTCTGGTCCTTGCTGCGATCGGCCGGACGCTTAAGAATCCAGCGACCGCGGGCCTCGTCGAACTCGTTGCGCGCGTAATGTCCCGTCGCCAGCAGATCAGCGCCGATTTGCCGGGCCGTGATCAATAACTGATCGAACTTCAAATGGTTGTTGCACAGGCTGCATGGAATCGGAGTACGGCCGGAGAGATACTCGGCGACGAATGGCCGGACAACGTCCTGCTCGAAGCGCTTCTCCTGGCTGACCACGTAATACGGAATGCCGAGCGTCTCAGCGACGCGGCGTGCGTCGTAGACATCGTCAATGGAACAGCAACGGCCATGGGACGACTCGGGCATGCCGTTGTGGCCAGCAAGCCGACGCTGGTTCCAGAGCTGGAGTGTGAGTCCCACAACGGGGTAGCCCTGCTGGCACAGCATGGCCGCGACGGTGGAAGAATCCACACCGCCCGACATGGCTACGGCGATGGTCTGAGAATTCGGCATTTAGTAATTAGCAGTTAGTGAAAAACAAAACAGCAAATCCGCGACTCTAGCTGAGAGCCGACGGCTGAGGGCTGACAGCTGCCTTCTTATACACTGGGCTGATTTCGCGCAACCGATTGACTACCTGCGGAATCAAGTCCAGCGCGAACTCCACATCCTCAGCGGTGTTCTGCTTGCCCAGGCTGAAACGAATGCTGCCGCGCGCGCGGTCCGCGGAAAGGCCCATCGCAGTCAATACATGCGAAGGCTCGATTGCTCCCGACGAACAGGCCGCGCCAGTCGAAACCGACAGCCCCTTGAGATCGAGCGCGATCACCATGGCTTCGCCTTCGATGTAATCGAAGCTGATGTTCGCAGTGTTAGGCGTTCGCGCCGCACCGTCGCCATTCACGGCGACTTGTTCAATGCTCTCGAGAACCGCGGTCTCCAGCCGGTCGCGCAACGCCGCAAGTTGCGCGACGCTGCCGTCGGTAAAACCTGCACGCGCGATTTCGGCCGCCTTTCCTAGTCCGACGATGCTCGCCAGGTTCTCGGTCCCGGCCCGGCGCGAACGCTCGTGCCGCCCACCATACGCCAGGGGTTGCAGAAGAGTTCCTTTGCGCACAAAAAGCGCTCCTGTACCTTGCGGGCCATGGAACTTGTGCGCCGAGATGGTCAGCAAATCGCAGGCAATCTCTTTGACGTCAATTGGGACTTTGCCCGCTGCCTGCACCGCGTCGGTGTGGAAGTAGATATCTGCTTCGGCGGCGATTTTCCCGATCTCGTTCACCGCCTGTAAAACGCCGGTCTCGTTGTTGGCGAACATGATGCTGATCAGCTTAGTCTCTGGCCGCAACGCCCGCTTCACGTCATCGGGATCGACCAGTCCGCGGCCATCCACGGGCAAATAGGTTACGGTGCATCCCATCTCTCCGAGGCGATGGCAGGAGTTCAGCACGGCATGGTGCTCGATCGCCGACGTGATGATGTGATCGCCCGGCTTCGCCAATCCGAATAGAGCCAGATTGTCGCCTTCGGTGCCGCCGCTGGTAAAGACGATCTCCGCCGGCCGGCAGTTGAGCAATTCTGCAACATGCTCCCGAGCTTGCTCCACCGCGGAACGTGCATGCTGGCCCTGCTGATGGATGGATGAAGCATTGCCAAACTTCTCGAGGAAGTAGGGACGCATGGCCTCAAACACTTCAGGCAGAAGCGGAGTAGTGGCGTTGTTGTCGAAATACACCCGGTGCATCGTTGCCTCTATTCTAGCTGTTTCATTGGATTCCGTGGCTGGCCCGAGCGATGCGGGATTGGCGGGGCTCGCATGTGCCGCCCCTGACGGGGCTCGATATTCACAATGCAGCCTACCCAGAACTTCGTCCTGGGCTAAACTGAATGGTCCCGCAGTCGCGGGACGTGGTTGCAGGAAGCTTGAGCTTGCACGCCATTGCCTGTTAATCGAATTGAGGATTCCAGCAGAACTGCTGACGTTCTAAACTTCTTTGTCGCAGGGCTTCTCAAGACTGCTTTGGAATCGCTTTGCTCTTGCACGCCGTGAAACCTGTTAAAGAAAAGCCGAGAAGCGACGGCGGCGCGAAGGCCGTTTCCAAAGCTACGCTGAAGCTGCGTTTATTGAAGAGACTGAAGTGCACGTTGAAGTATGAAAAGCTGGCGTGGAGTGGCGGGGCAAAACTGGTGGCGGGCGTGGATGAAGTGGGCCGTGGGTCGCTGTTTGGACCGGTGGTCGCCGCCGCGGTAATCCTCGATCCGAGCCATCGCATCCGTGGACTGCGCGATTCGAAGTTATTGGACCGGGAGACCCGCGAGAAACTCGCGCCGCGTATTCGCGAGCACGCGCTAGCCTGGGCGATCGCCGCCGTCGATGTGGCCACCATCGACCAGATCAATATCTATTGGGCCTCGAAGCGGGCCATGGAAGAAGCGGTCGGGATGCTGGCGCTGCGGCCTGACCATCTGCTGATCGACGCGCTACGCCTTGCGTGCGACTGCCAGCAGACTCCGATCATTCACGGCGATGCCCTGTCGGCTTCGATCGCCGCCGCGTCCATCATTGCCAAGGTGGAGCGCGATGCGATGATCAGCGCGTGGGACCCGGTGTTTCCCGAGTACGGTCTGGCTTCAAATAAAGGCTACAGCACGCCGCGGCACCTGAAGACGCTGCGCGAAAAGGGACCGACGCCGTTGCATCGGTTGTCGTTCGCGCCGGTGTGGACGTCGTCGGCTCCGCAGGAGGTGCTGGAGTTCATGCTGGAGGGTGAGAGCGAGGCATCGGATGAGAGCGAGGAGGTAGCGCAACAGCCGAATACGGCGCAGTAATGTGTTCGAGCTACCGGCATTGTCCTGCGCAACCCTTGGGACCTTGCTTGATCCCGTTTGCTCCAACCGGGTTTACGATTGCCTCTACTAATTGCTGATTGCTAATTGCAGGCCTACCCATCTCCCATCATCGGCAACGCCTGAGGGTTCCCACCAAGGAGCTTTGGCATATGCCATGGCGTAGGCCGTGAGCATGGGATTTGCAAGGGTTCCCATTCAGGGAATGGTGGTTACCTTCGTTCCGCAAAATTAGCTTGACATCTATCCGGCATGGGCTGCGCAAGTTAAGCTGTCGGGTTGGACCTAGAGTCCACACGCTGATGTGGCTGGGTGAAAGCCGCCGGCCGCAACGATGGAGATGCTCTTTGACATATTCATGAGCGCGGCGAGCTCTCTCGATGGGCCTCCGTGCCTTCAACCAAGGTGGGGGATTCGCAGCTAAGCCCTTTGTTGAAAGGACTTTGCGAATTACCCCTTTGGGCTCAATACTTTGCAGGCGATCGACGTAAAGTCCTGAAAACAGACAGTTTATTTTACAGTGTAAGTCTAACTGCCTGAATACTTTGCGGGGAATGGCTTGCAAAGTCCTCATAAAGAGGACTTTAAAAATAGGGGGGAGGGGGGCTGCATCACGGCTGAAGCCGTGCCCTTTCAAATCCGATGTATGGCACTTGCAGTTCTCCCAGGTTCCCCGCGGTCTTTAATCCGGGTCAGACGCCGGCGAAGCTGGGCTTGCCTGCGGCCCCACGGGTTTGGTCCTCTCCGGCCTGATCTGGATCCAGCGATCCGCAGCCTAGAAGCATTGCCATGTTCCCCGGATGTAATGGGCCTCGGCCCCAGCCATTCCCGAGGCACTGGTGCACGCGTTATAGCTTCCGGCTGCCATAGGAGCATCGCAATTAGAACAGTAAACCTGCATGCCGAGACTGGGGCTAAGACTCCTTAGTCCTGAGTAGGTCACGCTTTGCAGCTTAAGTATATTTCCCACCTTGGTAATAATCCCGGCCGTCTTGGCATCGGAGTACACCAGGGCGGGAGTTACGTTGATAACAGCAGTGGTGGCCTGTTGCAGATCGAGAGGCGAATTTCCCGACGTGACCACGCTTCCTCCGTATACGTTAAGCACGGCCCCATGCTGCACATAGTAACCATTGGTCGCCGCCCCGCTGGCGTCGGTGGAAGTGCACGTCGAATTAAATACATTGATGACCGTCGTGCTCGGAAACAATACAGGTGTCCAGAGACAGTCTGTATAAGTTACTACCGGATAGCTTCCAGTTGTCTTAAATGACGAGTCATAAATGGAATAGCTGCCTGCAATGTCGGCGAAGGTCACCACGTCCCAGGTGGTACTTATGGTCAGGTTGTGCGCTTCAAAGCTCGCCCCGGTTTCGGCAACATAGATGCCATCTGCGTTGCCGTTCATGGCAACATCGCTGATTAAGGCATGGGTGAAGGGATGGTTCTTGGCACTATCCGCTGCTCCCCAGACGGAACCTAGATGGGGATTTGTCCCCCCGGTATTATTGATGGTTAAGTTTGCGGTTGTGCAGTAGCTACCAGCCCGCACCACGGGGTAGGAAATAGAAGCTGAGGAATAGAGGCTGGTAATAATGGTTGCGTATTTTCCTGAACCATATAGGTTAATGCAGCCGGTTGATCCCAGGCTTTGGTCCAGCGCGCTGCTTCCCAGGTCGAACGTGTTGGCCGAAAGGTAGACGGAATCGCCATTCGCTCCTGCGGCAAAAGCCGCCAGCAACGCCGTTCCCCGCGCCGTATTGGTGTTGCCGGACGGAGTGTATAGTGTAACTCCGCCATTACCATGGACTACCGTGACAGGTTCCAGTCCGTAGCCACCGGTGTTGGTAATGGTGTGACTTCCGCCCCCATTGTCCGTAATGCCGATCCCACTTCCACCACTTAGGCTCTGCGCCGGCGTAGTATCGTTGTTTATCGAAACCAGGCCGCTCCCCGTGCCGGCGCTACTGCTGTTTGGCGCACCGCTCGCTTCCCTGCTCAGCATAAAGTCTGATACGCTCCTGCCGCCGAGGGTCTCCGCTTCATGCGCCTTGAAGGCATAGGGCACGCTTGCCAGCAACACCCGCGGTTGCTCGGATTGCCCCTGCACCTGTATTCCCAGCCACCGCTGCTCCTGGGCCGAGAAAATGTCCATGGGCATGCCCACGGCCGTTGTACTGCCCAATAGCGCACTGTAGTTGCCGGTGGCGTCGCTGGTCACGTTCTGGGTCTCGATCCAGATGGGCGCGCCGCCATCCTGCTGCTTATAAATGGCGAATGTGACACCTACGGTGGCGGAAAAAAGTGCAACTCCGTTGGCATCCCTGAGCTCTCCGCCGTAGCGGATCAGGTTGGGAACCGTCAACTGAGAAGCCTGCTGCGCGAAACTCACCGTAACCAGGACGGCGGCAAAGACAGCAACTGTCAGAGAGGCACTGAGGCGGTGCATGAGCATTCCTTTAGTAATTAGTAGTTGGTAATTGGTAGTCAGGGAAGCTCTGAATAACTTGCCCGCACTGGCCGCCGGGCTAAAGCCCTGTTGAGTTTCCAATGCTTGCGGCACGGCTGAAGCCGTGCTTTTTCAAAACCCCGAACTCAATCAGAGCTTCCTTAGTTATTGCTTCTTCACATCCCCGGCATCTTCATCCCGGCCAGCCTTTTGGCGAAGCTGGGCTTGCCCATGGTCTTGAACATCTTGCGCATCTGGGCGTACTG
>Ga0181519_10005501_pt1 | contig 10107 bp, 10 predicted proteins | sample PEATcosm2014_Bin_26_FD_121102 | JGI IMG/M metagenome (GOLD analysis project Ga0181519, IMG submission 121102) | Peatland microbial communities from MTU Mesocosm Facility, Houghton, MI, USA - PEATcosm2014_Bin02_10_metaG | ecosystem: Environmental > Terrestrial > Soil > Wetlands > Peat | place...
ACGAACTCAGACACCGACACGCGGAAGACGTCTTCGAAGTCGGGGTAGATGGAGCTCATGGCGTCCGGGAGGGCTTCGACCTCCTGCGCGGACATCGGCTCGGGCAGCGACCGCCGCACCTTGTCCAACAACGCGTCCACCGTGCCCTGACGCCGGCGTGTCTCGGCCGCGGCCGCCTCGAGCCTCATGTGAATGTCGGCAATTTGCGATCCGACAGCGGCTTCCAGCCTCCCGGTCACCTCGCCTATCTGCTTATTGACCTCGCCCAGTTGCAGACTGGCCTCGGCCCGGACCGCTGCCAGCTGCTTGTGGACCTCGCCGAAGTGCAGGCTCATCTCGACCAGGTCGGTCCGCAGTCCGCCGACACCTTCGTGGAGCCGGGAGAACGCCTGCCGCTGCATGAGGTCGACGTGGATCTTGAGCGCCATCTGTTCCTGGTCGAGCAGCTCGCGACCGTCTTTGATCGCCGCCCACATCTTGTGGACGGCTTCCCACAGGTCCTCTCCCAAGCTTTCGATCTGGTCGGTCTGAGCTGCGACGGCAGCCCATAGCTCCGCGGCGAGGGCGTCAACGCGGTCCGTCTGAGCCCCGATCGCCGCCCACAGGTCCGAGCTCTGCGCCTGGAGGCGGTCGCTCTGAGCGGCGACCGCAGACCACAGCTCGGCGTTCTGTGCGTCGACCTGCTTTGTCTGAGCCGAGACCGCCGCCCACAGCTCGGCGTTCTGGGCGTCGACCCGCCCGCTCTGAGCGGCGATCGCCGCCCACATCTCGCCGTTTTGTTGGTCCAGGTGCGCTGTCTGAGCGGCGATCGCCGCCCACAGGTCTCGGCCGAGGGTGCGAAACTCCACGCCCATGGCGTCCGCATTGGCTTCGTGTGCGTCGAGGCGCCCGACCAGCCCGGCTTCGCCGAGCACGTCTTTGCTCAGCGTGTCCAGCACCTCGGTGTTGTAAGCGACCTGGTGGTGCAGGAAGAACCAGCTCAGCTTGGATACCAGGCGCTTCAAGGAGCGCTGCCGCACCCCCCTCGGCACCGGGAGTCCCAGCTGCGCGTGGCTCCCGGCTTCGTTGAGGGTCATGATGGGATCACGCGAGCGCACTCTAGTTGCCAGCCGCCGTCAGCCGGGGTACCGGCGCGCAGGTGGGCCCTTACTGCTCGTAGCCCTCGACTATCTCGGGAGGGCGCGTACTCGTCACCGAAGCGTCCTGGTGGAACTCCCGGCGTGCCCGCCGTTGGCGCAGCAGGTCCCAGGCCTGGTCCAGGGCGATCTGGACCTCACGGAGGCGCTGCTCCTGCTCAGGGGTGGCACGCGTCCCGATGTGCCCCTCCTCGAGCTCGCGTTCTTCGGCAACGAGCTTCGCGATCCGAGAGTGCAGCTCCTGGTCGTCCATTCAGTACCTCCTTTCTCCTTGCCGGTGAGGATGCCGAGAATGAATCGCCGAGCTTCAGTCGAGAACGCGAACGCACAAGATGGGCGGCAGGTAAGAGGTGACGAGGCGCCAGGAGTCACCACCGTCCTGGGACGCGAACACGTGCCCGGACTTGGAGCCGAACACGAGCGGGTGCGGCGGGTCCGAGGCGATGTCGAAGGCGTCGCGCAGCACCGTCAAGAAGGCGTTCGTGCCGGGCAGACCGTCCGACAGCGCCTCCCAGGCGTGGCCGCCGTCTGCGGTCCTGTACACGCGACAGCGCCCCTGCGGCGTGCAGCGGAAAGCGTCGGACTCGAGCGGCAGCAAGTAGGCGGTGCCGGCATCGGCGGGGTGGGCAACCACGGTGAAGCCGAAATCTGCCGGCAGACCAGTGGTATCACCCGCGTGGCCGACGGGCTCCCAGCGCTCGCAGGCGTCGTCGGTCCGGTAGATGCCCGCGCGGGTCTGGGCCCATAGAACGTCGGGATTGACGGCATCCACGGCGATCTTGTGCACGCACGGGCCTGCCTCTGGCGTGGCCTCGGCTGCTGAGGGTGACCCGAGACCGAGGTTGCAGGCCGTCCAGCTCTTTCCCCCGTCATCGGACTTGTGGACGCCGGCGCCGGAGATGGCGACAACGATCCGATCGGCCCGCTCCGGATGGGTGACGATGCTGTGGAGGGCCAGCCCGCAGCGACCCGGGTTCCAGCTGGGCCGCTCAGGGTGCTCCTGGAAGCCGACAAGAGGCTCGAAGGTCTCCCCGCCGTCCTCGGAGCGCAGAAGCGTCGCCGAATCGGCGCCGGCCCAGATCGCGCCCGCCGCCGCGGGCCGTCTGTCGACGTGGAGCTGCCAGATGGCGGCCGGATTCGCCCCCCGCTCCGGGGACTCGAGGCTGACGGAGGTCGGCTGGCTCCAGCTCACGCCCCCGTCATCGCTCGCGCGCACGGCCGGGCCGGTCTCGGCTCCGGTGGAGGCGACCACGAAACGGTCACCTGACTGCGCAAAGGCCCCGACGGATTCGCCGGCCAAAAAGGGCCCGTCGACGGTACCGTCGCTCACGAAGAAGAGCCCTTTTGTCGTGCCGATCGCCACGGCGAGGTGGTCGACGGCTCTTGCCCGGGGCTTTGAAGAGGTCACGAAAGTCACGGGCAAAGTATGTACCCGCCGGACTGGTTCCGCGGCGGATAATCGCTGCCGTGGTCCGCGACGCCTTAAGTTGGGGAGATGGACTCCTGCGTCGAAGGGATCGTTGTGGAGGGCGACCGGCGCGGTCGCAAGCTCGGCTTCCCGACGGCGAACGTGAGGATCGGGCCCGGAACCGCTCTCGCCGACGGCGTCTACGCGGGCGTCGTCGAGCTCGCGGACGGGTCGCGTCACCTCGGGGCAGTCTCGGTGGGACGCCGTCCCCAGTACTACGACGCCGGGGAGCGGCTGCTCGAGGCGCACCTGCTCGACTTCGACGGTGACATCTACGGCGAGAAGATCCGCGTCGAGATCGGCACCCTCGTGCGCGGCCAGCTGGTCTTCGAGTCCGAGGACCAGCTCGTGCGGCAGATCGCGAGCGACGTCGAGGCGATCCGAAGCCTCGACGTGAAGAGCTGAGAGGAGAGCCCGAGCCGATGGACCATGACGCCGGCGTGCCGGCCGACGACGCGGTCGGCAAGATGGGACGGGTCTCAGTGCCGATCTCCGAGGGCGTCCCGGGGGAGGTGATCATCCAGATCCGCGGGGGGTCTGAGGCCTACACGGCGTACACTGACGGCGACGAGCCGCTCGCGGTGAACAGTCGTGTCGTCGTCGTGGAGCAGCTCTCGTCGCGGACGCTGCTGGTGACCAGTTGCTGATCCGCCAAGAGAAAGAGGGCGGATGTTCTTCTACAAGATCCCCTCGCCGAACGAGGCGATGGTGGTTTCCGGGTCCAGGCGAGGCAGCGACGGCGGGCAGTTCCGCATAGTCACCGGCAAAGGCGCGTTCGTCCTGCCCTGGAAGAACAAGGCGCGCTGGCTTTCCCTCGATCTGAGAGAAGCCCTCATCTCGGAGACCTGTGTCACAAAGCTCCGTATCCCTCTCACCGTCGAGGCGGTAGCCGTCTTCAAGGTCGGCGACGACAACGCCTCGATCGCCAACGCGGCCCGTCGCTTCCTCGACCAGCAGCAGGGGATGGAACGGCTCACCGCTCAGGTGCTGGCCGGGCATCTCCGCTCGATCGTCGGAGGTCTCACGGTCGAGGAGATCATCGGCGACCGCAACCGCGTCGCCCAGGAGGTCAAGGCGGCTTCGACCGACGAGATGGAAAAGCTCGGGCTCGTGATCGACGCCTTCCAGATCCAAGAGATCAAGGACTCCACCGGCTACATCGAGAACCTGGCGGCGCCGCACGCCGCCGCCGTGGCCCGTGACGCGCGCATCGCGGCTGCCCAGGCCGATCAGGCGGCCACCGAAAAAGAGCAGGAGGCGAACGCCTTGAAGGCCGGTTTCGTGCGCGAGGCCGAGATCAAGCAGGCCGGCTACCGCGCCGAGATCGAGCAGGCTCAGGCCGCAGCCAGTCAGGCCGGCCCGCTCGCCCAGGCCAAGGCGAGCCAGCAGGTGACCGAGGAGCAGACGCGCCTCGCCGCCCTGCAGGCGCAAAAGCGCGAGAAGGACCTCATCGCAGAGGTCGAGAAGCCCGCGGACGCCGACGCCTACCGCACGATCCGCCTCGCTGAGGCGGATCGGGACGCCATCAAGGCGAGGGCCGAGGCGCTGGCCGGCGGCAACCAGGGCCTCATCGCCGCCAACAGGATCGTCGAGCAGCTTCCGTCTCTTGTCGAGGCCGCGGCAAAAGGCCTCGCCGGGGCCAACATCGTCCTCGTCAACGGCACCGACGGAGTGACGGACCTGCTGACGAACCTCGTCACACAGGGGTACTCCATCTACGAAGCGGTGGTGAAGGGCGGCGTGCCCCAGATCTCGGCCAAGCCGGCAGATCTGACGAGCGGGAACGGCTCGGCTCCAGCGCCCGCAGGCGATCAGAAACCCGCCGAGACATAGATGTTCGAACGGTTCACCGACCGGGCGCGCCGGGTGCTGGTTCTCGCCCAGGAGGAGGCCCGGCTGCTGAACCACGGCTTCATCGGGACCGAGCACATACTCCTGGGCCTCATCCACGAGGGTGACGGGCTTGCCGCCGAGGCGCTCGAGTCGTTGGACATCTCGCTCGAGGCCGTCCGCGAGGCGGTTGAGGAGAGGATCGGACCCGCGGGAACAGCTCCGACCGGGTCCCCCCCTTTCACCCCCCGGGCGAAGAAGGTTCTCGAACTGTCGCTTCGCGAGGCGCTCCAGATGGGCCACCACTACATCGGCACCGAGCACATGCTGCTCGCCATCGTCCGCGAAGGAGAGGGCGTGGCCGCACAGGTCCTCATAGAGCTTGGTGCGGAGCTGCCCCGGGTGCGCCAGACGGTCGTCCGGTTGCTGTCGCGGTTCCCGACGAGGGAGTCCTCGGAAGGCGAGGCGCTCGGCGGGGGCCCCCGCATGCGGCGGCGTCGCGGCCAGCTGGCCGGCGTTCCCGTCGGCAAGGAGTGGTCGGCCCAAGTCGTACGCTCCGGGCGGCGGCCCGAGGACTACGCCACGGCTTACGCCGAGCTGGCCGAGCTCGTCGCCGAATGCGGGCTCGACATCGCGCACATCGACTCCGGTGCGATCACCTGCATCTCGGTCGAGACGACCGAGGGTCCAGGGTTCATGTTGACCGTCCGGCATCCGATCGAAGACGGCCCGCCACCTGAGGAACTGCCGATCATCTGACGACGGGTCCCTCGAGCGGGAGAGGCGCGATCTCGACCGGGGCGCCGAAAGCGGCGCGGTGGCTCGCCCGGCGCAGGGCAGCCAGCACCGGCCGCCCGGCGACGAGCATCAAGCCTGCGTTGAGCGCGGCGCGAGGCAGATCGAACCCGAGCGATGTCGAAGCGTGGAACAGCATGAAGCGCACCAGGTTGTGCTCCACCGACGCGCCGGGCTGGAAGGAGAGCGTGGAGCTCGTGCCGGCGCCGAAGGGCCAGAACCACAGGTCCATCAGCGCCCCGTAGGCAAAGCACGCAACTGCCGCGTAGAGGGCAAGCACAGCGAGCTCAAAGCGGCCCTTCAGCTGGGGAAGCCACCCGGCACCGAAGCCCATCCAGGCTGCAGCCATCATCTGGAAGGGCAACCACGGGCCCACCCCGCCCGTGACGAGGGCGGAGGCGAACAACGTGAGCGCGCCGAGCAGGAAGCCGAAGTGGCGCCCGAGCACGTAGCCCGCCGGGAACAACAGGAAGAACACGGGCTCGAACCCGGCCGCGCCGCCTGAGGGGAGCCGCAGCGCGGCGCCGCAGGCCCCCAGCACTCCGAGCATGGCGACGCCTTTGGCGTCGATGCCACCGGAGCTGAACTCGCCCAGCACCGCCACGAGGAGAAGGGGGAGGAGCACGGCGACGATCCAGGGCGCGTCACCGGCGTGGGCCTGGTTGAGCGTCGCCCGTGCGGGGATGAACAGCGGCCACAGGAACGCCACCGCTCCGATCGCCGAGGCGAGCCCGATGGCGAGGCTTCCGAACAGGTCGAGACCCACCGGGCGCCGTCCCCCGGCGGTCCTCATCTGGCCACCTCGTTCCCAGGCGTCCTACCTGCGAGTGCCCTCGTGATCTCCTCGACCGTGAGCCACTCGGCCGGAGCGAGGATCCGGGCCACCTGGGAGGCGAGGCCTGCCGAGTGGCAGACGACGGAACGGGTCGGCCCGTCGGTGATCACCTCACCGTCGGCCAGCACGATGACGCGGTCGGCGACCTCGGCGACAAGCTCGACATCATGGGTGGCCACGACCACACAGCGGCCGCGCGCCGCCAGCTGGCGAAGCTGGCCCGACAGGCGCTCCTTGGCCCCGTAGTCGAGACCGCGGGTCGGCTCGTCCAAGAGCAGCAGCGGTGGTTCGGGAGCGAGCACGACCGCCAGCGCCAGAGCGAGCCGTTGGCCCTCGGAAAGGTCTTTCGGATGGGAGTCCTCGGAGACGCCGGCCACGAGCGACTCGAGCAGCGCACCGGTAGTGCCCTCGGCAAGGCCGGCCTCCCGGTCGCCGTCCCGGCATTCGGCACCGACGCTCTGGGCGCAGAGCAAGGCGCCGGGGTCCTGGGGCACGAGGCCGACGAGCCGGATCGCCTCGGGCGCGCTGAGGGCGGCGGGCGCGTGGCCGAGGACCTCAACCGAGCCCCGCTGGGGGCGGCGGAGACCTACGAGGTGGTGGAGGAGAGTCGACTTCCCGGCTCCGTTTCTTCCCATGAGGGCCACCACCTCGCCCTCGTGGAAAGCGAGAGTCACGTCGGAAAGAGCCGGGATGGGGCCGTAGGCGGCGGAGAGCCCCTTGACTCCGGCGACGCGGTCACCAGGCGACACTGCCGGCACCGGCTGCGGGTGGCCCTCGAGGCGGTGGCGCAACTCCGGTGCGCGGCGCCGGGCGTCCCGGACGGACAAGGGCACCGGGAACCAGCCCGCCATGCGGGCGAGACGGACGACCGGCGGTGCGAGATCCGCCGTGGCGAAGATCTGCGCCGGCGCCCCCGTCCGCACCGTACCCCCGGAAGCTCCGAGAGCGACGACGACGTCGGCGAATTGGGCGATGCGCTCCAGGCGGTGCTCGGCGACGAGGATCGTGGTGCCCTGGTCGTGGACAAGGCGGGCAAGCGATGCCAGCACCTCCTCGGCCGAGACCGGGTCCAGCGAAGACGTCGGCTCGTCCAGCACGAGCGAGCGAGGGGCGGCCGTGAAGGCGGCGCCGATCGCGACGCGTTGGCGCTGACCGCCCGACAAGGTCGTGATGGCGCGCTGGCGCAGCGCGTGCAGGTTCAAGGTGTCGAGCACGTCCTCGACGCGCCGGCGCATCGTCGCCGCGTCGACGCCGAGGTTCTCCATGGCGTAAGCGAGCTCGTCCTCGACCGTGTCCGCCACGAAGGTGGCGTCACAGTCCTGGCCCACATAGCCGACGGCATCGGCCAGGTCTCGGGGGCGGTACTTCTCGGTGCTGCGCCCGTCAACCGACACCGTGCCGCTGAGACGGCCGCCGGAGAAGTGCGGCACGAGACCGTTGACGCAGCGCAGCAGGGTCGACTTCCCCGAGCCGGTGGCGCCGATCGCGAGGGCGAAATGACCCTCCTCGATGTCGAGGGTCACGTCCGCGAGCGCCGGGACCACGGCACCGGGATAGGTGACCGTGACGCGGTCGAAGCTGATCACGCCACGGCCTCTTGGAGCCTGGCTCGTCCCAGGGCAGATGTCGGTGCGATGACCGACGGCAACGCGGCCAGCAGGACGCCGGCCAGGGCGCTGATCGGCACGGCCGGGAGCGCGAGCGGGTAGAGCGGCTGTGTCAGCGCGCTCGGATCACTGCCACCGGCTGCCACGACACCGGCGACGGCGACGAGCCCCGCCCCGAGCACGGCCCACTCGGCTCCGAGCCAGCGATCCGGCCGGTAACGGCTCCGCGATCCGTGCGAGGACGCGGCCATGCCGCCGATAACAAGCGCGCCGCCGAAGACGATGACGGCGAGTCCGACTCCCGAGGCCGAGCCCGAGTCCAGCACCTCGAACAGGCCTGTGCCGAGCCCGACGAGCCCTCCGAGCGTTGCGCCAGCCGTCAGCCGCCGGCGACGCGGCGAGGTGGGACGGCGCCCGAACCCGCGTGCGTCCATCGACGCCGCCAGGGCGACCGAGCGCTCCAGCGCACCGTCGAGGACGGGCACGGCCAGGCCGCGCCATCCCCGCAGACCCGTCGTGGCGCGACCTCTGAGGCGTCGCGCATCACGGACGCGGGCGATCGACAGCACGACCTGGGGGGTGAACGAGATCGCAACCGTCACTGCAACTGCCACCTCGTAAAGACCGGCCGGAACGCATCTGAGCAGTCGGAACGAGCTGGCCAAGGAGTTCGCGGCGCCGAAGCACGCCAGGATCACGGCGATCTGGGCTCCCTGGCACAACGCCCCGATGACAGCCTGCGCCGTCACCGCCCCGCCGATGGTCACGCCGGCGGCCCAGTGGGGGAGCGGGACGGAAGGAAGGACGAACCAGGTGTCCCCGGGGACCCGGTCACCGAAGAGGACCTGGATGAGGAGACGGATCACGACGACGAACAGGCCGAGTCGCAACAGCGCGCCGAACGAGCGCGCCCACGGGCTCGAGCCGCGACTCGTGGTGACGACCCAGGCGACCACGGCCAGGATGAGTCCCAGCAGGAGCAGGTTCGTCGTGCGACTGGCCGCGATCGCAAGCGAGCCCGCCCAGGACCACCACGCGATCGGGTGCAGGGGCTGTTGGCGGGCGCGGAGCATCTAGGTGACGTGACCGTGGGCGCGGCGGGCACGAATCAGGGCCCCGGCTCCGAGGAGAACGATCAGCGCCAGACACGCGAAGAAGAGGATCGGTCTCGTGGACGAGCCCGTCCCCGCCGAGGCGATCGGGCCGGCACCATCTGCGGTCGAAGTCGTGGTCGTCGCGCCCCGCACCGTGGCGGCAGAGGTTTCGAGCCCGGACGCACTCGAGGCCGCCCGCGGGGGCGGATCTGAAGGAGACGCGCTCCCATCGGGCTCGAAGCGCCATCCCTCGACGTCGCCTCGAGCGACGGTCCACTCCCCGGGGCCGTCGTTCGCGTACCGCCAGCGCTTTCCGCCGTGCCAGTAGGCCCAATAGGCATAGTGGCCGCCTGACTGCGCGCCGCAGCCGCTCGTCGGGTAGCCGTCGATCGCGCAGAGCAGTCCCGACTCGTCGTAGCGGGGCGTCGGGTAGCCGGTAGCGCGCCCCTGAGCCTGGAGGACCTCGGCGCCGGTCTCGCCGGTCCTCGCCGTGACACAGGACACGAGCACCTTCGCGTCAACGCCGCCGAAGTCGACCACGACGGCAACGACGATCTGGCCTTTGGCGAGGTGGGGGGGGACCGCGCAGCTCCTCTCCGGGTGTTGCCGGAGCGGAGACGCGCCTGAAGCGGCCAGGCCCGAGGAACCCCACGCCGCGGCGCTCGCGAGCGCCGCGAGGACCGCGGCTGCGATCAGCCTGACAGCTGCGGTCGACCTCGCCTCAGGACGCACTGCAGCTGAGCCGAGGCTCAGCAGCAGAGAGCACGTGACGGCCGACCGGCATGGCGTCGCCGGCGAGGGCCGGGACCGCCTGCAGGGTTGCCAGTTGGCTGGCTGCGCCGAAGGCGGAGAACTCGCCCTGCTCGGCCGAGGGCGCTTTGCAGCCGTACTGGAAGCGCAGCAAAGCCTGCTCAGGCGAGCCGCCGCGCGCGAACTGGGAGTTGCCCAGCGCGTGGAGGGCGATCAATGCCTGGATGACATAGGCGGTGGAGTCGGGATCACCCTGTTGTCCGGCCGCGACGCCGTAGAGGGCAAACGAGCCGTTGGCCTCCTGGGAGGCCTGGAAGAAGCTCAGAGGGCTGTGCGGGATGTGGCCGGCCACCTCGACAAGAGCCATCACCGCGATCGCGGTCGTGTTGGTGTCCGGGCTCGCGTAGTTCTTCGGGTTCGGCTTGGCACAAGGAGCGGTCGCGACGATGCGGCTGTACTCCCAGCCCCCGTCGCTGCACTGGAGCCCGGCCAGGACCCCCGCCCCGAGGCGGGTGCCCTTGCCAAGATTCTTGGTCGCTCCGAGTGCGAGCAGAGCCAGCGACTGATTGAAGGCGTTCAGGTTCACGCCGGA
>Ga0181519_10005502_pt1 | contig 10106 bp, 7 predicted proteins | sample PEATcosm2014_Bin_26_FD_121102 | JGI IMG/M metagenome (GOLD analysis project Ga0181519, IMG submission 121102) | Peatland microbial communities from MTU Mesocosm Facility, Houghton, MI, USA - PEATcosm2014_Bin02_10_metaG | ecosystem: Environmental > Terrestrial > Soil > Wetlands > Peat | place...
GCATCGCAGCGGCAGTCCCTGGAAAGCCCCATTGGCGCTATCGGCAGGCATCTGCCGGGCTTCGAACGCAATGTGACGATCGTCGATTCCGGGGTGGGCGCAAGCTGGGAGGCGGATCTTTTCGGCGCCTTGCGCCGTGAGCGCGAGGCCGCACACGCCGAGGCGGAGGCGGCCGAAGCCGACCGCATCGGGGTGCGGATCATCGTCGCCGCCGATGCCGCCGACGCCTATTTCCGTATCCGCGCCGCGCAAAGGCGCATTGCCGTCGCCCAGGCGCAGATCGCCGCCGACACCGATCTGCAGGCACTGGTGGCGCTGCGTCTTGCCGAGGGCATCGCCACGCGGCGGGAAGCGGCCGAAGCCGACGCACGCCTCGCCCAGGTGCGCGCCACGATCGCGCCCTTGCGCACCGAACTCGGCGTCCAACTCAACCGTCTGGATCTCTTGATGGGCGTGCGCCCGGGTACCTTGTCGGCGCAGCTGGCGACGCCCACGCCGGAAGCGATTCCCGCTGCGCCGGCCGGACCCCACTTGACGCCCGCGGACGTGCTGCGGCGCCGCCCGGACGTCATGGCCGCGGAGCGGCGCCTGGCCGCCGGCAACGCGCGCATCGGCGCCGCGCTGTCCGAGTATTACCCCAAGATTTCCTTGTCGGGGCTGCTCGGCTTCGAGAGCATGAATGGCGCGGCACTGACATCGGCAACCTTCCAGCCCCAGGCAGTTGCCGGTATCCGCTGGCGCCTTTTCGACTTCGGCCGGATCGATGCGGAGGTCGCCCACGCGAGCGGCCGATACGCAGAAGCGCTGGCCAGCTACCGCCAGACGATGCTGCGCGCCACCGAGGACGTCGAGAACGCCCTCGTCGCCTCAGCCAACCTGGAAACCGAGCGCAACGATGTCCTGCTCGAGGTCCGTGCCGACATCGAGGCCCGCGACACCGCGGAGGATGCGTATCGCGGCGGCGTTTCCAGCATTCTCGAGGTGCTGGAGCAGGACCGGCAATTGCTCGCGGCACGCGATCATCTCGAAGTGGCCGACGCCGGCGCCGCGCGCGCTGCCGTCGCCCGCTACCGCGCAATGGGCGGGGGCTGGTGACAGGGGCCGCGCGCATCGGCAATGCGGCGCGGCCGGCGCCCGGCAAGCCTTTGGCAGCGCCGCGAATCGGATGGTTGTCAAGGTCGCAAGTGGACGTTACCCTCCATGCAGCCGTGTCCGGCCAGTGCCTCCCGTTGCGCGACCGGGCCGATGCGATCATCGCGTCGGATCCGTGCCCAAGCCCGGCCATCGGCGGCGTCACCCTGTGCGGGCGAGGAGGATTCGCGTGTTTTCCAGCATTCGAGCGTGGATTTTCCCGCAGGCCTCCGCGCCAGGAGATATCCACGACCCGAATGCCTTCGTTGCCGCATTCGGGTCCTTGAGCGATCGGCAATGGTTGCGGACCCTGTTGTCGAGCATACGCAAACCGGTCCAGCGCGGCCTTGCGTTGCCGGGTTTCCCCCCTGCAACGGTACAAAGGAATTTTGTCGGGTCCGCCGACGATGCGGCGCTGCGGGAAGCCGCACGCTTCTACGCCATCGTCAAGAAATACTGCGGCGAGCTTGACGTGCCCTTGCGGGGCACGTCAAGGGTTCTCGACTTTGGCGTCGGTTGGGGCAGGATCCTGCGGTTCTTCCTGAAGGATGTGGCGGTTTCCGGCCTGTATGGCGCCGATGTGGACGCCGATGTGCTCGACACCTGCCGCGCGATCGGGGTTCGTGGAACGCTCTTCCAGACCCAGGCGACAGGCCGATTGGAATACCCGGATGGTTACTTCGATGTCGTCTACGCGTATTCCGTTTTTTCCCACTTGTCCGAAGCGGCGCACCTGTTCTGGATCGAGGAACTGGCGCGCGTGCTGCGGCCCGGCGGAATATTGATCGTCACGACCGAAGCGCGGCATTTCTTCGAATTTTGCGCGTCCTTGCAGGGCAAGCCTCCCGAGTCGGGCTGGCACAGGTCGCTTGCAGCTGCCTTTCCCGACCCGGCGGCGGCGATGCGCCAATACGACGCTGGGCACTTCGTTTACGCGCCGACGGGCGGCGGCGATTTCCGGGATGCGAGCTTCTACGGAGAAGCGGCAATCCCGCGGGCGTACGTGGAACGGGTCTGGACGAAATTCCTCGATTTGCGCTGCTTCATCGATGACCGCAAGCTCTTCTGGCAGGCGCTGATCGTCATGCAAGCCCGGTAATGCGCGCCGCGCCCCGCTGCGCAGCCCGATGACCCCCACCCTTGATTTGCGCGATTATACTGTTAATATATACAGTATCCATCCGACAAAGGCAGGCGGGCCATGCAACCGGAAACGCCGCTTCGCAGCGCCCTCGTAGCGGGCGCTTTCGCCAATCTCAAGGGCCGCGGCGCGCGCAGCAACCGCGAAACGCGCTTTGCCGCAGCCGTGCACGAGGTCGATGCCGATTACCTCGAGCATGAGCGCCAGGAGCGCGTGCGTGCCGAACCGGTGACGCCGCGCCCCACCGAGGCGCCGGCAAACCGACTGCGCACCACCGTCACCATCGAGCTGGCGCGCAGCATCATCAGCCGCAACCAGTCGCCGGACATTCCCTTCGACCGTTCCGTGAACCCCTACCGCGGCTGCGAGCACGGCTGCACGTACTGCTATGCGCGGCCCACGCACGCCTACCTGGGGCTCTCGCCGGGCGTCGACTTCGAAACGCGCCTCACGGCCAAGGCCAATGCCGCCGCCTTGCTCGAGGCCGAACTGCGCAAGCCCGGCTACCGGGCGGCGGTGCTGGCTCTCGGCGCCAATACCGACCCCTACCAGCCGATCGAACAGGAGCACCGGATCACCCGCTCCGTGCTCGAAACCCTGGCCGCCTTCCGCCACCCGGTCACCATAACGACCAAGTCGGCCCTGGTGCTGCGCGACCTGGACATCCTTCGGGAAATGGCGCGCGAAAACCTCGTGCGCGTGCAGCTCTCGGTTGCAACCCTCGATCGCGAGATCGCGCGCACGCTGGAGCCTCGCGCCAGCACGCCGGCGCGGCGCATCGAGGCGCTGCGCACCCTGGCCGAGGCGGGCGTTCCAACGGGCGTGATCGTCGCACCCCTGATCCCGGCGCTTACCGACACCACCCTCGAAGCCGTCCTGGAAGCCGCCGCCGCGGCCGGCGTGCGCCACGCCTCCTTCACCGTGCTGCGCCTTCCGCTCGAGGTGAGCGAACTGTTCCAGGAATGGCTGCGCGAGTTCGCGCCGCTGCGCGCCGAACGGGTCATGAGCCTCGTGCGGCAGATGCGCGGGGGGGCCGATTACCAGTCGGATTTTTCCACGCGCATGTCCGGCACCGGCATCTATGCGAAGCTGTTGCGCCAGCGCTTCGATCTGGCCTGCCGCCGGCTGCACCTGGAACACGAACGCGAAACCCTCGATGCCACGCGCTTTTGCGTGCCCCAGGCCGCGAGCGCCCAGGGTTCGCTTTTCTAGGGCCCGCAGTCGGCCGCCTTGCCGTGCACCACCGCGCCGTCGAACAGCGTGCACACGACCGGCACGCGGCCGATGCTGGCGGGGTCGATCTGCGTGATGTCGCGCGCCAGCACCACGGCATCGGCACGCTTGCCCACTTCGAGCGAACCCGTGCGCTGCTCCAGGCGCAGCGCCCGCGCGGCCTGGCTCGTGTAAAGGGCGATCATCGTCTCCACATCCAGGCGCTCGTCCGCATTGAGCACCTGCATGCGCCGGCTCGCATTGGCCGGCGTGAGTCCGGGAAAAGCCCCGCGGGTCACGCCCTGCTGTATGGCCTGCAGGGGTTCGAAGGTGGAGACCGGCCAGTCGCTGCCGCCCGCCATCGGAACGCCGGCATCCTTGAGGCTGCGCCCCCGGTACAGATGCGCGTGGCGCTGCGCGCCGATGTAGGGCAGCGTTCCCTCCACGGCCCAGACGTCCGGTTGCGCCCAGAAGAGCTGGACATTGGCGATCACGCCGTCGCGCGCCATGCGCAGCACGTCGGCGTCGGCGATGAGTTCCAGGTGGGCAATCTGGTGGCGCATGTCGCGCGTGCCGTTTTGCCGCGCCGCCGCCTCGAAGGCATCGATCACGTCGCGGGCTGCGCGGTCGCCGATCGCGTGCACGTGGATGCCCAGGCCGGCATGGTCGACGGCCGCGACGACGCGGTCCAGATCCTCCTTGCGGTAATAGCTTCCGCCGTCGCGGGTCGTCGGCGTGCCATCGGCGTTGAGGTAGGGCTCGATCAGGGCGGCCGTCTGGTAGGGATACTCCAGCGTTCCGTCCAGGAAGATCTTGACGGCATCGGCCCGGATCAGCGGGTCTCCCTGGAACCGCGCCGCAACCTGCAGCACGCGGGCCAGCGCCTGCGCGTCCAAGACCGGCTCGATATGCTGGGCGAGGCGCACCCGCTGGCGCAGGGCGCCTTCGCGCTCGAGCCGGGCATAGGCGGCTATCTCGCGCTCGCCGGCATCGGCGTCCTGGATGGCGGTGATCCCCGCCGCCGACATCTGCGCGAGGATCTTGCGCACCTCGGGCAGCACCACGTCGAGCGGCAGCGCCGGCGCGGCGATGAGATCCATGGCCTTGTCCATGAACAATCCATCCGGCTCGCCGCCCGTCACGCGGCCGATGCGCCCGCCGACGGGGTCGGGCGTGGCCGCCGTGACGCCGCTGGCCGCCAGCGCCGGCGTATTGGCCCAGGCCGTATGCCCTTCCTCGCCCCACAGGACGATGGGCAAGCGCTCGCTGATCCGGTCCACGACATGGCGGTCGATGGCAACGCCGATCGCCGATACGCCGACGACCTGCATCCAGCCCTGCTCGCGCTTCGAGGACAACTGCGCGAGGCAATGCTTGCCCGCGCGCACGAGTTCGGGTTCGGCAAGGTTCTCGCTATGCAGGTCGCAATACAGGGCGTTGCCGGCGCCGTATACCGGGTGCGTGTGCGCATCGATGAAGCCGGGGAGGACCATGCGACCGTGCATATCGACGACCCGCGTGGCGCGGCCGATCCACGGCGCCACCGACGCGGCGTCTCCCACGGCAAGGATCTGGTCGCGACCAAAAGCGATCGCCGATGCGCGCGAACCCGCGGCATCCATCGTGTAGACACGGGCATTGGCCCAGACGAGCGTTGCCGGCGGCCCCGCGGGCGCGTCGGCCCCGCCGGCAACGCCCGCCACCAGGGCGCCCGCGAGCCATCCGGCGCGCCACCGGCCGCCAGTGCGCTGCGCCGATGCTGCCGCCACGACCGCGCCGCCTCGCTTCAGGCGGCCGCCGAAAAGTCGCGGGCGAGGGAGCCTTGCACTTCGGCGGCGATTTCGCCTACGCGCTCGCTGTAGTTCGGGTGGTCGATGCCGACCGCGACGCTGCGGCCCTCGCGGAATGCGGCAATGGCCTCGGGCGGGAACTCGAAGCGCAGGAAATGCACCGACGAAGTCTTCTGGGCGTTCTCGCGCGGCATGTCCTCGTCGGCGATGGCATAGCAGCGTTCGGTGCCGTCAACCTGGACGTAGACGCGGTTCTCGATGCCGATGAGCCGGGCCAGGGCAAGGGCGCGCTCGCCGGGGTCCTCGTACTCGATCATCATGGTGGCCTTGAGATTCGTGCCGTCGGGGATCAGCGGATTGTAGGCATCGAGTTCGTCGCGTATGCCCTGTTCCTCGAAGGTCTTCTCGATCCGGAGCATCTCCTGGATCTGGTAGCGGACGGTCAGTTCATCCTCGAAGATCAGGGTGACGTTCGGGCCGATCTGCAGGATGCGGTTCTTCTTGTGCGCCAGCACGCGGCTGCGGAATTCCTTGCGCTGCCGGGCATAGGCCTCCAGCGTCAGCAGGCTCGAGAGGGAGATTGCAGTCATGGTTGGCGGGCCTCCATCGGGGGGTGCTCATTCGATGCCGTAGGCCATCCGCAACAAGGTGAGCGGATGCGCCAGCTGGGGCCGGCGCACCGCGACGGCCGTCGGGTTCTGCGTCGCGGCGCTGGCCGCCGCGAGTTCGTCCATGCCCTGCTCGATGTGGTGCCCGGCCAGCTGGCAGTCGGAACTGATGAAATCGGGTTGCGCCTGGGCCATGGCGCGGAATACGGGCCGGCCGATCTTCATCGCCGTGGCGTGGAACTCCTTCTTCACGCCCCAGGTGCCGGCGTGACCCGAGCAGCGCTCGACCGTGGTCACCGTGGTGTTGGGCACCCAGTTGAGCACCTCTTCGGTCTTGCGCCCGAGGTTCTGCACGCGGCCGTGGCAGGGCACGTGGTAGGCAACCGCCCCGAGGGAACGGGGAAAATCGCTCTTGAGCAGGCCATCCTTGCGGCGCGCCACGAGGTACTCGAAGGGATCCCACATGTGCTCGCTCACGAGCTTGACGTCCGGGTCGTCCGGGAAAAGCAGGGGCAACTCCTTGGCGAACATCAGCGTGCACGACGGGATGGCCGCAAGGATGGCATAGCCTTCGCGCGCGAGCTGCGCCAGCGGCGCGATGTTGAGCTCCTTGAGGCGCCGCACGCCCTCGAGGTCGCCCAGTTCGAGCTTGGGCATGCCGCAGCACGCCGCCTTCTGCACGAGCGCGTAGGGCAGCTCGTTGTGTTCCAGGATCTTGACCAGGTCGTGGCCGATGCCCGGCTCGTTGTAGTTCACGTAGCAGGTCGCGTACAGCGCCACCTTGCCGGGGGTGCGCGCGCCGTCGCGCACGACGGGCGCGGCATCGGGACGCGCGGCCGAAAGAAACGTGCGGCGCGCGTAGTCCGGCCGCCAGGCGTGGCGGTCCACGCCCAGGGTCTTCTCGGCGACGAAGCGCCCCGCGCCGCCCTGGTTCACCGCATTGACCGCCTGCGTGACGATGGGAATGCCGGCAAAACTCCCCAGCGCGTCGGTTGCCGAAAGCACGCGGTCGCGCAGGCGCCCGCCGGTCTTGCGAAACGCCACGGCCTTGGCGCGCAGCATGAGGTGCGGAAAATCCAGGTCGAAGGCGTGCGGCGGCACGTACGGGCACTTGGTCATGAAGCAGACGTCGCACAGGTAGCACTGGTCCACGACCTCGGCATAGCGCGCCTTGGGCACGGTATCGACTTCGCCGCTGGTGCTGCCATCGACGAGATCGAACAGCGAGGGAAACGCGTTGCACAGGCTGACGCAGCGCCGGCACCCGTGGCAGATGTCGTAGACCCGCTCGAGTTCCTTCTCCAGCGCCCCTTCGTCCCAGAAGGCCGGTTCCTGCCACGCCACAGGATGCCGCGTCGGCGCCTCCAGACTGCCTTCCTTGACACTCATCAGGTGAATCGCTCGTTAGCAGACGTGCCCCTCCGCATATGCGGAGGGAATAGGGGGGTGGGGTTCGGGGAGGGGCGCAGCCCCTCCCCGAAGCTGATCCTCCCTTATCCAGGACCCAAAGGGTCCTGGATTAGAGTGCGGGGCCCTACGGGCCCCGCACTCTAATCAACGATCCCGTCAAGCGTGCGCTGGAACTTGTTGGCGTGCGAACGCTCCGCCTTGGCCAGGGTCTCGAACCAGTCGGCGATCTCCTCGAAACCCTCGGTGCGGGCGACCTTGGCCATGCCCGGATACATGTCGGTGTACTCGTGCGTCTCGCCGGCGATGGCCGCCTTGAGATTGGAGCGCGTCGGGCCGATGGGCAGGCCAGTTGCCGGGTCGCCAACCTGCTCGAGATACTCGAGGTGGCCATGGGCGTGCCCCGTCTCGCCTTCTGCCGTGGAACGGAATACGGCGGCAACGTCGTTATAGCCCTCGACGTCGGCCTTGGCCGCGAAGTACAGGTAGCGGCGGTTCGCCTGGGACTCGCCGGCAAATGCCGCCTTGAGGTTGTCCTCGGTCTTGGATCCCTTCAATGCCATGGAGCTCTCCTGGTTGATCAGTTGATGCGGTGCAATCCCTCCGGAATCGGACGGCAACAGCAAATCTACGCGCGCCTGCGTGAATAAACAAATCATCCCGAAGCGAAATCGGCGGCATCGAGCGCCAGCGCCCCGGCGCCACCGGCCTCGATGGCGGCCAGCAGGGCCGGTGCCGTGCTGAGCACATGGTCGGCAAAAAACCGCGCCGTGGCGATCTTCGCGCGGTAGAAGGCGTCGTCCGCGCGGATGAGCCGCGCATGGGCCACCAGGGCGCCGCGCGCCAGCTGCCAGCCACCCAGGGCAATTCCGGACAGTTTGAGGTAGGGCACCGATCCGGCGTAGGCGGCGCGCGGCTCGGTGTCGGTGGTGCGCAGGAAATACTCGACGGCCACGCGGTGCGCCTCGGCCGCCGCCTCCAGACGCCCGGCGATCGCCAGCAGGTCGGGGCTGCCGGCGGCGCGCAGCTCGGCGGCCGTCACCTGCATGGCCTTGCCCAGCACCCGAGCCGTCGCGCCGCGGTCGCGCACGGTCTTGCGCCCGAGCAGGTCATTGGCCTGGATGGCCGTGGTGCCCTCGTAGATCGCCAGTATGCGGGCGTCGCGGTAGAACTGCGCGGCGCCGGTTTCCTCGATGAAACCCATGCCGCCGTGGACCTGGATGCCCGTCGAAGTGACTTCGATGGCCGTCTCCGTGCTCCAGCCCTTGACCACCGGAACCAGGTAGTCGTAGATCGCCTGGGACCCGGCCCGCACCGCCGCATCCGGGTGGTGCCGCGCCAGGTCGCTGTGCGAGGCGGCCACATAGGCCAGGGAGCGTGCGGCCTCGACATGGGAGCGCATGAACATCAGCATGCGCCGGACGTCCGGATGCTCGACGATGGCCACCGGGCCCGTCGAACCCTCGACGGCTCGGCTCTGCACGCGCTCGCGGGCGTAGGCGCAGGCCTGCTGGTAGGCGCGCTCGCCCACCGCGATGCCCTGCAGCCCCACCTGGAAGCGCGCGGCGTTCATCATGATGAACATCATCTCGAGGCCGCGGTTCTCCTCGCCGACGATTTCGCCCAGCGCCCCGGTGCCGGCGTCGCCGCGGCCGTCGCCGAAGATCAGCACGGCCGTGGGGCTGCCCTTGATGCCCAGCTTGTGTTCGATCGAGGCGCAATAGACGTCATTGCGGGCTCCCAGGCCCCCGTCGGCCGCCGACAGGAACTTGGGCACCACGAACAGCGACAGGCCCTTTACCCCGGCGGGCGCGTCGCTCACGCGGGCCAGCACCAGGTGGACGATGTTCTGGGCCAGATCGTGCTCGCCGAAGGTGATGTAGATCTTCTGGCCGAACAGGCGGTAGCGGCCGTCGGCCTGGCGCTCGGCGCGCGTGCGCACCAGGGAAAGATCCGAGCCGGCCTGCGGCTCGGTGAGGTTCATCGTGCCCGTCCAGCGGCCGTCGATCAGCGGGGGCACGTAGCGCTGCTGCTGGTCCGCCGAGCCGGCGGTGAGCAGGGCCTCGATGACGCCGTCGGTAAGCAGGGGACACAGCGAGAAGGCCAGGTTGGCCGACTGGAGCATCTCCAGGCAGGGCGTGGCGACGATCTTGGGCAGGCCCTGGCCGCCGTGCGCGGCCGGGTGCATCACGCCCTGCCAGCCACCCTCGACGAAGGCGCGAAACGCCTGGGCAAAACCCGGCGAGGTGCTCACCGCGCCGTCCGACCAGCGCGGCGGCTGCGTGTCGCCCACGCGGTTGAGCGGCGAGATCACCTCGCCCGTGAGCTTGGCGCATTCCTCCAGAACCGCCGCGACGGTGTCGTCGCTCGCATCCTCGAAGCCCGGCAAGCCCTGGATCGCCTTGAGCCCGGCCAGTTCGTGGAGCGCGAACTGCATGTCGCGCAGCGGGGCGCGGTAGTCCATGGCAGCCTAGCCGAGCTTCTCGATGAGTTCGGGCACGGCCTCGAAGAGGTCGGCGACCAGCCCGTAGTCGGCCACCTGGAAGATCGGCGCATCCGCATCCTTGTTGATGGCGACGATGACCTTGGAGTCCTTCATGCCGGCCAGGTGCTGGATGGCGCCCGAGATGCCGATGGCGAAATACAGTTGCGGCGCGACGATCTTGCCGGTCTGCCCCACCTGCCAGTCGTTGGGCGCGTAGCCGGCGTCGACCGCGGCGCGCGAGGCGCCCAGCGCGGCGTTGAGGCGCAGCGCGAGCTTCTCGAGGATCTTGAAGTTCTCGGCCGAACCCAGCGCGCGCCCCCCGGAGACCACGA
>Ga0181519_10005503_pt1 | contig 10106 bp, 11 predicted proteins | sample PEATcosm2014_Bin_26_FD_121102 | JGI IMG/M metagenome (GOLD analysis project Ga0181519, IMG submission 121102) | Peatland microbial communities from MTU Mesocosm Facility, Houghton, MI, USA - PEATcosm2014_Bin02_10_metaG | ecosystem: Environmental > Terrestrial > Soil > Wetlands > Peat | place...
GTTGGGTGATTATGGCGAAGTCACTCGCCGATAGTAATCTGCAAAACCCCGGGCTGCAAAACCTGGTGCGCGAAGCGATCTCTGGAATCGACAACCGGGCGATTCGCGGGTCTAACTGCGGCCCAGGGAGTCCAGATCGATCTTTTCGTATTCCCTGTGTTCGATGCCTTCCCGAATCTGCCGGGGTGTCTGGCCCAACTTCGTCATCTTGTAGGCGTAGGCCGCTTCCGCCGCGCAGGTCGCGCAGATCGCTCCGTGGGTTCCTTCGAAACAGCTGTGCAGGCTGGTGTGCCCCAGCGCGCGGTCGCAGCGGCAATAGCAGGGGATCTGGTACAGAACTCCCGGAATCTGCGCCGCCTCTTTATAGACCTCGACCTGCCACTTCTCCCGGAAAAAGGCTCCTGTCAACTGAGGCCCGGAGAGAATCGGGGGCAGCGCCAGCCCCTTTGCGGGCGCCTCAGGGTGATAGGCGGGAATATCCTGCTGAGGGTCGGACCACTGGGCATGCACCGCGCTCCCCGGCCTCATACTCACTGGAATGGCATAAACTGCCACAATCAGCAACCCTAATGCAAGGCTGAGGACGATTCGCTTCATGGAAAGAAAAGATCTCCTGGTTCCCATCTTAAACGGGGATTTCCACTTGCGGCTGGACGGTAAGATCGGGAAGGTTCAATTCTCAAGGAAACCCTGGGACCACGGGAAGGCAACAAAGAAAAAAAACGGCACGAACGTTAGATTGTCCGTGCCGGGAGGCCAGTGACGCAACTTATGAACTTTTCTGCCAGCCGGGAATTATCGGTCGCCGGTCCGGCCCAAATCCGTCTCTAACTGTGATGCCCGTCTTCATCGAGCGGGTGAAAAATTTCGCTCATCCGGGCAAGAAAGCTGCTACTCAATATCCAGAATAGTGTAACTCCGATGCCCCAAATGCACAAGCCGGATACACAATTTAATATTTCCCCCGAAGCCGATGGTCCCGTCCTGGGACCTTCGACGCCGATTCATCGCGCGCCGAAGGTGCAGAAATCATTCGGTCAAGCCCCATTTGGACGCGGCCTTCGCGTCTTTCTTACCAGCGCGATTGTAGCCGGGTCCGCGCTTCTCGGTGGCCTCGCCGTGGTTCTCTGGAACCGTAGAACCCTCTCGGGCCTCCGGCAGCCAGCCCCCCTCCGGAAAAAATCACCTGCACATGCAGACGGAGAAGAGGGATAAAAGTTGCGCCCGATTTGGGCCACGATGATGGGCATCGGCCCTGGGGCTTCGCTTCAGGAGAGGCTGTCAATCCCCGCGGCGAGATCGAAGTCCCGCTCGGTCAATCCGCCCGCATCATGGCTTACCAGCACCAGGCGAACCTTGTTGTAGCGGATGTCGATGTCCGGGTGGTGCCCTGCGCCCTCGGCCAATTCCGCCACGCTGTTCACAAAATGCATGGCCTCGACGAAGTTATCGAATTCGCAATGGCGCACCAGCATGCCGCCTTCGAGCTTCCACAAGGGGAAGGATCTCAGTCTTGAAGCAACGATTCGCTCTCCCAGCAAAGGCATGGCCGTCTCTCCGCGCGCCGGATTGGAGGCACTCCGTCAGACTTTCAGATCTTCGATCGCACCAGCAAATGATAGCGGAGAGAAGCGCGGATGGCGGATCATCTCCGTCCGCAAGTCCTCCCACAAACTATCCGGAAGCCCCGTGAATACTTCGACGATATTCGGATCGAACTGGGTACCCGCGCAGCGCTCGACCTCCGTGCGCGCCACGTCATAGGAGCGCGCCCGCCGGTAGGGACGGTCGGATGTGATGGCATCCACGGTATCGGCAATGGCGAAAATGCGCGCACCCAGCGGGATTTCCTCGCCTTTCAGATTCCGCGGGTAGCCGTTGCCGTCGTAATGCTCCTGATGGCTGTAGACGATATCCGCGGCTTCTTCGAGAAACGGAATCTTACGCAGAATCTGATAGCCCCGGGCACAATGCTCACGCATTACCTGCTGCTCTTCCGGATTCAGCTTCCCCGGTTTCAGTAGAATCGCGTCCGGAATGGCCATCTTCCCGATGTCATGAAGAAAGGCGCCGCGCGCGATCACACGCGTTTGCGCCATCTCCACGCCGCAGTGCCTGGCGAGCGCGATCGTATAGGCGGTTACGCGGCGAGAATGGCCTTCGGTCTCTGCATCTTTCAGATCGAGCGCGTCGCCCAGCGCTTCGAGGGTAATGTCGTAGGACCGCTCAAGGTCAGCCATGGCCTTGCGCAGCATCTCCGTGCGCGCCGAGACCAGTTGCTCCAGATTGTGCCGGTACACCGAGTTCTGCTGCACCAGACGGCGATAATCGAGCGCCCGCCGCACTGTGACCAGCAGTTGCTCTTTCTCGAATGGCTTCAGCAGGTAGTCGTAGGCGCCCTTGCGCATCGCCGAGATGGCTACCCCGACGTCGTGGATCGCCGTCACCATCACCATCGGCGTGTCGGGTTGAATTTCCTTGATGCGCTCCAGCAGCCCGATCCCATCCAGTCCGTTCATGACGATGTCGGAAAGGATCAGATCGTAAGGCGGGTCCTGCGTGAGGTGCTCGATGGCCTCGAGGCCATTCGAGGCGAGCACCGGCGTATAGTGGGATTTTTCCAGCATGGTGGCTATCAGAGTGCGAACGTACGGTTCATCGTCCACAATCAGAATCCGCTCCGATGCCAACTTCCCCTCCCAGCAAATTGCCTTGCTGCTTGCTAATACGTCTTATCGGCCCGCAAAGAATTCCGCTCTATCGTACCCCGCCGGATTTGCCAAAATGCGACAATTCCCGGTGCCTTGAAGCCGAGTGGACCAATACGGGCAACCCCCCTCCGCATCCGCGACGCCGCACTGGCGGTCGATCGTCTCCGCCAATCCCGAGAGCGGCATTTTGCGTCAAATTGCGCCATCGACTCCCTCCCCCAAAGGGTGCACTTTTGCATCCAAGCTTCGTGGTAATCTTCTACTGCCAGACTCACTCCCCAGAACGGTTCAAAACATGTTGTTCGAACTGGATCGGCATCGCGCAAAAATGACGGCCCGGGAGATGGCCCCGCAAAGCCTCGAAGAGAGGCAGCGGGACATCTACGACAGCCATCGTCATCGCGTCTTTTCGGTGTCCTATTACATGACCGGCAGCGAACTGGAAGCCGAGGAAGTTCTGCGCGGAGCATTCGTGCGCGCCTTTCGCCAGGCCGACGAGCCCGATCGCGCCATCGTCGATTCCGCCCTTCTCGAGCAGCTGCGCGAGCAACAGATTCTGGAACAGGATGAACCTCTGCCGCTTCCCACCACCGGTTATCTGCCTCCGCGCAGCAACATTCTGCGCACCGAACTCGAGGAGGCGATCCGTTACCTGCCTTCAACCGAGCGCATTGTCTTCCTGCTGATGGATGTGGAAGGCTATCCGGCGAGCCGAGTCGCCGAGTTGCTCGATATGGGTAACTCCGATGTGCTGCGCGCAGCGCTTACCGCGCGCATGAGGCTGCGGGTCGAACTCGCGAGAATGAGCGAGAGCGGCCTCGAAGCTGCCTGACCCCTGCCCTTACTGTCCGCTGATCAATAATTAGTGCTTACTACTCCCTGATTTCTCCGCTTCCCGCTTTGCCCGGCGGTTCTTCGCCCAGTGCAGTTTGTTCACCTGCTGCCCTCGCGCCACGGCCAGCGCGTCCGCGGGGACGTCCATGGTGATTACCGAACCCGCGCCGATGTAGGCGCCTTCGCCAATCACAACCGGAGCCACCAGCGCCGAGTCGCTGCCGATAAAAACACCGTCCCCGATGACCGTCTTATATTTGTTCACCCCGTCGTAGTTGCAGGTGATCGTCCCCGCGCCGATGTTCACGCCGCTGCCGATTTCGGCGTCTCCCAGATAGGTCAGGTGATTCGCCTTCGATCCTTTCCCCAGGTTCGTCTTCTTCGCCTCGACAAAATTGCCGATATGGGCGCCTTCGCCGATGTGGCATCCGGGTCGCAGGTGCGCGAGCGGTCCGATGCGCGCGCCTTTGTCGATCCGCGCCTCCGCAATCACGCACGACTGCAGGATGAGCACCTGATCTCCCAGCGTCGTGTTTTCGAGCACGGAGTAGGAACGGATGCGGCAGTCGCTCCCGATCCGCGTCTCTCCCAGCAGTTGAGCGAAGGGCTCGATCACCGTATCCGAACCCACCTCGACACCGGCGTCGATCGTCACCGTCTCCGGCTGCAGGATGGTGACGCCGGCGGCCATCAGACGGTGAGCGGTCGCGAGGCGCAATTTGTGATCGAGCTCCATCATCTCGGCGATGGTGTTCGCGCCCAGCACTTCCGCGGCATGGGTCGCTTCGATCGCGACCACTCGCTCACCCGCATCGTCCAGGATGCGCGCCATATCCGTCAGATAAAGTTCCTTGTGCGAGTTGTCCGAGCGCAGTTGTCCTATGTGGCTGAAGAGCGGCTCGCGGCGGAAGGCATAGATGCCTGAGTTGATCTCGCGCACAGCCTGCTGCTCCGGCTGAAGGGCTCTCTGCTCCACAATGGCTGTGACCTCGGGCGCATCGGAGGACCTGCGCAGAACCCGTCCGTAGCCGAAAGGCTTTGTGGGCGCGGCGGTCAGCACGGTCATGGCTGCGCGCTCGCGCAGATGAAAATCGCGCAGCGCAAGAATCGTCTCGGAACGCAGCAGAGGCACATCTCCCGACAGCACGATCAGCTCGTCATAGTCGCGCGTGGCCTGCTCGGCGATCTGGATGGCGTGCCCCGTTCCGCGCTGCTCTTCCTGCACCGCGAAGCGCACTCCGGTATCGCGCACCGCGGCCTCGACCGCCTCCGCCTGATGTCCGACGATGACCAGGATGTCGTTGGGCGGCACCACCTGAGCCGCCGCCGCAATCACATGCTTCAGCAGCGGCTTTCCGCCAATCTCGTGGAGCACCTTGGCGCGCTTCGATTTGAGCCGCGTGCCTTTGCCCGCGGCCATGATCACAATTCCCAGTCGCATTTAAGCCGACACTCCTGCCTGCGCAGCCACGCGTCTGTGAACCCTCTCGTGGCGTGGCCGATAGAGAAACAGATAAACAAGCAAAGACCCGAAATTCAACGTAACCAACTGGGCCACCACCAGAACGATCCGCAGCACAACCCACTCTTCTGACCCGGCAGCACTCCACACGATCATGCCAGGCCAAAGAACGAATTGGGAAATCATGCAAATCCCGATCAGAGCCAGCAACAACCCAAATGCGACCCGGATTGACCACGTCGGATTTTCAAAGGTAATTGGAAGCCCGCTGCTTACCACAAATCCGAAGATTAACAGCGCTGCCTGTACCAGCGTGAACCAGGCGCAAATTTCAAAGATGCGATTTCGGGCTCTCGAGTACTGCCACTTCGATCGCTCCGGCATGGTGTTCCTCTGGCATCCGCTTTCTCACGCTACTTTCGCCCGTATCGGCTGTCAAACTCGAAATCTCCCGATGATCTATGCGGTGCGCCGCTCCAGCGTTGGGAGGGTGCGGATGGACTTACCGGATTTCCGCTGTGCCAGCCGGATTTCATAAAGACTCTGCAGATTCAGCCAGAATTCCGGCGTGGTGCCGAAGAAATGCGCAAGACGCAAAGCTGTATCCCCCGAAATAGCTCGCTGTCCATGGAGGATCGCCGTGATGCGGTTCGCCGGTACGTTCAGTTGCCGGGCGAGATTCGAAGCACTGATTCCAAGCTCCCTTAGCTCTTCGGCAAGATGTTCTCCGGGATGGATCGCCGGGATTCGCACGGTGGGCATCTCCTTAGTGATAATCGACGACCTCTACATTGGAAGGCCCAGGTGCGCCGCCGTCCCATGTAAAACAGATTCGCCACTGGTCGTTAACTCGAATGCTGTATTGTCCTTTGCGATTTCCCCTCAGAGACTCCAGTCGATTCCCTGGAAGCGCACCTAAGTCCCTCAAAACCACCGCCGCCTCCAGGCGATCGAGCTTCAGTCTCAGTGCGCGTTCAATGCCTGAGAACTCCCTGACCCTCCTGCCCTCGGCGAACTCCCTGGTCCGCTTGTCGCGGTAGCTGACAATCACGAAGAATGCTAGCGCGCATTACGCGTTACGTCAAGGGTAACGAACTGCGATTCAACTCGCGTGCAGATAATCCTCCCGCCTCCGCATCAGCGCGACAGTGAGAACCACCACGATCGCCAAACCCAGAACCATCCCCATCTCAGCGAAGGGCCTTGGATCCACAAAGTAGTTTCCGTTGGGCGACGCAGCCGTTACTCCCCAGCGTCCCATCAGATCCTGCTGATACGCACTGAACCGCGCCCACATTCCGGGCATCAGGAATGTCAGCAGGAAGGCCACCGAATAGACCTGCCACGCCAGCGCCACATACCATGCCGGCTTCCACTTCCTCAGCAAACCTACGCCCAGGTAAAACTGCACAGCCAGCAAAGCCAGCATCAGGGTGCTGGCGGCGTTTCCCCGAACCACCACTCCAAAGAAGAACAGCGGCAGATGCATCGCAAAAATGAAAGGCAGATACAGGATGCCCAGGAGCATCAGACAAGCCCAGACAACGATTACGATGCGCCACCCGGAAGTTTCGGCCCCCGATCCAACGCCAGGTCCGACCGCAGGCCCTGCGAGCCCGGGTTCAAGATCCGTCGCGGCGGGAGGCAGCGACCTGGAAAACGCCGCCCGCACCGGAGCGAGGTTGAAATACACCAGCCACCATGCGCCGATCAGGGACAAACCACCGTAGAAAGCGGCCATCACGAGAAAAACCGCCCGATAGCTGACCGGAGAAGGCGCAGCCGCGGTCACAGGCGGCGCATTGCGGACGAGGATCATTACGACGCACATGAGGGCCGAGAAGAGGAATTCCAGCCCGCCTATGGCGAGGATCGAGTAGCGCGCCCACCCGCGCATTTGAAACAGCCCCACAACGGTCCAGGCGCAGAACAAGGAAAAGGACAACATCGTCACAGTGGTGGCAATCATCACGGCCCGCATGCCGGGCACCGGAGGGACCGCCGGGTTTCCGGCAAAAACAGTCACGACCACCGAGATCAGGCTGCCAAAAATCCCCATGAGTGCCATGAGCCCCAAAATAACCGCGGCCACAACTACCCCTGCCGGCCTGCGCATATGCCCCTTCTTTCGAATCCCAGCCTGGTGCCTGAGAGATTTGGGCAACAGGATACGCCCTGAACCGGGCCGCAAACGCGAAATTCCCATCGCCCTGGTTGTCCGCTTGCGTATACTTTTCAGTCAGCAATCCATTAGAGGACACGCATGCCCTGTCTTGAAATGAAAGCTGCGGCCCTGCCGCGCCCGGTCCCAGCTACCCGTCTGCGTGCGCTTCTGGAGAGGCCCGGCGCCGCCGTGCTCCGCCGCAATTATGTCGCCGAAGCCTCGGGGTACGAGGATGCGCACCTGCGCAATCGCATCCGCATCGCCGCCATTCTCGCCGTGAACCTCACCGATCCTCCCAACCCGGTCGACGCTGAGACGCCCGGCCCCCCCCTCCTCGACAAAAAGGAGGCTGCTCCACCCTCGGCGGCTCCCGGCGATCCTCTCGCAGCGGGTTTCGCCAAAGGCCTCGAAATCTGGATAGCCGATGGGGATCGCGCCGTTTGTACTATCGCCGATGCCGATGAGATCCCCGGCGCCCTTGCGATGTTCGACGCCTATCTGCGTCTCACTCGCTTTCCGCCCGCATTCGAGCGTCTCGATCAGCGCCTGGTCGGTCTCCACTACTGGTTTCGCGAGGGACTTTCCATCGCTATTCAGGGCAGACCCGCCGAGGCCCCTCCGCTGGAGGAGACTTTCTTTGACTGCCTCGCGCCAATCCCGGAGATCGATGACTTCCGTGAGCCTCGCTTCGTCGTGCGCCTCCCCGATGAAGGCCTCGCTTTCTTTCACGATCTGCTCCGTTCCGCTTCGACGTGGCTCGACACGAATTCCTTCCCAAACATCCTCGGATCCAGATGAACTCCGCGGCAGTTGCCGGCCTCCTTGCCGGGCTCCTGATGGCGCCCGGGCAGGCCGGCAATGCGCCGGGGGGAGCCGTCCCCGTTCCAGGCGCTGAACGCATCGAGAGCGGCAATAGTCAATCCGCGGGAGGCGAAGCAATCGCGTATCGCATCCGCCTGCTGCCGCTGGCATCGTTCCCCAATCTGCCGGCGCCAGTTGCCGCCGGACTCAACGAGAGGCATTGCATGATCCCGCAAAGCTTCGAGGCGAAGCAGCCGGAAAACGTCCTCCATGGCGCCTTTCGCGCGCCCGGCAGCAGCGACTGGGCCGCGCTCTGCTCTTCCGCCGGCGCGACCACCCTTTATGTCTTCTTCGCCGGACAGTTTGAATCGCCCATCGCCTTGCGCAGTCAGCCCGATTCCGCCTGGCTCGGAAGCGAGCCAGGCAGTAACGTCTCCGGATCTTCCTGGGGCATTGCCGTTCGCTCATGCACCGAGCTGCGCGCGACCCCGCAGCTCCGCCACGCGGTCACCATCGACCACGACGCCATCGACGATGCCCGCCTCGAGCGCCTGGTGATTGTTCACTATTACGCCGGCGGAAAATGGCTCAACCTCAACGCGGATGCCAGCGGCGATTAGAGCGGAGGCAATATCCTGGGCCCCAAGCGCCCGGTCGGCCTTCCCCCCTTCCGATTTTTTTCCAAAGCCGCAACTAATCCCCGGGTTGCCTGTCTAATGCATCGCAGCGCCTGTGGTTCCAGCTTCTCTGTCCGGGCCCCCGAAGCTCGCTGTGTCGAGCGAGTCTTCGCCTCGATCCGAAGCTGCGGAATCCGAGGCCTGAGTTCCAGCTCCCGATGATCAGCCGCCGGTTTCTCCGTATGTGCCTTCACGACTGCAGGGTTATTGCAGCGTTATTATGGAACGCATCGGAATGCAATCTCCCTCGCGTTGCCACGATGGAGTAATGTTTCGCCGCAGTCGATTGCGGCGTGTGGATTTTCCCTATCGCCCTTTACCAAGGATGGCCATGTTTTCCTCAATAACGCGCAGGGTCCGCTTCCTCGTAGCTCTCTCCACATCTCTCGTTCTCCCTGGCGCGGTGCTGCAGGCACAGACCAGCCAGCCGGTCGTTCCCAACCGCATTGCCGGCCCCATCGATGAGAACGCCCGGATCCCGCTTCACGGCTACGTGCACCCCCTCGCTAATGCCGTCAACGATCGCGGCGCCGCACCGGACTCCATGCCACTGCCGCGCATGCACCTGGTTCTGAGCCGCAGCGCCAGCCAGGAAGCGTCCCTGAAGCAATTCATCTCCGATGTCCATACGCCCGGGACAGCGAATTATCATCAGTGGCTTACGCCCGACCAGTTCGGCCAGCAGTTCGGCCCCTCCGATCAGGACATCGCCACCGTTGAATCCTGGCTCTCCGCGCATGGTTTCGAGGTCAGTGGCGTCGAGCCGGGAAAACAGGTCATCGAGTTCAACGGCAACGTCGCGCAGCTGCGCAGTGCATTCCATGCCCAGATTCATAAGTACCAGGTCAACGGAGAGACCCACTACGCCACGGCCAACGAACCTGACATGCCGGCCGCGCTTGCTCCCGTCGTCGGCGGATTCGTCTCCCTGAATAACTTCCACCTGAAGAGCTATGCTCGCATGCTGGGCAAGGCCGCCTACGATCCGAAGACCGGCACAGCTAAACCGGAGTGGACCATCAACGGCGGCGCGGGCTATCCGACCGTCCCGGGAACCGACGTCAACTTCGCCATTACCCCCCAGGATTTCGGGGTGCAGTATGACCTGCCCAACCCTGCGCTGAACTCCAAATACACCGGCACAAAATACGACGGCACGGGGCAGACCATCGCCATCATCAACGAGTCGAACGTCAACATCGACCTCGTCAACCAGTTCCGAACCCTGTTTGGTCTTCCCGCGAATCCGCCCAACGTCATCATCGACGGGAATGATCCGGGTGTCGACGGCATCAACAATCCCGACGGCCCGAACTATGCCTCGGGTGAGGCTTATCTCGACGTGGAATGGGCGGGCGCCGTCGCTCCCGGCGCAACGGTCGATCTGGTGATCGCCGCCGACACGGCTTTGGAGAGCGGTCTGAATCTGGCCGCCGAGCACGCGATCTACGGCAATA
>Ga0181519_10005504_pt1 | contig 10104 bp, 4 predicted proteins | sample PEATcosm2014_Bin_26_FD_121102 | JGI IMG/M metagenome (GOLD analysis project Ga0181519, IMG submission 121102) | Peatland microbial communities from MTU Mesocosm Facility, Houghton, MI, USA - PEATcosm2014_Bin02_10_metaG | ecosystem: Environmental > Terrestrial > Soil > Wetlands > Peat | place...
CTGGTGGAGCACCAGTTCAAGACGGAGAAGATTCGCGTGGAGACGGAGTTGGACCCGGAGCTTCCGCGCATCCACGGCAACGAGGGCAAACTACAGCAGGTGGTGCTGAATCTTTTGCTGAACGCGCGCGACGCCATGCACGGCTCCCCCGACGGGCGGATACGGATTGCCACTCAGCAGACGATGGAACGAGTTAGTGTGGTGGTGCAGGACTTCGGCGGCGGGATCGAGCCGGAGCATCTGCATCGCATCTTCGACCCGTTCTTTACCACCAAGGCCAAGCCGCGCGCGGGGCAGCACAAGGGCACCGGGCTGGGGCTGGCGGTGAGCTACGGCATTATGCAGGAACACGGCGGCAAGATGGAGGTGGAGAGCGCGGTGGGCGTGGGAACGACCTTCCGGCTGGAGTTTCCGGCGGCGAGCGCAAACAGGATGGCTGCGGGGCCGGCGGCTACGGAGAGCAAGGATGCGGAGAGCAAGGATGCGAACCCGCGTGAGCCAAGCAGAGCGGTGCCTGTGTAGAACGATGTTGCGATCGATGAGTGGAGTTGAGGCTGGAACAGGGATTGAAATCGGCTGAATATGCAGAGGGAAGAATGCCCATGGCTGAAGCAATTGTTACCGTGAACTCCGAAGCGACGATTCCCAGGAACGAGGAGGCGATTGAGCCGCGCGTGGTTGGCCCAGCGCGCGTCCTGATCGTGGACGACGAGCTGGCGATCCGCGAATCGCTGGACACTCTGCTTGGCATGGAGGGCTTCGAGGTGACGCTGGCGGCGGACGGGCCGGCCGGACTGGAACAACTGGCTGAGAGCGAGTTCGACCTGATGTTGCTGGACCTGGCGCTGCCAGGCGAGAGCGGCATTGATCTACTGCCGCGCATTCTGGAGATGCAGCCGAACCTGCCGGTGATCATGATTACGGCGTATGGCAAGGTGTCCAACGTGGTGGATGCGATCCGAGCAGGCGCGGAGAACTTCGTCCAGAAGCCGTGGGACAACGAGAAGCTGCTGGCGGACATACGGGCCGCCATCGGACGGCATCGCGCGGAAGAAGAGCTGGTACAACTGAAGCGCGCGCTGAAGCAGCGCTACAACTTCGAGAACATCGTGGGCAAGAGCGAGCCGATGCTGCGCCTCTTCGACTTAGTGGCGCAGGTGGCGCCCAGCCGGTCGACCGTGCTGGTGCAGGGCGAGAGCGGCACGGGCAAGGAGCTGATCGCCAAGGCGCTGCACGCCAACTCGCCGCGCCGCAACAAGCCGTTTGTGCCGGTCAACACGGGTTCGGTGCCGTCGGAGCTGCTGGAATCGACGCTCTTCGGCCATGTGCGGGGCGCGTTTACATCGGCGGTGGCGGCCAAGAAGGGCCTGTTTGAAGTGGCCAATGGGGGCACGCTCTTTCTGGATGAGATCGGCACGATGGGGATGGACATGCAGGCCAAGATCCTGCGCGTGCTACAGGACCGGCGCTTCATGCATCTGGGCGGGACGGAGGAGATCCAGGTGGACGTGCGCATCATCGCGGCCACCAACGTCGACCTGCAAGCGGCCGTGCGCGAGGGCCGATTCCGCGAAGACCTCTACTACCGGCTGAATGTGATCTGCCTGGAGCTGCCGCCGCTGCGCGCGCGCAGGCAGGACATCCCCCTGCTGGCCGCGCACTTCCTGAAGTTCTATGCGGATGAGAACGATGTGCCGGCGCCGGCGCTGGCACCCGAGGTGATGCGCATCCTGATGGACTACGAGTGGCCTGGCAACGTGCGCGAACTGGAGAATGCGATGGAGCGCGGCGTGGTGCTGGCGACCACGCGGACGATTACGGCCGACCTGCTGCCGGCGTCGCTGACCGGCAACACCTACTCGGCGAGCCTGCTGGACCACCGGCCGGACGCGAGCCTCTTCGACCTGATGGAGGAGATCGAGCGGCGCATCATTGCGGACCGGCTGGAGCACTGCCACTGGAACCAGACCGAGGCGGCCGAATACTTCAGGATTCCGCTGAGCACGCTGAACCAGAAGATCAAGCGGCTGAATGTGGAGATCAAGAAGCGCGCGCGGGACTAACCCGGCAGGAGCCTGACCTCAGCGCTGAAGCTGCAATCGAACTACGAGGTTTCCGGCATCCTTTACAATTGGAGTGCGCCGGGATGGCGGAACTGGCAGACGCAGCGGACTCAAAATCCGCCGATCGCAAGGTCATGGGGGTTCGACCCCCCCTCCCGGCACTCAACTAATTTATAATCAATAACTTACACCAATTATCTAGTTGTTGTTGTGGCGCGTGGATAGATCAATCAAAACCGAAATAATGTCCAAGTCGCATGTCCCACATAAGCCGACGATTTGGAATTGTCCTTCTCAACCGGTAATCGGGCTCCTTGATGAGTGGATCGGCGGTAACGCATCAACCGAGAATCTATCCGGAAGACATCGGAGTTTTTCAGGACTATCCGTCCAGACGTCGAGACTTTTTTTAGAAGAACTTGGTATGTTGTGCGGCTCGGTCGGCGTGTTCCCAACAGTTCGTTCGTTGCGCGGTGTGCTACTACAGAGGAACCAGACGGTCGGCGGGGTGTCCAAATATCCTAGATACGCTTCCCACCTCGATTTAAGGTGCTATTGGAATGTGGACCGCTCGCGTGTTGATGGAATCCGGCAGGGACGAGGAGTTACTCGCGGAGTCTGTTGAGCGACGTCAGAATCTGACGAGCGAGCTTATCTCTTTGGCCCGCAACCTCGCTGGAAACCAGTGTCGTTCGCGTACCCTGGCACCTTCTTGATGCTACCACGCTTACATCGTCTGGCCTCACCATTGGAGGTGAGGCATCTTTAATGCACAAAGCCATATTTCATCTGGGACCTATTTCAAAGGTGGACTAACGAAAGGGGATTTCCCGGTCGATAGTACACATAGCACCCAAAGTGACGTCGGGTGCAGGACCACATATCATTCTGGTCCTTACCAACCCGACTTGCCCCCCAAAAGTGTCGAGGCAACACAAGGAGAACTAGCTATGCGGATTGCGGTAGCCTTGGCATTTATTGTTGTTGCAATCACTCCCCTCATCGGGATCGGGTGGGGACATATGTGGGCAAAGGCCAACCGCATGACTCTGCGGGCGATACCTCCGTCAGCCGAGCAGAGCAACCAGGCCGTATAAAGCTGATTTAAACTGGAATCTCTTTTTTTGCGCCGATACGCGGGAATTGTATCCCTCCTGAGGGGTAAAACCGGCCTCTGCCTTCTACTTCGATAGCTTTGTCCGTGAAGCTCCTAGCAACTGGAAACTGACCCCCGCGCTGATCCCGTACGGATGCAAAGAACCAAAAGAGAATCCCGGCCAGACCTGGTACTCCATGTCGATTAGCCTCACCTTGACTTTTTGTCCAAGTAGCAGATCGAGACCGGCACCCGGTGCAACCACAAAGTAGTCTCCGTGTGCATATCCGTAAGGAAAGTCGAACCGGCCACCACCGGAGAGCAACTTTATGTACGGCACCAGCCCTTTGGCCCGAAAGGACCATCGCGGCCCTCCAAGCAACGTTGTCTGGCGCTCTCCGAAGTTTGGATAGACGCTCCGCCGGGCCTCCAACTCAATGCCGTAGCGCCAGAAGAGATTCGAGTCGGCATAGACGCTCGCGCCCGTAATTGCCTGTTTTCCATAGTCGGACTCGAAGTCGGAGAACATTCCGCCGACGCTGACGTACATTCCCGGTCCGGTCGCTGTGGGCAGCGACTGAGCCTGACCACCCCACCCAGCCATCGAAGCAATTACAAGCAACATGGTGCAAAGCAGCCGATCCATTCTGGTACTCACTGTGTCACCGTCAGCGTCATGCTTATTGTCTGCATTACCCCTGTGCTACTACCTGTAGCCGTAACCTGGAAGACATATGTACCCTGCGGTGTTCCATTGATCTGCAAGCCGCTGCATCCGCTTAGCCCCGTCGAGAGTCCGGCCATCAAGAGCATCAGCAGCAGGCCTACGAAACCGCTACGCATCCGCCGTCTCCCCTTCCAGAAGAGCAGCCCAAACAGGGCGCCAGCCGGCAGGAAGCACATCGACACAAGTGACCCTGCGCTGTGGAGTTCAAGCTTGGCCTGCGATCCGGCCGTCAACGGCGAACCAGTATCAATGACCACCTGTACCGCTTGGACTCCATCCGCGCCGAGTGCGATCTGGTTGTTGGTGAACGTACAAGTCGCCGCAAACGGTAATCCGGCACATCCGAGATCGAGCGTATCGGTAAAGTTATTTAGCGAGGTCATCGTTAGCGTGGCTGTGCTATGTTGCTTCGACTGCAACGTCACCGAGGTAGGATTCATCTGCATGTTGATGAACTGCGTTGGCGCGGCCACGGCGACACTTGTCTGTTCCGAGGTCGATGTGGCGTAGACCGAATCCCCGGAGTAGCTCGCAATTACCGTGGGCACGCTGGTCAGCAGATTTAGCGTTAAGATCGCCACGCCGGTGTTATCGAGTACAGCGGTGCCGAGCGTCTGGCTGCTGCCCATAAAGGTCACCGTGCCCGTCGGGGACACCGGCCCGGAGAAGTGCACGACCAAGATAAGCGTCATCTGCTGACCTCCGGACAGCGAGGTCGTCGAAGCAGTCAACCCACTTGTCGTGGGCCGCAGCTGTACCGACTGCATCAGCAACGCGGAAAGACCGGGGAGGTTGATCGCATCCCCGCTATATGCAGCAGAGATAGTATGCTGCCCGGCTACCATCGACGCAGCAGTGAATGTCGCTGTGCCAGTTGCGTCAAGTGTTGCCTTGCCCAGCGTTGACGTTCCGTCGCTGAATACCACCGTACCCGTAGGTGGGATACTGCTGCTGTTTGACACCCTGGCCGTAACTGTAACGGGATCCAGTGCAAGCGAAGGGTTCTGACTGGAGGCGAGTGTCACTATCGATGTCTCTACTACGCTCTGTGAGAGTACCGACGAGGAGCTCTGCGAGTTATTCTCATCGCCGCCATAGACCGCGATGATGGAGTGGAGACCCGTCGACAGGCCAGCTACGAGGAATGTTGCAACACCCGCGTTCACGTTTGTCGCTCCGAGCGTGGTCGTCCCATCTTGAAATGTCACCACTCCAGTTAGACTTCCGGCCTTGCCCACCACCGTCGCAGTCAGTGTCAAGGGTGCGTTGGCGAGAGATGGATTGGCACTCGAAATCAGCGTGACGCTGGTGTCGGACGACTGCACCATTTGGACGAGTGTGCTCGAAGAGTCTACTAGGTTATTCGAGTCGCCACTATATGTCGCGACGATCAAGTGCTGACCGACCACGAGTGACGAGATGCTGAACGTAGCAACTCCCGCGGCATTCACACTCCCTATACCAAGCACATTGCCGCCGTCCGTAAAAGATACTGTACCGGTAACAGCAACGCCTTGCGGTGCAGTGATTGTAGCGGTGAAGACAATGTTGGTATCTGCGATCGACGGGTTCGCGCTGCTGCTGAGATTTACTTTGCCAGCCTGCCGCACCTGCTGGCTTAATGCCGGAGTAATGCTGTCCGCATTATACGCATCGCCCCCGTATGCTGCTGTAATCGAGTGTGAGCCGAGAGCTAGTGTTGACGTATTGAGCACGGCGTTTCCCGCATTTACAGGTGCAGTTCCAAACACCGTCACGCCATCGGAGAAAGTTACTGTCCCTGTAGCCGCTCCACCATTGGTTGTAATGTTGGCGGTAAACGTCACATTCGCACCAAACGCGCTCGGATTGACACTCGAAACAAGATTGGTGCTGGTTGTGGCGATCTGTATAATCTGCACCAGTGGTGCTGAGGTGCTTGCGTTGTCCTTCGGGTCACCGCTATAGACTGCCGTCAGCGTATGCTGACCAACAGCGAGGGTCGAAGTAGTGAAGCTGACGATGCCATTCGCGTTGAGAGTCCCTGTCCCAAGCGAGGTTACTCCCGCGCTCATACTGTCTATAAGTGTGACCGTGCCAGTAGGTATGCCGCCGTTTCCAGTCACGGTTGCTGTAAGCACTACCGGCTTGCCTGCGATTGAAGGTATCAGACTGGACGTCAGCACGGTCAACGTAGTAGCCGAAGTGATCGTCTCGAGCAATGGCGTCGATGCACTCCCCATATAGTTTGTGCAGCCACCATAGATCGCGGCGATATTGTGCCCGCTCACGTTAAGCGTGGAAATGTTGAGAGTCGCTATCCCCGCCGCCGACACGTTCGCCGTACCCAGCAGCGTAGCGCCGTCCTTGAAAGTCACAACACCCGAAAAAGTCCCCCCATTCGGAGACCCTGTCCCAGTCGGGTTACCATTTGCGCCGCTCGCGGACACCGTAGCAGTGAATTGAATCACAGCTCCGGCATTTGCGGGATCTACGCTCGCAGCAAGTGTTGTCGAGGTTGATATCTGTTGTATGATCTCGGTCAATATGCTCGAGGCCGAGACTAGATTATTCGTGTCACCACCGTAGACCGCAGAGATCGAGTGTGTTCCGGCCGCAAGCCCCGCAGTAGTCCACACCGCAGTGCCAGTCAAATCCAGCGTAGCTGCGCCGAGCGAAATGTTTCCATCCAGAAAGTTCACCACCCCCGTCGGAATAATGCTATCGGTACGCGATACGACAGCCGTGAAGATGACACTTGCGCCTGCATAGATGCTTGCATTTGACGTAGTCAGTGACGTTTTTGTCGGCATCTGATTTACAGCCTGAATCACCACTGCGGATTGGCTCGCGAGGCTATTTGTATCTCCGGCATACTTGGCCGATATGTTGTGCGTTCCAGCGCTCAGCGATGAAATCGAAAACGTGGAAATCCCGCTTGCATTCAATGAGCCCGCACCCAGGGCGAGGGAGCCATCGTAAAACGCCACCGTTCCGCTCGGAATAACACTGGATCCACTCGGCTCGGTGACTACCGCCGTAAATGTCACCGAAGTCCCATCCATTGAAGGGTTCGGGTTTGTTGTAATCGTTGTTGTCGTCGACTGTTCAATTAGTTCGTTAAGCGCTGGGGATGTAGCTGTCGCATTCTCTTCATCGCCGCTGTACACAACAGTGATCGAATGCGTCCCCGCCCCGAGTGTTGCAGTCGAGAAAACCGCTACGCTCGACGCGTTCAGTGTTGCCTTGCCAATCTGTATAGTGCCATCCAAGAAGCTAGCAATGCCGGTCGGCGGCGAGGTTCCTATCGTTGTTACCGTCGCAGTAAACGTCACCACAGCTCCCACGCCGGCCGGGTTTAGACTCGTTGTCAGCACGGCAAGGGTCGGGTCTCCCGCAAGAACATCCGTTTGTAATGTGACCAAATTAGGACTATTACCTGCATTTGACTGAACCCCCAGCGTTCCAATTAGATAATTTCCTATAGCAGTTGGCGCGCTCTCCACGCCTAGAGTGCATGACGCACCGATGGCTAATGGTTGCGACATCTGGCATGTTGTCGTTGCTGGATCTAGTGCGGAGTACTGCGCCGTTTGAAATGCCAAAAAATCCAGTGCTTCGTTCCCGTCATTCTCAACAATTACTGGAATCGGCGACGACACGTTCCCTATTTTCATCGGTGGGAAAGAAATTGTTACGCTCGCCGCGGTCAGCATTCGGACCATCTGATGGAACATATCGCTGATATACAAATTGCCGGGACCATCGAAGAATAGAGCATAGGGCCCGTCGAAGATTGATGTATTGTCCGCGTGCGCGCCAGTGCCATCCGAATACCTACTCGCGTTGCCTGAATGAGTTAAAATCACCCCCGTGCTCACGTCTACCTCACGCACAAGGCTGTTGCCGGAGTCGGCGATAAACACGTTCCCCGCAACATCGACTGCAACGCCAGCGGGAACATTCAATTGTGCCGCCGTCGCCGGGCCGTTATCACCAGAAAACCCGATTGTTCCGTTGCCTGCAATTGTAGAAATAGTTCCAGTTGGACTCACCTTACGGATCCGGTTGTTCGATAGGTCCGCAATGAACAGACTTCCATCATTTCCGAGCGCAACTCCCCATGGATTGTTAAGCTGCCCCAATGTTGCCGGGCCACCATCACCAGAGAACCCAGCGATACCAGTACCCACCGACGTCGTGATAATGCCAGTAGAGAGATCGAGCTTGCGGATGGCGTTGTTGAACGAATCCGAGATGTACAGTGTGTGATTACCATCGAACGCAAGGCCTACAGGATTAGACAGAAGAGCTTGCGTTGCGGGGCCTCCATCGCCCGAGTAGCCCGCCTGACCACCGATGCCGGCTATGGTCTGGATAATGCCTGTAGCCGCGTTCACCATGCGCACTGCATTATTCACGCTGTCTGCAATATATAGATTGCCTGCGCCATCCAGCTTCACGTCCGTGGGCACGTTCAACATTGCAGACGTAGCCGGGCCGCCATCACCGCCGAACCCCGCAATACCATCGCCTGCTGAAGTCGAAATGAGCTGAGTATTCCCATCCACCCTGCGAATTCGCTGATTGTTTGAGTCCGATATGAAGATGTTTCCCGCTGCATCAGCTGCCCCGCCCATCGGCAGATACAGCGATGCGTCCAACGCCGGCATGCCATCGCCTTGATATATCCAGCTTCTATCTCCGGCAACATTAGTGACCTGCGCGGGAACCAATACCGCCATTGCACCCATACATGTTGCGTAGAGCAGTTCGCTTCCGATCACGCTGCCATTACTGGCAAGGAGCGCCACCGCACCCTGACGTGATCCCGGATATTTTGGCTGGAAACTTACAGCCACGGTGCATGTCTGCCCCACGAAGTAGGTCGTTCCCGTTGTGCAACTACCTCCGGAAGCGGGTATAAAATCCTGATTTGGGATTCCTTGCGTAAGAACTTTGATTTCGTTCAGGCTTCCCGTACTAGAGATCATTACAGTCACAATCCCAGTCTCAGCAGCCGAGCCTAAGCTGACTGGCGACGCAAACTGATATGCCTGCTGTACCGGCAACGAGGCCTTCGCAACCATTGGAACAATCATATTCAGAAGCATCAGCTGCGCAGAGATTGATATTAGTCGAGAACGAAATACCGGAAACAAAATGCTTGGAATGTGCGTATGGGTAGGCGATTGCATCTGCAAAGCCTCATCTGAACAGGTGTATATCGGCACGACGGAACTACCTCCGCCTGCTCGTAACCATCCAAGTGCTTTATCGGTCTGCCGATTTAGCCCATTAGCGGTTGTGTCAAAGTTGACAGTTGGTGCGGGTATGAGATTGGTAGAAGGGAGGATAAGAAACAGCTTATGTCCTTGTGAAATGAGCACATTACTGCGTCATCACGCTGAAGGACGACTGGACGTCCAGCCGAAGATATGTGTGACGCGGACTGCCGGAATGCAGCTGAGCGTGGGCCACATGACCTCAACGTAGAGCAGGCCATTGGGCTGCCTAACCCTCACAGCAAGGATCCGGCATCGGGGATGTGATGTTGAAAGACTTGGTACTCGCGACGGCGACTTCGGCGGTGTATGAGTAGACGACAGTGGAACTGCCGCACGGTATGAAGATCGTCGCGGGTGAACGCGTGTCGCAGTGGTCGATTGTGGCCCGCAAGGCCGCGACTGGGAGGGTCGTATTCTTCGCGCTGGTATTAGGCAGGATGTTTCAAATTAGCTACACGGTGTATGTGCAACTCCATTGTCATTTCACCTTTCGTCGTTCGTGAACTAGCGTGCGCTGACGCCGATACGGCGCGGTATCTGGCGGCAGGCATAGACTTGGTAGACGCGTAGAGGCCATGGTATTCATACACGCTGAACAGAATCAGATGCCACAATTCCCGGATGGCAGCGTGCGCTACTTCTGCTAGCCTGCGCTACAGATAGGGCCACTAACTCGCAGTCAAGGGTCCACATCGCCGAGATTTCTCATCGTCCATCGATTCCCCGGCCCCGGCCAGGCCATACTCCTTCAGCTTGCGGTAGAGAGTCGTCTTGCCGATGCCCAGCAGTTTGGCCGCCATCAGCTTGTCGCCGTTCAACTGGCGGATGGTGCCCAGGATCGCCTGCTTCTCCATGTCGGCGATGGAGACGATGGCGTCGTCCGCGCCGGCGTGTTCGGGCCCGCATCCCAGCCCATCGCCCGCTTCGCCTGCCGCCGGCTGGTTCGCCTCC
>Ga0181519_10005506_pt1 | contig 10102 bp, 7 predicted proteins | sample PEATcosm2014_Bin_26_FD_121102 | JGI IMG/M metagenome (GOLD analysis project Ga0181519, IMG submission 121102) | Peatland microbial communities from MTU Mesocosm Facility, Houghton, MI, USA - PEATcosm2014_Bin02_10_metaG | ecosystem: Environmental > Terrestrial > Soil > Wetlands > Peat | place...
AACGCATCGAGCGCTGAGCGCACTGCGCGATCGCCGATCGCATGAACGTGAACCGTGAAGCCAGCGGCATCCGCGGCGCTGACGATGCGGTTCAGCTGATCCTGATTGAAGTAGGTAGGCCCGCGATTGTCGGTTGAGTGGCCCGCTCCATCCAGATAAGGCGCCAGCAGAGCGGCCGTCTGCGAGGGATATTCGATCACGCCGTCGGCGAAGATCTTGACCGCGTCTGCGCGAAGAAAGTCCGGGTCGATCGCCCACTTCGCGCGAAAAGCGATCGCATCGGCGATGATGGCATCGGCCGCCCGGTCAGTATGCTTCAAGCCAAACGTCGCCCTCACCCGCATGTTCAGCCGGTGCCTATCGTAAAGCCGCCGGTACAACTGCATGTCATGGTCATCGGTGTCCGCATCTTGAACCGATGTGATCCCGATCGCGCGCATGCCGGCCAACGCCTTATCAAGTTGCGAGGCCTCCAAGTCGAGCCCCGGTGCCGGTTTCGCTCCCAACGCGATCTCGGCCGCGACGTCCCGCAGCGTGCCGGTGGGGTTGCCCGAGGGGTCGTGCTCGATTCGACCGCCCGCCGGATCGCGGGTGCCGGGGCCGATGCCGGCGGCCTTGAGCGCGGCCGAGTTAGCCCAGACCGTGTGCCCGTCCGAGCCCTCGAGGAGCATCGGGCGATCGGCCAACATCGCGTCGAGGTCGTGAAGTGTGAGCGTTACTCCGGACGGATTGACTTGCACGACCTCGAACCAAAGCGTGCGCTGCGCAAGTTGCCGCAAGCACGCCGCCACCTTGGCCTTGATTCCTGCAGTCGCCAACATCTTGTCGTCGAGGCTGCACTTGCCCTGATCCTGCGCGCTCTCGGCCGGATGGGTATGTGCGTCGATGATGCCCGGGAGCACCACTCGACCGGCGAGATCTATGGTTCGAGTCCTGGATCCCTTCAGGGCGCCGACCGCCTGATCGGTCCCGACGGCAATGATCGCGTTGCCGCGCACCGCGAGCGCCTGCGCGACGCTGCGGCCAGCATCCTCGGTATGAATTCTGCCGTGAAGCAAAATGAGATCGGGTGGCGGATCCGCGGCCGAAGCGGCGACCGTGAAGCCGAGCGACAAGACGAATGCCAGGACTGACGGGCTGATTTTCGTGTCTCCCTTGAGGTACGTCCGCATCTTAGCTCGAATCCGCTGCCCGTGGCGCCGCCGTCTCCGGCGGCAGTGGGCACCACCACGCGCCGGAACCGCAGTCTCGTCCGAAAATCGCCCGTCAGGTCGCGGCGCTCAGCGCTCAGTAGTCGATCCATGGATGGCATTCCATATCAGATCCGGTGACGCTGTTCATGATCCTTAAAATCGAAAGCCGAGATCTACACCGATCGTCCGCGGCTGATTGGTTTCAACGCGATTGAACGCGGAATTTGCGAAGGTGATTTCCGCGATGTTTTCCAGTTGCGCACGCTTATTGGTCACGTTATTCGCGAAGAGCGCCACCTGCCAGCCCGCCTCTGCATTTAGACCGACGCGCAGGTTCGTGAGCGTGTAGGCCGCCAAGGGGGATTGCGTGTCGGGCACTCCGCCCGGGAAGGTCAAATCAACGCGGGACCCCGTATAGGTGGTGTCGAGACGCGCGGTCAGCTTATAGCGATCATTTAGAGGACGGTGGTAATTCAGGTTTACATTGCCGGTTGCCGAGGGCACCGATGGCAGGCGATCGCCGGCCTGGAAGCCGTGGCTGGTTTCGGCGAGTACCGCATGGGTCAGGCCGACACTCGCCCCCAAGGTCCAGCTATTGGTCAAGAGTGCCTCCAGTTCGACTTCCCCGCCGTAGATGTGCGCGGTGTTGGCGTTGTCGAACAGCGGATAGTCAGCCGGCAGCTCCTCCAACTGGATCCGCTCCCAGTTCTCGAAATAGAGACTCGAATTCAAGCGCAGCTTGTTCCCGAATAGCTTGGTTTTCTCCCCAATCTCGTAACTCCAGACGGCGTCCGAGCCGTAACTGAGCGGGGCGACGCCGTTCGCATAGCCCAACGCGGCGACCTGGGAGGCAACGAAGGCGCCGATCGCTCCCTGCGTCGGCAGCGGCTGATTGCCTCCTCCCGGTCGGAAACCCTTGGAAATATTGGCAAACACCAGCAAATCGTTGTCCGCTTGATAGGACAACCCGAGCTTGGGGTTCAGGCCATTGTTGGACTGATTGACATCGACCACCAAGGGAGTGTCGGTTCCGTTGGGGGAGCCGAAACCCGCAGCCGACGTACTCACATGGTTCTCATAGTCGTACCACCGAGCTCCGACGGTGACATTGAACTTGTCCGTAAACGCATACGTTCCCTCGCCAAACACGGCCTCCTGTCGAATGTGCGTCGGTTGAAGGTACGTCCAGATATCGTGGATGGTAGTGCCGAAAGCGGCAGGGTTCGTGACGTCGACGAACAGATCCCAGTCGGACCGGAATTGACTGTAAAACACTCCCCCCACCCATTGCAGCGGACCGCTGCCGCTCGATGCGGCGCGCAACTCCTCACTGAACTGCGTCGTGCGGTCGATCTCGGTTCCGGGGATGGGTCCGGTGCCGCAGGGACCGGTGAACGGCGACGGCGCATCAGGCAGGCAATCGCCATAGGTCGGAGGACTTCCGGCGGGATTCGGTATGGGATTCAGGCCAACGAGGGGCCCTTGCAGGTTTTCGCTGCCGTCCTGCGTCTGCGACGAATCTCGACGCCAATAAGCGGACACCGAAGTGAGGTCGACGCTGTCGAGTTTCCAGTTTACCGTCAGGCTATCGATGGTGACAGAGTCGGCATAGGGCTCGGCGACGTCGAAAGGCTGGTAGTGCGCCAACGTGCCGGGAACCGAATCGTATGCGCTTTCACCGTCCTGCGTGATGCGCTGGTAAAAAATCGACGGCGTTATCGTGAGATTATCGATGGGCTTCCACGCCAGGGCGACGCGCCCCCCTTGGAGCGCTTCGGAATTCACGTCCTTGTGGTCGGCGACCACCGGAGATGCCAGCACGTTGCCGCGGGTATAGCCGCCATCGGGGGACTGCGGGAAATCGCCAACGACGATGCGGTCGATCCAACCGCTGGTATCCGATTGCGATACGACGATGCGCAACGCGAGCTTATCTTGGACGAGCGGGAGGTTGAGCGCCGCGTTCTCCGCATGATTGAACCCGCCGCCGTCGGTTCCGGAAAGCACGCTCTGAGCGCTGCCCCCGAGAGCTTGCAGGTTTGGCTGGTTGGTCACCAGTTTGACGGTTCCTCCCATCGAACCGGACCCGTACAACGTTCCTTGGGGACCGCGCAGCACTTCCACACGGTCCAAGTCATATAGCGAAGGGTCGATCACGACCTTCCCGTTTTGTGCCGCCGCGGGCGCCGTGAGCGGAACATCATCAAGATAAAAGCCCACCGTCGGCGAATTCCCGCCGCTCGACGTCATGCCGCGCATCTCGAATTCGGTCTGACCGGGGCCATTGTTGTGCATGGAAATGCCGGGCGTCGATGCCGCCAACGCGCTGAAGTCGGAATATCCGCGGTCGAGAAGCTCCGCGCCGGTAACAGCGGTGATGCTGATCGGCGTCTGGTCGGCCGACGTTGCACGCTTCTGCGCAGTGACGGTGATCTCGGCCAGTGTTGCGTCAGCCGACTCCTCGCCGCATACAGCCTGCTGAACGAACAAGCCGGCGATGACGGCCGCCAACAGTGGCGATAGGCGACGCAAGCGCGGCGCCTGAACATTGATCTTCATTTCGAACCTCAGCTACCTATACCAAATGGGAACCAATAACTTCATCGGGGCATCAATCTTTTCGTGACGCATCCGTCATGTATCAACCCAAACTCATGGTTACTACCTCCCGCCAACGTATGATCCGCATCGACGCCGCCGGCATGACCGGACTCACAGTGAGGGCTCCAACCGCGCGGGGCCGCCCCGTCGCCGGCTCCACGCCAAGTTCAGGGCCGAGTTGGGCTTCAGCGCCAGTCTCTCATTCAAGATATCCCGCTCGAGCCGGCTTTGACCTGACTTTCCGGCTGCTGCCAACAAGGTCCAGCCAATCACGTCGCGTTGTGCATTCGAGCCGCCTGCTCGCGCCGCAATGGCCCTCACCGGAAGCAACAGATTTACCGCCGTCTCATAGCGGCCCTCGCCGTAGGCGAGCAGCGCCTCACTGACCGGGAGCCCGACACTGCGCGTCATCCCAGCGTTCGGCGAACTTGCAAGCGCCGTCTCGCGGAGTCGTGCAATGAGTCGCCGCGCCTGCCCGAACTCGCCGGCGCCGACGAAGGACATCATGGCGTGCATGTCATTGAATGAATACCAGGCGTCATCAATATGTGGCTCCCACAACGCAGCGATTCGCGACCAACGTTGGCCGACGTCGATCCCGCACAGCTTCAGCCTCCATAACAGCGCACTCGCATCAAGCAGATCGAAGACGACTGCGGAGTCGTTCCGGCGAATGCGCTGATCGTAAAGTTCCAGGACCTCCTGCCAGCGCTCCTGGTCGAGAATGTATAGAGCCAGATGCCACCAATTGTGGATCGCGAAGAAATTATCAGTATCCCAATCCTCGACCCGGCTCCTCAGCCAATTCTCGCCTTCCTCGAGACGGTGAGTCATCTCGTGAACGTGAGCCACCGCGTGGATTGCCCACGCATCGCGCCGATCGCTCCGGACCGAACGCATTCCAGCCTCGATCGCGCCTGCGTAGTCGCCGGTTTCCTCGAGCCCAAACGAATACATGCCGTCGTAGTAACCTCGTAGCGGCGATCCTGCATCGAGGCGCGGCAGGCGCCGCGCGACCCGATCGCGCAGTTCCGCCGAAGCACCCAGCTGGAAATCAGCTTGGTGTGCCGCGAACATCGCCAGCGCATCGTGCGGGTGATCCACCAGGATGTTTTCCCACACCGCGACGGCGTCGGGGAAATGACCCCCGAGCCACGCATGCAAAGCCGCCACATGGCCGAGGTCCCGCGCGACAGGCTTCACATCCGTCAGGGCCTTCGCGGCGGCCAAAGACCGGCGCGCATCGGCGTGTAGTGACGGATCGGTGCCAAGCGCACCCGCAAGACCTTTGAGCACGTGCGGCATCGCGAAGCTCGGATCGCCGGCCAAGGCCCGGTCCGCCTCTGCCAGTGGATCATTGTTGAGGGTCAACAGCTTCGACAACGCGCCGTCGAAATGACGCACGGCCTGCGGGTCTGCCGTCGTCTGTTCCACCCCGAATTGATCACGCTGAGCCATGCTAGTGACGGCCGATGCGGGGCGTGAGTCGACGACAGTGTACGATTGCCGCCGCGATATTCACGGTGCCAATTGAGACCCGGGGCGCGCCATCTCCGAAGAAGCAGGTGCGACTGCGGATCTTCCGATCTGCTCGCTGCCAAGCGATTTCGAATTGCCAGCGGCAGTGCGGGCAATCTTCCGTGGTGCTCATGTTCTCGCGCCTGCCGATGGCGATGTTAGTAAGGCGCGCGAGCTTAAGATCCACGACCACCTCGTACTAAAGACTTTTCGGTTATCTGCATATAGCCAATTACCATTGGCCAACACCAACCTCTCCAACTGCAACGAATGGTGAATATCGTCAGGCCGAACCATTCGGCGACGCGAGTTCGGCGATCAGCCTTTCCCGGCAAATCAAGGCAGATCCAATAACATAACTATGATTGCGACCGACTCCAGCGTAAGCGTGTGGCCCAGGCCCATTGAGGACGGCCTTGCTGTCTGTTACGAGCCGCGGCGCCGTTTGATCTCCGGCAACACCTCATCGACGACGGTATTCTCGGCGAGTGCCTTACCGAGCGACGCATCCAGGCGCTGCAGCAGATCGGCGACGGTTTCATTGTCGCGGCACACGAGGGCGACTCGCACTTTCTTGCCCTCCGCCGCCAGGGTGGCGCGGCGGATCGGGGGTATTTCCCCGATGGTGATTTGACCGCGCGAGTTGTCGAGGAAGGCTTGGATGTTTTTGAAGGACGCGCTGGGGGAGAATGGGATTTTCATCACGCCGCCAACGCCGTCGTCACCTGCGAGGGTTGCTTCAGCTGATCGACCACGTTCCAGGGCAGCAGCTCCTCGATCCGATTGATCGGATGATCGGCGATGCGCTCGAGTACGTAATGGAGGTAGCGCTGCGGATCGATATGGTTGAGTTTGCAGGTCTCCACAAGACTGTAAATGATCGCCGCACGCTCGCCACCGCTATCGGATCCGAAGAACAGATAATTGCGTCTTCCGGTTCCGATGCCGCGAATGGAGCGTTCCGCGATGCTGTTGTCGATCTCCAACCGACCATCCTCGGTATAGCGACACAAGGCATCCCAGCGGTTCAGCGAGTAACGAAACGCTTCGGCAAGCGCTGACTTTTTCTCGATCTGGGCAAGGCTCTCGATCATCCACGTATGCAGGGATTTAAGCAGCGGCACCGCGTATCGCTGACGCGCCGCCAGGCGCTTCTCGGGCGATGAGCCGCGGATGTGGTCTTCGATCTGATACAGGCCCCCCATGCGCTCGAGCGCCTCTTTGGCGAGCGGAGAGTCCTGGGCGATGTGGACCTCGAAAAAATGTCTCCGCGCATGCGCCATGCAGGAAACCTCTTCGACGCGTGCCGCAACCCCTGGCTTGGGTTGCAGGAACAGTGGCTCGAAGCCGGCGTACGCATCGACCTGGAGCTTGCCCTCGAAGGCCGCCAGATGTTTTTGCGGATATTTGCCGTGCCAACTCGGCGAGTACTGATACCACACCGCCGGCGGATCGGTGGATCCCCATGCCGTGCCGTCGCGAACATAGGTCCACAAGTGACCGCGTTTGGTCGTGCCGGAGCCGGGAGCGAGCACCTTGATCGGCGTGTCATCCGCGTTCAAGTTAGGCGCCCCCAACACGTGCTTGGCCAAGGCCGCCACCAAGGGCCCGAGCAGCTGACTGGAGGCCCCGACCCACTGCATGAGGGTCGTGCGACTCAAGGTCATGCCGGCGTGAGCGAAGATCTGGCACTGCCGGTACAGCGGCAGATGAAAGCCGTACTTCCAGGTCAACACCAGCGCGAGAAGCGAAGCGCCCGCAAAGCTGCGTTCGATCGGGCGCGAGGGCGCCGGCGCCTGGACGATGCAGGAGCACTTCGCACAGCGCTTCTTGGGGCGGATGTGCCGGGTCACTGTGAAGGTGACCGTCTTGACCTCCAGCACCTCGGCCTCGTCCGGCTTACCGAGATCTTTGAGTTCGCCGCCGCAGTCCGGGCAGGCACACTCGGCCGGTGCAATCAGTTGATCAATGTGTTCGAAGTGCTCGGGCAATTTCTTACGGCGCACCGGCTGGCCTTTGGCAACTGGCGCGGCTTTGAACGCCGTGTCGGCACGCTCGGCCTCGGCTACCGCGGCCTTCAGTTCCTCGAGGGTCAAGGGCAACTGCCCGCTGTCCATCTGTTCGGAGGATTGGCCGAAGCGCGCACGGCGCAGCTTCGCCAACTGGAACTTCAAGTGCTCGATTTGCTGATCGCGCTCGCGCAGCTGAATATCCTTGGCCTGCGAGGCGGCGTGATGCTCGAGGACGAGGCGCTTGAGTCCCGCTACATCATCCGGCAGAGCGTTGATATCGAGCACGGGTATATTATACCCGCAGCATCCGACAGATGCGCAGCGTTTTTCCTGTATTTATAGGCTTTTTGTTATCTTATCTGAAGCTGCTCAGCGCGCCGACACAACGCGCACTCGCTCCCCTCTACGTCGCGCGCGTCGGCTGCACGCGATCCGGATCCTCGGGCGCCGGCGCTGTGCGCTTCGGTCGTCGCCAATCGATCCCCTCGAGCAACATCGACAGCTGTGCCGCGCTCATCGACACCGCGCCGCTCTGCGTCTGGGGCCACACGAATCGGCCATCGCTCAAGCGTTTGCAGAAAAGACAGACCCCGTCGCCGGAATGCCACAGCACTTTGACCTTATCGCCGCGCCGGCCGCGGAAGACGAAAATATGGCCCGAGTACGGACTTTCCTGCAATGCCGTCTGTACCAATGCACTCAAGCCGTCCATGCCTTTGCGAAGATCGGTAACGCCCGCTGCCAACCAGATCCGCGATCCAGACGGCAATCCCATCAGCACCGGGACAGCTCCTGCAGGACCGCGCGCAACGCCTCGCCATCGACGACACCGCGCACGGTGACTCGCTGACCGGAGGGAAATGCCACTTCCATCATGTCAGTCGCGGTGGTCGCCGTCGTGGCGGGCAACACCCGCCTCGGCGCTCGCAACGTCTGCGTTTTGCTCACCCGTACCGGTAACAGCCGCGCCCTACGAGCTGCCTTCTTGGCGCCGCGCGAATTACTCGGCAGCTCCGTGCGCCAGCGGTTCAATACACTCACGTGAACACCATGGCGCTCGGCGACCTGTTGCTTCACGGCCCCTGGCTTCTCCGCCTCGCGCACGATCCGCCGCTTGATCTCGCTCGTCCAATGCCGACGAATCCGCTTGCCCTGGTCGGCTGCCTCCCGACCTTCGCTGCTTACCTCGATCCCGTCCATCCCGCTCCTCGTACACCGTTGCGGCGCTGTTGCTACGAAGAGCCTATCTTCACCCCGGTGGGTGGCGCGAAACCATGGGCCTACGCCACACGCTTACACTCCAGCGCCGCTCGCGGCATAGTACCCGAAGTCGTAGAAACATCGGTGGGACCATCGTACGGCTTGCAGTACCAGGTACTGTCGCCAACGGGGATTCTCGCCGGCTGGACGTTGCTGATCGCGTACATCGGCTGTGCCGCGTCGGTCGCATCAGGCCTCACCAACTACGTCAATGTACTCTTTAGGGACGTATTCGCTCTGCCCGACGGTCTTTCGACGCCCGCGCTGCCTGCGATCATTCCCAGCTCCACATCGGAAATATTGCCGCAAGCAATCTGCGCTTGGGGCTGGTTCTGGCGACACGCGCCGGCATTGGTTTCCTCGGCAGCGCGCATATTACTTCTGATGAGTCGGCACGGTGTGTTCAGTTCCTCGTTTGGCGTCGTACATCATCGTATCGGTTGCCGCTCCGATCTACTTGCATCGCCGAGGGGAACTTCGTCCACGACACGTAATCGCCCAGATCGACGCCATCGCCTTTATGGCAATTGCGCTGGCCGGCGCAGTGTATCCGTTGCCCAACGCGCCCGCGCTCTATTCGATCTACGCGATCATCATACTGATGGCAAGGTGCGCGTCAGAATCCAATCTGACCTGGCGGCAATCGGCACGACGTTTCCTCACAAGAGCAATTGATCCTGCCGGAGATTGCGTCCTTATGGACCCTCTCGTCCGGCTGGGTGGATATTCCCAATCAAGAGCCGCCACGATCCATGGCGCAGGTCGGGAAAAGATGACTAGCCTGGAGTGGTTCTGACAGCGAAAAATTGGTGGGCCGTGTATGGATCGAACCTACGATCAATTGATTAAGAGTCCGGCTGTTTGAGCTAAAAATCCAGGCTTTTTCGATCGGTCTTGGTAGAAACCTCTACGCAAGACTTACGCCCCGTATTGTTCTCTAATCTAGGACAGATTTGGTGCCCTGTGCGTTCCTTGGCGTGCCGGCACCGGCGGCCTTTCCGAGATAGACCCAACCTAGAGGGTATTGCCAAGATGTTATAACTTGTTATAATCCCACGTATGAAACTGCCTATACGCCGCATCGGTAATTCCCTTGGCGTCATCGTGCCGAGGACCATGCTCGACTCGTGGGGTCTCGGCGAGGGCGATCACCTGAATTTGTCTGATGACGGTATTCGTCCGGCACGACGCGGCGGGTTTTCGCAAACAGAGTTGGACGAGCACAAGCGAAGGCTAGCTGCTGCCGTCGTCTCGGCCTTCAGCGCAAATCACATAAGGGCACAGAGCATGGCTAACCTGCAACGATGGAAGGAGAACGGTGTCTGGGGCCCTGCGTATGAAGAGTGGCAAAGATTATTGGAGAACGCCGCAGACGGAGAGCTGTTCGCGGTCATGCTGGGGCGCGATGAGCGTTCGAATCAACTGCGCCAGTCGCCACCATACGTCGGAATGTTGCCGCGCGCGCAGGTGGAGCAGCTCAATGAAGAAGCGGCAAGTTGATCATGTATTGCGGGCTGC
>Ga0181519_10005507_pt1 | contig 10102 bp, 11 predicted proteins | sample PEATcosm2014_Bin_26_FD_121102 | JGI IMG/M metagenome (GOLD analysis project Ga0181519, IMG submission 121102) | Peatland microbial communities from MTU Mesocosm Facility, Houghton, MI, USA - PEATcosm2014_Bin02_10_metaG | ecosystem: Environmental > Terrestrial > Soil > Wetlands > Peat | place...
ACCTGGCCACCTTCACCGCCCGGGCGTCCTTCGGGGCCGACCCCCGGCCGCCCGAGGTGGAGCTCACCCGGTCGATGATCGCCGCCATGGACCCGGCGGTGATGGCCGAGTTGACGGCCTCGTTGCTCGACTTCTCGGTGGCCGACCGGTTGGGCGGGATCGACCAGCCGACGGCGGTGGTGGTCGGCACCCACGACCTCTTGACTCCGCCCCGGGCCGCCCGGGTGCTGGCCGCCGGCGTCCCCGGGGCCAGCCTGAGCGTGCTCCGCGGCTGCGGGCACATGGTCATGCTGGAGCGTCCCGACGACCTGGCCCGGGCCATCGACGAGCTGGCCCGACGGGCCCCGTAGACCCGATGAGCGGCCGCCGCCGACCCCGGGACCACGCCCAGGGTCGGCGGCCACGACGCCGGGCCCGATCGGCCGCCGGTCGGTGCGGAGGGTTCGGCCCGGGCCGATGCCGCCGGGTACGATGCCCGCGTGGCCGAACGAGCGGGGCCGGTGGCGCTCGACGTGCTGGCGGCCGAGGCGTCGTCGTGCACCCGTTGCCGCCTGGCCGACGGTCGGACCCAGGTCGTCTTCGGGGTGGGCGACGCCCGGGCCGACCTGGTGTTCGTCGGGGAGGGTCCGGGCCGTGACGAGGACCTCCAGGGTGAGCCGTTCGTCGGGCGCTCGGGCAAGCTCCTCGATCGGCTGATGGCCGAGGAGCTCGGGATGGACCGCCGGCGCTGCTACATCTTGAACACCGTGAAGTGCCGACCACCCAACAACCGTGACCCGGCCCCCGACGAGTTGGCGGCCTGCCGACCGTGGCTCGACGGCCAGCTGGCAGCCATCGACCCGGTGGTCGTGGTCACCCTGGGCAACTTCGCCACCCGCCAGCTGCTCGGCACGACCGAGGGCATCCGCCGGCTGCGGGGCCGGGCCTACCCGTTCGGCCGGGGCCACCTGGTCCCCACCTACCACCCGGCGGCCGCCCTGCGCTCGGGGGGCGAGGTGGTGGCCGAGATGCGGGCCGACCTGTTGCGGGCCAAGCGCCTGCTGGCCGGGGAGCCCGGATGACCGGCTCCGACCGGTGGACGGTGACCGTCGAGGTGGACTCGGCCGAGGCCACCCGGCGGCTGGCCGGGGCGGTGGCCCGGCTCAGCCGGCCCGGGGACGTGGTGCTGCTGATCGGCGGCCTGGGGGCCGGCAAGACGACCTTCGCCCAGGGCTTCGGCCGGGCCCTCGGGGTGGCCGGCCCGGTGACCAGCCCGACCTTCACCCTGGTGCGCCAGTACGCCACCACGACCGCCCCCGACGGGGTGGCCGTCCTCCTGCACGCCGACGTCTACCGGCTGGACTCGCTGGCCGAGGTGGTCGACCTGAGCCTCCACGAGCTGCTCGAGGAGGGGGCGGTGGCCCTGGTCGAGTGGGGCGACGTGGCCGCCCCGGCTCTCGGCGTGAGCGCCCTGGCGGTGACCCTGGCCGTCCCGCCCGGCCCGGCGGCCGGGGACCTCGGGTCGGGGACCGGCGACGAGCGGCGAACGGTGACCGTGGCCGGCCGCGGCCCGGCCTGGGCCGACCGCCAGGGCCCGCTCTCAGCGGCGGTGGCCGGCTCGACCCGGGCCGCCCGGTGACCGGGACGGCGGGCCGGTGATCCTCCTGGCCATCGAGACGGCCACCGAGCTGGTGGGGGTGGCCGTGGCCGACGACTCGGGCCCCCGGGCCGCCGTCTGGGCCACCGGCCGGCGCCGGCACACCGAGTCCCTGTCCCCGGCCATCGTCCACGTCTGCGAGCAGGCCGGCGTGGGCTTGGGCGACCTCGACGCCGTGGTCGTCGACACCGGGCCCGGCCTGTTCACCGGGCTGCGGGTCGGGGTGGCCACGGCCAAGGCCCTGGCCCAGGGGCTGGGCCGGCCGATCGTCGCCCTGTCCAGCCTGGAGGTGCTGGCCCACGGCGCCTACGACGCCGGGGTCACCGGCCAGGTGCTGTCGGTGGTCGACGCCCGGCGGGGCGAGGTCTTCGTGGGCCCCTACGGACCCCCCGACCGGACCGGCCGGCCGGTGGCCCTCCACCCGCCGGACCTCCTCACCCCCGAGGTGCTGGCCGACCGGCTGGCGCTCGACGGACCGCCGGTGCTGGTCGTCGGGGACGGGGCCCGGCGCTACGCCGAGCGCTGGGCCGGGCTGGCCCGGGTCACCGTGGCCGGGCCCTCGCTGGCCGGCCCGCCCCCGGCCTCCCTGGCCGCCCTGGGGGCCGGCCACCTGGCCGCCGGAGGACGGGCGGTGCCGCCGGCCGACGTCCATCCGGTGTACCTGCGCGACGCCGACGCCCGGATCAACTGGGTCACCCGCCAGCCCCCGGAGCCCCGGTCGTGACCGACGCCCCGCCCGACATCCGGCTCACCGCCATGCGCCGGCGCGATCTGCGCGACGTCATGGTCATCGAGCGCCAGGTCTTCCCCGAGCCGTGGAGCGTGGGCATCTTCACGTCGGAGCTCTCGTTGCGCAAGGGCCGCTCGTACCGGGTGGCCCGGGCCGCCCGGCGCATCGTCGGCTACCGGGGCCTCATGTTCGTCGAGGACGAGGCCCACGTGACCACGATCGCCGTGGCCCCCGAGTACCAGCACCACGGGGTGGCCACCATCATGCTGCTCGACGCCGTGGCCACCTCCAAGGAGCAGGGCGCCCGGAACATCTCCTTGGAGGTGGCGGCCAGCAACGAGCGGGCCCAGGCCCTGTACCGGCGCTTCGGCTTCGCCCCGGTCGGGGTGCGCAAGAACTACTACCCGATCACCGGTGAGGACGCCTTCGTCATGTGGGCCTACGAGATCGACAGCCCGGCCTACGACGAGCGGTTGGCCCGCATCGAGGCCGGGCTACGCTCCCCGCCGTGACCGCGGGAACCCTCCCCCACCTGGTGCTGGGCATCGAGACGTCGTGCGACGAGACGGCGGCCGCCGTGGTGGCCGACGGGCGCATCATCCGCTCCTCGGTGGTGTCCTCCCAGATCGACCTGCACGCCGCCTACGGGGGGGTGGTGCCCGAGCTGGCCGGCCGGGCCCACGTCGACCTGCTGACCCCGGTGGTGGCCGAGGCCCTGACCTCGGCCGGCCTCGACCCCGACGGCTCGGGGCTCGACGCCGTGGCCGCCACCTGTGGCCCGGGCCTGATCGGATCGCTGCTGGTCGGGCTGTCGGCGGCCAAGGGCCTGGCCCTGGCCCGGGCCATCCCCTTCGTGGGTGTGAACCACCTGGAGGGCCACCTCTTCGCCCCCCTGCTCGAAGCGCCCGACCTCGGGTGGCCGGTGGTCGTGCTCTTGGTGTCGGGGGGCCACACCCTGCTCATCGAGGTGGCCGGCCCCGGTCGGTACCGGCTGATCGGCCAGACCATCGATGACGCCGCCGGCGAGGCCTTCGACAAGGTGGCCCGCTTCCTGGGCCTGGGCTATCCCGGGGGCCCGGCCATCGACGTGGCCGCCGTGCGGGGTGATCCCTCGGCCTTCGCCTTCCCGCGGGCCATGCGCGACGACGGCTACGACTTCTCGTTCTCCGGGCTGAAGACGGCGGTGGTGCGCACGGTCGAGCGCCAGCCCTCGGCGGCCACCGACGACGTGGCCGCCTCGTTCCAAGAGGCCGTGGTCGACGTCCTGGTGCGCAAGGCGGCCCGGGCGGTGACCGAGGTCGGGGCCCGGGGCCTGTGCCTGGCCGGAGGGGTGGCCGCCAACTCGCTGCTCCGCCGGCGGGCCGCCGAGGCCGCCGAGGAGGCCGGGGTGCCGGTCTACCTGCCCAGCCGGGCCATGTGCACCGACAACGCGGCCATGGTGGCGGCGGCCGGGGCCTGGCGCCTGGCCCACGACGGGCCCAGCCCGCTGTCGCTGGCCGCCGATCCCAACCTGGGCCTTCCCTTCGTGGCCTGACGCGGCCGCCCCCCGTCGCCCGCGGTGACCGGCGCTCCGGCGGCGGGCGCCCTAGGATCGTGCATGGCCTTCCCCCGGCCCGACCCCGAGCGCACGTGCCTGGTGACCGGGGCTTCGTCGGGGATCGGCGCCGAATTGGCCCGCCAGCTGGCCGCCCGCCGGCTCGGGGTGACCCTGGTGGCCCGGCGGGCCGAGGCCCTGGCCGCCCTGGGAGCCGAGCTGGAGCGGGACCACGGCGTCCGGGTCGAGGTGCTCCCGGCCGATCTGACCGATCCCGGGGCCCGGGCCGGCCTGCTCGACCAGCTGGCCGACCGGGGACTGGCCGTCGACGTGCTGGTCAACAACGCCGGCTTCTCGACCTGGGGCCCGGTGGCCGACGCCGACCGCCAGCGCGAGCTGGCCCTGGTGCGCACCGACATCGAGGCCGTGGTCGACCTGTGCACCCTGTGCACCCCGGGCATGGTCGAGCGGGGGAGCGGCGCCGTGCTCAACGTGGCCTCGACCGCCGGTTTCCAGCCCCTCCCCGGCCAGGCCGCCTACGGGGCGGCCAAGGCCTTCGTGCTCAGCTACACCGAGGCCCTGCGGGGTGAGCTCTCCGGGCGGGGGGTGGCGGTGACCGCGCTCTGCCCGGGCCCGGTGGACACCGGTTTCGCCGCCGCCGCCGGGGCCAGCACCGAGGAGTTCACCGAGTACCTGCCCCGCTTCATGTGGCGCTCGGCGGCCCTGGTGGCCGCCCAGGGGGTCGCCGGCCTGGTCAAGGGCAAGGCGGTGGTCGTCCCGGGCCTGCCCAACGCCGTCGGGGCCTCCCTGGGCCGTCTGGCCCCCCGGCGGGCCGTGGTCGCCGTCATGGCCCGCCAGCATCCGGCGCTGCGCCGGCCCCACCCACTACCAGCCGACGACCAGGGGAGATGACCGACACGGACCACCAGCGCACGCGGTGAGGCTCGACCGGTCCCGGGGTGTGGAACACGCCGGGACCGGACAGTGTTGTACCGAACGAAGGAGGAAGGTTCCCGGAGCGACCGCCGGGGACGGCCACCCATGACGAACGACCCCACCGTCCAGGACACCATCGACAGCGTGCCCACGCTGACCGTGGCGGCCCGACGCATCCGCTCGCTCAATGCCGAAGCCGAAGAGCGCGGCGCGCCGATGGCCTCGGCCGAGGCCATGCAGGCCCGGCTGTTCGAGATCTACGACGAGGCGCTGACCCATCCCGAGGCCCTGGAGCTCATCCAGCGCCACCTGCAGCTCACCTTGGCCCGCACCTGGTACAGCGCCGACGAGGTGGTGGCCCTGGCCGACCAGCTGGACTGGCTGCTCGGGGTGTCCACCCCGGCCGGCCCCGACCCGGCGACCGCCGGGACCGCCGAGGCACCCCCGGTCGACGAGAACCCGGCCGACGAGAGCCCGGCCAGTCTGTGACCGGGGGCGTCTGAGCCCACGGGAGCCGGGCCGTCAGGCGGCCGGCGGGTCCACGGCGGCCACCAGCTCGACGTGCTCGGTCATCGGGAACAGGTCGAAGGCGGCCAGGGACGCGACGCGCCAGTGCCGGTCCAGCAGGACCCGCAGGTCCCGGGCCAGCGATCCGGCGTCGCAGGACACGTAGACGATCCGGCGGGGGGCCGGGGCCATCGCGGCCAGGGCGGCCATGAGGGCCTGCCCGGCCCCCTCGCGGGGCGGGTCCATGACCACCAGGTCGGGCCGGCCGACCCGCCGGGCCACCAGGGCCGGGGTCACCCCCGAGCGGAGGACCCGGACCTGGGCCAGATCGGCCGTGTTGGCCTCGGCGTCGGCACAGGCCCGGGCGTCGCGCTCGACGGCCAGCACCGACCCGGCCGTCCCGACCGGTCCGGCCAGCAGGGCGCTGAACAGGCCCACCCCGGCGTAGAGGTCGACCACGGACTCGCCGGGCACCGCCCCGGCCACCTCCAGGACGGCCCGGCCCAGCAGCTCGGGGGCGTCCACGTGGACCTGCCAGAAGGAGCCGGCCCGCACCGAGAAGACCCGGCCGGCCACGGTGACCACCAGGGCCCCGGGCGGCCGGCGGACCCGGCCGTCGGCCACCAGGCCGGCCTCGACGTCCACGTCGGGGGCCCGGCCCCGACGGGCCGCCGTGGCCACCGACACCATCCGGCCCACCCCGTCGGCCGTGGCTGCCGCCTCGAGCTCGCTCACGCCCGGCCAGCACCGGGTCTCGACCCCGATGGCCTGGATGCCGGCCACGGCGACGGGACAGCGGTCGATCAGCTCCAGGTCGTGGCTGCGGTGCCGGCGCAGGCCGACCCGACCCTCCCGGTCGACGCCGTAACGGACCCGGGTCCGCCAGCCCAGGCCGTCGGAGGCCCCCGGGGCCGGTGCCACGGTGACCGGCCAGTCCAGGCCGGCCACCCGGGTCAGCTGCTCGGCCACCAGCCCGGCCTTCATGGCCCGCTGCAGGTCGAGGGCGGCGTGCTGGTAGTCGCACCCCCCGCACCGTCCGGGCCCGGCGTGCGGGCACGGGGCCCGGACCCGACCGGGGGCGGCCTCGAGCACCTCGACGGCGTCGGCCCGGAGGAACCGGGTGGTGGCCGAGGTCACCCGGGCCCGGACCCGCTCCCCGGGCAGGGCGTGGCGGACGAAGACCACCCGGCCGTCGTCGGCCCGGGCCACGCAGCCGCCGCCGGCCGCCGGGGCCCCGATCACCAGCTCGAGCAGGTCGCCCGGCGCCGGGGTGGGGCCGGAGGGGGCCGGTGGCTCGGGGGGTGGCACCCCCTCATCCTGGCCGACCGCAGGGACCGACGACACCGGGTTGCCACCTGCCGCTCGAGCCGGTATCGTTAGCACTCACAAGGTTCGAGTGCTAACACCGCGCCAAGGAGGCCAGTTCAAGATGAATCTGCACCCGCTTGAAGACCGGATCGTCGTCCGGCCCGGCGAGTCCGAGGAGACCACCGCGTCCGGTCTGGTCATTCCCGACACCGCCAAGGAGAAGCCCCAGCAGGGCGAGGTTCTGGCCGTGGGCCCGGGCCGTCGGGCCGAGAACTCGGGCGAGCTGATCCCGCTCGACGTGGCGGTCGGCGACACCGTCGTCTACTCCAAGTACGGCGGCACCGAGATCACCGTGGACGGCGAGGACCTGCTGATCCTCTCGGGCCGCGACGTCCTGGCCAAGCTGGTCAAGTAGTCGAGGAGCAGCCGACGGCGGTCCCTGGGCCGCCGTCGGCACCGGGCGGCGGCGCCCGATCCGGGGTTGGCGGGCCGGAGAGCTCTCCGGCCCGCTGCTCCCTGTCCCCGCCGCCAACCCGGGCGCCGTCCGGCGCCATCACCCCGGGCGCCGTCCGGCGCCATCACCGCAGCATCTGTGTCTGTTTAGAGGACTCGAGAGGAGCCCCCGCGAATGCCGAAGATCCTGAAGTTCGACGAGGCCGCCCGGCGTGGGCTGGAAGCCGGCGTCAACAAGTTGGCCGACACGGTCAAGGTCACCCTGGGGCCCAAGGGCCGCAACGTGGTGATCGAGAAGAAGTTCGGTGCCCCGACCATCACCAACGACGGCGTGTCGATCGCCCGTGAGGTGGAGCTGGAGGACCCGTTCGAGAACATGGGGGCCCAGCTGGTCAAGGAGGTGGCCACCAAGACCAACGACGTGGCCGGTGACGGCACCACCACGGCCACCGTGCTGGCCCAGGCCCTGATCACCGAGGGCTTGCGCAACGTGGCCGCCGGGGCCAACCCGACCTCCCTCAAGCGGGGCATCGACAAGGCGGTCAAGGCGGCCGTCGAGTCCATCGCCCACCAGGCCAAGGAGATCGATTCGAAGACCGAGATCGCCCAGGTGGCCTCCATCTCGGCCGCCGACCCGGCCATCGGTGAGGTGCTGGCCGAGGCCATCGACAAGGTGGGCAAGGACGGCACGGTCACCGTCGAGGAGTCCAACACCTTCGGCATCGAGCTCGAGCTGACCGAGGGCATGCAGTTCGACAAGGGCTACCTGTCGCCGTACTTCGTGACCGACGCCGAGCGCCAGGAGGCCGTCCTCGACGACCCGCTGATCCTCTTCTTCAACTCCAAGGTCTCGGCCGTGCACGACCTGGTGCCGGTGCTCGAGAAGGTCATGCAGACCGGCAAGCCCCTGCTGATCATCGCCGAGGACGTGGAGGGCGAGGCCCTGGCCACCCTGGTGGTCAACAAGATCCGGGGCACCTTCACCTCGATCGCCGTCAAGGCGCCGGGCTTCGGCGAGCGCCGCAAGGCCATGCTCGAGGACATGGCCATCCTGACCGGCGGCCAGGTCATCAGCGAGGAGATCGGGCTCAAGCTGGAGAACGCCACCTTGGACCTGCTGGGCCGGGCCCGGCGGGTGATCGTCACCAAGGACGACACGACCATCGTCGAGGGCGGCGGAGCGGCTGACGCCGTCAAGGGCCGGGTGGCCCAGATCAAGCGGGAGATCGACGAGACCGACTCGGACTGGGACCGCGAGAAGCTCCAGGAGCGCCTGGCCAAGCTGGCCGGCGGCGTGGCCGTGGTCAAGGTCGGGGCGGCCACCGAGGTCGAGCTCAAGGAGAAGAAGCACCGCATCGAGGACGCCCTGTCGGCGACCCGGGCGGCGGTCGAGGAGGGCATCGTGGCCGGTGGGGGCACGGCCCTCATCCGTAGCCGCAAGGCCATCGAGAAGGTGGCCGACGAGCTGGAGGGCGACGAGGCCACCGGGGCCCGCATCGTGTCCCGGGCCGTCGAGGAGCCGCTGCGCTGGATCGCCTTCAACGCCGGCCTCGAGGGCGCCGTGCTGGTCCACGACGTGGAGAAGGCCAAGGGCTCCCACGGGCTCAACGCCGTCACCGGCGAGATCGAGGACCTGGTCAAGGCGGGCATCATCGACCCGGCCAAGGTCACCCGGTCGGCCCTCCAGAACGCCGCCTCCATCGCCGCACTGCTGCTGACCACCGAGGCCCTGGTGGCCGACAAGCCCGAGAAGGCCGACCCGGCCGCCGCCGCGGCGGCCATGGCCGGCATGGGCGGGATGGGCGGCATGGGTGGCATGGGCGGGATGATGTAGCCCCGCTCCGGCGCCCGAGAGCGCCGGACCCTGTTCACGGCGAACGGCCGGGCCCCCGGGTCCGGCCGTTCGGCGTCCCGGCGTCCCGCCTAGCCTCGGGCCGTGACGTCGGATGACCCCCTGATCCCACCCCAGGTCATCCCCCGGCCGGCCCAGGCCCGACCCGGGGGTCCGGCACCCTGGGCCGACCTCCCGGCCGGGCGCCGGCGGGGCCTGCACCTCGACCGGGTGGTCTCGGCCCTCGAGGCGGCCGGCCAGACCGGTCCGGTGCCGCCCGTGGTCGGCACCCCGGTCGCCGTGCTCGACACCCTGAGCCCCCGCTCGGGCGACGTGTCATCGGCCGTCCTGGCCCCGCTCTTCGAGGAGGGCGGGGAGGCCCGGGTGGTGCTGACCAGGCGATCGACCCGACTGCGGTCGCACCGGGGCGAGGTGAGCTTCCCGGGCGGGCGCACCGAGCCCGGAGAGGACGCGGTGAGCGCCGCCCTGCGCGAGACCGTGGAGGAGGTGGGCATCGACCCGGCCGCCGTCACCGTCGTCGGGTGGCTGCACCCGCTCACCACCTACGCCTCGGGATCGCTCATCGTGCCCGTGGTCGGCGCACTGTCGGCCCGGCCCGTCGTCGTGGCCAACCCGACCGAGGTCGAGCGGGTCTTCGATGTGGCCCTGGCCGACCTGGTGGCCGACGGGGTCTTCCACGAGGAGCTGTGGCGGCTGCCCGACGAGGTGGCCGGGCCGGCCGGGGCCGAGTGGCGGCCGCTGTGGTTCTTCGCCGCCCGGGGTGAGATGGTCTGGGGAGCCACCGCCCGGATGCTGATGGAGCTCCTGTGCCTGGTCCTCGGGCTGGAGCTGACGGCCGGCGGACCGGCGCACCGCAGTGATCAGCTGTAGGTGATGACGATCGCCCCGTCGAAGAAGTACGGGGCCTGGATCGCGTGACGCCGGGGCAGCGGTCACACAGTCGATCCCGTTGGCCGCCACCCCCGGCGGGGAACGTCTGCGGGACCCAGGACTCCCCGCCGTCCCCAACCCGTTCAGCGTCCTTAGTAGGAGAGAACCGCCGACCCGACCTCCAGTTGACGGGGACTCAGCAGCGAGGCGACGGCCAGGCAGTTGGTGGCCGACCGACACTCGACGCCGCCGAAGCCGAGGAGGGGCGCCCCGGGA
>Ga0181519_10005508_pt1 | contig 10102 bp, 6 predicted proteins | sample PEATcosm2014_Bin_26_FD_121102 | JGI IMG/M metagenome (GOLD analysis project Ga0181519, IMG submission 121102) | Peatland microbial communities from MTU Mesocosm Facility, Houghton, MI, USA - PEATcosm2014_Bin02_10_metaG | ecosystem: Environmental > Terrestrial > Soil > Wetlands > Peat | place...
CGTTGTCGATGGTGGCGAGCACGACGGCGCCGAGCGCCGCCCCGACGACCGTGCCGGAACCGCCCGAGACGCTGACGCCGCCGATGACGGCGGCGGCGAGCGAGCTCATTTCCCAGCCGGAGGCGAGCACCACCGTCACCGTGCCGACCCGCGCGGCGTAGAGCAGCCCGGCGACGCCGCAGAGAAGGCCGCACAGCGTGTAGGCGAAGAAGACGACGCGCTCGGAACGCAGCCCGAAGAACCAGGCGGCGAGGGCGTTCGAGCCGACGGCGTAGATTCGCCGCCCGAGCGGATAGGCGTAGAGAAACCAGGCGACCGCCGCGACGACGGCGATCGCCACCAGCACGAGCGCGGGCACGCCGGCGATGCGCGCGTCGACGCTGGTCAGCATCCAGCGCGGCACGCGGCTCGACGTCACTTCCTGGCCGTGCGCGTAGATGTACGTGAAGCCGCGATAGAGCGACATGGTGCCGAGCGTCGCGATCAGGGCGGGCGCCTTGCCATAGGCGACGAGCAGGCCGTTGACCGCGCCGAGCGCCGCGCCGATCGCGAGCGGAATGACCACCACTTCGACCGGCGTGACGCCAGGATGGTTCGCCGCCCAGTCGGCGGTGAGATACGCAGCGAGCCCCATCATCGAGCCGACGGAGACGTCGAGATTGCGGGTGATCAGCACCACGGCCTGGGCGCAGGCGGCGATCGCCAGGATGGCCGCGCTCGAAGCGACGATGGTCAGATTCTGAACGCTCAGGAAGCGGTCGTTCAACAAGCCGAAGGCGAGGCCCAGCAAGACGAGGAAGGCGACGACGCCGGCTTCCCGCAGGCGCAGCGCAAACTGGACGAGGTTGCGGGTTGGCGCCGCTTCCGCCAGCGCCGGCGTGGACGGATTGCTCATCGCCGCTTCCGTCCGCTCTGTCGCGCCGCCGCCAGCATGACCGCTTCCTGCGTCGCCTCTTTTTGCGCGAATTCAGCCACCAGCGCGCCTTCAGCGACGACAAGGATGCGGTCGCTCATCGCCAGGAGTTCTGGCAGGTCGGAAGAGATCAGCACGACGGCGAGGCCACGGTCGGCCAATTGCGCCACCATGGCGTGAACCTGGGCCTTCGAGCCGATGTCGATGCCGTGCGTCGGCTCATCGAGGATCAGGGCCGCCGGGTTGGTCGTCAGCCATTTGGCGAAGGCGACCTTCTGCCGGTTGCCGCCGGACAGAGAGGAGAGGATCGCTTCGACCGACGGCGCCAAGACGTTGTAGGTCTCGGCCGCCTGGACGGCGAGGGCGCGTTCGCGCGCGCGGTCGATCACCGACCAGCGCGACAACGTCTTGAGGATCGGCAGCGTAATGTTGTGCGTGATCGTTTCGGGCATGATGAGCCCGTCGCGATCGCGATCCTCGGGCAGATAGGCGAGCCCCCGGCCGAGCATCTGCCGTGGGCTCTTTGGCGCGACCTTCTCGCCCTTCAGATAGATGTCGCCGCTGGTCGGCGGGGTGACGCCGAACAACGTCTGGGCGATCTCGGTGCGACCGGCGCCGACGAGGCCGCCCATGCCGACGATTTCGCCGGCGCGCACCGAGAAGGATACGTCGGCGAAGACGCCCTCGAGCGACAGGCGCTCGACTCGCAGCGCTTCCTCGCCAAAGCTCGGCCGCTCGCGGCGAGTGAACAGGGTCTCCAGCGGCCGCCCGACCATCAATTGCACGAGCTTCGCCCTGTTGACCTCCGCCCGCGGCAGCGTCGCGACGTGGCGGCGGTCGCGCAGAACGGTGATCTCGTCCGATAGCGCCTCGATCTCCTCCAGCCGGTGGGTAATGAAAATAACCGCGGCGCCGCTCTCCTTCAGCGCCCGCATGACGCCGAACAGTCGTTCGGCCTCGGTCGGGGTCAGGGCCGAGGTCGGCTCGTCGAGGATCAGGACGCGCACGTCGAAGGACAAAGCGCGCGCGATCTCGACGAACTGATGCTCGGCGACCGACAGACCGGCCACGGGACGGCGGGGATCGAGGTCAGAGCCGAGACGGGCGAGCAGCGCCCGCGCGTTTTCGATCATCCGGCGACGGTCGAACATCCCCAGCGGGCCGGCCGGATAGGCGCCCATGGCGATGTTCTCGGCGACCGAGAGGTGCGGGAAAAGTTTGGGATCCTGGTAGACGGCGGCGACGCCGGCATTGCGCGCTTCGATCGGGGTGCGAAAGCGCACGCGCCTGCCGGAAAGGGTGACCTCGCCCTCGTCGGCTTGCTCCAGCCCGGTGACGATCTTGACGAGCGTCGACTTGCCCGCGCCGTTCTCGCCGACGAGACCATGGATTGCGCCCGGATAGACGTCGAAACCGACGTCTTCGAGCGCGCGCACCGGCCCGAAGGACTTGCCGATGCCCTTCAACGTCATAACGGGTTCGCGCGTCGGCTGGCGCGGTCCGTTCGTCGACATGCCGGCACCCCCCCAGCTAGCGACTGCCGACAAAACGGAGAGAGCGGGCCGTGGCGCTAGGGCGGCCATAAATACGCCCTGACATTGTCGCTTGACCGCTTCCCCCGGCGACTTCTCGTCTGATTAATACGACAATAGTCTCACTTGGCGCCGGGAATTTCAAGACGCGCCCCTGCGTTCTGCGCGATGAGATTGTCGCAGCGAGGGGGCGCCTCCGAATGTTCCGGAGAGGTCTCGGCGGGCGTTCTGACGCCCTCCGGGGCGGAGGCGCGGCCAGCAAGCGCTCGCAGCCGCCCAGCGTATCGGGAACCAAGCGTAAGATTTTTGCGACTAGTTCTTCGGCCGCATGTCGAGAACGCGCTTGGCCTTGCCGATCGAACGGTCGATCGCGCCGGGATCGACGACCGAGATCCGCACTGACACGCCGACCATCGCCTTGATGTGGTGGGTGAGCTCCTTGACCTGCTGAGCGCGGGCGGCGGGGTCGACCGCGTTGGGGCGCGCCTCGACCAGCACGTTCATCGTGTCGAGCCGTCCTTCGCGGCCGAGCTCGAGCACATAGTGGGGCGCGAGGCCGCGGCATTTGAGGATCTGTTCTTCGATTTGGGTGGGGAAAACGTTGACCCCGCGCAGGATGATCATGTCGTCGGAACGGCCGGTGACCTTCTCCATCCGCCGCATCGTGCGCGCGGCGCCCGGCAGCAGGCGACTCAAATCGCGGGTGCGGTAGCGGATGATCGGCATCGCCTCCTTGGTCAGAGACGTCAGCACCAACTCGCCGTGCTCGCCGTCGGGAAGAACGGCGCCGGTCGCGGGGTCGACGATCTCGGGATAGAAATGGTCCTCCCACACCGTCGGGCCGTCCTTGCTCTCGAGGCACTCGCAGGCGACGCCGGGGCCGATCACTTCGGAGAGGCCGTAGAGGTCGAACGCGTCGATCTCGAGCTCGCGCTCCAGCTCCTCACGCATCGCGTTCGTCCATGGCTCGGCGCCGAACATGCCGATCTTCAGGCTGCATTTGTGCGGGCTGAGGCCCATCCGGCGCATCTCGTCGGCGATGGCGAGCATGTAGGAGGGCGTCGCCATCACGATGTCGGGCTTGAAGTCGGCGATGAGCTGAACCTGGCGCTCGGTCATGCCGCCCGAAACCGGCACCACCGCACAGCCGAGCCGCTCGGCGCCGTCATGCGCGCCAAGCCCCCCAGTGAATAGACCGTAGCCGAACGCGATATGCGCCATCATGCCGCGTCGGCAACCGGCGGCGCGCATCGACCGCGCCATCACGTCGGCCCAAGTGTCGAGGTCGCGCCGGGAATAGCCGACCACGGTCGGGCGGCCGGTGGTGCCCGAGGAGGCGTGGACGCGCGCGATCTCGCTCCTCGGCACGGCGAACAGGCCGAAGGGGTAGCTGTCGCGCAGATCCTTCTTGGTGGTGAAGGGGAACTTGGCGAGGTCGGCGAGGGTCTTGAGATCGTCGGGATGGACGCCGGCGGCCTCGAACTTGGCGCGATAAGACGGCACGCGGTCGTAAACGCGATGAAGCGTCCATTTCAGCCGTTCGATCTGCAGCGCGACGAGTTCGTCGCGCGAGGCGGTCTCGATCGGCTCCAGCAAGGTCGCTTGCCCGACTTGGGCTGTCATCGTCTCCCCCCGGCTTCCGCCCGCCCGCGTTCGCGGCGCAGGGCGCGCGCCTTCGCCGCCTATCCCGACGGCCGAAAACGCGTACCTTTTCGCGTCGCCGCCTCGCGTTCTTGAGCAGAATCAATTCGCGGCTGCGGCGAATCGCGCCGGCTAATCCTTCGGCCGCAGGTCGAGAACGCGCTTGGCCTTGCCGATCGAGCGATCGATCGCGCCGGGATCGACGACCGAGACGCGCACCGAGACGCCGACCACCGCCTTGACATGATGGACGAGCTCGCGCGCCTGATCGGCCCGCGTCGCCGCGTCGGCGGCGCTCGGCCGCGCCTCGACCAGCACCTTCATCGTGTCGAGCCGACCGTCGCGGTCGAGTTCGAGCGCGTAATGGGGCGCAAGGCCGCGGCAGCGGAGGATCTGCTCCTCGATCTGGCTGGGGAAGACGTTGACCCCGCGCAGGATGATCATGTCGTCGGAGCGCGCGGTGACCTTCTCCATCCGCCGCATCGTGCGCGCCCCGCCCGGCAGCAGGCGGGTGAGGTCGCGGGTGCGATAGCGCACGACCGGCATCGCCTCCTTGGTGAGCGAGGTGAGCACAAGTTCGCCGGACTCGCCTTCGGGCAGCGGCGCGCCGGTCGCCGGATCGACCACCTCGGGATAGAAGTGGTCCTCCCAGATCGTCGGGCCGTTGCGGTCTTCGACGGTTTCGCAGGCGACTCCGGGGCCGATCACTTCCGACAGGCCGTAGAGGTCGAAGGCGCGGATGCCGAGTTCGCTCTCGAGTTCGTCGCGCATCGCGTTGGTCCACGGCTCGGCGCCGAAGAAGCCGATCTTGAGGCTGCAGCGGCGCGGATCGAGGCCCATGCGGCGCATCTGGTCGAGGATGGCGAGCATGTACGAAGGCGTCCCCATGACGACGTCGGGTTCGAAGTCGGCGATCAGTTGCGCCTGGCGCTCGGTCATGCCGCCGGACACCGGCGTCACCGTGCAGCCGAGCCGCTCCGCGCCGGCGTGATAGCCCATGCCGCCGGTGAACAGGCCGTAGCCGAAGGCGTTGTGGACGCGCATGCCGGCCCGACAGCCCGCGGCGCGCAGCGAGCGCGCCATGACCAGCGCCCACATGTCGAGGTCGCCGAGCGAATAGCCGACCACGGTCGGGCGACCGGTGGTGCCCGAGGACGCATGGAGGCGCGCCACCTCCTCGATCGGCGTCGCGAAGAAGCCGAACGGGTAGCTGTCGCGCAGGTCCTGCTTGGTGGTGAAAGGGAACTTGGCGAGGTCGGCGAGGGTCCTCAGATCGGAGGGATGGACGCCGGCGGCCTCGAACTTGGCGCGGTAATGGGGCGCGCGGTCATAGACGCGACCAAGCGTCGCCTTCAGCCGCTCGATTTGCAGAGCGATGAGTTCGTCGCGCGAAGCGGTCTCGATCGCCTCCGGCAAGTTGGCGTGCGCGACTTGCGCCTTCATCGTCGTCCTCCTGGCCTCCGCCTTCGCCGAAGGACGCCGCGCGCCGACCGCCGCTTTTGACGGAGGTCAATTCGCCGCTGCGGCGAATTGCGCAGCCTCAATCGCGACGCACGAAGTCGAAGCATGCTCGCAGCGCAATTTCGTCCGCCGCGGCGTGAATTTTCTTGCGCGGGAGCGGCGCGGGGGCGCAAAGACCAGTTTCGCGCGGAGGAGGGCCGGGCGGGCGATGAACCGACAGGTGAGCACGGCGACGGCCCAGGCGGCGGCGGAGATCGCCCCGCTGATGGGCAACGAGGCGATCGCGCGCGGCGCCTGGGAGGCTGGCGTGCGGGTCGCCGCCGCCTATCCCGGCACGCCGTCGACCGAGATCCTGGAAACCCTTGCGCGCTTCCCCGCCGGCGACCTCTACGCCGAGTGGTCGACCAACGAGAAGGTCGCGCTCGACGTGGCGATCGGCGCGGCGCTGTCCGGTGTCCGCGCGCTCGCCGCGATGAAGCACGTCGGCCTCAACGTCGCCGCCGATTCTCTGATGTCGCAGTCCTACATCGGCGCGCACGCCGGTCTGGTGATCGCAGTCTGCGACGACCCGGGCCTTCATTCCTCGCAGAACGAGCAGGACACCCGCCTGTTCGCGCGCTTCGCCGGCGTGCCGTCGCTCGAGCCCAGCGACGCGCAGGAGGCGCACGACTTCGTCAAGCTCGCCTTCGAGCTTTCTGAAACGTTCGACACGCCGGTGATCCTGCGCTCGACGACGCGGCTGTCGCACACCCGCAGCGTCGTGCGCGTCGGTCCGCGCGACGAGCCGCCCGCCAAGGGCTTCGTCGATCAGCCGACGAAGACGGTCGCCATACCCGCCAACGCGCGTCGGTTGCACCCGAAGCTCGCGGCGCGCGAGGCGGCGATCGCCCGCTATCTCGAGACGTCGCCTCTGACCCGCTGGGAGAAGGGCGACAAACGCGTCGGCGTCGTCACCGGCTCGACCGCCTATCTTTACGTCAAGGAGGTCGTTCCCGACGTCTCGATTCTCAAGCTCGGCGCCGCCTATCCGTTGCCGACGGCGACCATTCGCGCGTTCGCCGCGTCGGTCGATCGTCTCATCGTCGTCGAGGAGCTCGAGCCGGCGCTGGAGATGGAAATCCGCGCGCTCGGCCTCGCCGTCGAGGGCAAGACATATTTCCCGCGTTGCGGCGAACTGTCGCCGGAACTCGTGCGCGCCGGCCTCGCGGCGGCCGGCGTCGTTCCCGCCGCGCCGGCGCGCGCCTCGTTCGCCATCGAGCCGATGGCGCGGCCGCCGGTCTTGTGCGCCGGCTGCCCGCACACCGCGACCTTCCTGGCGCTGCGCGGCCTCGAAGCGCGCGTCGCCGGCGACATCGGCTGCTACACCCTCGCCGCCGGCGAGCCGTTGCGCGCGATCGACACCACCATCTGCATGGGCGCCAGCGTCGGCAACGCGATCGGCATGGCGGCGGCCGGCGAAACGAAGCCGATCGTCGCGACCATCGGCGACTCGACCTTCCTCCACGCCGGCATCCCGCCGCTGATCGACGCCGTCTACAATCAGGCGAACATCACCGTCGTCATTCTCGACAACGGGATCACCGCGATGACGGGCGGCCAGGATCATCCCGGCACCGGTCGCACCTTGCGCGGCGAAAAGGCGCGCAAGGTCGACTACGAGGCCCTGTGTCGCGCCGTCGGCGTCGCATGGGTGCGTCGCGTCGACCCCTATCAGGTCGGGCGCCTCTACCAGACGCTGCGCGAGGCGATCGCCTTCAGGGGCGTTTCGGTGGTGATCGCCGAGCGCCCCTGCGTGCTCGACCCGGTCAAGATCAAGGGCTCGCCGATGGCGGTCGCGCTTTCGGGCTGCTTCGCCTGCCAGTCGTGCATGAACCTCGGCTGCCCGGCGATCGTGTGGAGCGAGGAGACGCACGAGGGGCGTCGCAAAGTGAAGATCGACGCCGCCGCCTGCATCGGTTGCACGCTGTGCGCCCAGGTCTGTCCCTCGGATTGCATTCAACCGGTGGCGTCGTGAACAAAGCTTTCGTTGAACCAGCCGCGTCTGACGACGCGAGCCTCGCCGAGCGCGGCGGCGCCGCGGCGCAGAACGTCATGGTGGTCGGCGTCGGCGGGCAGGGCGTGCTGCTGATCTCCAAGGCGCTGGCGCTGATCGGCCAGAAACAGGGCTTCCAGGTCAAGCAGAGCGAAGTGCACGGCATGGCCAAGCGCGGCGGCGTGGTGTTCAGCCACGTGCGCTTCGGCGCGCAAGTGTGGTCGCCGACCATCGCCAAGGGCGAGGCGGACGCGCTGATCGCGCTGGAATGGGCCGAGGGCCTGCGCTGGCTCGACTATCTCAGGCCGGACTCCGGCCTGTTCATCGCCGACACCCGCCGCATCGTGCCGCCGTTCTCGTGCCGCGATCGCCGCGTCGACGCGGCCACTCAATACGCGCGCGAGACGCCGGCCGAGGTCGCCGGCAAGGTGGCGGAGAGCTATGCGCTCGACGCGACGACCATCGCTGTCGAGCTGGGCGAGCCGCGCGCCGCCAACACCGTCCTGCTCGGCGTTTACTCGACCGTGACGACCTATCCGCCCGAGGACTGGCTCGCCACGCTCGACGCGCTCGCGCCGGCGAAGACGCGCGCGATCAACCACAAGGCGTTCGAGGCCGGCCGCGCCTGGACGGAAGCCGTGCGCGCCGATTCGGCGCCGCGCTTCGCGCCGGCCGATCCGGCCGCCCGCGCGCCGCGCCGCGCCGCCGCCGTCGTCGAAATCGACGAAGCGTGGTGCAAGGGCTGCGACATCTGCGTCAAACTGTGTCCCGAGCGCTGCCTGGCGCTGACTCCGCGACAGGTCGCGACCGTCAGACGGCCGGAGGCGTGCACCGGCTGCGGCGTCTGCGAGTGGCTGTGCCCGGACTTCGCCGTTTCCGTCCGCGCCGCCGCGCGCGAAGCGGAGGTAGCCTGAATGTCCGCCGCCCCTCCTTCGCTGCAAGGCAACCGCGCCTGCGCGCTGGCGGCGATCGCCGCGGGCTGCCGCTTCTTCGCCGGCTATCCGATCACGCCTTCCTCCGAAATCGCCGAGACGATGTCGCGCGAGCTGCCGCGGGTCGGCGGCGTGTTCATCCAGATGGAAGACGAGATGGGCTCGCTCGCCGCGGTGATCGGCGCCTCGTTCGGCGGCGTCAAGGCGATGACCGCCACTAGCGGACCCGGCTTTTCGCTGATGCAGGAGCATCTCGGCTACGCGGCGATGACCGAGGTCCCGTGCGTGATCGTCGACGTCATGCGCGGCGGCCCTTCGACCGGCATGCCGACGCGGCCGGCGCAGGGCGACTTGATGCAGGCGCGCTGGGGAACGCATGGCGATCATCCGATCGTCGCGCTGGCGCCGGCCTCGGTGCAGGAGGTCTATTCCGAAACGATCCGCGCCTTCAATCTCGCCGAGCGGCTGCGCACGCCGGTCGTCGTGCTGTTCGACGAGGTCGTCGCCCATCTGCTCGAGCCGGTGACGCTTCCGGCGCCGGAATCGATCGTCGTCGCCGAGCGCAAGTGGGCGAGCGGCGACGAACGGGATTTCCATCCCTTCGCCGAGACCGACGACCTCGTCCCGCCGATGGCGCGTCCGGGCGACGGCCTGCGCGTCCACGCGACCGGCCTGACCCATACCGCCGACGGCTTCCCCACTCAGCAGCCGGGCCTGGCGGGGAAGGCGGCGCAGCGCCTGATCGACAAGATCGAGCGTCATCGCGCCGAAATCGAACGCTTCGAGACGGCGCAGACCGAGGACGCGGACTTCGTCATAGTCGCCGTCGGCATCGTCGCGCGCGCGGCGCGTCGCGCCGTCGCCGACCTGCGCGCCGAAGGGATCAAGGCGGGCCTCCTCCGGCCGATCACGCTGTGGCCGTTTCCCGAGCGCGCCATGCGCGAGGCGGCGGCGCGCGCGCGCCGGGTGCTGGCGGCGGAGATGAACGCCGGCCAACTCGCGCTCGAGGTCGAGCGTCTCGCCGGGGCGCCCGGCAAGGTCGCTCGCCTCAACCGCATCGACGGCGAACCGATCGCGCCCGCCGAGATCGTCGCCAAGATTCGGGAGCTCGCCGCGGATGGATGACGTCGTCAGCCCGCCCTTCGAAGTCAGGGACTACCTGCGGCTCGGCATGATGCCGCATTTCATGTGCCCGGGCTGCGGTCACGGCGTCGCGCTGCGCGCGCTGCTGTGGGCGGTCCACGAGCTCGCGCTCGACAAGAACAAGCTCGCGGTGGTTTCGGGCATCGGCTGCTCGGGCCGGGTCGGCGCCTATGTCGACGCCAACACCTTTCACACCACCCACGGCCGCCCGCTCGCCTTCGCCACCGGGCTGAAGCTCGCCCGCCCCGACCTCACCGTGGTGGTCATCACCGGCGACGGCGACTGCTTGGCGATCGGCGGCAACCACCTCATCCACGCTTGCCGACGCAACCTCGACCTCACCTGCCTGATGCTCAACAACGAGGTCTACGGCATGACCGGCGGCCAGGCGTCGCCGACGACCGCGCTCGGCTACTTCACCACCACGACGCCGGACGGCAATTTCGAG
>Ga0181519_10005511_pt1 | contig 10098 bp, 9 predicted proteins | sample PEATcosm2014_Bin_26_FD_121102 | JGI IMG/M metagenome (GOLD analysis project Ga0181519, IMG submission 121102) | Peatland microbial communities from MTU Mesocosm Facility, Houghton, MI, USA - PEATcosm2014_Bin02_10_metaG | ecosystem: Environmental > Terrestrial > Soil > Wetlands > Peat | place...
ACGTGAGCCGGATGCGGGCTTTCGTGTCGGATGGGTGGCAGGGCGTGAACTATGCGAGGGGGGTGTGGCATCACCCGTTGCTGGCGCTAGATGAGGTGAGTGATTTTGTGGTGGTGGACCGGGGGGGAGAGGGACACAACTGTGACGAGCAGGATTTGCCGGGCGTGTATGTGTTGACGCAGGCGGCGTTGGATGCGGCGCAGGCGACGCAAAAGGCGGCATAAGAACGAACGAAGGAAGCAGGACAGCAGGACAGCAGGACAGCAACACAGCAGGACAGCGAAGACGCCGGGACAGCCCGGCGTTTTGCGTTGGTGGGGGGGAGAGAAGAAAACGAAGGGAGCGGTGTTGAGGCGGGAGGGACAGCAAAGGTGGAGGGAGACGGATCGGAGTCCCTTTCTGAATCGAGTTGGGTTTATGTCTGAGAGGCGGAAAGGGGCTCCGGTCCGTCTGGAGGGGGGTGTTAAGAGGGGGCAAGTCAAACCAATCCCCTCAAAACCACTACGCGAAGGATACGGGTTTAAAGACCATCAAAAAGTAGACGACAAGCATTGCGCAGAATGCCGGATAGCCGAGCCATTCCCAGATTTTGGCGTATTGCCAATATCGCTTTGGCAGCATTTCGTCGCCGTTGGCGGCTGCCTGCCGGGCCATGCGTGCGAGTTGTATTTGCAGCCAGACGACGGGTAGCCAGCAAGCGCCCGCGACGCCGTAGAGCGCGATGGAAGCGATGATCCATGGCGTCTGCCAGGGCCAGCCGGCGGTGTGCGCGAGCCACAGACCCGACATCATCTGAAATATGACCGCAGGCGTTGTAAACCACCAATCGGCTCGCACCACAAGGCGCGACACGGTGGCAATTGCGCTGACAGAGCGCGTACGGTTGGCGAAAAACAGATAGAACGCAGAGCCAAACCCGGTACCTACCAGCAGCACGGACGAAAGGATATGCGTCGTTTTTACGAGCAGGTAGACATTCATCGCTTGGTCTCTTCACTGAAGAGGAGGATCAGAATGGCGAGAATCGGCAGGTTCTTCAGCACGGGGCCGAAAGGGTGTGAGAGGAACTCGGGAAGCGCGATGCCGATGATGATGGAATAGGTCAGGATCAGCGCGCCTTGAAGGGCCCACAGACGGCGGCCGGGGTGAGTGAGCGTTGTGATGCCAAACAGGAGATCCAACAAAATCGCGCCGTACAAAGCGGCCCATGCGCCCATGCCATTGATATGGACGCGTTGCAGCAACGCCAAACTATCTTCTGTCGGGTATGCGAAGGCGCTGACAAGCGCGGTGCCAATCCAGACGCAGGCGAGTGCGCCGCGCAGCAACACAGGGCGCCAGGCGGCGAGCGCTTCGTTCCTCGCTGTCGCATCATCCTGAATGAAGGTGTCAATGCGTCGGGGCGAGCGGCCGAGCAGCCGCGTCATGGGTTCAGGATCGCCGACATTGCCGTGCTGAAGCATTCGCCACGTTTCGCGCGTGAGCGTCGAGCCGGGAACGCGATCGAGCACGGCCGCCGCAGCACCGATCAGAGCCCCCGGAATGCTGATCGAGAGCGTTGCTGGAAGACGCATTGACTCACGGTAGGTTCGCATCATCTCCCGGAAGTCCACCGGCGTTGCGCCGACCACGTCGAGACATTGGCGTGCCGCTGTCGACGGCTCGAGCAGCTTCGCCACCACGTCTGTGAGGTCGTCGATGTGAACGGGTTGAAGCGGTTGGTGTCCGCCAGCAGGCAGCGCTTGTACGGGCAGGCTCGCGAGCATGCGAAAGAGCCGTGCCGATTTACCTGCGGCGCCATAGATCAGGGCCGGGCGCACAATTTGCCACTCGATCGGCTGCGTGAGAAGGAAGGTATCGGCAGCGAACTTGCTATCGAAATAGGCGGTACCGCCCTGTTGCGCGCCGAGCACTGAAACCTGCACGACGCGTTGCACGCCGGCGGCAGCGCATGCGCGAAAGAGCGCCATTGGCGCGCGACGGTGGATCTCATCGAAGCGTTGTGAGCCGCGCTCGACCAAAATGCCGACCGCATTGACCACGGCATCGATGCCGACCAGCTTGGGCAGCCATTGGTCAACCGCCAAGTCCCGGCGGTAGTCGATAGCGATTTCATCGTCGCTACGGGGTTCGCGCACGCCTTTCACCACCGTGTGGCCTGCCCGCGCCAGTCGCTGACATAAGGCTGCACCGACGAACCCCTTTGCCCCGCAAACGAGCACCTTCATGATGACCTCCTTTCAACGTCCGCCGCGCGGCGCTCCGCCGGCGGGAGTCCGAGCGCCATCGCACTCGTGAATCGGGCGATCGAGATAGACACAGCGCGCACTGCCCCTTCCAATAATTCAGTAATTTCTGCACAAACAGAAATTTAAACCTCAAAAAAAGCGGGCGACGAATGCCCGCTCCCGAGTCTCTGCGTGTCAGGACTTGGTTCGTCTGACGGTGCGACTGATTTTCGCGCCGACGCCGAGTGCTTTCATGAGCGTTTCCGGTTTGAGGCGCAGCATTTCGTCCGACCACGTCGTGAGAGTTTCGAGGAATTGCAGCGTGTCACGAAGGCGTTGGGCGGTCTCATCGCTTTCGTTGTCGATTTCCGGGCTTGTGAGGCTGTCGCGCAGCATGGTGAGGGTGGGATCGATCTCACGTTGGCGCCGTCCTTCCACGATGAGCTTGAACAGTTCCCAGACGTCTTTCGATGTTTCGAAGTGATCGCGGCGATCCCCGAGTTTGTGCACGACGCGCGCGAGGCGCCACGATTGCAGTTCCTTGAGGCTGGTGCTGACGTTCGAGCGAGCGACGCCGAGCGTGTCGGCGATATCGTCGGCGGCGAGCGGTCGATCGGAGAGGTAGAGCAGCGCGTGGATCTGCGCGACGGTACGATTCACGCCCCAGCGTGACCCCATTTCGCCCCAGTGGAGGATGAAGCGTTCGGCTATCGGTGTAAGTTCCATGGGAGCACTATAGTCGTCGTCAGCAATTTCTGTCAATACAGAAACAACTGACGGCAAATCAACCAACCTGCCGCTCCGGGGGGAGGGGTTAAAGATGTTGGCGGGAAGCACAGCGGGGCTGGGAGGAGACGGACCGGGGCCCCTTTCTGAATCGAGTTGGGTTTATGTCTGAGAGGCGGAAAGGGGCGCCGGTCCGTCTGGAGGGGGGTGTTAAGAGCGGGAAATAAAGAGGAAGGAGCGAGAATGCCCCCTCCCCGAGAGATCAAGACTCACCCGCAAAGAGCATCAAGCCGCGGGCACAACGGCGGTCACCTCGATCTCGACCTTGGCTTCGTCCTCGATCAAATCGGCGACTTCTACGGCGGTCATGGCTGGAAAATGGCGGCCGATGATGGCACGGTAGTGCTCACCAATCGCGGGATAGCTTTCCACATACTCGCGCTTGTTCTTCACGTACCAGGTCATACGCACGATGTGTTCCGGCCTGGCGTTGCCTTCGGCGAGAATCGCGACGATGTTTTCGAGCGTCTGGCGGACTTGCAGCGCGAAATCATCCGTCTCAAAGCGTTGCTGTGCGTTCCAGCCAATCTGACCGCCGACAAACACGATGCGGCTGCCTGCCGTCATCTCGAAAGCCATGCCGTTCGCATAGCCGCGCGGTTTCGCCCAATCGGGCGGTTGCAGAACTTGCAGCATCAAGACACTCCTTCAATCACAGAATCGGGTGCGGCAAAGCGCACGATCGCCTCGCGTTGGGCCGGGGGTACGGCGATCGGGGTGGGCCTGCCGCCCTCGCCTTTCGCGACCCAGACCAGTACCAGCGTGGCTTGTAGACGCGTCTCGTCGTTCGCACCGGCGAACCGGATACGCAGCGTCATGGACGAACGACCGAGACGCGTGACTTCCAGCGAGCGCAGCAGCGTCTCGCCCAAAAAGCTCGGGGCACTGAAGCGGCATTCGATGTTCGCTGTCGGCACCCCCATCGCGTTGCGCAGATGCATCTCGCCGAATGAAAGGTTGAGCCCTTCGGCACACCAGTCTTCCACGAGATCGTTGATCATCTCGAAATAGCGCGGATAAAACACGATGCCTGCCGGATCGCAATGTTTGAAGCGCACCAGCAATGGTTTCACAAATGCGTGCGCTGCCACCTCAGCCTCCGACATAGTTCATTCCTCCCTGCGTGCAGGATCGTTCAAAGTGAGTGAGCGCCGACTGGAGCGCCCCCTCCTTGCTTCACAGCCCCACCTCACAGCCCCACCTCACTGCCCCATCTGGCGAAGCTTGAAGCGCTGAAGCTTGCCCGTTTCCGTGCGGGGCAGCGCGTCGACAAACTCGATCGAGCGCGGGTACTTGTACGGCGCGATGTTAGCCTTCACATACTCCTGAAGCGTCTTCACCATCGCGTCGTCGCGCGGTTGACCGGCCTTGAGCACCACATAGGCCTTCACGATCTGGCCGCGCGCCTCATCGCTCGCGCCGACCACACCGCACTCCGCCACCGCCGGGTGCTGCAACAACGCCGACTCCACCTCGGGGCCTGCAATGTTGTACCCGGCCGAGACGATCATGTCGTCCGAGCGGGCCTGATAGTAGTAATTGCCCGCTTCGTCGCACAAGAACGTATCGCCCGGCAGATTCCAGCCGTTCTTCACATAATTCGTCTGCCGCGAGTCCGCGAGATACCGGCAGCCGGTCGGGCCCTTCACCGCCAGCTTGCCGACCTTGCCCGGCGGCAGCGGCTGCATGTTCTCGTCCACGATCATCGCGATATAACCGGGCACGGGCTTGCCGATCGCGCCCGGCACCACGTCGCCATTCGCCGCCGAGATGAAGATATGGATCATCTCCGTGCCGCCAATGCCGTCGATCATCTCGATGCCCGAAGCCTGCTTCCACAACTGACGCGTTGCATCGGGCAGCGCCTCGCCTGCCGAGACCGTCTTCTTCAGGCTCGACAAATCGTACTTGCCCACGAGCCCCGCCATCTGCCGGTAAAACGTTGGCGCCGTGAAGCAGATCGTCGCGCGATATTGCTCGATCGCCTGCAACAAACTGTCCGGCGTGAGCTTCTCCAGCAGTACCGTCGCTGCGCCGACACGCAACGGGAACGTCAACAAGCCGCCCGTGCCGAAAGTGAACGCTAACGGGGGCGTGCCACAGAAGATGTCGTCCGGCCCCGGCTTGAGCACGTGACGGGGAAACAGATCACACATCGCGAGCACATCGCGATGAAAATGCATCGTGCCCTTCGGCTGCCCCGTCGTGCCGCTCGTGAAGGCGATCAGACACACGTCGTCCACCGCCGTGTCGCAGGCCTCGAAGCTTGCCGGCTGACGCGCCATGCGCGCCTCCAGTGAGTCCTCACCCACATCATGGAAGTACACCACCTGCGTCAACGTCGGACAAAAATACTCGTGGCTCGATTGACGATTGAATTCCAGCTCCTCCTTCAGACGGCCGTCGCATAGCGCCGCACCGATCTCTGCCTTGTCGACAATCTGCTTGAGTTCCTTCGCGCGCAGCAGCGGCATCGTCGGCACCCCGACGAGTCCCGCCTTGATGACTGCGAGCCATGCCGCGGCCATGAACAGATTGTTCGGGCCACGCAGCAGCACGCGGTTGCCCGGCACCAAAGACATGTCATTGCGAAGCACATGGGAGATGCGGTCCACCATCTCGCGCAAACCGAGATAGGTCGTGACCGTCGGCTTGCCATCTTCAACCGAATAGATCGCGGGCGCATCGCCGCGACCTTGTTCGATCATGCGATCGAGCAACTCGGCGGCGCAATTGATGCGCGCCGGGTATGCCACATCCGGATTGTCCAGCAGAAACTCGGGCCACTGATCGGCGGGCGGCAGATTGTCGCGCGCGAAAGTGTCGAGATGTCCAGATCGTTCCATGTGCTTCTCCTTGCCCCCGGTGAGTCAATGACAGCGCTTAGCCGTCCTTGAGCAGTTCGCGCGCGATGATCAGTTTTTGTACTTCCGTTGCCCCTTCGTAAATCCGCAGCGAGCGAATCTCGCGATACAGACGCTCCACGATCGCGCCCGATACCACGCCTGCGCCGCCGAACATCTGCAAGGCGCGGTCAATGACCTGCTGCGCCGATTCCGTCGCAAACATCTTTGCCATCGCCGCTTCGCGCGTCGTGCGCTCGCCCTGCACATCGCGCTGCCACGCGGCGCGATACGTAAGCAATGCGGCCGCGTCCACGGACGTCGCCATGTCGCCCAGCGCCGCCTGCGTGATCTGGAAGTCGGCGAGCGTCTGGCCGAACATCTCACGCGACTTCGCACGCGCCAGCCCTTCGTCGAGCGCGCGACGGGCAAAGCCCAGCGCCGCCGCCGCCACCGATGCGCGGAAAATATCCAGCGTCATCATCGCGACCTTGAAGCCCTGCCCTGCCTCGCCCAGACGCTGCGAAGCCGGCACGCGGCAGTTCTCGAACTTCAGCCGGGCAAGCGGGTGCGGTGCGCTCACGTCGATGCGCTCGGCAATGGTCAGCCCCGGCGTATTCGCGTCCACCACGAACGCGCTGATACCCCGCGCGCCCGGCGCTTCCCCCGTGCGGACGAAAACGCAGTAGAAATCCGCAATGCCGCCGTTCGAAATCCAGGTCTTCTCGCCGTTGAGCACATAGTCGTCGCCGTCCGGCGTGGCCGAACAGGCCATCGCAGCAACGTCCGACCCGGCATTCGGCTCCGACAGCGCGAACGCCGCAATCGCCTCGCCCGACGCCACGCGCGGCAGATAGCGCTGCTTGAGCGCCTCGCTGCCCGCGAGCGTGATCGCCCCGCTGCCCAGCCCTTGCATCGCGAAAGCGAAATCGGCAAGACCATCGTGACGCGCGAGCGTTTCACGCAGCACGCACAGCGCCCGCGAATCCAGCTTGTCCAGCGCGCCGCCATGGCTGGCGGGCACGCAATACTTCAGCCAGCCCGCGCGGCCCAGCTGACGCACCAGCGACACACACGTCGCGTCGGTGTCGGCGTGATGATCGACTTTCAATTCGCGCGAGCACCAGGCATCGAGTTCCGTGCCCAGACGGCGATGCGCGTCGTCGAAAAACGGCCACGCGAGGAAGTCCGCGTTGCGTGCATTGTGGGGAGTGATATCGCTCATCGTCTCGCTCATCGTGTGGCTCATCGCCTTGCTCGGGTCAGTCGCCCTTGAATACCGGCTTCTGCTTGGCGACGAAAGCGTCGTAAGCGCGACGGAAATCCTTCGTCTGCATGCAGATGGCCTGTGCTTCGGCCTCGGCCTCGATCGCCTCGTCCACGCCCATATTCCATTCCTGATGCAGCAGCTTCTTCGTCACGCCGTGCGCGAACGTCGGGCCGCAGGCGATCTGATCGGCCAGCGTCTGCGCGGCCGAGAGCACCGTGCCAGCGTCATGCAGCGCGTTGAAGAAGCCCCACTGAAGCCCTTCCTCGGCCGTCATCACACGCCCGGTGTAAAGCAGCTCCGACGCACGTCCTTGCCCGATCATGCGCGGCAACAGCGTGCAGGCGCCCATGTCGGCACCCGCCAGACCCACGCGCACGAACAGGAACGCCGTCTTCGTCTGCGGCGTGCCCAGACGCATGTCCGACGCGAGCGCCACCATCGCCCCCGCACCGGCGCAAATGCCATCGATCGCGCTGATGATCGGTTGCGGACACGCACGCATCGCCTTGACGAGATCGCCCGTCATGCGCGTGAAGTCGAGCAACTCCGGCATGCTCATCTGCGTGAGCGGGCCGATGATTTCGTGGACGTCGCCGCCCGAGCAGAAATTGCCGCCGGCGCCGGTCACAACGACCGTCTTGATATCCGTCGCGTAGACCAGCGCGCGGAACAGATCGCGCAGCTCGGCATACGAGTCGAACGTCAGCGGATTCTTCTTGTCGGGACGGTTCAGCGTGATCGTGCCGATGCTCGGACGCCCTTGCGCGTCGTTCGACACCGACCACAGAAAGTGCCTGGCTTCATAGTTCGCGAACGGGCGCTTGTGATGCGCCATCGTCAGTTTCACGTCACTCATTGGCCGATCTCCTTGGATGGGTTTTGCATTCGCGCTCAGCCGACGGTGACTTCACCGCCGGCGACCGCGATCGACTGTCCTGTTACGGCACCGGCACCGGGCTGGCAGAGCCACAGCACGGTGTCGGCGACCTCTTGCGGTTGCACCAGACGCCCTTGCGGATTGCGCCTGGCCAGCTCGGCGCGCGCTTCGTCTTCGCTGCGTCCGGTCTTGGCGACGATGTTCGCCACGGCGTCGCGCACGATGTCCGTTTCCGTGTAACCCGGGCAGACGGCGTTGACCGTCACGCCCTTCTTCGCCACTTCGAGCGCCAGCGCGCGCGTGAGCCCGACCACACCATGCTTGGCCGCGCAGTACGCCGTGACGTACGGGTAGCCGATCAGCCCGGCGGTGCTCGCCACGTTCACGATGCGGCCCCAGCCGGCCGTCAGCATGGCGGGCAGAGCGGCGCTAATGCAGTGAAACGTCCCCGTCAGGTTGACGTCGATCATCTGTTGCCACAGCGCGCTATCCGTCTTGCCGAACGGGGCGCTGACGGCTTGCCCCGCGTTGTTGACGAGCACCTGCACCGGACCGAAGCGCTCGGCCGCACGTGCGAAGGCGGCTTCGACGGCTGCGGCGCTCGAGATGTCGGCGCTGACCCAGGCGACGTCGCGCTGCGCGGCGGGCCCAGCAAGCTCCTTGGCGGCGGTGGCGAGCGTGGCTTCGCTGCGTCCGAGCAGCGTCACGCGTGCGCCCTGTGCCAGCAGCGAACGGGCGACGGCTTCGCCGATGCCGCGCGCACCGCCTGTCACCAGCGCGTGCACTCCGTTGAGCGATGCCGGTGACGTGCTCGCCGAGGTTGTCGTTGGCGTCATGAACTGTCCTTATTTACCGATCTGTTGAGCGTAGGCGGCAGCACGCTCCAGATTGGTCTCGTACTGCCGTTTGCCCGCATAGTACTGCGCCGGCCACGGCAAATCCTTGTAGCCGATCTTGGCGGCTTCATGCAGTGTCCAGAACGGATCGGCCAGATGCGGACGCGCCAGTGCGCACAGATCGGCGCGGCCCGACGCGATGATGCTGTTCACGTGATCCGCCTCGAAAATCGCGCCGACGGCGATCGTCGGAATGCCGGCTTCGTTGCGCACGCGATCGGCAAACGGCGTCTGGAACATACGGCCATAGACCGGCTTCTCCGCCTTGCTGACCTGACCCGACGAGCAGTCGATGAGATCAGCACCTGCGTCCTTGAACGCACGGGCGATGGCGACGGCATCGTCCGGCGTGATACCGCCCTCGACCCAGTCGTGCGCCGAGATACGCACCGACATCGGCTTGGCCGACGGCCAGACGTCGCGCACGGCCTGAAAGACTTCCAGCGGATAGCGCAGGCGGTTCTCCAGCGTGCCGCCGTACTCGTCGCTGCGATGGTTCGTCAGCGGCGAGATGAAGCTCGAGAGCAGATAGCCGTGGGCGCAGTGCAGTTCGAGCCAGTCGAAACCGGCTTCGGCGGCACGGCGGGCGGCTTGCACGAAGTCGTCCCTGACGCGGTCCATGTCGGCGCGGGTCATCTCGCGCGGAATTTGCGACACGCCCTCGATATAAGGCAGCGGCGACGCGGAGATCAGCGGCCAGTTGCCATCGGGCAGGGGCTGATCGATGCCGTCCCAGGCCAGACGCGTCGAGCCCTTGCGACCGGCGTGGCCGATCTGCATGGCGATCTTGGCGTCGCTGCCCGCGTGCACGAAGTCGACGATGCGCTTCCACGCGTCGCGCTGCGCGTCGTTCCACAAGCCGGGGCATCCCGGCGTGATGCGGGCGTCGGGCGACACGCAGGTCATCTCGGCGACGATCATGCCGGCACCGCCCAGCGCGCGGCTGCCAAGGTGCACGAGGTGGAAGTCGCCGGGCACGCCGTCGACGGCCGAGTACATGGCCATCGGCGACATCACGATACGGTTCTTGAGCGTGAGGTCGCGCGCACGGAAGGGCGCGAACATCGGCGGAATCGCGTGCTGACCTTCGGCGCGTTTCACACCGGCATGCTCGGCAAGCCAGTCTTCGAAGCCCTCGACGTACCCGGCGTCGCGCACACGCAGATTCTCATGGGAGATGCGTTGCGAGCGCGTGAGC
>Ga0181519_10005514_pt1 | contig 10098 bp, 7 predicted proteins | sample PEATcosm2014_Bin_26_FD_121102 | JGI IMG/M metagenome (GOLD analysis project Ga0181519, IMG submission 121102) | Peatland microbial communities from MTU Mesocosm Facility, Houghton, MI, USA - PEATcosm2014_Bin02_10_metaG | ecosystem: Environmental > Terrestrial > Soil > Wetlands > Peat | place...
CACGGTGTCGAGGTCAGGCCCCACGACGACCCGGGCCGGCGGCCGGACCGAGCCGGGCGATCCGCCCTGGCGGAGCCCGGAGTACCCGTTCATCGACCGGTAGATGGCCACGGTGTGGCACATCCCGGCCTCGATGACCCCGGTGGCGATGCCGATGATGGTCTCGGTGCTCGAACCGCCCCCGAAGGTGTCGGTGTAGAAGTCGAGCCGGATGCCCAGGTCGTTGGCGACGGTCTGGGACAGGGTGGAGTCGCCGACGTGGTAGTTGAGCATCCCGTCGACCTCCCAGGGATGCAGGCCGGCATCGGCCATGGCCCGCCGGACGGCCTCGGCGCCGAGATCCCGGGTGCTGCGCCCGGAGTTGCGGCTGAACTCGGTCTCGCCGATCCCGACGATGCAGTACTTGTCCTTGAGACCGGCCACGCACCCTCCCCGACGTCGACCGGACCCCGGTCACGGCACCGGCCAGACCCTGGGACCGGTCGGACCGGACCCGGCCGGGCCGGGCCAGGACCCGGGTCGGGCGGCCGGCCGAGACTAACAGTCGGTTGATGAGCTCGTCCGGGTGGTGGAAGGGTGGGGGGCCACGCACGAGAATCGGGGGACCCCATGGACATGGAGCACGCGGAGCACCTGAGCCTGGCCGAGGCATTCGACCTCACCGGCCAGATCGCCGTGATCACCGGGGCGGCCAGCGGCATCGGCCGGGCCACCTCCTACGTCCTGGCCAGCGCCGGCGCCACGCTCGTCCTGGGCGACATCGACGAGCCGGGGGTCAAGACGGTGGCTGACGACCTGGCGTCCAAGGGGACCACGGCCGTCCCGGTCCACATGGACGTGAAGAACCGCGAGGACGTCGAGGGCCTGGTCGACAAGGCGGTCAAGGAATTCGGCCGCATCGACATCATGGGCAACATCGCCGGGATCATGCACCGGGGGCTCATCGCCGACCTCGACGACGACGAGTTCGAGTTCATCATGGACACCAACATGCGCGGCACCCTCTACGGATGCCGGGCGGCGGCGCGGGCCATGATCCCCCAGGGGTCGGGGAACATCATCAACATCGCCTCGGGGGCCATCGACGCGGCGGCCGCCACCATCGGCACCTACTCGATGAGCAAGGCCGCGGTGGCCATCTTGACCAAGGTCCTGGCGTCGGAGCTGGGACCGCACGGCATCCGGGTGAATGCCCTGGCTCCGGGGACCATCCTGTCGGCCTTCTCGCGCCCGCACTTCGTGGACGAGAACGGCGACGTGGTTCCCGAGAAGCTCGAGGGCTACAAGAACTGGTCGGCCTCGATCGCCCCGAGGGGCCGCATCGGCTATCCGGCCGACATCGCCTGGGCGATCATGTACATCGTCTCGCCGGTCGGCGACTTCGTGACCGGCCAGATCGTGCGGCCCAACGGCGGCACGGCGATGCCCTGGTAGCCACCGGCCCCGGGGAGCCAAGCCTCAGGTCGGCGGTCAGATGCCGGCCAGGATCTGCAGCTGGATGCGGGTGAGCGGGTGCTCGACGTAGATGCCGGCCAGCTCGGGGTCGCTGAAGCCGTGCCCCAGGCTGATGAGCTCGACCTGGTGGAGCAGACCGTGCTGGCGGTCGGCGTGGTAGACGCCGCACGCCCCGTGGTAGGTGAGGCGGCCGATGGCCGCCACCAGGGCTGACGGGCTCAGGCTCCCCCCGGTCCGGGCGACGGCCGCGGCGACCAGGTGGACGGCGTCGTAGATGTACGGGTCGGCGACCAGGGGACTGGCCGTCGGGTAGGCGGCGGCGTAGCCCGCCGAGTACGCCTCGGCGGCCGGCGACGCCAGGACCTGGGGGAAGCAGTAGGGCGAGAAGGTGTAGTGGGCCAGCTCGGCCTCGGTGTTCAGCCCGAAGGCGACCAGGGTGGTGCCGCTTTGGTCGCCCAGGATCGGGCCGGTGTACCCGCTCTGGCCGAGCTGGCGGTTGAAAACCGCCTCGACGGACGGGAACCCGTACTCGTAGACCGCGCCGGCGCCCCTCATGGCCCGGGCCTCGGCCGTGGTGTCGGTCGACGTGTCCGGTGCCGAGCGCACGATGAACCTCCGCACCCCGAGGACCCTCAGGTCACGCTGGGCGTTGCGGGCCTCGGCGTCGGAGGCCGAGTCGTCGGTGGAGAAGATGCCGACCGTCGTGGGGTGGTACGTGCGGTACCCGTAGGTCGTGGTCGCCGCCTCGGCCATCGCCGGGCCGTCGGCCACCACCGTGTAGAGGTTGGGCACCTTGACGATCGTCGACAAGGCCGCCGGACCCTGGGCGACCGACAGCACAGGGAGGCCGCTCTGCCTGAGGAGGCTGGCCGAGGCCTGCACCTGGCCGTCGACCGAGTACCCCACGATGACCGTGGGGTCCCAGGCGATGGCCTGCTGGGTGGCCGTCACCGCCTGCTCGGTGGTGAGGCCGGTGTCGAACGTCGAGTACTCGAGCAGGTGGCCGTCGACCCCGCCGGCGGCGTTGACGTCGTCGACGGCCAGCTCGAGGTCGTTGTTTCGGTCGGGGATGGGGTACGCGCCCGACTCGACGCCCACGAAGGCGATCTTGACCGGCGTGGTCGACGCACCGGCCGCCGCCGACACCACGCCGGAGGCCCCGGCCAGCGCCGCCGACGCGGCCGCCGTGCTGGCGATCAGATGGCACAGCTTCACTGGTCCGCCTTCTCCAGCCGGTGCAGCTGGCGTCCTCCTGGGCACTCCTCCGAGGCCCGTCCCCCGACCGACCCGAGCCGACCTCGTGGCCCGGCATGGCCCACCCCCGCCGGAGCGCTGACGGCACCCGTCGCCGTGGCCGGGCCCAACGGCCCCGGGCAGATTAGACCCGGCCAGATGAGACCCGGGCAGGGTAGACCCGGTCAGGGTCGAGGGGCCGGCGGCCCGCCCTCAGGCGGTGGGCTCCCAGGCGTCGGCGAGCCCCCACTGGACGGCGGCGGCGGCCTCGATCGGCCGTCCGGTCAACGCCAGGTAGGCCGTGCGGTGCCGGCCGATGCGCCGGGGCAGGCTGACCGTGCCGCCGGCACCGGGGATGAGGCCCAGCCCGAGCTCGGGCAGGCCGAAGGACGTGCCCGGGGCGACCAGCACCTCGTCGGCGAAGGCGGCCAGCTCGGCGCCGGCCCCCCGGCACGAGCCGGCGGCGTGGACCACCACCTGGGCCCGGAGCCCGGCCATGAGCAGGCCGGCGCTGCGGGCCACCCGGACCACGTGGGCCGAGGCCGGATCGGGCAGCGACCCGAACTCGTCGAGGTCGCCGCCGCTCGAGAACGTCGGTCCGGCACCCCGCAGGTGGACCTCGGTCACCGACTCGTCCAGGGCCGCCAGCTCGAGGGCCTCGACCACCGCGTCCCGCATGGCCGCGCTGAAGGCGTTGTGGACCTCGGGCCGGTTGAGCTCGATCTCGAGGCGGGAGCCGTCCCGGCGCACGGTGGCCGCCGGGCCCTCGTGGGGCCGGGGCCGTCGGCCCGGCCGGGCCGCCCGCCACGAGGCGAAGTGGGGACCGGCCTGGAGCGTGGAGTAGGCCAGCGACTCGACGACCAGGGCATCGGCCACCGAGAGCCCGGCCGTGGCCCGCAGGACCTGGACGAGGACCCGCGACGCCACCGGCTGGGCGGCGACGGCGTCGGCCAGCTCGGTCAGGGTGACGGCCAGGTCGGGCACACCGACGATGCCCGACGGCGCCGGTCCGGCGGCCTCGCACAAGAGGACGTCGAAGGCGGACCGGCCGTCCTCGACCGTCTCCGGATCGACCAGGGCCACGGTGACGCAGGGCACGGCGGCCAGGACCGGGGGCTGGTGACTCTCCGGGCCGGCCCGGAGGTCGACCACCAGCAGGGCGGGCGAGGCCGGTTGGCCCAGCTCCTCCACCGACCGGGGGTCGGAGAGGATCTCCCGGGCCTGGCCCGCCGTCAGGACGTCGGGGAGGGGCACCGGCAACGGTCCGTCGGCCCAGCGGTTGGCACATGGAGACCATAGGTCCGGACCCGGCCGGCCCGAGCCCGAGGACGGCCGGCGGGGCGCCATTTCGACGTGCCGTGGAACGCGGTTGTCACCTATGGTGCAGGCCGAGAGAGGCCGCGTCGCCGTGGCCACCTCGGGGGGTTGCCCAGGGCCGAGGCCCGGCACGCCGTCTGGCGCCGTGACCCCCGGTGGGCGGCGAGCCAGGACAGGAGACGAAGACGGTGGAGCTACAGCTCAGCGAAGACCAGCAACTCTTCCGCGAGACGACCCGACGGTTCCTCGAGACGACGACCGATCTGCAGCGGGTGCGGCTGCTGGCCGACGAGGAGCCGGCCGGCTTCGAGCGCGACTGGTGGCGCCAGGGGGCCGAGCTGGGCTGGACGGCCATGCTCGTGCCCGAGGAATTCGGCGGGGGCAGCATGTCCGGCGAAGGTCTGCTCGACCTCGTGCTGGTGGCCGAGGAGTTCGGGCGCCTGGTCACTCCGGGCCCCCTCTTGCCGGTGAGCGTGGTGGCCGCCGCCCTGGCCGAGTTCGGCTCGCCCGACCAGCAGGCGGCCCTCCTCCCCGACCTGGTGTCCGGGGCCAGCATCGCCACGTGGGCCCTGGCCGAGCCGGGTTCGAGCTGGCTGGCCGACGGCGTCCGCCTGGTCGCCGAGGCCGCCGGCGGCGACCTGGTGGTCACCGGGGTGAAGGGCCCGGTCGAAGCCGGGGCCGAGGCCGACCAGTTCCTGGTCACGCTGCGCTCGGGCGACGGCCTGACCCTGGCCGTGGTCCCGGCCGACGCCCCGGGCGTCACGGTGACCCCGGCCAACAGCCTCGACCTGGTGCGCCGGTTCGCCGAGGTCACCTTCGACCACGTCCGCATCCCGGCCGCCGCGGTGATCGGCGAGGTCGGCGGGGCGGCTGATGCCGTGGAGCGCCTCCTCGAGATCGCCGTGGTCCTCCAGTGCGCCGAGATGGTGGGGGCCACCGACCGGGTCTTCGAGTTCACGTTGGAGTACTCCTTCGACCGGTACTCGTTCGGCCGGCCACTGGCCTCCTACCAGGCCCTCAAGCACCGCTTCGCCGACATGAAGCTGTGGCTCGAGGCGTCGCACGCCACGGCCGGCGGCGCCGCCCGGGCCGTCCAGGACACGAGCGACGACGCCGCCGAGCTGGTCAGCGTGGCCAAGTCCTACATCGGCGACCGGGCCCCGGCCCTTCTCCAGGACTGCGTGCAGATGCACGGCGGCATCGGCGTCACCTGGGACCACGATCTGCACCTCTACATCCGCCGGGTCACCCAGGACCGGGCGTTGTTCGGCACGCCGGCCGAGCACCGCGAGCGGATCGCCACCTTCATCGGCCTGTAGTGGGCCGGACCATCCGAAGAGGAGAGACATGACGAACGACACCCTCGAGGACCTCGAGTCGTTCCGGCTGCGGGCCCGATCGTGGCTGGCCGAGAACATGGACAAGATGCCCGAGACCGTCGGGCCCTGGATGCCCCAGGACGAGGACGGGATGCGGGCCCGGGAGCTTCAGCGCAAGCTCCACGACGGTGGCTTCGCCGGCATCTGCTTCCCCAGGGAGTACGGCGGCCAGGGCCTGCCCCGGGCCTACCAGCAGGTGTTCACCGAGGAGTCCATCCCCTACGAGATGCCGTTCACCTTGAACGTGCCCTCGCTGAGCATCCTGGCCCCCACCCTGCTGGACTTCGGGACCGAGGAGCAGAAGCAGCGCTACCTGCCCCCGCTCATCCGGGGCGACGAGATCTGGGTGCAGTTCCTCTCCGAGCCGACCGGCGGATCGGACCTGGCCGGGCTGCTGACCCGGGCCACCCGGGACGGGGACCTGTACCTGCTCAACGGATCGAAGATCTGGAGCTCGGGGGCCTACCGGGCCGACTACGCGCTGTGCCTGGCCCGCACCAACTGGCAGGTGCCCAAGCACCGGGGCCTGACCATGTTCATCGTGAAGATCCACCAGCCGGCCATCGAGGTCCAGCAGATCAAGATGGTCAACGGGGTCAACGAGTTCTGCCAGGAGTTCTTCGACAACGTCCCGTTGCCCCTGGACCACGTGCTCGGCCAGGTGGACGACGGCTGGACGGTGGCCACCCGGCTGCTCTTCCACGAGCGCGACGCGGTGGGCGGCGGCTCGCCCTACACGAGCGGCATCGGCCCGGGCTCCCGCCAGGCCCCCAAGGACGACCTGATCGACCTGGCCCGGCTGACCGGCCAGGCCGACGACCCCCACGTCCGCCAGCTGGTGGCCGAGTCCCGCACCGGCATGGTGGTCCAGCGCCAGCTCATCGACCGGGTGACCCAAGGCCTCGAGACGGGCCACTTCCAGGGACCGGCCGGGTCGCTGCCCCGGCTCTACGCGGCGGTCAACTCGGAGCGCCAGACCGACATCGGCCTGGAGATCGCCGGGTCCCTGGGCGGCGCCTGGGTCGGCGACACCATGGCCGGCCTCTACGGCCAGCGGTTCTTGTTCCGCCAGGGCGGCAGCCTGGGCGGGGGCAGCAACGAGATGCAGCGCAACATCATCTCCGAGCGGATCCTGGGCATGCCCCGGGAGTACGCGGCCGACCGGGACAAGCCCTTCGAAGAGGTCCGACACAACACGATGCCCACCCGACGCACCTGACCGGGGGACCCCCGGCCCGGGGCCCGGTCAGAAAGGCCCGCCCATGAAGCTCGACCTGCTCTACGAGATCGACGTCCCCCGCCCGTGGCCCGGTCCCCACCCCTACGGCCAGCGCCAGGCCGAGCAGGAGTCCTACGCCGAGGCCCTCGAGCAGATCCGCCTGGCCGACACCATGGGCTTCAACACGACCTGGCACGTCGAGCACCACTTCCGGGAGGGCCGCTCGCACTGCCCGGCCCCCGAGGTGCTGATCGGGGCGCTGACCCAGATCACCGAGCAGATCCGCCTGGGCTTCGGGGTCACCCTGGTCCCCCACGGCTTCGGGCCGCCGATGCGGGTGGCCGAGAAGGTGGCCACGGCCGACATCTTGTCCAAGGGCCGGGTCGAGTGGGGCACCGGCCGGTCCACGCCGATGGAGCAGACGGCCTTCCACGTCGACCGGGAGAACTCCAAGGACCAGGCCCGCGAGGCCATCGAGGCCATCGTCGGCATGTGGGAGTCCGAGCACTTCGAGTTCCACGGCAAGTACCTGGACTTCCCGCGGCGCATGGTCACCCCGAAGCCCTTCCAGGACCCCCACCCGCCGCCGTGGATGGCCGCCACCAGCGACGGCAGCGCGGCCCAGGTCGGGGCCATGGGCATGGGCCTGCTCTCCTTCTCGATCATGCAGCCGCTGGAGCGGATGGCCGAGCACATCCGCCAGTACCGCGAGGCCGTGGCCCGGGCCACCCCGATCACCCGGGTGCTCAACAACAAGGTGGCCGCCTACACGCTCGTCCACTGCCGGGAGACCATGGCCCAGTGCGAGGCCGACGGCATCTGGGACTCGGTCTGGTGGTGGTACAAGAACCTGGCCGAGTTCACCATCGAGTGGGAGTTCCCCCACTACTCGGCCGAGCAGGTGGACCACGCCTTCCCGTTGCTGCGCCGGCAGATGGAGGGGGACTTCGACCCCCACGAGTTCTCCGACGCCGACATGATCATCGTCGGCGACCCGTCCGAGTGCCTGCGCAAGATGCGCCACTACGAGCGGCTCGGCGTGGACCAGCTGATCTGCTACGTCCAGTTCGGCTACCTCAGCCACGAGTCGATCATGGCCACCATCGAGCTCCTGGGCACCGAGATCATCCCGGCCCTTCGCCACTCCGACGTCGACGTGTCGGCCACCGTGGTCCCGGCCGCCGGCAGCTGAGCCGCCGGGAGCCCGACCCGACCGGGGCCCCGCCGGTCAGCGGCCGGTCTCCTGGTCCCGCCGGGCGGCGTCGGCGAAGGCGTCGGCCAGGCGCTGGTGGCCCGCCGCCACCTGGGGCCAGTACTGGGGGTGGGTCACCACGAACGGCAGGTTCCGGCGCACCGCGTCGACCACCATGGGCCCGGCGGCCATGGGGTCGAGGTAGCCCTGGGGCACGCCGGCCAGCGGCGTCTCGGTCACCTCGGGCAGCGGCTCGGCGCCCTGGAGCTCCCGGGCCCGGCGGGAGCTCGAGGCCATGTCGGTGACGAAGGGGCCGGGCAGCAGGATCGACAGGCCGATGCCCAGCGGGTCGAGCTCGGCCCGCAGGGCCTCGGACAGGCCGACCACGGCGAACTTCGAGCCGACGTAGATGCTCTGGAGGCCGGTCACCCCGACCCGGACGCCGGACATCGACGAGGTGTTGACCACGTGGTGCTCGCCCGGGGCGCCGGCCATGACCGGGACGAAGGCCCGGAGCCCGTTCACCACCCCGAAGACGTTGACCGAGAACACCCAGGCCCAGTCCTCGGGGGTGGATGCCGTGAGCTCGAGCCGGCGGCCGACGCCGGCGTTGTTGCACAGCAGGTGGACGTGGCCGAAGCGGTCCAGCACGGCGTCGCGCAGGGCCTCGACCGAGCCCGGATCGGCCACGTCGACGGCGAAGCCCTGGACCGCCCGGCCGCCCTCGGCCAGGCGCCGGGCGGCGGCGGCGGCCCGCTCGCCGTCGATGTCGGCCACGGCCACGGCCATGCCCGCCCCGGCCAGGGCGGCGGCGATGCCGTAGCCGATGCCCCCGGCCGCCCCGGTGACCACGGCCACCCGTCCCTCGAGCTCTTCCATCGTCCCCCCTCAGCGCGGCGGCCGGACCGGCCGGCCCACGACCTCGATCAGTCGGCCATCCCGAGCAGGGGGATGGTCACGCCCTCCTCGTCGTAGGTGATCTCCACGTTCTCCTTGTGCCGGCGCCGGACCCGCCACTCGATGATCCACAGGACCAGGGTCGGGATGGCGGCCAGGGCCAAGATGACCAGGCTGGCGGCGAAGGTCACCCCGAAGGCGCTGGCCAGCTCGTTGGGCGTCGGATGGCCGTGGGCGGCCGCCGTGACCCGCACGATGTGCTGCTGGAGGACGACGGCGAAGATGGCCGTGCCGATCGACCCCGAGACCCGCTGGAGCACGTTCAGCTGGGGGCTGGCGTCGGCGATCTGACGCGGTCGGAGCACGGCGAAGGCGGCGGCCATGGCCGGCATCATCGAGCAGCCGACCCCGGCCCCCCGGAAGAACAGCACCGCCGAGAGCACCGAGTAGGGGGTGTGGCCGCCGATGGCCACCAACGGCACGGTGGCCAGGGTGGCCACCACCACGCCGACGAAGGACACCACGCCGCCCCCGAACCGGTCGACCAGCCGGCCGGCCACCGCCATGCCGGTGGCCGCCCCGATGCCCTGGGGGATGAGCAGCAGGCCGGTGGTCACCGGGTCGGTACCCCGCACCACCTGGTAGTAGAGCGGGAAGAGGATCATGCCGCCCATGATCGCCGTGCCCAGGCAGAAGGTGGCCGCCGAGGCGGCCGAGAAGGCGGTCGATCGGTAGAGGTGCATGTCGAGCAGGGGCTTGGCGGTGTGCAGGGCGTGGCGCACGAAGGCCACCAGCAGGACCAGCCCGATGAGCAGCGGGGTCAGCCACTGCCACAGGGGCGAGGTCACCGACTGGGCGATGCCGTAGATGGCCAGGGGAAGGCCCACCGCGGCCAGGGCCAGGCCCACCCCGTCGAAGGCCCCGGCCGGCTCCCGGTCGTGGTCGTGGGGCAGGTAGCGCAGGGCCACCAGCACGGCCACCACGCCGATGGGCACGTTGACGAAGAAGATCCAGCTCCAGCTCAGGTGCTCGAGGATGAGCCCGCCCACGGTGGGCCCGAGGATGGGACCGAGGACGGTCGGGATGCCGATGAGGCTCATGACCCGGCCCATCCGGGCCGGCCCCGAGGCCCGGGCGATGGCCGTCTGGCCGACCGGCAGGATGAGGCCGCCCCCGATGCCCTGGATGACCCGGAAGAAGACCAGCGAGGTGATGGACCACGAGAACCCGCACAGGGCCGAGCCCAGGGTGAACAAGATGATGGACCCGAGGTAGAGCTTGCGGACGCCGAAGCGCCGGGTGGCCCAGCCCGAGATGGGGATGACGGCGGCGATGGCCAGCAGGTACGCCGTGACCACCCACTGGACCTGGCTCAGCGGGGCGTGGAGGTCCTTGGACAGCGTCTG